>PVBE010387685.1_pt1 | contig 13337 bp, 17 predicted proteins | sample 1631181 | NCBI WGS metagenome assembly PVBE01 (sample SAMN08397723, study PRJNA350692) | Marine metagenome, whole genome shotgun sequencing project. | isolation source: water | place: Pacific Ocean | collected 2012-04
CTCGAGCTGCCGGCTGCCGCCCTGCGAGAAGCGCTGCCATTCGCGCATCGCCGATTCGAACAGGCGCGACATCGGATGCGTCGCCTGCTCCTGTATATTTTCGTAAAGCTGCTGCAATGAGCCGCCGGACCAGAACAGGGTCTCGAACGCCGCCGCCTGGCGCGCCACCCGGCGAAAGCGCGACACTTTCTCGAAAATGATCGCCCAGCTCCAAAATGAACAGACGATCAGCAGAATGATCACCGCCTTGACGATGATATCGGCCTCGAGGAACAGCTGCCACGGAGACAGGCTATGCGCGACGGCGTTGGCGCCCAGCTCCACGGCAGTAACGAGATCGTTCTCCATATTCCTAAAACCTGTTCCTGCTTGCCGTTAGCGGTATTAGCCCCGCACCAACGCCTCGAGGGCGGAGCGCAGGTCCGGCGGAAAGCGCGCCGGCGCACCGTCCTGGTTGATACAGGCGAGCCGCAATTCGGCATGCAGCAATGTTTCGCCGTCCTTGAGCACGGTTTGTTCGGCCTCCAGACTGGCCCGTTTCAGAACAACAATGCGGGTGTGGATTTCGAGCATGTCATCGAGCCGCGCCGGCCGGCGGAAGTCGAGCGTGCAGCGCTTGACGATGAACATAACGCCGTCGGCCTCGCACATGGCGCTGTGTTCGATACCGGCGGCGCGCATCATTTCGGTGCGCGCGCGCTCGATGAATTTCAGATAGTTGGCGTAATAGACGATCCCCGCCGCGTCGGTATCTTCGTAATAGACCCGCAACGGAAAAATGAAAACCTTGCCGGCCATGCGGCCCAAGACAGCCGAATCCGTGGCCGGCATGCGGGCGGCGCCGGCGCTACTGCTCATCGCCGCCCTCCTCCATCAATTCGAACTGCGAGGATTCGGGCTTCGGTATTTCCAGGCCCAAATGGCGGAAGCCATGCGCGGTCAGGGCGCGGCCGCGCGGCGTTCGCTGCACCAGACCCTGCTGAATGAGAAACGGCTCGATCACCTCTTCGAGCGCATCGCGCTGCTCCGAGAGCGCCGCGGCGATGGTTTCGACGCCGACCGGACCGCCGCCGTAATTCTCCCCGATACAGCGCAGGTAGCGCCGGTCGAGCGAATCGAGACCTTTCTGGTCGACCTCGAGCCGCTCCAGCGACCTGTCGGCCAATTCCGCGTCCACATGCGTGGTCCCGGCGACGGCGGCGAAATCGCGCACGCGGCGCAACAGGCGTACGGCGATGCGCGGCGTGCCGCGCGAACGGCGGCCGATCTCGCGCGCCCCCCCATCGGTCAGATCGAATTGCAGTTTCGCCGCGTTGCGCCGGACGATCTCCTCAAGCTCTTCGGCGCCGTAGAAATCGAGCCGGAGCGGAATGCCGAAGCGTTCGCGCAGCGGCGTCGTCACCAGCCCGGTGCGGGTCGTCGCGCCGACCAGGGTGAAAGGCACCAGATCGATGCGCACCGAACGCGCCGCCGGGCCTTCGCCGATGATCAGGTCGAGCTGACGGTCCTCAAGCGCCGGATAGAGGATCTCCTCGACCGCCGGATTGAGGCGATGGATTTCATCGATGAAAAGCACATCGCGGGCGTTCAGATTGGTCAGGATCGCCGCCAGGTCGCCGGCGCGCGCGATGACCGGGCCGGAGGTGGCGCGGAAGCCGACGCCGAGCTCGCGCGCGACGATCTGCGCCAGCGTCGTCTTGCCGAGCCCGGGCGGCCCGTAAAACAGCACGTGATCGAGGGCCTCGCCTCTGCTCCGCGCGGCTTCGACGAAGATATGCAGATTTTCGCAAATTACCGGCTGGCCGATGAACTCGTCCAGCGTCTGCGGCCGCAGGCTAACCTCGGCGCCGTCCTCGCTCCTCGCTTCGGGCGCAACGACGCGCTCTTCGCTCATGCGCTGAGCTCCTTAAGGCCGGCCTGAATCAGCGCTTCTATGGGGGCGTCCTCGCCGAGGCGCCGCGCCGCGCCGGCGACCGCGCCAAACGCCTCGCTCTGGCGATAGCCGAGATTGACCAGCGCCGAGACCGCATCGCCGGCCGGCGAACCGCCGGCGCCGGCGCCGCCGGCACCGATCGTCACCGCCATGCCGTCGACCGGCGCCTTGTCCTTCAATTCGGTGATCAGCCGTTCGGCCAGTTTGGGTCCGACGCCGGAGACCTGCGTCAGCGCAGTGCGGTCGCGCGCGGCGATGGCGAGCGACAATTCTTCCGGCGACAGCAGACCGAGAATGGCGAGCGCCATTTTGGCGCCGACGCTTTGCACCTTGCGCAGCAGTCGGAACCATTCACGCTCATTTCCATCGAGGAAGCCGTAGAGGTTGAACTGGTCTTCGCGTACCACGGTTTCTATTTCCAGCGAGATCGCGGCGCCGGTGTTGGGCAGCGCGGCGAGGGTGCGCCCGGCGCAAAAAACCAGATAGCCGACGCCGCCGACATCTATCACCGCCCATCCCTCGCCGGTGGAATCCAGGCTGCCGCTCAGTTTTGCGATCATGCGCGCCGCCTCAGACGGCCGCCGCCCGAGCCGCCGGCCCCGTCGGCCAGTGACGCTCGGTGGCGGCGTGGTGGGCATGGCAAATCGCGACGGCGAGCGCATCGGTGGAATCGGCATCGACCGGCTCGCAGCCCGGCAGCAGATGGCGCACCATGACGCCGACCTGGGTTTTGTCGGCATGACCTGCGCCGACGACGGATTTCTTGATCTTGTTGGGCGAATATTCGGCAACGCTGAGGCCGGCCAGCGCCGGCGCCAGGAGGACGACGCCGCGCGCCAATCCGAGCTTGAGGGTCGAGCGCGCGTTGCGGTTGACGAAGGTTTCCTCGACCGCCGCTTCGTCGGGCGACCATTCGGCCAATATGCGGACCAGGCCCTCGTGAAGCTGGCGCAGGCGCTCGGCCACCTCCAGTGCCGGCTCCGTCGTCACGGTGCCATTGGCGAGATGGCGCAGGCGATTGTCCTCGGCCTCGATCAGCCCCCAGCCGGTGGCGCGCAGGCCCGGGTCGAAGCCGATATAGCGGCGCACGCCGATCATGCCGAGAGCTTCTCCATGACGTCGTCACTGACCTCGAAATTGGCCGAGACATTCTGCACATCGTCGCAATCGTCCAAAGCCTCCATCAGCTTGAACAGGGTTTCGGCGGCATGTTCGTCGATCGGAATGGCGGTTTGCGGCTTCCACCCCAGACCGGCATTTTCGGGTGCGCCGAAGCGCTCGCTAAGGGCCTCGCTGACATCGCCGAAATCATCGGGCGCGCAGGAGATCTCATGGCCATCGTCATCGAATTCACAATCGCTGGCGCCGGCCTCGAGCGCCGCCTCGAACATTTCATCGGCATCGGCCGCTGCGGGCGCATAGTGGATCGAGCCGATGCGCTCGAACATGTAATTGACGCTGCCCGTTTCACCCAGGGCGCCGCCATGTTTGTTGAAGATCGAGCGCACCTCGGCCGCCGTGCGGTTGCGGTTGTCGGTCATGGCGTCGACCAACAGGGCGACGCCGCCGGGGCCGAATCCCTCATAGCGCAGTTCGTCGTAATTGACGCTGTCATCGCCGCCCTGGGCCTTCTTGAGAACACGCTCGATGTTCTCCTTGGGCACGCTTTGCGCCTTGGCGGCGGCGATTGCGGTGCGCAGCCGGGCATTATGCTCGGGATCGGGCATGCCCTGGCGCGCCGCGACGATAACCTCGCGCACCAGCTTGGCGAAGCGCTTGGCGCGCTTGGCGTCCTGGGCACCTTTGCGATGTTGAATATTGGCCCATTTTGAATGTCCAGCCATCTCTGCCTCAATACGCTATTTAGCAACCTGGATTCGCCAGCATACCAAAGCTCCCGTCGTTTCGCAGCCTTGGCAATAGGGGAGCAATGTGGCCGAATTTGGGCAGCCGGCACTTATACCAAGGAGCGGTGATAATGACTCATAGGGACGGCTTGCCAAGATTTTCGGCTAGGAGCGTGCGGCGCAGCGATGCGGCACATCGGAAGCCGCGCGCGACGCCGTCCGAAAACCTTGGCAAGCCGCCGCCCCGGTCGCCCCCGCGACCCGTCGGAGGGCGTCGGAAGGCCTTGCCGATGGGCCCGCATCGCCGGCGGCCTCCCTCCTACCCGACGGGCCGCGGGGGCGATCCCTATGGGTCATTATCACCGCTCCTTGGTATTACTCGCAGGGGAACATCAGCGCCAGGGCGCGGATCACGCCCAGCGCGGCGGGCTCGTCGAGGGCCTCCGGATGTTGCTCGTAATAAAGCCAGACGCCGCGCCCGACTTTTTCGGGCGCCTCGAGGCGCGGGCAGAACAGCGGCGCGTCGCCGCTGGATGAGCCCAGCTCGTGCATATCGACGATGCCGGCGACATAAGACAGGCAGACATGCGGCGCCGCGCCGGCGCAGGCCTGGTACAGCGCCACGCCGGTCGTCGCCTCATAAGCGCGCGGCGACGCCACGGGGGCGAACAGCAGGCAAGCCGCCACGGCCAACATCGCCGAACCCACAGTTAAACGCTTCAAGATCATTAAACGTTTCAAAATCAATGGCATAACTCTATCCGTCAAATAGCTCGGCACGAAAACGCAAGCGCGTATAGTCGGTCATCCAGCGGCCGCCCGGGCAGAGGCGCCGGCGGCACAGTTCTTCCGCGCGGGCTATAATTTGCGCCTCGCCGCCGCTCGGCGCCGCGGCGAGAAAATTCCGCCCGAACATGCGGATCCAGTCGCTCAACCCGTTCGGGCAATTGTCGAGCGGCGTCGGGCGGGCGAAATAATTCAAATGCGTAACGTCGAATCCGGCCGCCTCAAGCAGGCTGACATATACCCCGGAGCGCGGAAAATACCATGGAAACTCGATCGCCTCGCGCGCCACCGACTGCTCCGCCAGCGCCTGATAGAGCGCCTCGGTGATGGTGACCACGTTGCGGTGCGCGCCCATTTCGGCGACGAAGCGGCCGCCCGGCCGCAATGCCCGCGCCACATTGGCGATCACCGGCTCGGGCTGCTTCATCCAATGCAGCGCCGCATTGGAAAACACCGCGTCGGCCGGCGCATCGAGCGAGAAATTCTCGCCGGTGGCGCATATGAAGCGAATGTCGGGATATTTGCGGCGCGCCAGATCGATCATCTCCGAATCGGCATCGATGCCGATGACTTCGCACCCCGAGGCGGCGATTTGAGCGCTGAGCTGGCCTATGCCGCAGCCCAGATCGATGATGCGCTCGCCCGGCCCCGGCGCCAGCATTTCGACCAGCCCGGCGCCGAATTCGGCGATGAATCCGAATGACCGGTCATAGAGATTCACGTCCCAGGCCTGACCGCTCGCGCCACCCTCTTGCTTCACGCCCCGCACATCTCCTTTTGCATGAACCTGTTCGAACGGCTCGCCTTGGTGTTAAATAATAGCAAACCGCCCAGCTGTCATTATGGCATAAGATGACGGCACAAGGCTCACCACCCGCTGGAGGATACATGGCGGCGCGAACAAAGACTTTCGAAACGGCCGAAGCGACGGCGGACGCGGCCTATGCGGAGAGCGCGGCGCATCCCCAACTGGACGCCGGGACGCGCCAGTTGCTGGCCGAGTTTCGCCCCGTGGTCGAGCAGCGCATCGACGACGTCATCGCCGAATTTCTGCAATATGTTTCGGCATGGCCGGAGATGCGCCTGCTGACGCAAAGCGCGGAGGGCATTGCGTGTCTGCGCCGCGAACAGGGCCGCCACCTGTTGAACCTTTTTTCGTGCCGCTTCGACGCCGGCTATTTCGCCCGCGTCAGCCGCATGGGCCAGGCGCATGAAAAGGCCGGCCTCGAGCCGCGCTGGTATCTCGGCGCCTACGGCCATGTGCTGAAAATCCTGGTCGAGCTGGCGATCGAACATTGCGGCGACGATGCGGCGCGCCTGCTGGCCACCGTGAGCGCGATAAACCGCGTCGTCGAAATCGACATGGCGAGCGCCGTGGCGACGATCGATGAATGCCCGGCCGCCGCCACGGCCGCCGTCGCGGCGGTGAAATCAGCGGCGCCGCCGGACGGCGTCGAGGGCATGGCGCGGGCGGTCCTGGCGGCCGACGCAAGGCGCGCCGGCAAATAGCCGCAATCCCTTAATCCGGCATCGCCGGCGTCAGCATGCCGCCGATGCGCACCGGCGCCACGCGGACCGCCAGGCCGCTGCCGTCATCGGTCTCGACATAGACCGCCGCCAGGGTGGCGTCCTCAAGCACCGGCGTGAACCGCTTGCCCGGCATCTTGCGCGTAAAGCGTTCGATGATGGGATCGATGTCCATGCCGATAATCGAGTTATAGGCGCCGCACATGCCGACATCCGTCATAAACGCGGTGCCGCCCGGCATTATCAAATGATCCGCTGTCGGGACATGGGTATGGCTGCCGACGGCGAGCGAGACGCGGCCGTCGATGAAGCGCGCCAGGGCCTGCTTTTCGCTGCTCGCTTCGCCGTGAATATCGACGATGATGGCGTCGACGGTGGCGCCCAGGCGGTGCGGCCGCAACAGCTCCTCAAGGCTGGCGAAAGGATCGTCGATGGCATCCATGAACAGCCGGCACATCACCTGAATGACCAGGATTTTCCGCCCGCCGGCGATTTCGAACAGGCCGCTGCCGCGCCCCGGCGTGCCAGGCGGATAATTGGCCGGGCGAATGAGCTTGGCGTCGCCCTCTATATAGGCGGCGGTTTCGCGCTGGTCCCAGGCGTGATTGCCGAGGCTGATAGCGTCGGCGCCGAGCTGATAAAAAGAGCGGCAAATCTCTCCGGTGATGCCGAAGCCGCCGGCCGCGTTTTCGCCGTTGACCAGGACGAAATCGAGCCCGAGCGATTCGCGCAGCTCCGGCAAATGGCTGTTCAACACGTCGCGTCCGGCGCGCCCCACCACGTCACCGCACATCAATAATTTCATTTGCCACCCCGTTTGGATTGATCGTGGGATTGATCTGTGAAAGGCATGGCGCCGCGTTCCGTCACGATCCATTCCAGCCGTTCGTCGTGATCGCCATGTGGAACATGTTCGACCATTTGTTCGGAGAAGGCCATGCCAACCGCCAGCACGGGCCCGACGCCAGCCCTTAAATCGGCCAATGCGCGGTCATAATATCCGCCCCCATAGCCGAGGCGGAAGCCCTCGGAATCATAGGCCAGCAGCGGCACCAGCAGGAGGGTCGGCGCTATTTCGGCGGCCGCCTCGGTGGGCTCGGGAATTCGAAATGGCCCTTCGAGCATGACGGTGCCGGGGCGCCAGGCGCGGAAAATCAAGACATGCCGCTTCTTGTCGACATATGGCAGGCCACAGCGATAGCCGGCCGCGTCGAGGCGGCGCAACACCGGCATGACATCGAATTCGTCGCGGATCGGCCAATAGCCCGAGACGATGGCGCCCGGTGCGACCGGAATATTGGCCAGGAAATGATCGGCGGCGCGGACGCCGGCGCCGGGTCCGCCGAGGCGATGGGCGAGCCGCCGGCGCACGCCGGCATACTCCCTGAGCGCGTTCTTCGCTTTCCAAACATTGTCCGAATCATTCACGGCATGAGAAATCTTTTAGAGGAAGGTGGACGGTGCCGCAGCGGCCGTCACGCTGCAAGTTTTCTCTAGGCCTGCAAAGCAGGTGGGCGCCGTATACCGAAACCACGGCTCCGGCAGGAACAGCTCCCTAGAGTAACTTATTGGCCCCGGGAAACTACGGCGTGTCATGCTCCGCAGCAACCGCCCAAGCGGAACTTAGTCGCTCTCCAGGCCGGCGGCAATATTTTCAATGCGGATGGCCAGGGATTCGACAACAGGTGCTACTTTTGCTTCCAAATTCTCGCGCGTCTCGTTGCGAATCGTTTTTTCGGACTTTTTCGCCGCGATTTGCAGCCGCTCCATCTCATCATAGGCCTCGGACAATTCGTCGGCGACGAGGAGCGAGGTCATCACCAGCAGGCGGCCTTCGCCGACTTGCCCGACGGTGCTGGCGATTTCGCCGGCGCGCTTGTCGATATAGGCGACAAGCCGGGTCACATGCTCTTCCTGGCCGTCGTCGCAAACGATCGGATAGTCGCGCCCGTTGATGGTGACCGATAGCTGAGCCATACGCGCTCGTGCCTATTCGCTGAGTAAAATTTTCAATTCGCCGATGGCGCCGTCGAGCCGGCCGGCAACGGCTTCGCTGACCACTTGCATGGCGGCGTAGTTTTCCTGCGCTTCACGCAGTGCGGTGCCGGATTTGCGATGTTCGGCGCACAGGGATTCGAGGTCGGCGTGAAGACCGTCGCGCTCCTTTTGCACGGTGCGCAACGACTCGGCGAGTCCGCCGGCCGGCCCGTCAGCACCCTTTGCCGAGCCATTTTCGAGCGCCCGCGTCAACTGCTCGACCGCCCTCCCGAGACGCGCCACGGATTCATCAAGATTAGGCATAATTTAGTATTATCAGCATGTTGTCCCAAATTCCGAAACTGACATCTCACCATGAAACTCTTAGACTAGGCGAGCATGGCCGTCAACTGCGCGGGGTGCTGCATTGTGGCGGTTGACGCTCCTCGCGACCGTCGTCATGTTGCGTGATCGCACGAGTTTCGGCGTCTTGCCGCAGGGTGCGGGTTTTGACGGCGATCCGAAAGAGCATGACGAACTCAGCCACGCGTTCCGATCAGGCGGACAAATCACACCGCGACATGGCCAACGCCATCCGTGCGCTCTCCATGGACGCGGTGGAGGCCGCCAAATCAGGCCATCCGGGCATGCCGCTCGGCGCCGCCGATATGGCGACCGTGCTGTTCTCGCGATTTCTCAAACATGATCCGGCGCACCCCGATTGGCCCGACCGCGACCGCTTCGTGCTGTCCGCCGGGCATGGCTCGATGCTGCTCTATTCGCTGCTCTATCTGTGCGGCTACCCGGATATCGATAGCGACCAGATCCGCCGCTTCCGCCAGCTCGGCAGCCGCACCGCCGGGCATCCGGAATACGGCGCCGCAGCCGGCATCGAGATGACCACCGGCCCGCTCGGCCAGGGGCTCGCCACGGCGCTCGGCATGGCGCTCGCCGAACGCATGCTGGCGGCGCGTTTCACCGACGCGCTCGTCGATCACCGCACTTATGTATTGGCCGGCGACGGCGATTTGATGGAGGGCATCAGCCACGAGGCGATTTCCCTGGCCGGCCATCTGCGGCTCAATAAGCTGATCGTGCTTTATGACAGCAACGAAATTTCCATCGACGGCGCCACCGGCCTCACCCTCTCGGATGACGCCCTGCAGCGCGTCCGGGCCTCGGGTTGGGACGCCTTCGAAGCCGATGGCCACGACCCGGCGGCGATCGCCGGGGCGATCGAAGCGGCCAAGGATTCCGACAAGCCGGCGCTGATCGTCTGCCGCACCAGGATCGGCTTCGGGGCGCCGACCAAGGAGGGCTCCGAAGCGAGCCACGGCGCGCCGCTCGGCGCTGATGAAATCGCCGGCGCGCGCGACGCTCTGGACTGGCCGCATCCGCCGTTTACCGTGCCGGCCGATATTCTCGCCCGCTGGCGCGAGGCCGGAGTCGGAAAAGCCGAAGCGCATGCCGCCTGGCGGCAAAGGCTGGAAGCCGCTGATGCAACGCTGCGCAGTGAATTCGAACGCGTAACGAGCGGCGGATTGCCGGACGGTTGGAGCGCCGGCCTGACCGAACTCAGGCGCGGCTGGGCGGATGAGCAACCCAAGCTCGCAAGCCGCGTGGCGAGCCAGAAAACGCTCGAAGTGCTTTCTCAAACGCTGCCGGAGCTGGTCGGCGGCTCGGCCGATCTGAGCGGCTCCAACGGCACCCGGACCGCCGCGATGAAGGCAATTACGCCGGGCGATTTCAGCGGCAGTTATATTCATTATGGCGTTCGCGAGCACGCCATGGCGGCGGCGATGAACGGCTTGGCCCTGCATGGCGGCTGCATTCCTTACGGCGGCACATTTTTAATATTCTCCGATTACTGCCGCCCGGCGATCAGATTGTCGGCGCTGATGGGCCAGCGCGTGATTTATGTCATGACGCATGATTCGATCGGCCTCGGCGAGGACGGCCCGACCCATCAGCCGGTCGAGCAACTGGCCAGCTTGCGCGCGATCCCCAATCTGAAACTGTTCCGCCCGGCCGACGCGGTGGAAACGGCGGAATGCTGGCAGGCGGCGATCGAGAACAGCGATGGCCCCTCGGTATTGGCCTTGAGCCGCCAGGGGCTGCCGGCCCAGCGCACCGCGCATAGCGATGAAAACCTGTCGGCGCGCGGCGGCTACGTGCTGCACGAAGCGGAGGGCGGCGCGCCGCGCATCGTTCTCATCGCGACCGGTTCGGAAGTCGCCCTCGCGGCGCAGGCGCGCGATGTTTTGCAGGGCGAGGGGCATCCGACGCGAATCGTCTCGCTGCCGTGCTGGGAGCTGTTCGAGGCCCAGGCGCAGACCTACCGCGACGAGGTGCTTGGCTCGGGCGCGCTCCGCATCGGCATCGAAGCCGCCGTTCCGTTCGGCTGGGAGCGCTATCTCGGGCCGGACGGCATCATGATCGGCATGCCCGGTTTTGGCGCTTCGGCGCCGGCCGGAGATCTATACGCCCATTTCGGAATCACGGTCGATGCCGTGACCGAGGCCGCGCGCAAGCGGCTTTCGCGCTAATAGGCGGCGCGGCGCGCTAAGTTTTTCCGCTCATTCGGCGTCGCGGAGGAGCTTCTCCAACTCGGCGAACGCGAAAGTCCAGAAGCCGGTGAGAAACTCGATGCTCTCCGCTTCCGCATCCTCGTGGCGCGCTCCATCATCATCAAGGCTGGGGCCCATGGTGTAACGCAACTCCACACCGCCTTCGTACGGTTCCAATTGGTAGGTCTCGTGGTACTTTAGCCCCCCATGCAGCGGATCGCCGAACAAGGTGGAGAAATAATCGAAGGGCTGCCAGTCGGTCACCCAATAGCGGAACTCCATCTCGTCATGAACGCAGTGATAGCCCGAGCCCGGGCCGATGCGGCCCTCGGGGCGCTCGACATCGACCGAGATCATGTGCATCCAGCGGCGCTTCAACTCGGGTGACACCAGTCCTTCCCAGACGGCGGCCGGTGCAAAGTCGAAGCGCCAGCGGAAGGTAAAGACTCCGTCAGCCTCCGCTAGAAAATAGCGCTCCTGGCGTTTGCTAAAATTTTCCCAGGCCTTGGCGAGATCGTAGACCTGCATGGCAACATCGCCGAAATGCTTGAAGTTCTGCGAGAACGACACGAGCGCGGCGTCGATATTCATCTCCTTGGCGGCGGCCTCGCTGAACAAGGCGTAGCTTTCGATGCCGGTGACGTCCTTGACGTCGGTCTTGGCCATGCGGTGAACGAGGATGACATCGGCGCCGGAAATATCCTTTAGCGGCCCCACCTGTATTTCCTCGAACGTACCGTGATGCGCCATGATCTTGAGGTCGAGCCCCGCTACATTGGCGCAGGCGCGGCATGGGCAATTGGTGATCATGATGATGTTCTGCCGGCGCGCGATGAAGCCGTTGTAGAGGTTTTCGCAAATCGCGAGGAAGGACTCGCCATCGGGAAATTCCTGCTGGGTCGAAAAGGCGAGCACGGCGTCGCCCTCCATACCGCCCAAATGCTTTGGCTCGCCAATCTGTTCGACCAAGGTGGAGAGGAGCGAGCGCAGGATGGGCGTGGCGTGCTCCTGTTCGCTCGACGTGAGGTGGGCGGTGTAGCCGGAGATATCGGCTATCAGCAAGTAGCCGGTGTGGGCGGTCATGGCGGCATTTCTCGCTTTTTTATGAACCTTCAAATCATTTGGCTGGAGAGGGAGATGATGTCAGAGAGATGCCGCAATTGTCCACATTTGCCGGCCGGCGGCGTTAACCCGGAATTTATGCCTTGAGGCGGATAATCCCCCGCAGCTCACGAGTTACAGCGAAAAGCGAGTGCATCGCGATGGCAAAAGTTTCCAAACTGCCCAAGGGCACCAGCGTGCACATGGCGCAAAACGATGTCGACCGTTTTCGCCTCTACCGCTTTCGCTATCGGTGCTGGTCGAAGAATTGGACGACAATCCGCCCGGGCGCGACGACGAGAATTTGATCGTCCGCGAAGCGATAGACGATACCTCGACGATTCTATATCTCGGCAACGACACTGAAATCATGGGCACGCTTCGCCTCAGCTACGGCATGGTCACGCCGGTGCCGCCGGAGCTCTACAAGGGCTATGATCTCAGTCACTTCGGCTATTATACGGATGCCGACCTGTCGCTCACCTCGGCGTGGGCGATACCGGCGCGCTGGCGCGGCTCGCCGGCGCTTTCCATTCTGTTTGCCGCCGCCTATAAAATGAGCAAGGAGCGCAATGTGCGCTTCGATTTTTGTCATTGCCGGCCGGCCCAATTGCAGCTTTTCCAGCGCCTGGGATACCGCCGCTACACCTCGAATTTTGCCGATAAAAAGGGCCTGATGATGCCCATGGTCATGTTGACCGATGACGTTCGGCATTTGAAACGGATGAAATCTCCGCTCTTCCGCATCGCCTGCAATTACCAAGCCAATTCCGCCACCGCCGTGTGGTTTTCGCGGCAGTTCCCCGAAGCCCAGCAGGCGACGGCGCTGGTCGAGATGAACGAAGACGATTTCTGGGTCTATCTGACCCAGCAAATGCACGAACCGCCGCATTCCAGCATTCCTCTCCTGCACGGCTTGAGCAGCCAGGATGCCAAGCGGGTGATCGCCGCCGGCTCGGTGCTCTCGTGCCAGGCCGGTGAGGTGCTGATCAGGTAGGGTGAGCTTGGCAATGAAATGTTTATCCTGCTCTCCGGCGCCGCCGAAGTGCGGGCGGGCGACGAAAACGGCCGGCCCATGGCAACTTTCGGTCGCGGCGAAATTTTCGGCGAAGTGGCATTCCTGGCCGAAGTGGAGCGCAGCGCCACGGTGGTGGCGATGACCGATATCGAGGTCCTCGTCGTGACCCAGAACATGCTGTGCAAACTGATGAAAACCATGCCCGAAATCGCCTGCAAGGTGCAGTTCAACCTCTCCCTGGTATTGTGCGAGCGCCTGGCCAAGAGCACGGGAACGCTCTCTGTCGAGCATGGCATTGCCAACGAGAAACCAACCCCAGAGTCGGTGGGCGAGTCGGCGGCGGCGTAGATCATTGTTTTTCTTGCGATAAGCGCCGGTAAGGCGGCTGGGGACGCGGCTGCGCCGGCGCGCCCATCCCCCCCTTCAAACATTCCGTTAGCCTAGAGCATTTTCAATGAACACAGAGTCGTAATTCGGGGATTCCCATTTAGTTTGGGATGTGATTCGCTTTCCTTCGATTTGATCTTTTGATTCGAAGGAGGGTTTGATGTCGCGCAGCTACAGTGAGGATCTTCGGGTTC
>PVBE010458117.1_pt1 | contig 13336 bp, 13 predicted proteins | sample 1631181 | NCBI WGS metagenome assembly PVBE01 (sample SAMN08397723, study PRJNA350692) | Marine metagenome, whole genome shotgun sequencing project. | isolation source: water | place: Pacific Ocean | collected 2012-04
CCGTAGGACACGCAGAGCACCAGGGCGGCTTACAGGCCTGGTCCGCGAACGGGATCTCGCAGTCCTCGAGCACGTCTTGGGCGTCGCTGGTGACGCTGGCCGGATCGTAGACCAGGCGCCAGATGCCTTCGGCGTCCAGCACCACGGTGAGGCGGCTGGCCATGGACTGCGTCGAATTGGTGGCTGCGCCGTACTGTAGGGCCAGCGTGCGTACGAGGGGCAGTGCGAGGACAAGGGCACGCATGGAGAGCCTCCAGGGCCGCAGGATCATGGCACCAAACGAAAACAACCAAGCCCGCCGCAACGGGAAGGAAACGATAGGGTTCCGAAGACTCTCGAGGACCGTCATGGACACGCTCCGCTCGAACCTGGCGGCCTTGGCCGTGAAGAGCCCCTCCCTGGCGGCCCGGCTGCACCTGCCGGTGGCGAGCGACCACGTTCGTCTGCCGACTCGGGGCGACGACAGGCCCCCAGCCTATCGCCATCAGCGAGCCCTGTTGCCCCTCGGCCTCTCCCCCAAGGCCTGCGCCGACCTGCTGGCCTCCGCCGAGGTGGACAAACCCCTGATGCTCTTCGGCCTGGGCCTCGGCGAGATGTTGGACGCCGCTCTGGCCCTTCCCGCGCGCGAACCCATCGTGGCCTGGGAGCGGGACCCGTGGCTGCTGCGGCTCTGCCTTGCAGGGCGCGATCTCCGCGAGCCCATCGCCAGCGGCCGGCTGCAGCTCGCCATGTCCGCCGACCTGCTGGACCGGCTCCCCTGGCCCGGAGCGGTGGTGTCGCATCCTCTCGCGACCCGCATCTACCCCCTCGAGGCCGTCGCCCTCGAGCACGGCTTGGGCGAGCACCGCGCGTTGCTGGTGACCGGAGAGCTGTTCGTGGACGATCTGGCCGATGCCCTTCGCGAGCGCGGCTTCGGCGTGATGCCCTGGGAAGTCACCCGGCACGCCCGCGAGGAGCTACTCCACGTGGCTCGCAAGGTCGCACCCCGGCTGGTGGTGGCCGTCAACTACACCCAGGGCCTGGCGGAGCTCTGCAGCGAGCTACACCTCCCGCTGCTCTGCTGGGAAGTCGATCCAGCCACCGACCACCCCAGAAAGAAGGGCGCCGTCCACACCGCCCATGTCTTCACCTATCGCCGCGCGCAGGTGGCTTGGTACGAACGCGCCGGGTTCTCCAGTGTCCGCTATCTACCCCTGGCTGCCAATCCCGCGCGACGGCGGGCCCCCGCTCCCCCACCCGATCCCCGCTTTCAGGCTCCCATCAGCTTCGTGGGCGCCAGCATGGTGGCGAACTCCATGCGCTCGAAGAAGGCCTTCGTGAGCCTCTACGCGCTGTGGAAGGGCATGGACCTCCAGCACACACCGAGCGAGGTGGCCACCCAGGCACGCGAGCTGCTCGAGCGCATCCTGAGCACACAGCGCACCGACCGGTCCCGCAACCTGGTGCCAGGCCAGGTGGATGCCCTGTGCCAAGGTTGGCGCGCCTGGGCCCGCGAACTCGAAAAGCCCGACCCAGCCATGCTGGCGGCTGAAGTTGCGGCAGCCGAGAAGCGCCTGAGCATCGTGGCGAACCTGGGAGCCCTGGGCATCCGCGTGTGGGGCGACCAGGGCTGGAAGCTCACGAGCCAGCACGGCGTGCGACCCATGGGCCGTGCCGGACACGGCAAGGAGATCAACGCCATCTACGCCGGCTCCCTCGTCAACCTGGACGTCAACCGGCTCTACCAGCCCGACATCGTCACCATGCGTGTCTTCGACGTCCTGGCCTGCGGAGGCTTCGTCTTGGCCGAGCACAACGATGCCATCGAGGAGCTGTTCGAGCCCGGTGTGCACCTGGACTGCTGGCGCGACACCGACGAACTGCTGGCCAAGGCCCGACACTACATCGCACACCCGGACGAGGCCCGACGCATCGCCCGAGCCGGGCGGGAGAGGGTGCTCCGGCAGCACACCGTCACGCAGCGTCTGGAGACCATGCTCCAGGTGGCAGGGCTGGACTGAGGTCCCGCGATGCCGAGTGGACCTACATCCACATGGCTATCGTGGCTACGTGGCGGGGTAGCGCGAGACCGTCCTCGTCGGGCCCCAGGTCGAACCACACGCCGTAGTGAAGGTTGAGGTACTCGGAGACCACCCCCACACCGGCACCCAGGGCGTTACGCACGTCGCCAGCGTCGCGGGAATAGCCCACACGGACGGGAACGATCCCGGCGATGCTCCACTCGCTGCCCACGCCGAAGTCGAGACCGTCGATGGTATCGAGCGGTAAGCCGGCATCGGCCACGATCCCCACGTCCTCGTGAGGCTGCCAGCGCAGTCCGGCGTCCACGGTGGGTTGGTCCTCGGTGCCACGTGCGGCTTCGACGAGGAACGGCACGGTGCCGCCGAGGCTCATGGTGAGGGTGTCGTGGGGCCGGCCCGCGACGCTGGCCCCTATGCGAGCGCCCATGCCGTCGCCGGCCCTCGCTGCGTTGCGCCAGAAGTAGCCGCCGTGCAGCCCCACGGACCAGCGGCGATCCTGGTCGGGGGTGATGGCCATGCCTACCGCCAGGTGCTGCGCGACGGCGGGATTGGTCTCCGAGCTACCCGCGAGCTCCCAGCCGGGGAGCTCGCTCCCAAGGAGGGGGAGGTCGTCGTGACGAGCCCAAGAGTATCGGACCCCAAGGGCGAAGGTGGAGGTGCGGGAATCCACCGCGGCCACGTCGAAGCCCTTCCAGCCCCCGGGCTCGAGGAATCCGGAGACGTCGATGTCGTAGCGAGAGTCGAGAGCCAGCGGGGCGGATCCGTGCAGGATATTGTCGAGATTGCCGGGTGTAGCACGACAGGTTCCCGCCAGGCCGACCGTGGTGGCGTTGCCGTGAGTGAAGGGATCCAGATGGAGATCCTGAGCCTTCGCGAAACCCGGTGAGAGGAGCACGGCGAGCACCAAGGCTACCCGATGCGCGACACGCCCCGGGGGAAGGGGTTTGTCATGCCGCGGGAAAACCGGCTGAGTTCCGGGATTCCCGTGGTGAGGGGTATTGCGGTCGTTCATGGAATCCACTACTATGGGGCGCTTTCCGAACCGGCAATCCAGAGAATCTATTCCGCGGCGGTTTCGAACCCGCCCTCCCCCTCCTCGGAGAAGGCATGGAAAAGAAGAAGCAAGAGTTCTTCCGCAAGCTCCTCATGGACAGGCTCCAAGCCCTCCTCGAAGATGCAGGCGCCACGATCGGTGACCTCACGGACGACAAGGAGCGCTTCGCCGACGACATCGACTTGGCATCCATGGAATCGAACCGCGACTTCCAGCTCCGCATCCGCGATCGCGAGCGCGTGCTCATCCACAAGATCCGCCAAGCCCTACAGCGCATCGACGAGAGCGAGTACGGCATCTGCGTCGTCTGTGGTGAAGAGATCAGCGAGCGACGCTTGCTGGCCCGACCGGTTGCCACTCACTGCATCGACTGCAAGACCGAAGCCGAGCAGCTCGAGCGCCGATCCCGAGAGTTCTAGCCGCTCCGCCACGCCGCCCCCCGGGGGGTTAAGTTCCCGGTTCCTTCAGCATCGAGGATGCCGATGGCACCGCAGCGCCTGACTCGCGCCGTCCTTCCCCTCGCCGGGCTGGGCACCCGCTTCCTTCCGGCCACCAAGGCGGTTCCCAAGGAACTCCTACCCCTCGTGGACCGCCCCTGTCTCGACTACATCCTGGCAGAAGCGGTAGAAGCGGGTCTCGAAGACTTCGTGTTCGTCATCTCCAAGGGCAAGGGGGCCATCGAGGAGCACTTCTCCCGCGACTTCCAGCTCGAGGCCTACCTCGAAGAACGAGACAAGCTCGACCTGCTAGCCGAGGTGCGCCGCGCCGGCCGCCTGGCCAAGTTCGTGACGGTCCGCCAACACGAAGCGCTGGGGCTCGGTCACGCCGTGCTCACCGCCCGCCCCGCCGTGGGCGACAACCCCTTCGCCGTTCTGCTGGGCGACGACATCATCCACAACCCCGCACGGTCCGCCCTGCGTCAGCTCATGGACGTCTGGGACGCCAAGGGCGAGTGCGTTGTGGCCCTCATCGAAGTGCCCCGCGACCAGACCAAGCGCTACGGCATCTGCGACGGCACGCTCAGTGGCCAGCTCATGAAGGTCACGGGCATGGTCGAAAAGCCCGAACCCGCCAAGGCCCCGACCAATCTCTCCATCGTGGGCCGCTACGTGCTGCCCGGAGAGATCTTCGACATCCTCGAGCGCACACCCAAGGGTAGCGGCGGCGAGATCCAGCTCACCGACGCCCTGGCCGTGCTGGCCCAGCGGGGTCAAGCCTGGGGCTGGCTGTTCGAGGGCCGACGCTACGATACCGGCAACGTCCTCGGCTGGCTCGAGGCCACCGTCGGCCTGGCCCTCGAGCGCCCCGAGCTGGCCCCCCGCGTGAGGGAGATCCTCGAAGCGGCGCTGAGGTAGCGGCCACACAACCGATGCCATACCGCTTCGTCAAGGTCGCCGTGGCCGCTCCCCTGCCGGAGCCACTCACCTATGCCGTCGTGGACGAAGAGCTCGAGGGGTTGAACCCCGAAGGAGGCTTGGTGCCGGGCCATGCCGTGCTGGTGCCCCTCGGCAGCCGGGTGGTCAACGGCTGGGTGGTCCAAGGCCTGGACAGCAGCGACATCCCCGCAGGCAAGGCCAAGCCCGTCCTGCGCTTGCTGGACGCCCGTCCCGTCTTCGGAGAAGAGCAGCTGCGCTTCCTGCGCTGGGCCAGCCGCTACTACCTGGCCCCCCTGGGCGAGATGTTTTCCACGGCACTCCCGTCGGGCGCCCGGGCCAAGACCCGCCGCGTGCTGCTGCCCAGCCCCTCGGCGGCGGACGCTCTGGCCGAGGATGGGCTACCCGAGCCCCGTGCCACGGTGCTGCGCGAGATCATCCAGCACCCAGGCCGCACGCCCCTTTCCTACACGCGCCGCCTGGCCCAGGAGCTCGAATCCAAGCAGGTGCGCACCGCCATCGAGCAGCTCAAGCGCGCCGACCTGGTCCAGGGCGCCAACCGCCAGCTCGGGGCCAGCCGCGACAAGGTCAAGCATGTCCGTCTGCTCATCCAAGCCGACCAGCTGCCGGTGGCCTACCCCCGGGCTGGGACGCGCATGCGCGGCGTCGTGGCCCGACTGGCCGAAGCCGGCGGAGCCATGGACCTGCCCGACTTGCTGAAGCTCGAGGGGCAGCACGCGCGCTCTTCGGTCGGCACGCTGGCCCGCAAGGGCGTGCTCGAGGTCATCCAGCGCGAGCGCCTCGACCCGGTCCAGGCGGGCGAGCTGGGGGGGGCCTCGGTCCAGCCCCTGCCACCCACTCCAGCCCAGCAAGCCATCCTCGACACCCTCGCCGAAGCTGCGGGTGGCACCGTGCTGCTGCACGGGGTCACCGGATCCGGCAAGACCGAGGTCTACCTGCAGGCCGCCGCCCGGGTCATCGACCAGGGCCAACAGGTGCTGGTGCTCGTCCCCGAGATCGGCCTCACCCCCCAGCTCGTCGGGCGCTTCCGCGCCCGCTTTGGCGACCACGTGGCCGTCCTTCACTCCGGCCTCACGGGGATCGAACGCCTTCGGGGCTGGCGCCGCATCCGCAGCGGCCACGCCCGGGTGGCGGTGGGCGCCCGCTCGGCACTCTTCGCCCCCTTCCAGGATCTCGGCCTGGTGGTGGTCGACGAAGAACACGACGACTCCTACAAGCAAGACGACGGCGTGCGCTACCACGCCCGCGATCTGGCGGTGGTGCGGGGTGCCATGGCAGGCTGCCCCGTGGTGCTCGGGTCCGCCACCCCCTCGGCCGAGACACTGCAGAACGCGCTGGACGGCCGCTACCTGCTGCAGCAGATCACGCGCCGGGTCACTCCAAGGCCCATGCCCGAGCTCGAGCTGGTAGACCTCAACCAAGCCCCTCGAGACTCCGAGGGCAAGCTCCCCCTGCTCTCCGACCACCTGGTCCGGGCCCTCGAGGACACCCTGGCCGGCAGCGGCAAGGCCATCCTGCTGCACAACCGCCGCGGCTACGCCACGGTGGTGCAGTGCCCCGACTGCGGCGGGCGCTACACCTGCCCCAGCTGCGACATCTCCCTGGTGCTGCACAAGAGCCGCAACCAGCTGGTCTGCCACTACTGCGGCCTACAGCGCCCATACTCCGACAAGTGCCCGAGCTGCGAGGGTCGGGTCGAGGTCTTGGGTGAAGGTGCCGAGAAGCTCGAGGAAGCCCTCGAGCGCCTGTTCCCGTGGGTCCCCGTGGGGCGCATGGACGCGGACACCACCGCCTCCCGCGGCGCCCACCACCGCATCCTCGAGGCCTTCCGAACGGGCGAGACCCGCTTGCTGGTGGGTACCCAGGTGGTGGCAAAGGGCCACGACTTCCCCGACGTTCAGCTCGCGGCGGCGGTCAACATCGACATGGTGCTCAACCTGCCGGACTTCCGATCGGCCGAGCGCACCTGGGCCCTGGTCACGCAGCTGGCAGGCCGCGCCGGGCGAGGTGACTCCCCGGGCCGTGTGGTCCTGCAGACCCACCACCCCGACCACTTCGTCTTTGGCACGCTGGACGACCCCCAAGCCTTCCTGGCCCGGGAATCCAGGGTGCGCCGGATCCTCGGCTACCCACCCTTCGCCCGCCTGGTGTTGATCCGGGTGGAAAGCAGCGACAAGGCCGCCGCCCTGAACAGCGCCGCCGGCATCGCCCGCGAGCTGCGCCGCCGGCAGCCCGAGGACCGTGTGGTGGACATACTCGGTCCGGCCCCGGCACCCCTGGCTCGCCTCGTGGGGCGCTGGCGCTACCAGCTCATCCTGCGAGGCTGGCAAACTGGGCCCTTCCGCCGCTGGCTCGACGCCCACGCAGACCACCTCCGCGGCACCACGCGCAAGCACAGGGGCGTGCGCATCACCATCGACGTCGATCCCCGCAGCGTCATGTAGCGCAGCTCCGCTGCCAAGCCTCTCGGTCAACCCATGCGCCTCTCGAAGCTCACCACCACCGCCCCCCTCCTGACGGCCCTGTTGGGTGCCGGCGTGGCACGCGCGGGGGGGCCCTCCGCAGCGAAGCTGTCGAAGCGCTGTAACAAAGGGGACAGTCTGGCCTGCGTCGAGATCGCGCAGCGCTGGGCGGAGGCACCCGAGCGGGCGTGCCACGCGGGGGTGGCGAGCGCCTGTCTCGTGCTGGCCGACACACAGCTCGAGGGACTGGGCGTGACCGATGGCGAGCGCGCGCGGCGCGCCTACCGACAGGCCTGCTCCCTGGGGATTCGGGAAGCCTGCAGCCGAATGGCCGTGGTGGAGATCTTCGAGCAGGACCCCGATCAGAGCCCATCTCCTCTCACCCTCGTCGTCCAGACCTCGGGCCTCACGCTGACAGGAATCACCGCGGCGATGTTGTCCGCACGCGGCAGCTGGGGTGGAAACCTGCACCTGCCCTGCGCCCGAGACGAGCCCTGCACCGGCGCCTCGGACTTCGACTGGCGGGGGCTCACCCAAGCCCTGGAGCAGGTGAAGGACGCCGCTCCCAGCCGCACTCAGGTCATGCTGCGGCTGGGCGACGAGGTGCGCTTCGATGCGGCCTTCGAAGCCATCCTGCGGCTCCGAGGCGGCGACATGGCGCTAGCTGGCACCGACCGGCCGCTGTTTCCCTCGGTGACCTTGGTGGAGGAAGGCCCATGACGCCCCTCGCCTTCCCACTGCTCACGGCCGTGGCAATGGCTGCCGAACCGGACCCCGACCTCCTGCTCGAAGCCTGCACGGATGGCGACGAGCAAGCCTGCACGACCCTGGTCGATGGCGGATCTCGACGCTTGGACCTGCTCGAGCGCGCCTGCCACGGCGGCCAAGGCGACGCCTGCCTCTCCCTGGCTCACGCCTACGCCGACGACGCCTCGGCCCGCGATCCGGACAGCGCTCGGAGCTGGCTGCAGGCGGCATGCCAAGCGGGCCACGAACCCAGCTGCGACGGCGCACGGGCCCCACACCGGCCCGAGCTGGAGATCTCCCGCGAGGGCGTGTTCCTGGACGGTCGAGCCGTGGCACGATTCGCCGGCCAGCTGCCCTGGACCTTCAACGACGGACCGGCCCCGGGCTTCATCATCGAGCCGCTGGTCGAGGCCATGCGCGAGATCGCGCCCCACCGCGACCTCGAACGGCCAGGGGTGTTCGAGGGCGAGGTCGAGCTGAGGGTGGATCACCGCGCGCCGTCGTCGATCCTGCGTCGCACGCTCGCCAGTGCGAGCGTCGCCGGCTGGCGCAACTTCCACCTGGGCCAGCTGAGCGATGCCGACGGCGAGCTGGTGCGCATCTGGCTCCCCGCGCTGGGCTCGGCCCAGGAACAGCACCCCGCCATCAGGGCGGCAGCCGAAGCCAGGCCGGGCGGTGCCGTGCTGATGGGCAGCCTGACCACCGAAGAGATCAAGCACGGCATCACGGGCGGCATGACCCAGATCTTCGCCTGCTGGGAAAACACCGTCAGACACCAGCCCGACCATCAGGGTGGTGGTGTGGTCGTAAACTTCGTCATCGGCTCCCGAGGGACCGTCAACAGCGCCGTGGTCGCGACCAGCGAGCTGAACCTGCCCGACACCGAGGGCTGCATCGCTCGCGGCTTCGAACGGCTGCGCTTCCCCAGCCCCAGAGGCGGAGGCATCGTCCGCGTCAGCTACCCCATCACCTTCGACCGCGTCGACCGGCCGAGCCCCTGACGGCGGCGCGACACCCCCAGTGCGAGACCGGCCAGGAGTGCAAGCGGGGCCGCGGGACGCGCCGAACCCGAACATCCGTCGCAGCCGGCGTCGGATGGTTCGGTGTCCTCCTCCACCTCGGGGGCCTCGAAGCTCGTCGCCTGGTCCAGGCCCTCGAACGCATCGACGAGGACGCCGTTGCCCGACACCCCCACGAGAAGGACCTCGTGCCAACCAGGGTCTAGCCCTGTCAGCTCGGCCAGCACCCCGATGTCGGGTTCGCCTGGGAGCCGAGGTTCCCCACCAGCTCGCCGTCCACGTACACCTCGACCACGCTGACACTCTGGACCGCGCCGTGGATCCACAGGGTCGCGCCCCTCAAGCCGGTGCGCATGCTTCCGCCGGCCAGGATGCGACCGACGGACGTGAGCCGCTGACCCGGGTAGTCCTCGGGTTCGCCCAGACCCACACGTTCGACGTAGTTCGAGAAGTCGTCCACCAGGTTGTGCCCACCCCAGTACCCCCACGTGGGTTGGTCACTCCAAGCGTCGAGGACGAGGAACGGGCCGTCGTGGGTGCCCACCAACAGGTGGCCGCTGGAACCGAAGCTCGGATGCGACGCCAAGGCGTAGAGCGATGCGGGTAGCCGCAGCGGAAGCTCGACCCAGCTCTCACCACCGTCGTCGCTGCGAAGGACCAGACCTCCGGTGGTAGCGGCGAACAGCGTGCCGTCGTCGGCCGGCTCCAAGAGCAAGATCCGCTCGCGCTCCGTGGCATCGTCTTCCTGCCATTCGTCACCTGGGTCGTCGGTCCAGACGATCCCGTTGTCGGCCGCGAACAGCAGGCGGGTAGGCTGGTCCACCGGCCAAGCCACGGGCCTGGTGAGCAGCTCTTCTCCCCCACTCCAGCTGGACTCCCAGCTCTCCCCATCGTCGTACAAACAGACGACGCCCGCGGGAGCCTGCTTGACACAGCAGGTCACGAGACTGCCGTCTTCGGCCACGACCTGCGCTGCCCCCAGCAGCGCGGAGTCACCCAGACCCTGCTCGAGGTTCTCGAGGGCGCGCCAACTGCGGCCCTGGTCCAGGGACTCCGCCGCGCGCACTCCGTCGGCACCCGAGGGCGGGCCGATGGCCCAGATGCGCGGCGGTTCGTCCAAGAAGGCCAGGCTGGCCACCTGTTCCTGGGGAGGTGCGAGCAAGGTCCACCGGCTCCCTCCGTCGTCCCCGCGCCACAACACGTGCCCGGTGATGGCGTACATGGGGCTGTCGTCGGTGTTGTCGGGAGGGAAGGAGAGACGCTGCACGTTGGGGGCCGCCAGGCCCCAGGAGGCGCTCTCGAAGCTCTGGCCCCCGTCGCCGCTGCGGGTCACACCCGCGGCGTAGGCACCCACGAAGACACCCGCGTCCTCGAAGTAGGCAGGAGAGAACGCCAGGCCCCGAGCGTAGTCGGGGGCGATGAGGAAGGGCTCGACCCGGGAGAGGCCGGCATCCTCACTCAACGCCAGGCCGTCCCAGCCCGACAGCGCCCAGCGGTCCCCCGCCACGAAGAGATCGGTGAAGGCCATGGTCACGCTGCTGCAGTGCCCGCTCCCCTCGAAGTAGGGATACATCTCGGCGTGGAGGTCCTGCCAGCTGGCGCAGTCGTCGTCGCTGACGAAGGGGCCGCGCCACGCGGCCACGGCCATCACCAGGTCGTCCTGGGCGGCCATGGCGAGCACGTGAGGGTAGCTCAACCCCTCGAGATCGCTGTCGGGCAGGACACCGCAGGCCTGCCAGTCATCCCCGTCGTAGCGCCAAACGGCTCCGGAATCGTCGCCAGCGTAGACCGCGCCATCCGAAGCGACCACGGCCGAGCGAACCCTCGTGTCGGTCGCCGGAATGCCTCGCCACGCGTCCTCGGCGCGAACGAAGAGCTCGGTACCCAAGGATGCCACGGCCACGTCGCCCCCAGGCCCGGCAAACAAGCTCTCCACGGAGTACTCCTCGATCTCCGCCTCGAGCTCATCCCCGAGCTCGCCCGTGAACACACCGGAGGAGGTGGCCACGAGCAGCTGGGGCGCGCACAGAACGCTGTGCACCGGGGCGAAGATTTCCTGCCAGGACCAGGTGGCGGCCTGGTCGTCGGACCACCAGAGGCGATCGGTGGAGACCAGCACGACCGTGCCGTCGTCCATCTGGCAGCCGTCCACCAGCAGGTCACCGGTCGGCTCGCCCCCGATCACGGTCCAGCCGGTGGGACCGAAGCCGGAGCCCTTGTGCAACAGGCTGCGCTCCCCGTGATCACCGATGGCGTACCAGGGTCGATCTGGATCGAGATCGGCGGGAGGCATCACGTTCAGGAGCGGATCATGTGGCACGTGGGCGCCCACGGCCGGGATGAGCAGGGCCAGGGAAAAAAGCAGGAACATGTTGGATTTCCCGAAACGGCCCTATCCGAGCTGGGCGGGGACCGCGCATGGTAGCCGACCGGCCGCCCGCCCGAAAGCGAGACGGCCCGCGTTTTTTTCGTAACCACCTCGAGGGGGCCCGGTTGGTGATGACGAACCCCGACACGGAGACCGACATGACCACTCGCAACACCATCACCGCCCTCACCGCCCTCGCCCTGGCCGCCTGCGCCCCCGAAGGCGCCGTCGAGACCGAGCTGACCCCCGACGAGCAGGTGGCCGTGGACGCCGCCATCGAAAACCTCGAGCCCATGACCGCCGACCTGCCCGTGGTCGAAGGCGAGCTGGAGACCATGGCCATCAGCGACGTGCAGGAAGCCCGCGACTACAGCAACTGCGAGGTCAAGGGCGTCCTGTCCGGCGTCTGGTACGACGAGGACTACGTCAGGGCCATCGAAGGCTCCTGGTTCGAGCTGGGCACCGGCGAGTTGGGCGGCACCCTCGTAGGCGAGTACGCCGAAGGCGCCTTCTCCGGCAGCTTCGGCGGCACCAACACCGGCAACATCAGCGGCGAGTATGCCGACGGCCTGTTCCTGGGAGACTGGGTCGAGCTGGACGGCACCGACGCTACCGGCGCCGTCCCCCTGTCCGAAGGCGAGATGATCGGTCGCTACGAGCGCCGCAACGAGATGGGCGGCTACTTCTTCGGCCTGTGGGGCCAGTGCGACTAGCTCCAGGTCGAACCGACCGCACCGCCCCGGGTCCTGGCCCGGGGCGCCGTGGTTGGGGCATCAGAGTGCCCTGCAGCGCCATGAGGGGCCGCGAGGCGACGCAAGTCGGCGACGACCGGAGGTCGTGACCGGGTTGCTGCGCCCACGGGGGGCGTAGCGGGCCGCGAGGCGACGCATGTTGGATGCGCGACATTGGCGGGCGCTCGTTCCGGTCGAACGTCACCCTCGCCCTGGCTCTCGCCCTTCCCATCCCGGCTCGACCGGCGACTCTGCGCGGCGGGCGACGTGCTCCCGGAAGCCCGCCTGCAGGGCCACGGCGCGGAGGAGTGGAGGCGGGACCTCTCGGTGAGCCAGCACCTGCACTGCCCGCCTGCTGCAGCCCAGCATCTCTGCCAACTCGGAGGACGCCAGGCAAGGGCGGGCGAGCTGCACGAAGGCCGCCCGCGCGTCCACCACTGCGGACTGCCGACCACGAAGGTCGGGGAGAGCCAGCGCTGCGGCAGCACCCTCGAGCAGAGCGGCAGGATCCGTGCCCGCCCCGAGACCCGGTAGCTCGAGGTACCTGAGGATGGTTCGCTCCCCAACCCTCGGTAGGTACTCCGCGAGTCGGGACCGAAGGTGGCCGTCGACGACACGCAGACCGAGCAGGTCAGGCGCACAGCTGGCGTCGTGGAAGGGATCGCTGGTGAAGCCGTGGTGTTTGTCCTGGCGAAGCACGTAACGGAACGCTCGCTCGAGATGTTCCTGGCGCCGCACCTCCTCGAAGCGAGGCGGGGCGAACGCCGCTCCCGCATCGAGCACCTGCGCCAGGCCGATCCGCACTCTGCGGACGATCTCCGCCGCTCTGGCGATTGCCAGCAACAGGAGCAGATGCAGGTGCGTGTCCGATCCTCGATGAGCAAGTAGGCCGTGGGGAGCCGCGATCCGGAGCACGCAGGCCGACAGCGCACGCCTGGCAGACACGGAAGGGGCGATGACCCGGCCGTCGACCAGCCGAAGGGAAACGTGAAGAGCGATAGGAGGCATGCCCTGGGGGACAATCAAGGACCATGCCAAGACGGCGAGCCTAGTCCCAACCGCCCGACTACCACACTCCTCCCGCCAATTTCGCCAACCCAGCCGAATGCGCCGCTCTCCTGGGATCGTCGAAGTGACGAACCGTTTCGTCGAACTTTCGACGCTTTTCGACACCTCGAGGCCAGGCTCCGACCAAGGTTCGAGAACAAGGTAGACCTATTCGAAGCACCGCACCGTTCGAGCCCCGAGGCAAAGCAAGTCCAGGGCAACCGGGGGTCTTACCCGGGTTGCTACGCCGTAGGGCCCCGCGAAGGGCCGCGAGGCGACGCAAGTCGGCGACGACCCGACGTCGCACCCGGGTTGCTGCGCTACGAGGCCCACGTAGGCGACGCAAGTCGGCGACGACCCGAGGTCGTGACCGGGTTGCTGCGCCGTAGAGCCCCGCGAAGGGCCGCGAGGCGACGTAAGTCGGGGGCGACCGTAGGTCGTGCCCGGGTTGCTACGCCGTAGGGCCCCGCGAAGGGCCGCGAGGCGACGCAAG
>PVBE010600689.1_pt1 | contig 13336 bp, 16 predicted proteins | sample 1631181 | NCBI WGS metagenome assembly PVBE01 (sample SAMN08397723, study PRJNA350692) | Marine metagenome, whole genome shotgun sequencing project. | isolation source: water | place: Pacific Ocean | collected 2012-04
GGGTCGGGGGCCGGCGCCTCGTCCGCGACCGAAGCCGTCACGGGCGAAAGGACAATCATCAGGGCTCCGCCGAGGGGCGCCAAGCAGGGATACCGCACGTTCCGTCCACTCCATCATCGGGGAAAAGGCCACTGGGTCATCATAGACCAGGTCACCCCGGACGGCGCGTCAAGAATCCGTGTTATCGCCCCAGCCTTGCCGGCCGCGGCGAATTTCCGGTCGCTCTAATCGATGTGACGCTCGATGGCTTCGATCAGGTGCCCGATCGAGATCGGCTTGGAGAGGTAGTCTTCGCATCCACAGGCGCGCACGCGCTCCTCGTCGCCATAGGCGGCGAAGGCGGTCACGGCGATGACGGGGATGTGCCGCAGGTCCTCGGCGGCCTTGAGCGTCCGCGTCACATCCATGCCCGAGACGCCCGGGAGCTGCATGTCCATGAGGATCAGGTCGGGGTGCTCCTCCTCGGCGAGCCGGATCGCCTGCACCCCGTCGATGGCCTCGACGCAGGTGTAGCCATGGGCGAGGAGCGCCTCGCGGAACACCATCATGTTGAGGTCGTCGTCCTCGACTACGAGCACGGTTTTCGACATATGGCCCTCGCCCTCCGGGACCGCGCGATTAGCGGTCCGGTTGAATCGTATTCTCGGATACATGAACCAAGCCCAATCATTTATCGATCCACTCGAAGCGGGTCGACGGCCGCGCTGTCAATACGGGTAATCGGACGCCTCACGCATGATCCTTTTGCCAGGATGCCGGGGTATGCGAAGTGACCGCGGTCACAATGCGAAGATTTCCGGGAACGCGCCCGATGAGCCGATTTCGCTCCCCGGCGGAGACGCGCGGAATGATAGGATCGATGCCCGCGGCAACTCTTGGATCGAGATGGATCGGATAGCATGAAGAAAAGGGACGTGCCCGAACGGCGCGGGGGCGATGAAGCCGGACGACTTCTGATCTCCACGGTGCCCTTCGCCCAATACGATGAATCGCCCCGTGCCTGGCTCGGCGCGGCGGGGATCGAGGTGGTCGAGAACCCCATCGGCCGGCGCCTCAAGGAAGACGAGATCGCCGATCTGATCGGCGGCCACGACTATCTGATCGCCGACACCGAGCCCATTACCGAGCGCGTTCTGGCGCGCGCCGACCGCCTCAAGCTCATCGTCCGCGTCGGCATCGGCCTCGACAGCGTGGACCTGGCCGCCGCGCGCGCACACGGGGTGGCCGTCTCCTACACCCCCGACGCCCCCTCCCCCGGCGTCTCCGAGCTCACCATCGGGCTCATGGTGGCGTTGTTGCGCCAGACCCATATCGCCGACCGGAGCCTCCACGCGGGCGGATGGGACCGCTACATGGGCCGTCGTCTCGCGGAGGTCACGGTCGGCGTCGTCGGCGTGGGTCGTATCGGCAAGCGGGTCATCCGCCATCTGCGGGGCGGGTTCCCCGGCGTCCGCCTGATGGCCAACGACCTCGTTCCCGATTCCGAGTTCGGCGCCGAGCACGACGTGACCTGGGCCGAGAAGGACGCCATCTACCGCGACGCCGACGTGATCACCCTGCACCTGCCGCTGACGCCGCAGACCCGGGACATGATGGGGGCGGCGGAGCTTGCCGCCATGAAGGGTGACGCGGTGCTCGTCAACACGGCGCGCGGCGGCATCGTGAACGAGGCGGCGCTCGCCGCCGCCCTGCGCTCGGAGGCAATCGGCGGCGCGGCCGTCGATGCCTTCCTGGAGGAGCCCTATAGTGGCGAGCTCGCCGGCATTGAGCGCTGCATCCTCACCTGCCACATGGGCTCGATGACGAAGGACTGCCGTATCCGCATGGAGACCGAGGCGACGGAAGAGGTGCTACGCATGGCCCGTGGCGAGCCTCTACGCTCACAAGCGCCGGAGGCCGAATACAGCATCCAGGCGGCGCGCTGACCGATAGGCGCGGCGAGCCGTCGCGCGGGATTATGAAGAGGAGGCATTCATGACGAGCGAACGCGAAGTGATCCGCACCGACCCCAAGCTCGACCTCGGCACCGTCGTGGGCGCGCCGGCCTCGCCGGCCGTGAAGGCCAATGGCTTCATCTTCACCACCGGCTATCTCTCGATCGACCCCGAGACCGGCCAGCCCGACCACGGCACCATCGAGCACGAGACCAGACGGACGCTGGAAAACCTGAAGCTGGTGCTGGAAGCCGCTGACTCGGGCCTGGACAGGGTGGTCAAGACCCACATCTTCCTCCAGGACATCGACCGCGACTTCGACGCCATGAACGGCGTCTACGGCGAGTTCTTCACCAGCGACTACCCGGCGCGGCGCACGGTTGAAGCCAAGCTCATCCAGAACTACAAGGTCGAGATCGAGGTCATCGCGCTGGCGTGAGCGCGCCAGCGGCGCGGGCCATACGCCCGCTTGGCGGGAGGAACCGAAGCCCACTTGGGAAAGCTCCATTCGACAGATCGGGAGTAATTGACGATGAGCATTTTCAGCGAGCGGGAGATGGGGCGCCGGATGGAAGCCTTTCGCGCCGGCCTGGCCGAGCGCGGGCTCGACGGCGCCTTCCTTCACACGTCGGACAACGCCTACTACATCGGCGGCGTTCCCCTTCTTTCCGAATGGGGCCGGCCCATGTGGGCGGCGGTCGACAGAGAAGGGAAATCGGCCGTCATCGGCGCCGGCATCGAGAAGGAGAACATGGAGGCCAATGCGTCCACCGACGCCGTCCTCACCTATGCCGACGAGGAAAACGTGACCCAGGCCGGCCTCAAGCTGGCCACGGATTTCCTCGGAGCCGGCGGAAGCCGGCCGGCGCGGCTCGGGATCGAGCGCGACCTAATCCCTCTCGGCATTTTCGAGGCGCTCAAGGGGCATCTCCCCAACACGGAGCTCGTGGAGGTCGGCGACCTCCTCTCGGAGCTTCGGGTCGTCAAGTCCGAGGAGGAGCTCGAAGTCCTCGAGCTGGGCGGCACCATCGCCAAGCTCGGCGCCAACGCCTTCCTCGACGCCATCGGCGAGAACGTGACCGAGCTCACCGTGGCCGCCCACGCCGTCGCCGAGATGAACAAGGCGATGGGCGCGCTCTATCCGGCGGGGGGGACCAGCACCTATGCCTACTGCCAGATCGCGGAGCACGCCTACACGCCGCACCTGCACCCGACCGGCAAGCGTCTGCGGGCCGGGGACGTCGTCGCCCTCAACGTATTCCCGGTGATCTCGGGCTACTGCATGGAGCTCGAGCGCACGTTCATTTTCGGCCACCCGACGACCGAGCAGCGGAATGCGCTCGAAGCCGTCAACGAGGCCCAGGACGCCGCCATCGCGGCGTTCCGCCCCGGCGCGCGGATGAGCGATATCGACCGCCTCACGCGGGACATGCTGACGGCGCGGGGTTATGGCGACTGCCTGCGTCACGGCACCGGCCATGCCCACGGCATCATGATCGGCGCGGCGAGCCGCGAGGAGCTGGCCGAGCTGCGAATCTACAACGACAACGTCCTCGCGCCGAACATGATCACTTCGATCGAGCCCGGCGTGTTCGCGGACTGCGGCACCTTTCGCCACTCCGATGTCTTCATCTGCACGGAGGACGGCGCGCGCTGGCTGACCGAGTTCCCGCGCGATATCGCCTACGGAGCCTGACGAGGGTCTCTATTCCGGGAAAAAGCGGTCGCTGACGCTGTAGCCGCCATCCACGGGGATCGCCGTCCCGGTCACGAAGCTCGACGCGGCCGAGGCGAAGAATAGGGCCGCGCCCACCAGCTCCTCGGGCTCGCCCCAGCGGCCCGCCGGCGTCTTGCGGATGATGTTCTCGCCCCGCGGCGTGCCCACGAGGCGGCGCGTCAAGTCCGTCTCGAACCAGCCGGGCATGATGGCGTTGACCTGGATACCGTCCTTGGCGAACTCGGCGGCGAGGGAGCGAGTGAGGCCGATCACGCCCGTCTTGGCCGTCCCGTAATGGACGCCCTCGGCATAGCCGAACACCGAGTACATGGAGCCGATGTTGACGATCTTCCCCCCCTCGCCGCCCGCGATCATGGCGCGCGCGGCGTGCTTCGAGCACAGGAAGGCGCCCGTCAGGTGAGTGCCGATGACGCTCTCCCATGTGTCGAGCGCCATATCAGGCACCGCGCCCGGACGGAAGATACCGGCATTATTGACCAGGATGGCGAGCCGCCCGAAACGCTCGATGACACTCGTAACGGCCTCTTCGACCGCCGCCTCCTCGCGCACGTCGAGGGGCAGGACGAGCGCGTCGTCCCCCAACTCCGCCTGAATCGCCGCGTTCTTCTCCGCGTTGCGCCCCGTGACGGCCACCCGCGCGCCCGCCGCGCGGTAGCCGAGCGCGATCGCCCGGCCGATGCCGCCGTTGCCGCCCGTCACCAGCGCCGCCCGCCCGCGAAGCGAAAACAACTCGGTCGTCATGTCACCCTCACATCAGGCCGTGAATCTTCATCATGCTCTGGATGCCGGGCTTCTCCCGGGCTCGATCCACAAAGCGCGCCAGGTTGGGGTAGTTGGAGAGGCGTTTCAGACCCTCCAAATCTACCTCGATCCAGGTGCAGTACATGTGGAGGGCGTGATCGCAGGCGCTGTGCCGATCGCCCAGGAGCCACGGCCCTTCGCCCATCCGTCCATCGAGGATGCGGAAGATGTCGTCCACCGTCTCGATGGCCTTCGCCTGCACCGAGGGGATGCAGGCTTCGTCCGTCGTGTAGCGGTGCGGGTAGTTGTAGAACTTGGTCGAGGCGTGGACGTGGGCCGGGAAGAAGACCAGCCACTGGTAGAACAGCGCCCGCAGCGGGTCGCCGACGGGGGGTGCGAGGCCCGCCTCAGGGTGCCGGTCGCAGAGATGCATCATGATGGCGGCCGATTCGAACAATGTGAGGTCGCCATCCTCGAGCACCGGCACCCGGCGCAGCGGGTGCTTGGCCTCATAGCCCTCGGGCGTGCCGAAGATGTCGATCTCCAAGCCCTCGTAATCGACACCGATCGCCTCGAGCACGCCATGGGGCGCCATCGAGGCGGTGCCGGGGCAATAGTAATAGCGGTACATGGCCGTCCCTCCCCTGCGTCGGCGCGAGCTTGGCCCCAGCCGGTGGCGGAATCAAGGAAAGTGGCACGGTAAGGCGGGCGGCAACGATTCCAAGCGGATGGAAAATGAGCTAGCATCAGTGGGGGTGCACGGCATGGAGCGGAGGTCATGAGTCTGCGGTCGATCCCGGCGTTACTGGCTATCGCCCTCGTCCTGGTTCCAGTCACCGGCGCGGTCGGCGGCAGGGACCCGTTCGGCCAGGACCGGTCTTCGCTGGGCGAGCCCTGGCTCGGGACCTGGGACAGTGGTGCTTTCATCTACAGGGCGGAGATGCACCTCTCCGTCACCGAGGACAATCAGGTCGAGGGCCGCATCGAGTGGACGCTCGAACGCTCGCCCAATCCCGACGACGCGCCGAAAATAGGCCTCCGGGGCACGGAGTTCGTCGCCGGGACCTATCAGCCCGGCCCCCGGCTCCTGTCGCTGGAGGGGTACAACAAGGATGACCCGAACGGCATCCTCGGTCTCGACAAGTACCGCTTGCTGCTGTCCGAGAACCGGGAGGTCCTGGGCGGAATCACCTCGAACCATGGCAAGTGGACGGCGACATTTCTGGCCACGCACTGACCCAATGCCGCGGACCCCACGACATTTGACCGATTCCTGGAGACGACGCCAATGATGGACGCCGGAAAGTTCCACGATATCGCCGAGCGGTCCCATACCCTGCCCGCCGATTGGTACACCGACCCGACCGTCTTCGAGAGGGAGAAGGAGGCCATCTTCTACCGCGGCTGGTGGTACGCGGGCGCGCTCGAGGACGTGGCCGAGCCCGGCGGCTACCTGACGACCACGGTCGTAGACCAGGACATCGCCGTGGTGCGGGGGCGGGACGGCGTCCTGCGCGCGTTCCACAACGTGTGCAGCCACCGGGCGCATCGCCTGCTCGAAGGCAAGGGCCGGCGCATCACGATCGTCTGCCCCTACCACAACTGGTCCTACGAGACCGACGGCGCCTTCAAGGCGGCGCGCGGCATCGACGGGATATGCGATTTCGACCGCGCCAACGTGGCCCTCAAGCAAGTGCGTGTCGAGACCCTGGCCGGCCTCGTCTTCGTCAACCTCGACAAGGACGCCCGACCCCTCGACGCGGTCACCGGGGAAATGCTCGCCGACATGCGCGCCCACTGCCCCGGGCTCGACCGGCTCACCCTCGCCCACCATTTCGAGGTGCCGACGGCGGCCAACTGGAAGACCCTCGTCGACAACGACCTCGAGTCCTACCACGTGGCAGCGTCGCACCCGGATCTGGTCGACCTCCTCAACTACGAGACTTTCGAGGTGTGGGAATACGAGCTCACCACCTGCCACGCCATGACCAATACCAACCCCGACAACCGGGCCTACCAGGTGGGCCGGAACGATCCCGTGCAGCGCGCCATCTACACCTGGCTGTGGCCCAACACGGCGTTCTTCATTGCACCCGGGCGCAACAACCTGGCCATCTTCCACATGATTCCCACGGGGCCGGAGACGAGCGTGCAGAGCTGGGACTTCTACTTCGAGGACCAGACGCCGACGAAGGCCGAGCAGGAGGCCCTCGACTACACGACCGACATCCTCATCCCCGAGGACACGGCGCTCTACGAAAACGTGCAGCGCGGCCTGCGCTCACGCGGGTACGAGCAGGGCCGGCTGGTGATCAACCGCGACAAGCCGGAGCTGAGCGAGCACCACGTCCACATGTTCCAGACCCTCGTCCGCGACGCGCTGCTGGGGGCGGGCTGAACGGTGGCCGCTCGTGCCGTTTTCACATGAAAGAATCGTTACGTTGGAACTGCTCTTTTTCAAGTTTACTTGAGGGTGGAGACGGGCGATTAAGGGCCCGACAGCCCGCACGGCGTGCGGGCGATCCGGCGGTGCCGGAGGGGGTACAGAGGGAGAAGAAGCGATGAAGTTTCAACTCGTCATCAATATGGAGCGCTTGACGCCCGATACGAACATGGCCGACGTGGCCCGCCACACGACCGAGATGGTGCAGATGGCGGACGAGGGCGGCTTCGAGATCGCCTGGGTGGCCGAGCACCACGCCATCGAAATGACGATCGCCCCGGGGCCGTTCCAGCTCCTCGCCCATTGGGGCGCGCACACGGAGCAGATCCGCCTCGGCACGGCCGTGGTGGTGGCGCCTTACTGGCACCCCCTCAAGCTCGCCGGCGAGGTGGGCATGATCGATCTGCTGACGGGCGGCCGCTTCGAGTTCGGCATCGGCAAGGGGGGCATACCAGCGCGAGTTCGACCGCATGGCCAACGGCATGGACCAGAACATGGGCGTGCCCATGATGCAGGAGATGCTGCCCGTCCTCAAAGGCCTGTGGCGCGGCGATTACGAGCATGACGGCGAGTACTGGTCCTTCCCCACCGCGACGGCCTGCCCCAAGCCGGTGCAGGACCCGCACCCGCCGATCTGGGTCGCGGCGCGCGATCCCGGCACCTACGACTGGGCGGCCAAGAACGGCTGCGACATCATGTCCTGGGCCCTGACCCGGCCGTTCTCCGAGGTCGAGACCTACAAGGAGCGGTTTGATACCGCATTTGCCAACAACCCCGGCATGCCGCGCTCGCGTTTCATGACCATGCGCTTTACCGGCGTCTACGCGAAGCCCGAGGAGAGCGAGACCTTCATCAAGGCCATCACCGCCCAGGGCAAGCAGTTCGAGAACCTGTTCCGCAAGCTCTCCCCCGTCCTGAACGGCTTCCCCCAGGAGGTCGATCCCAAGCTGCTCGTCAACCAGGCGGAATACGAGCCCGCGAACCTGCTCCAGAACCTCATTCTCGGCACGCCCGAAGAGGCGATCGCCAAGCTCGAGCCCTACGAGGCGCTGGGGGTGGATTCCTTCTGCTACTGTGCGAGCTACGGCCTGCCCATGGCCGATCAGCAGAAGTCCCTGCGCCTCTTCATCGACGAGGTCATGCCGGCCTTCCGCGAGGAGTCGGCCACAGGGGTCGCCGCCCAGTAGATTGGCCCGAATCGGGCTCACCAACGAGGGAGAAGCGGACATGACGGTGCAGTTCGTGATGCTCGGCACCTATAGCGAGAAAGGGCTCCGCTACGTGGAGGAGCGCCGCCGCTTCACCCGCGAGCAGTCCCAAAAGAACGGGCTCGAGGTCGTGAGCCTGGTCTTCACCACCGGCCCCTACGATTTCATCGAGGTCTTCGACGTCCCGAGCGAGGCGGCGGCCATCGCCCAAGTCACCGCCTTCAAGCAGGGCGGCTGGGGCGATATCCTCCTGGTCCGCGCCTACGACCGCGAGACGATCGACGACGCCTACAGCCGGCTGCCGGTGATCGATTAGGCGGGCGGCGCTTCCCACACGTCGCGTGACCGGGACAACGCGGGCGTGTAACATCCTTCCCATAGGTCCATGGCGCGGCCTGGGGGGTACGGGCAGTGAGCGATTCGGCGGCATATATGCGTGCCGGGAACTGGATTGCGGCCCTCTTGGGCCAGCCGGTCGAGCTGCAGCCGCGCCAGTCCCCCGACGACATCCCGGCCGCGCGGGATTTCTGGGACCTCTCGCACCTCAACGCCAACCTGCCCGCGCTCGCGCGCTTCGAGGAGCGGGTGGTGTTGCGGGAGCGCGACGGGGTGGCGCTCACGGCCGAGATCTACGTGCCCGAGGGCGACGGGCCGTTCTCAAGCTTGCTGTACCTGCATGGGGGAAGCTGGTCCCTGTGGAGCCCTGCCCACCTGCGCCGCCTGGCCATGCGCTTCGCCGCCCAGGGCTACGTGACGGTCAACCTCGATTACGGCCTCGCGCCCGAGCACCCGTTTCCCTGGGCCGCCCAGGACGCCATCTTCGCCTGCCGCTGGATCGCCGAGCACGGCCATGAGTGGGGCAGCGACGGCGGCCCCCTCACCATCGCCGGGGACTCGGCGGGTGCGAACCTGGGCGCGGCGGCCGTGGCCGCCTATCTCTCGCCGCCGGGTGCCGATTGGCTCGCGCCGGTCGCCGATCACGGCCTCGGCGGTGAAGCGCTCGAGTTCGCGGCCTGCGTCTTCCTTTACGGCGTGTTCGACTTCCCGCTCCTCTTCCAAGAGCCCGGCAAGATCGAAGCCAGTGGGATGATCGAGACGACGTGGAACCTGGCCTATCTCGGCCCCAACTTCGTCTCGGTCCACCGCCACCCGCTTGTCAGCCCCATCCTCGCCCCCGCGCTTCCCGGCTTTCCGCCATGCTACCTCTCGTGCGGGGACCTGGACGGGCTCTTGCCCCAGACCCTCGCCATGGCCAAGCGCCTGATAGAGGCCGGGGTGCCAACCCAGCTATCGGTCATCCAGGGGGGCGACCACGAGTTCCTGATGATCGAGGAGACATGGGAGGAAGCGCGGGCGGAGCTCGAAGCCATCTTCCGCTGGCTCGGCACCCGGCGGGACGAGGGCGCCACCTAGCGCGGAGAAGGGGGAGGAGACATGCGGTTCGGTTTGGTACAAGAGGGCCATATCTGGCCCGGGATAAGCGCGGCGCAACGCTACGCCGAGATGATCGAGGAAGCGGTCTTCGCCGAGGAGATGGGGTTCGACTACTACGCCCTCTCGGAACAGCATTTCCTGGTCGATGTGTGCACGGTCTCGGCGCCCGAGGTGATCTTCGGCGCCATCGCCGCCCGGACCGAGCGCATCAAGATCCGCTTCGGCGCCGCCGTCCTCCATAGCTACAACCATCCCATCCGCGTGGCCGAGCGCATCACCACCCTCGACGCGCTGAGCAACGGGCGCGCCGAGCTCGCCACCGCCCGCTCGAACAACTTGAACACGCTCCAGGCCTTCGGCGTCGACCCCAAGGAGACCAAGGCCCAATGGGCCGAATCCCTCGAGGTCATCATCAAGGCGCTCACGCAAGACCCGTTCGAGCACCACGGCCACTTCTGGGATATCCCGCCGCGCTCCCTCACCCCCCGGCCCCATCCCAGGGACGATGGCCGGCCGATCCTGCCGATCTGGGTGACGGCGGGGGGCCTCGAGTCCCACCGGGCCGCCGGGGAGAAGGGCATCGGGGTGCTCACGGGTCAGAGCATCTACGGCTGGGACTATGCCGAGAGCTGCGTGAAGGCCTACAAGGAGGCCATCGCGGACCCGCGGCCCATCGTCCCGGGCCCGATCAACAACTCCGACGGCTTCTTCGGCGCCGTCACCCACTGCGCGGAGACGGATGAGGAGGCCATGGAGCAGATCCGCGACGTCGCCTACAAGTTCGTCGACCTCGCCATCTGGCTCTTCGGCAGCCTCCACCCCACCTCGCCCGACTACGCGTACATGGATCGGATCGAGGAGATCCGCGATCGCAACCGGGACCTCGAGTTCCTCATCGATCGCGCGCCCTACCTCCAGATCGGCTCGCCCGACACGCTGACCGAGCGCTTCAAGCGGCTCGAGGCCATGGGCGTCGACGAGATGATCCTGCGTATCGACGGCACCTCCCACGAGCACGCGCGGCGCGCGATTGAGCTGATCGGCCAGGAGGTGATCCCCCGGTTCGAGCCCGGCGCGACACGGGCATGACGCGCGAATACGGCTCGCTCCTGCGCCTGGGGCTCGTCGTCCCGCCGGCCAACGCGACGGTGGAGCCGGAGATGGCGGCCCTCCTGCCCAGGGACGCGGCGATCTATACGGCGCGCCTGCCGGGGGTGGTCGCGCACGAGACCGGGCGCGGGCTCGACAGCCGCATCCAGGGCTATCTCGCGGCCCTGCCGGAGGTCGCGCTGTCCTTCGGCGGCATGCCGCTCGACGCCATCTGCCTGATGCACACGGGCTGCTCCTACGTGGTCGGGGCCGAGGGGGAGGCCGGCTTGCGCGAGGCGCTCGGCCAAGCCGGCGCGGCCCATGCCTTCACCGCCGCCGGGGCCGTCGAGGCCACCCTCGCGGCGCTCGGCTGCCGCCGGCTCGCCCTCGTCCTGCCCTACCCCGAATGGCTCTGCGAGGCCGCCGTCGCCTACTGGGAAGGGCGCGGCCTCACCATCGCCGGGGTGGAGAAGCCGCGGGACGTCGTGTCCATCTACGAGATCACGCCCGAAAGCGTGATCGAGGCCACCCATCGCCTCGATCTCGACGCGGCCGACGCCGTCCTCCTCAGCGGGACCGGGCCGCCGACCCTGCGGACACTCGCGGCGTCCGCGCCCCCAAGCGGTATCCCCGTCCTCTCCTCGAACCAGTGCGTGGCGTGGCACGCCCTCGGGCAAGGGGCGGCCGCCGGCACGGGAATCGAGAACCTCTCCCCACCCCTCAGGAACATTCGCGACCGGCTGGTCCAGAAAGATCGGTGACTGGGGTGCGTAAGTGTTAAGGTGTAGTGTAGCGAAACTCAATGAAATCAATATGTTGGGGAAATCAGTTTCAAACCTTGACAAACCTTAACGCCTGCCCCGCCGCGCGGCGTGCACGTTACCGTATATAGGAACAATATCCCTCCGCTTCAAGAGCTGAAACTGGCGCGCCGCCGTCCGTGCGCCCCTACCGCTTGCGCGCGAGGGTCAGCCCGTCGGCGAGGGGGAGCATGCTGATGCTCACGCGCTCGTCGGCGTGGAGCTTCAAGTTGAAGGCGCGGATGTCCACCGTCGATTCACTGGTGTCCTCGGGATCCGCGACCTTGCCGTCCCACAGCACGTTGTCGACGGCGATGACCCCGCCCTCGCGCACGAGCACGAGGCAGCGCTCGTAATAATCCGCATAGCCTTCCTTGTCGGCGTCGATGAAGGCGAAGTCGTAGGCGCCGGCCTCACCCGCCGCGACGAGGGCGTCGAGGGTCTCGACCGCGGGTGCGAGGTGCAGCGTGATCTTGTCGGCGACGCCCGCCTCGGCCCAGTAGCGGCGCGCCATGTCGGTCCACTCCTCGCTCACGTCGCAGGCCACCACATGGCCGTCGTCGGGCAGGCCCAGGGCGACCGAGATCGAGCTGTAGCCCGTGAAGGTGCCGACCTCGATGGTGCGCCGGGCGCCGATCATCTCGACCAGCAGGCGCATGAACTGCCCCTGCTCGGGCGAGATCTGCATGACCGACATTTCGAGCTTCGACGTCTCCTCGCGCAGTCGGCGCAAGACATCGGGCTCACGCAAGGAGGCCGAAAGCATGTAGTCGTAGAGGCGGTCGTCGAGGGTCAGGGTGCGTGTGGCCACTTGCCTGTGCTCCGGTGGGTGAGTGGGAATGCAAGTCGGAAAGTTGAGGTTCGGTTCGCCCCGCGTCAAGCCGACTCTTCGATGGCCTCGACCCGCGCAAGGGCGGCGTCGAAAGCGCCCCGCCAGATGGCCGCGAAATCATGAGCACGCAGCTGCGCGAGGCCGGCTTCGGCGAGACCGCCGGGCGTGGAGAGCGCCCCCACGGCCGCGCCATGGGAATGCGCATCCTCCGCTGCCATCGCCTCGGCCGCCGCCGCGAAATGCGCGGTGGGCAACATCCGGGCGGCGGCCGGGTCGAGGCCGTTCGCAATCGCCCAATCCACCGTCTGGCCGGCAAGCTCGTGACAGAAGGTGAAGGTCACGGCGACGGCCGTGGCGACCGCGAGCTCTTCCTCGCGGCCGAGCGGCGTCACGCGCCCCAGCAGGCGGAGGATCGATGCCGCATTGGCGTGGCGGGGAAACATGACGGTGGGGCTCGCACCCGTCGCCGCTGCGATCATGGGCATGGCGCGCACGATCTCGGGCGCGCCGGCCGCCTCGGCGAGGGCGCGCAGCGGGACCCCGGCGCAGGTGGAGATGAGGAGCTGGCCGCGGCGCCAGGGCAACCCGGCGATGGCCTCGGCCACCTGGGGCGGACGGACGCAGAGGAACACGGCGTCCGCGCGCGCCACCAGATCGGCGTTGTCGCGGGCCGTCTCCAGCCCGAGGCCCGCCGCACCCCCGCCGCGCGGCGCGAGCAGGATGCGCTCGGGCGCGAGCCCGGCATGGCGGAGGCCGCGGGCGATCGCACCCCCCATATGGCCGACGCCGAGCACGCCGAGTCGCGCCGTCCCGAGCCTCTTTTCGACGGCCGTCATCCATCTCCTCCCATACGCATGAATTCAAGGCATCATGTCCCCGTAACCACCTTAGCCTACAAAAGCCCCGCAACCTCATATGGTTACGGGGCTTTGATCTTATACCAAGCGGCGATGATAGGAATCCATCGAGACGCTTGTCCAAGTCTTTCGGCTAGAAGCGTGGTGCGCCGTGATGCCGGGGCATCACTCGGAACTCCTTGGCGGCGCTCGACGCCGTCCGAAAGGCTTGGACAAGCGCCCGCAGGGTCGCCTCTCCGGCCCCCCGGACGTCGTCGCGA
>PVBE010515838.1_pt1 | contig 13335 bp, 12 predicted proteins | sample 1631181 | NCBI WGS metagenome assembly PVBE01 (sample SAMN08397723, study PRJNA350692) | Marine metagenome, whole genome shotgun sequencing project. | isolation source: water | place: Pacific Ocean | collected 2012-04
CTCCACCGCCGAGGCCCGAAGCGCTTACGACTGCCTGAAGAGGGAGATGGTGGCCGGCTACGCCAAGTCCGGCCTGAAGGTCGCCAGCTTCTACAAGGACTGGCGCAACTTCTCGACCCAACCCTACGTCTCCGACACCCATGGCGGCCGCTTCGTCAACAACTACGCCAACGCCACCGGAAAGCGCTATGGCAAGTACGAGGACTCGGGCCCGATGCCCGTCGGCTCGATCCTGGCCAAGGACAGCTTCGCCGTCCATGCCGACGGCAAGATGTCGGCGGGTCCCTTGTTCTTGATGCAAAAGATGCCGGCCGGCTTCAACAAGGCCAGCGGCGACTGGCGCTATTCCATGGTGATGGCGGACGGTGCCGTCTTCGGCACCACCAACGGCGCCGGCGGCGACAAGGTGGGATTCTGCATCGAATGCCATGCCGCCGTGGCGGAAGACCAGGACAACATGATGTTTCTGCCCGAGGAATACCGCGTCAAGAGCAACTGATCGCAAGCAATCGCGAAACCGAAGGGGCGGCGCCTTGGTGCCGCCCCTTTTCTCGCCGCCGAGGGGGGCTCAGTCCAACACCGCGGTAACCTCGATCTCGATCATGAATTCCGGCCGCATCAGCGCCGAGACCTCGACATAGATCGCCGCCGGCGGCGCCACCCCGGCATAGACCTCGGTCCGGGCCGGCAAGGCGCCGCGAAAGGCCTCGATATCGGTGACGTAGACCACTTCCTTGAACACGTTGGCGAAGCTGGCGCCGTGGGCTTCCAGGGTCAGCTCGATATTGCGATAGGTGGCGCTGATCTGCCCCGCCATGTCGCCCGGCGAGAGCACGTTGCTCTCGAGGTCGAGGCAACAGGTGCCCGCCAGATAGAGCGTATCGCCCACCTTGACCGCCTGTGCGAAGCCCAATTGCTTCTCGACCTCGCGCAAATGAAAAACCTGATCGGCTCGTGCCATCGCGGATCTCCTCCCCTATCGCTGGAACTGGTTTGGTATACTGCCGACGCCGCTTCGGCGGAATAGAGGAGACCGTTGCCATGACCGTCGAGTTCTTCTTCGATTGCTCCAGCCCCTGGACCTATCTCTGTTTCCACCGCATGGCCGCGCTGGCGGAGGAATTGTCATTCGAAGTGGCGTGGCGCCCGATCCTGGTCGGCGGCGTCTTCAACGCCATCAACCAAGAAATCTACCAGACCCGGGCGAACCCGGTACCGGCCAAGCGGGACTACCAGGCCAAGGACATCGCCGACTGGGCCCGCCATTGCGGCTTGGCGATCCGTTGGCCGCCGACGGTCTTTCCCGTCAACAGCGTCAAGGCCATGCGCGGCGCTTTCGTCGCCGAGGACGAGGGCCGGCTGCTGGCCTACGCGCGGGCCGTCTTCGAGGCCTATTGGGGCCGCGACGAGGATATTTCGCAAGACGAGGTATTGAAGGCGATCGTGGCCAGGGTCGGCCTCGAGCCCGAGCCCTATTTCAAACGCATCGCCTCGCCGGAGTTGAAGGCGCGGCTCCGGGACAACACCGACGAGTTGGTCCAGAGGGGCGGCTTCGGTTCGCCCACGATCTTCGTCGGCGACGGCGATATGTACTTCGGCAACGACCGCATGCCGCTCATTCGCGAAGCAATCCTCGCCCGACGCTAGCCCAGGACCTCGACGCCGACGCCACCGGGGCCGACCAGAAAGCGGGTGGCACCGTAGTCGGCGGCGGCGGGGATGCTGAGGATGCGACCTTTGTCGTGCGGCGTCACCTGGGGTCGGACGGTGACGACAGGAGTGGCGGCGGCTTGCCTCAAGGCCTCGGTCGCGGTGCCGGAACAGGCCAGCTTGACCAGGTTCATTCGGGTCGGGAAGACCACGACACGGGCGCCGGCGTCCCCGTCGCCGACCGCTTGCCCGGGCGCGATCCAAAGCGAATCCTCGCCCTCGAAGCCGTCGTGCCTGGCGACCTGATCCTCGGGCGCCCGGACCAGAAAGAAGTGGGTGTCGTAGATCCTGGGCACGATCGGCGGCGTGATCCAGTGCGCGAAAGGCACCAGTGCGTCGACCGCCAAATCCAGGCCTTCGCCATCGCATAGTTCCAGCATGTCGGCCTGGTCCGTTGCGATCGGCCGCTGCCATCTGGCCCGGATCTCGTCCAACCGGTCCTGGCCGATGACGCGATCCTCGCCTCGGGCCCGGGCCAGCAGGACGCCGCATTCCTCGAAGGCCTCGCGAAGGGCGGCGACCCGGATGGCGAGGTTGTCGGCCTCCCAGGTCACGGCGTCGGGACAGAAATCACGCAATCGGGGTTCGTGGTCGCCCGCATCGACTTTACCGCCGGGAAAGACCAGGGCGCCGGAGAACGTATCTATTTCCCGGTGCCGCGCGATCATGAAGACCTCGAGCCCGTCTCCGGCGTCGCGGAGCAAAAGCACGGTCGCCGCCGTCTCCGGCGTCGGTTCCGCGGTGGCGTCTTTCTTGGTACTGGCCATGTCGGCCAAGATGGCACAGGCGAGGACGACGGGACAACGGGTGCAATTACCGTCGATTCCGCGGCAATAGAGGTGATGCGTCGCCGCGATACCGTGTAGGCTTGGAGCCATGCTCGGCGTACCGGGGTGGGACCAGAAGTCGGCCGGTCGAGGTTTGTAGAGACGAGGAGACAGTAATGACCACGAAACGACCCAAGCTCATCGGTTGGGGCTTCGAAGGCGACGATATGACCCAGGCGGAGCACGATATGGTGATGCAGCGCTGCGTCGACCGCTTCGGCGGCGACTACGAGGTCCGGGAGGTGCCGACGGAAGCAGAAATCGAGCTGCATCGCCCCCGCCACGAAGTGCCGAGCCAGCTGGCCGAATTCGCCACCAACGCCGACAGCGACCGGATGCGCCACACCTACGGCATGTCGGTTCCCGAATACGTCAAGATTTTCGATCGCGACTTTGCGAACGCCCCCGATATCGTCGCCTACGCCCGCTCGGAAACAGATATCGAGACCGTTTACGAATGGGCCGAGGGCGCCAATGTCGCGGTCATTCCCTGGGGCGGCGGCACCTCCGCCGTCGGCGCCTTGGAGCCCAAGGTGGGTGGCAGTTTCAACGGCACGCTCACCCTGGACCTCACCCGGCTCGACAAGGTCCTGGAGATCGACAAGACCAGTCGCGCCGTCCGCGTCCAGGGCGGCATCCGGACGCCGGCGATGGAAGCGGAGTTGCGGCCCCATGGCCTGACGCTGCGCCATTTCCCGCAAAGCTACGAGATGACCAGTATCGGCGGCATGATCGCGACCCGCTCGGGCGGGCATTTCGCCACCCTCTACACCCATATCGACGACTTCGTCGAAAGCCTGCGCACGGTGACACCGGTCGGTACCATGGAAAGCCGTCGGCTGCCGGGCTCTGGCGCCGGGCCCAGCCCGGACCGGCTGATGATCGGCTCGGAGGGGGCGCTCGGCATCATCACGGAGGCTTGGCTCAGACTGCAGGACCGGCCTACCTACCGCGCCGGGACCGCGATTCTGTTCGATGATTTCGCCAAGGGCGTCGACGCGGTCCGGGTGATCTGCCAGGCCGGCCTCTATCCCGCCAACGTCCGCTTGCTCGATCCCCAAGAGGCGAAGAACAACGGCTTTGGCGAGGGCAAGGAGACGGTGGTCGTCCTCGCCTTCGAAAGCGCCGATCACCCCGTCGACGCCTGGATGGACCGAGGGCTCGAGATTGCCCAGGATCTGGGCGGCCGTTGGGACGACAGCGCGGCCAAAAGTGGCGAGGGCCACCGTGGCGGCGCCGCCGGCGCCTGGCGCAATGCCTTCATCCGGATGCCGCATTTCAAGACCAAGACCATGGGGCTCGGTATCGTCGGCGACACCTTCGAGACCTCGATCACTTGGGAACGGTTCCCGGCCTTCTACGAGAACATGAAAACGGCGGCGGAAGCGGCAATCGTGGAAGCGACGGGTTCCACCGGTACCGTCTCCTGCCGCTTCACGCACTGCTATCCCGACGGGCCGGCGCCCTATTTCACCTTCCAGGGGCGTGGCCGTCACGGCGCCTTGACCGAGCAGTGGGATCACATCAAGACCAAGTCGCTGGACGCCGTCATCGAACACGGCGGCACGGTCACGCACCACCACGCCGTCGGCCGCTACCACATGCCCTGGTACAGCCGCCAGATGCCGGAGACCTTCCTCGACGCCTTGGCCGGCGCCAAGGACCGACTGGATCCCAAGGGAATCCTCAATCCCGGCGTACTGCTGCCGGCGAAGGGCGGCTGAGGGAGAAAGGACGGTAATGAAGGCGATCTTCCACTACGACGTCAGCCCCGGCATCGAGGCGCAATTGAAGGCGGCGGAGAGCGATTGGCTCTCCGTCGATTCTTGCCCCGAGTCGGATGACGAGCGCTTGTTCCGGCTCTTGGAAGAGGCCGAGGTGCTCTGGCACGTCTTGAAGCCGGCGACCGCCGAGGTGATCGCCCGGGCACCGAAGCTCAGGCTGATCCAGAAGGTCGGCATCGGCGTCAACACCATCGACCTGGAGGCGGCCCAGGCCCGTGACATCGCCGTCTGCAACATGCCGGGCACCAACAGCCAGGCCGTCGCGGAAGTGACGGTGATGTTGATGCTGGCCGCACTCAGACGCGCCGTCGCCTTCGATACCGCGACCCGGGCCGGCCGCGGCTGGGCGCTGGAAGCGGCGAACTTCGACCGGGTGGGCGAGATCGCCGGGCGCACCGTCGGCCTGGTCGGCTATGGCGCCGTCGCCAGCCGCATCGCCCCGGTGGTGCGGGCGCTGGGCGCCGAGGTTATCTATACCGACATAGCGCCCGTGCCCGATGCCCTGGCGGAGTGGCGGGAGTTGCCGGCCTTGCTGGCCGAGGCGGACGTGATTTCGCTGCACGTGCCGTTGACCGACGAGACGGACCGGATGATCGATGCCGCTGCACTCGCGTCGATGAAGCCGGGTACGGTCCTGGTCAACGCGGCCAGGGGCGGCCTCGTCGACGAGGCGGCACTGGTCGCGGCCTTGGCGAGCGGGCAGCTTTTGGCCGCAGGTCTGGACGTTTTCGCCGATGAGCCGGTGGCGGCTGACAACCCGCTGCTGAAATTGGACAACGTCGTGCTGCTGCCGCACGTCGCTTGGCTGACGCCGGAGACGATCGGGCGCAGTATCGGGATCGCGGTGGAGAACAGCCGCCGTCTGAAGGACGGCGAGGATTTCCTGCACCGGGTCGCTTGACCCGACCGCTAGCCCGAGGAAACACGATGAGCGAGACCACCTGTATCCGCAATGCCGACTGGGTCGTGGCCTGGGATTCGGCCGAGGCGCGGCACGGCTTTCTGCGCGGTGCCGACGTCGCCTTCCGGGCCGAGGACATCGTCCACGTCGGACCGGCCTACGAAGGCACGGTCGACCGCGAGATCGACGGCCGCGACCTCGTCGTCATGCCGGGCCTCGTCAACGTCCACTCGCACCCGATGTCGGAGCCGATGAACAAAGGCGTCACCGACGAGATGGGCAGCCGCCGTCTCGGCATGAGCGGCCTTTACGAATACATGCCCGCCTTCCGGCCCGACGCGGAGGGCATCGCCGCCTGTGCCGAACTCGCCTATGCCGAACTGTTGAAAAGCGGCGTCACCACATTAGTCGACCTCTCGGTGCCGTGGGACGGCTGGCTCGAACTGATGGCCAGGAGCGGGCTGCGCGGCGTGCTGGCGCCGATGTACCGCTCCGCCCGCTGGTACACGCAGAACGGCTATTCGGTCGAGTACGAGTGGGACGAGAAGGCCGGCCGGCAAGCCTTCGACGCCGCGCTTTCCCTGATCGATCGGGCCCGCCAACATCCCTCCGGGCGGCTGGGTGGGATGCTGACGCCGAGCCAGATCGACACCTGCACGGAAGAACTGCTGCGCGATTCCGCCGCCGCGGCCGAGGAACGCAACCTGCCGCTGCAGATCCACGCCTCGCAGAGTGTGGTCGAGTTCAACGAGATGACCCGCCGCCACGGCAAGACGCCGATCGAGTGGCTGGACGAGATCGGTTTCTTGGGCCCGTCGGCGACCATCGCCCACTGCATCTTCGTCGACCATCACAGCTGGGTCCGGTGGCCGGATCGGCGCGACTTGGACCTGCTGGTCGAGACCGGGACCTCGGTGGCGCATTGCCCGACCGTCTTCGTTCGCCGCGGCATCCTGCTGCAGAACTTCGGTGCCTATATGAAGGCCGGCGTCAATGTCGGTCTCGGTACCGACACCTTTCCGCATAATTTCCTGGAGGAAATCCGGACCGCGGCAACCTTGTCCCGGGTCGCGGCCGAGGACGTCGCCGTACTCGGCACCGGCGATGCCCTACACGCGGCGACGATCGGCGGTGCCAACATCCTGAAACGGGACGATATCGGCCGCCTCAGCCCCGGTGCCAAGGCCGATATCGTGCTGATCGAGGCCCGCCATCCGGCGATGCAGCCCCTGCGCGATCCGATCCGCAGTCTGGTCTACGCGGCGGCCGAGCGGGCGGTGCGCGACGTCTACGTCGGTGGCGCGCAAGTGGTGGCCGATGGCGAGGTCCTCGGCCTCGATCACGCCGGTGCCGCGCTGCAAGTCACCGAGGCGCAGCGACGGGCCGAGGGCCGCGTGCCCGAGGCCGACTACGCCGGGCGCCGCCACGACGAGCTGGTGCCACTCAGCCTACCGATGCTTTGAAGCCGAATTGGGAGAGAACGACCATGAACGCGATCGCCGTCGATCTGTACAGCGACACCCTCAGCAATCCGACGCCCGCCATGCGCAAAGCCATCGCCGAGGCCGAGGTCGGCAACGAACAGGCCTTCGAGGATCCCTCGGTGAACCGTCTCTGCGAGATGACGGCCGACTTGTTGGGCCACGAGGCCGCAGTCTTCATGCCGTCCGGCACGATGTGCAACCAGGTTGCCTTTCGGGTCCACTGCAAGCCGGGCGACGAGATCATCCTGGATCGAACGGCGCATCCCTTGAACTCGGAAGCGGGCGGGCCGGCGGCGCTTTCGGCCTGCTGCACACGGACCCTGGACGGCGCCCGCGGCATCTTCACCGCCGATCAGGTCGAGGCCGCGATCGCACCGAAGGGCCGCCGCCACGCGCCGCGCTCGCGCGTCCTCGAGGTCGAGAACACGGCCAATTCCGGCGGCGGCGCGATCTGGCCGATTCAGCGGGTGCGCGAGGTGACGGCGGTTGCGCACGAGCACGGTTTGGTAACCCATCTGGACGGCGCCAGATTGCTGAACGCGGTGGTCGAATCCGGCACGCCCGCCAAGGATTATGGCGCCTGCTTCGACAGCGCCTGGATCGACCTCTCCAAGGGGCTCGGCTGTCCGGTCGGCGGCGTGCTGGTCGGCTCCAAGGCCTTCATCGAGGACGCCTGGTTTTATAAGCAGCAACTGGGCGGTGCCATGCGCCAGGCCGGCATCATCGCCGCCGCCGGCGTCTACGCGCTGGAGCACCACGTCGAGCGGCTGGCCGAGGACCACGAGAACGCCCGCCATTTTGCTGGCCTGGTCGCGGATATCGACGGCATCGAGTTGGTCTACGACCAGACCGAGACCAACATGGTCTACCTCGACGTCTCCGGCACCAACATGACCGCGGCCGAGGTGCACGACCGGCTGCTGCCACTGGGCGTTCGGATCGGCGCCTCGGCCCGCACCGTGATGCGCGCCGTCACCCATCTCGACGTCAGCCGCGAGGACATGGAAACCGCCGCCAAGGCCCTCCGCGCCGTCGCCTTGGGGGAATGATGGAGAGCGCTACTCGGCCGGCGTCAGGCTGAGGCCGGTCGGGCACGCGACGCCGGTGCCACCGAGGCCGCAGTAGCCGTTCGGCACCTTGGCGAGGTACTGCTGGTGATAGTCCTCGGCGTAGTAGAACTCGCCGGCGTCGACGATCTCGATGGTGATCGGGCCGAGGCCGGCCTGCTTCAACGCCTGCCCGAAGGCCCGCGCCGTCGCCTCCGCGATTTGGCGCTGGGTCTCGGAATAGACGTAGATGCCCGAGCGGTATTGGGTGCCGGCGTCGTTGCCCTGACGCATTCCTTGGGTCGGGTCGTGGCTCTCCCAGAAGACTTGGCAGAGCCGCTCGTAGCCGACCGCACCCGGATCGTAGACCATGCGCACCACCTCGTTGTGGCCGGTCCGGCCCGAGCAGACCTCCTCATAAGTGGGATTGGGCGTCGATCCGGCGGCGTAACCGACCGCGGTGGTGAATACCCCCGGCAGCTGCCAAAAGCAGCGCTCCGCGCCCCAGAAGCAGCCGAGACCGAACAGCGCCAGCTCCAGACCCTCGGGAAACGGCGGCACCAGCGGCCGGCCGCTGAGGTGATGCGCCGGCGGCACGGGCATGGCCTCGGCCCGGCCCGGCAAGGCCTCCGCCGCCGTCGGTATCTCGAGCTTGGCATCGGAAAACAACCACATGATCTCATCCCCCGTTCCCCTGGCCTGATGCCCGGAGATCATAGCCGGAACCCATCCGGTCGTCACGGGTGGTGGTTCCAGCGTTCATCGTCGATTTGCGGCAGCCCACCGGGCGGGGCATTATGTCGGCGAGCGACAACACGATAGATCTCAGGGGAGGATTGGTGCCATGGCTTTGCGAAGACTCGATCACTACACCGTCCTGACCGAGGACGTGGCGGCCTCGGTCGGCTTCTACGAGGCCGTCCTCGGCCTGAAGAACGGCGAGCGGCCGCCCTTCGCCTTTCCAGGCGCCTGGCTCTACATCGACGACCATCCGGTGCTGCACCTGATTGGCCGGGACGACGTGGCGGGCGAGGGAACCGGACATTTCGACCATGTCGCCTTTCGCTGTGGCGACTATCCCGCGATCAAGGCCAGGCTCGAGGAAAACAACGTCGACTACGAGGAACGGACCGTGCCGCGCCTGGACATGAAACAGATCTTCCTGTCCGGCCCCGAAGGCGTCAAGGTCGAGCTGAATTTCATGCCCGAGGACCTGTAGGGAGGGCCCTTTGGCGATTCCGTCGGGGCCGAGCGGCGGCTTTCGGGCCGCGCACGCCCAGGCCGCCGATTGGGAGGCCGCGGCGACCGCCTGCCTCGAAGACCTGGCGCCGCTTCCCGACGGCGCCAACGTCGGCTTCCTCTATCTCACCGACCACCTGGTCGAGAGCATCGAAGAGATCACCGAAGTGCTGCGCAGCGGCACCGGTATCGAGGCTTGGGTCGGCAGCACCGGCATCGGTGTCTGCGCCACCGGAATCGAGTATTTCGACCGACCGGCGATCGCCGTCATGGTCGGCCGTCTGCCGGCGGACCGTTTCGCCGTCTTCGATTCCACCCGCGACGACTTGGCCGCCTTCATCGACCGCCACCGGCCCTGGCTGGAGCTGAGCCCAGGCAACTTCGGCATCGTCCACGCCGACCCGCGAAGCCCGGAAATCCTGCAACTGATTGGGGCCTTGGGCGAAGCCGCCTCGGCCTTTCTGGTCGGCGGCCTGACCTCGTCGCGCGCCGCTCATTCCCAGTTGGCGGACGGCGTCTCGGAAGGCGGCGTCTCGGGGCTCGTGGTCTCGGGCGAGGTCGGCGTCGCCACCGGCCTGACCCAGGGTTGCTCGCCGATCGGCCCGGCCCATGTCGTCACCGAAGTCCGCGACAACGTCGTCGCGACGCTGGACGATCGGCCGGCGCTGAAGGTTTTCCGCGAGGAGATCGGCGAAATCCTGGCCCGGGACCTGGCCCGCGTCGCCGGCTACATCTTCGCCGCGGTGCCCGTGCGCGGCTCCGATTGGGACGACTACCTGGTCCGCAACCTGGCCGGCTTCGACGAGAAGGGGGGGCTTGTGGCGGTCGCCGAAATGTTGGAGCCGGGGCAGCGCCTGATGTTCTGCCGCCGCGACCAGGCGGCGGCGGAGCAGGATCTCGCACGGATGCTGGACGGCCTGAAGGCGCGCCTCGACGCACCGCCCCGAGGCGCCCTCTACCACAGCTGCCTCGCCCGCGGCCCCAACCTGTTCGGTCCCGCCAGCCAAGAACTGAAGGCGATCCAGGCGGCCCTCGGCGAGATCCCGCTGGTCGGCTTCTTCGGCAACAGCGAGATTTCCGCCGGCCGCCTCTATACCTACACCGGCGTTCTCTCGCTCTTCCGCTAGCCCATCTCCGGTCGCGGCTGCTCAGTCCTTCGTCGCCGGCCAGCTTTCGTCCTCGACGATGCCGTGGGGACCGTAGGTGACATGGGTCATGAACGCGTAGACACCGTCGTGCGACTGTTCCAGCGTCGCGACCTCGCTTTCGATCGTGGCGCTGGCCATTTCCGCATCGCGGAACTCGAAGCCGTTCGGCAGACGGATCTGGGCATGATGGTCGGCGCCCGTCACCGGATTGCGGATCGGCTCGATGCTCGCCTTGAAATGGCCGGCCGCGGCCATCGTCCCGCGCCGTCGGTCGGGTTCCCAGGTAAACTCGATATCGCAGAAGATCGGATCGAGCTCGGTCTCGATGGTCGAGCCGTAGATGTTGAAGATCGTCGTCGGTTCCTGCCCTTCACCACCCAGAATCTTGAACAGCGCATCGACTTGGGCGTCGTCGGCGCGCTTGTCGATCAGGCCGACGACCAAGCCGCCGCCTTCGTGCACGGGCCCGGGCCAGCGGTATATGGCAGCGTAGCGCAACCCAGAAAGGTCGACGTCGCCGAAGTGACCCTCGACGATTTCCGCCGCCTCTACGCCTTCGCAAACGCCGTGCGATGGTTTGCCGTTGAACTCACAGGGGCAGCCATAATCGCAGTTACAGGCCGCCAGTCGTTTCAGCTTCAGTTTCCAATCGACGTAAGCCATGGCTCGAACACCTCCACTTGGTTTCGTCTTCGCCGGGGTCTCCCGATCGATTCCGAGGCCATGGTCCAGATTTGTTGTGACAGGAAGGTCACGGCGCTTGTGACGCTTTTGGAACGTTGCGTCACAAAACTCGATCGAATTTTGCAAACGCCATCGGTTTGCGGTCTAATAAGCGCGGCCACGCCAGGGGGAGGATGCGCGATGGTCCTACAGATAAACTTTTTCGGCGCTTTCGAGGCGCGGACCGGCACCGGTCCCGAGTTGACCTTTCCGACCAGCAAGTCGAAGGCGCTTTTCGCCTATCTAGCACTCGAGCAGGAGCAACCCCATACCCGCGACAAGCTGTCGGACCTGTTGTGGCCAGACGCCGGCGAGAGGAGGGCACGGGCCAATTTTCGCCAAGCGTTGACGCGGGTTCGCCAGTCGCTGCCCCCGTCCCTGCCGCAGTGCATCGTCGCCAAGAATGGCACGATCCGGTTACAGGGTGACGCGATACGCACCGACGCCTTGGAATTCGAAGGCCTGATCCAGGAGGGCACCGTCGAAGCGCTGGAAAGCGCCGCCGCCCTGTATCGGGGTGACCTGTTGGAAGGATTCCTAATCGACGAGGCACCCTTCGAGGGCTGGCTGCGAGACGAACGGCAACGCTTCTCGGGATTGGCTATCGGCTGCTTTGAAGTGTTGCCGCGACATTTCGAGCAGATCGGCGCCTCGACGCGCGGTATCGACGCGGCGACGCGGCTGCTCCGTCTGGACCCTTATCGGGAATCGATGCATCGCCTGTTGATGCGGTTTTATGCCGACCAGGATCGGCGCGGCGCCGCGCTGGCGCAGTATGACGAATGCCGCCGGCTACTCCGTGACGACCTCCAGGTCGAGCCGGAAGAAGCGACGACAAGGCTCTATGAAAGTATCCGCGAGAAGAGCATCCCGACCCTGTTTACACGCCATCCCGAACTCTCGCGTCGCGACGAGGAAAGCGGAATGGTGCAGGCGCGATCCAGCCAGTCGGTGCTCGATCTGGTCGGCAGGTCGCCATGGCGCGGGGCCAGTTGGGACAAGCCTTCCGTCGCCGTGCTGCCGTTCGACTGTTTGGCTGGCGACGACGACAATCGATACCTCTGTGATGGCATCGTCGAAGATGTCATCACCAATCTGGCGCGTTTTCGCGACTTGCATGTGATCGCCCGCAATTCGGCCTTCGCCTACCGGAACCTCGATCTGCCGATGCGAAAAATCGGCCACGAATTGGGCGCGCGATACGTCGTGGAAGGCAGTCTGCAACGGATCGGCGACAACGTTCGGCTGACGGCACAGCTGATCGAGGCCGAGAGCGGCTATCACGTCTGGGCGGAACGCTACGATGAGAAGGTCTCGGCGTTGCCCGATTTGCGCGACCAGCTGACCGCGCGGATCGCTGGCCATCTGGTCGGTCGCATCGAGCAACACCAGCTGCAATCGATCAAGGCACGGGGGCCGGAGAATTGGGAAGCCTACGAATGCTGGTTGCGGGGAATCGACGTCTTGCGGAAGGTCGATTGGACGTCGTTCGAAGCCGCGACGAGCTACTTCAACAAGGCGCTGGAGATCGATCCGGGATATGCCCGTGCCTATGCCGGCCTGGCGATGGCGCAATTCAAGGCCTGGAGCTGCCTCAATTGGACATCGTGGTTCAAGCTCGAGGAAAACGCCTTCGGTTACGCGCAAAAGGCCTTGGAACTGGACGACCAGGACCACCATGTCCATTGCATCGTCGGGCTCGTCTCGCTCTTCACCCGCGACTTCGGACGGGCACGCCATCACCTGGAGCGGTCGGAGCAGATCAATCCCAACGACGCCCGCACGCTCGCCAACGGCGCGGCCTGCTGGGCACTGCTGGGCGAAGCCGAGCGAGGCGTGAAGATGGCGGAACTGGCGATACGCCTCGATCCGTTTCACTCCGACTGGTATCTGGCCGCGCTGGGCTTCGCCTACTACGTGGCCCGGGACTACGAGCGCGCCATCGCCGCCATGGAGGTGGCGCCCGGTGCCCTATGCGATACGCCGGCCTATCTGGCGGCGGCGTATGCCCGAAGCGGCAAGCCGGCCGCGGCACGGCGCCATGTCCAGGAATTCATCCGTCTCAATTGCGAACGCATGGGCGGCGACCCGGAAACCGATGTGCCCAGCTATGTCGACGCCGTCCTGATCCGTTCCAACCCCTATCTGAAGGCCGAGGACGCGGAGCACTTTCTCGAAGGTGTCAGGCTAGCAGGCCTGCCCGTCGCCGAGGCGACCGTCGACGGTGATGAGGTGGCCTGACAGTCGCCAGGATCAAGCGATACGATCGCCCTCCTTGGCGGGAGCGCGGGCGCGGTTGTCGACGCCGGGCAGCATCTGGGCGGGATCGCGCGTCACCTTGACGTCGATCACCGAGGGCAAGGTCCGTTCCGCCATGCCTTCGCGAATGGCGCCGGCGAGCTGGTCCGGGGTCTCGACGCGGAGCCCGTGACAACCGAAGGCCCGGGCGATCTCGGCATAGTTCATTTCCTCC
>PVBE012236293.1_pt1 | contig 13333 bp, 13 predicted proteins | sample 1631181 | NCBI WGS metagenome assembly PVBE01 (sample SAMN08397723, study PRJNA350692) | Marine metagenome, whole genome shotgun sequencing project. | isolation source: water | place: Pacific Ocean | collected 2012-04
AATCTTTAAATTCTTTCATAAATATCCTGATCAAATAAATTAGTGCATTTCATCAACATATCCTGCTTTTTTTTCTGATGGAAGCTCCGTGCCACAAGCATTATTTATATTTTTAAAATCTTCAATTCCACTATGTGGATCGGCATCTGGTTTGGGCATATATTTTTCTAGATATTCTTGTTTTAGACTTTCATAAATTCTATTTCCCTCTTTATCATTTTTTTCAGCTCTCTCAATTTCCTTCCAACGTTTTTTTGGAAATTTTATATATAAAGAAAAACATTTTCTAATTGCTGCTATTTCTTCTGGTGGATATTGTTTCATTACAAGTGAAGCATCATTTGTAGCGCATTTTGTAATAGTTTCTGGTTTAATTAGTCCTAAGTCTTCACACATTTTCCTAAGAGGAGTTCCGTGAAAAGGAACAAAACCGTAAATATTGGCATTGTCTGCATCAATATTTCTATTTAATTCTATAGTATCAAAAGCAAGTTTTTTTGTTTCTGTAGGAAAGCCCGTTATATTGTTACAACTGAATTGCACGCCATATTTATGAGGTATACGTAATTTTTCAATAATGTCTTTATTTTTCCATCTTCTATCTAAAATTTTCCTTCTAAATTCTTCATTTCCATGTTCAATCCCAAAAGATATTCGATGTAACCCAACTTCACTTAGTTTTTTGATATTGTAATCATCTATAGTTTCGGGTCTAGTTTGCATCCAAAAGGGTAATTTTATGTCCTTATACATTTCACAAAACTCTTCGAATTCCTTTCTGCTCATACCCAGAAAAGTGTCTGCCCAAAAATAATTATATTCAACATTATGATTTTCTTTAAAATATTTCAATTCTTTGTAAACAAGATCCATTCTTTTTTTTCTGTAATAATTATGACCTAAACCTTTATAAAGTTTCATTTGATCTGGAGAATTACAAAATCTACAAGTGAAAGGGCATCCACGAATTGTTTCAACGGGAAACATTTTATAAACTTTGCCAGCCATAGGTCTATAGAGACGATTCTCCTCAAACAAAGATACATCGATTATTGGATTTTTATTTATATCGACAGGATTAGTGATGCTATTTTTTTTAACTACTTTACCATCTTTTTTAATCCATAAATTTGTTACATCTTGATAATTTTCACTATTTGAAATTTTCTTGCAAAGATCTATTAATGCATTTTCTCCTTCGCCAACACAAATCATATCCACCATTTCGCTTTTAATACAAATTTCAGGTGCAAATGTTGGAAAAACTCCACCTACAAGAACTGGAATATTATTTTTTTGTTTATATTCTTTAATTTCTTCTAAAATTTTAACTCCCAATTCCCACATATCTTCAGTTGAAGACATGACCAAAAGATCTGGTTTAAAATTTTCTATTTGTTTTTTTATATCTTTTTTCCAGTCGGAATTTTTAATTCTTAAATTCTTCTTTTCCATTTCTTTAGAAAATGGAATAACGTTTAAACCCTGCTCTTTAGACCCATCTGAATCTATGCCGTAATCAAGAGCATAGTAGGTGGTATCAAACACTTGAACTTTATGTTTGTGAAGCTTTAAGATCGCAGAAAATGTTGCTATAGCAGGCGGCAACATATTCATTCCGAAAGTATTTGGATATATAAAAAGTACGTTAATTCCCATATTATTAACCAACACAATATTTATGAAATATATTATTTTCAACACTCAAATTTACACAGGCACCAAAATTTTTTAAACTATATTTAAATACATAATTATTTGTTTTCATTACAGATATATTGGGCCAGAATGTTTCAGAATAAGATTCTAATATAGGTTCTGCACAAATATGAGTAAACTCTAAGCCCCTTTCCAGAGCCTCAATGATGACATAAGACGGTCCAAAAATTAAAATTTCTGATTGTTGACTATCTGCTGAAAAAATATTTTTGTGTAATTCTAATAAATGATTTAATTTTTTTTCTAATCTTAAATGAATATTTGAATTCATTTTATGAGGATGGTTAACAATAGTTAAAGGTTTAATCTTCTTATCTAAACTTAATAATAATTTTTCAAATTCTTGCAAATATATTTCACTATTTGAAATATGATAAGGTAGTAAAATTTTATTTTGAATTTCTAGTTTATCTTTTTTTTTAAATCTCATAGAAGGTATCAATTTTATAACTTCATCTGGCCATCCCAAATAATTTATTAAATGAAATTTTTGATCAGATCCATGAACTAATAATTTTTCTGGTGAACCATCTCTAAATAAATTATGTATAGGAAAAGGTTGTGAAGAATGCATATAACCAACTGTTTCAATACTTTGTTTATGTTTTTTTATGTTTTTAAATAAATAATTTTGAAATGGTTGCGACTCGTAAGGGATAACAATTTTTTTAAAATTATTTCGAAAAAGCAAAGGTTTAATTTTTTTAAAAATAATTTCAGAAAAATGTGGATAAAAAGATAAAGAAGCAAGAAATTTACTTATTGAAAACTTAAACCTAAATAAATTAATAAAAATAGTTTTTATCAAATAAAAAAAACTTTTTTTTTCTTTATCTTCTTTAAATAAAACTATTATATTTTCGTTTAAATTTCTTGGAAACTTGCTATCTAAACTAATTAAAAACCAAAGTATTTGTTTATCCTTTTTCGAGTTAACTTTAAAATATCTATCATTATATGATCCATCTTTTTCAAAATCATTACCTTTTGACCAGGTAACTACAATTTTTATAAAATTATTTGCTTTTTTGTCATTATAAATTTTATAGTTTGAAAGGTTGGTAATCGAATATAGAGATTTCAAAAATATATAAAATTTATGTAATAGGCTATTTTTACCATAAATAAAATATTTTAAAATAAAATAACTAGGTTGATCAGCTACAACAAAAAATGAGTTAGCAAAACAAGAAGTATCTAATCCCTTTTGTTTTGACTTTTCTATATAACTTTTAGATTTTCTTATTAAATCTATTTGTTGATGATCAATATCCATTATTTTTTATAAAGAACTTATAAATAAATCCAAACCCTCTTCTAGAGGTATAAATTTTTTAATCCCTAGCTTTGATTTAAGTTTAGAATTATCAGGATAAATAAAATCTTGATCTCCTTTTGTTGGCTTTAACAAACGATATTTTGTTCCAGGTATTTTTTTTAATATAATTGTAATTAATTTTTTTACTTCAGTTGAAACTCCTGTCCCCACATTAATAATTTCATTTAAGCATGAATTAACTACTGAAGCTTTAAACCAACATTCAACTATATCATCAATATAAATAAAATCTCTTTTTCTTTTTAAACTTCCTTTAATTAGAATTTTTTTATTTTTTAGAGCCTGCGCTAAATAAATACTAACCATGCCCTGCCTCAAGTTTTTCATGTCTTGGCCTGGTCCATAAACATTGGACATTCTAAATGATATATATGGCAATTGCTTCTTATATATATGCAAATATTTTTCGGCCATAATTTTTCCAACACCATAACAAGAAAGTGGTTCACATTTATCATTCTCATTAACCCTCCTTTTTTTGTTTCCATAAACTGACATTGAGCTTGAATAAATGATACGTTCAACTTTTTTTTCAATTCCATAATTAATTAAATTTAAAGTACTTACAGTATTTTTATTTAAATCTACCACAGGATTATCAAAACTAATTTCACCTGAAGATTGGCCGGCCAAATGTAGCAATTGATTACACTTTCTTGGTAATAAACTGATAGTTTTTTTTCTAGATAAATCTCCTCTTATAAAATCTATTCCTTTTGGTATATTTTTTATTTTGCCATTTGATAAATCATCTATTCCGATAACCTCGTAACCCTCTTCAATAAAACGGGTTGCAACTCTAGACCCAATGAAGCCAGCTACACCAGTGATAATTATTATTTTTTTCATTTTTAACCAATGATTCCAATCAAAGTGTCACAAAAACCAGATTTAATGAGGCTCCGTTTGTAATTTGACTCAATATTATTACCTAACTTATTTTTAAAGCGCCCCGTGCCACCTGGTTTACCATCTCTTGCCCAAATTATATGATTTGATAAATCGTATCTTTGGTCAAAAAATATTTTGTAAGGTTTTCCAAGTTTTTTTAGAAGAAATTTTAAAGATTTTTCGCTGAAGTACCAATGATGTGCTATTGACCAATAAAATTTTTCAAAAGCAGGAACTTTATAAATTGTATACAAAGGATCTGCTACGTTTGGGACTTCAAAAATTATTTTACCCCCATTTTTAAGTAATGAAAGCTGATCTTTTAAAAATTTTAAAGGATCTGATGCATGTTCTAAAACAAAAAAGTGAAAAATTATGTCAAATTTATTTTTTTCTTTATGGCTCAATTTTTTTAAAGACTCATAAATATTAATCCCCTTTTTTCTCACAAAATCACTAAAAACTCCTGAAGGTTCAATGCCTACGCAATCATGCCCTTTTTTTAAAAAGGGATAAAGCATAAATCCTGATGAACAACCCACTTCTAATATATTTTCATTATGCAGAACGTGTGGTTTTATATATTTTAGTCTTCTTCTAAATGTTTCGTTATTTTGTTTTATGTGTTTGTCTGCTTTTAACCAGCCCGAAGACTCACCACTTCTTTTGTGCATAAATGACTCGAATTCTTTTTTATAAAAAAGATTCTCTTCACTTGCACTCAGCTGTGGAAATAAATACCTAACATCACACTTTTTACACAAAAAAAAGGCCCTTTTTCTTTTTTGATCTCCATAAATTTTTGATGAGACCACCTTTGGTTTAATCTGCTTTGACAAACAAAGCGGACAATTTTTTGGTAATTTCATTTTATGAATAAATTATTTAATTAAAAAACAACCACCAAATGGTGTTTCGTAAAAAAAATTGTAGGTATTTTTTTTATCCTTGAAAAAATCATCCCAAGCTTTTTTTGCTCCAGGAAAAGTAGTAAAATTGTAATCATCGCAAACTATAATTCCTCCCTGCGTCAATTTTGGATAGAAAAATTCTAACGAATCCTTGGTTGGTTGATATAAATCTACATCTAAATGAATAAACTGAAATTTTTTGTCATCCACATAATGAAATTTTTCGGGAATCCAACACTTGTGTATTTCTATAAATTTAAAATTTTTTAAAAGATTTCTGACATCATTTTCATTGCTCTTACAATAATCTTTTTGATCTTTTATTTCTGCCTCGCTCAATGATGCAAATAAACTTTTGTCTTCTTTTTCTAAATCTGAAAGTCCACCTTCAAATGAATCAAAAATATAGAATTTATTTTTGAAGTTATATTCTTTTAAAATTTTTGAAATCATATAAGAAGAGTGTCCGGTCCAACAACCACATTCAACAAAATTATAACCCTCTAAAATTTTTTTAGACAGAACATGTTTCACGCTTTGTATTAAGCTATAGTGTCTCAAATTTTTTGAAAAATTATCAGATTTCTTTTGATTGCTTTTTTCCAAACCTTCTCTATATAAAGAAAAATATTTCTCTGAATGAAAAAATGGGATCCAAATATTTTTATCTACTAAATCATAATTATTGTTTTTTGTTTTTTTTTTAACAAAAATAGAAAAGCCAAATAAGTTGGCTGTAATTCTTATAAAATATTTAATTATTTTTTTTATCATATTAAATAGAAAGTAAATAATTATTTTTTCATGAAATTTGAGACTTTAAGCAAATCTTTTTTGGTGTCAACTGCGTGTGAAAAATAATTGGTTTTTACCAAAAAAACTTTATAACCATTTTCCAATATTCTTAGCATATCTATGGATTCGATTTTTTCTAAAGGCGTAGGTTTCATTCTATTGTATTTGATTAAAAAATCTCTTCTAAATGGAATTACACATACCTGATTTTTAATATATGCGTTTTTATTAAATTTTATATTTGGAATATGAGATCTGGAAAAATATAAAGCATTATAATTTTTATCGTGTACAACTTTTATAAAATTTGGATCTTTAAAATCTTTTTTATTCTTTATCGAACTAAGTAAATTTACAACATTTATCTTTTTATTTTTTAATAGTGGTCTGATTGCAGCATCAATCATTTTTGAATTTACCATGGGCTCATCTCCTTGAACCATGACTACTATATCATATTTTATTTTTTTTCTTTTTTCTAATTTTAGCATTGCTTCGTAACATCTGTCTGAAGCTCTTTTATGTTTTCTGCTAGTCATCACAGCTACACCATTTATAGATTTTACAAAATCAAAAATTATTTTATCGCAAGTGGCAACTACTACTTCAGATGTAAGTTTATTTCTCTTAGCATTATTATAAACATGTTGTATCATCGGAATTCCATTAATTTTGGCTAAGGGTTTTCCAGGAAATCTGGAACTTTTCATTCTTGCTGGTATTATTGAAATTATTTTCATTAAAATTTATTATTTTTATTAAAGGATTTTTTCAAAGCTGAATTAAACAAAACTGTATCTATGCTGTAAGGCAAAAACTGATAACCCAGCTTTACATGTTTTATTAGAGTTTTATATTTGGGTTCTACAATATGAATTCCACAAGGTATTTTGTGTTTTTTAGAAAGTCTTTTAATTTCAGAAATCGTATATTTGAATTTGGGATGATTAAATTTTCCTGTAATATTCATTGAAGCAGACAAATCGTAAGGACCGATTAGAACGGCATCTAGCCCACTTGTTTTTAATATTTTTTCTAGATTTTTGATCAAATTAATGTTTTCAATCATAGCAATAACTATAGGTTTGGTTTTTCCTTTTTTATATTCACTGAATTTTTTTCCAAACAAATTTGCTCTAGAGTATCCTACTCCCCTTGAACCCGAAGGAGGTAAATAACATGCGTTTCTCAAGGAAATAAGTTCATTAACAGTTTTTATATTTGGAATTATGACGCCAGCACATCCTGCATCTAGAACTTGACTGCAGACCTCGGTTTTTTTATTTGGTAACCGAACTAGAGATATTTTATTTTTTAATTCAATCGCTCTAAAGAGGTCTGGAAGATCGCCAGATGAAAATGAACCGTGCTCCATATCTAAAGCAATCCAATCATATTCGGAGTTGCTCATAATTTCGACTAGGTTTGAATTTGATAATTGCATCCAACCTCCAATTAAAACTTTGCCGCGTTTTAAATCTTTTCTAAATTTGTTGATATTTTTTATTGTTGAAGGAGTCATATTCGCTTACCTTTTAAAGTATTTGCATCAGTTGCCAATTTTAATAAACTCGTTTTAAATTCTTTTTGATTCCTTATTGATAAAATTTTTCCAGTTCTTTGTTTAAAAATAGTAGGTTTTACGTTATAATGTCCTGTATATTTTTTATTTAAAAAAAACATTTTCTTTTTTGGAATTTTAAAAACGGTAGTAAGAATTTTAAAAATTTTTTTAATTTTCACTGATTTGTTACCTGTTATGGTTATATATTTATTATTGTATTTCTTGTTTATAACTTTAGCGCATGCTTTTGCTGCATCTCTAACATGAATATATCTTCTTGCAGCATTTTTCATTCCAGGATAAATTAGCTTTTTTCTTTTTAAGGCATTATGAATCATATTATTTATTGCATTGCTTTTATCTGTTCTTTCACCATAAAGAGAACCGAATCTTAATATGGTGTAGTTTAAACCAAAAACTTTTTTAAATTCTTCAATATAATCCTCTGCTGCCTTCTTGCTGCGTGCATAAAATCCTCCCTCTTCACTCGTTGCATAAATTGAGCTAGCTTGAATAAATTTTTTAATCTTATATTTTTTACTTGACTTTAAAGCATTTAGAGTGCCTACAATATTAATTTCTGCAGTTTCAATTGGTTTATATTTTGCATAACCTATATCCGATATTGCGGCAAAATTATAAACTATTTGACTTCCTTTTATTGTTTTGTCTAATAATTTGGAATTTAAAATATTTCCAATTATCATTCTTTGATTTTTTTTTAGCCATTTTGATTTTTTTTTGTCAAAAATAGTAACCTTATAGCCCTTTTTACTTAAAGTATCAGAAAGATGTGATCCTAAAAATCCACCCCCGCCTATTACAGTAATTTTCATAAATATTTTAAATTCTTTCCCATATTTGATTATATACGTTTTTAAATTTTGATTTTTCTATAATATCAGAATGTTTTTTTTCTTTTTGTACTAATCCCGCTTCAGATAAATATTTTTTTGTTTTTTCAGATTGCATTAAAAATTTTTCATCTACCTCAACAATAATACCTTTGATTTTTTTTAAAATCTGATTTCCGCCTTCTAAAATTAAGTGTTCTATTCCATCAACATCTATTTTAATATAATCGGGTTGCTTAATTTTTAAAACATTTACACAATCATTCATAGTTACTCCCAACATTTTATAATGAAATTCTCTTTTTAGCTTAGAACCGTCGTATGTATAATCTTTATCAAAAGTTGAACTGGATCCTCCAATATCTTTTGAAGTCATATTAAATTCACTCTCTTTAATTTTATCCACTAGAGGAAGAGGAACAATTGTTACTTTTTTTGATAACTTGTTTATAAATACATTTTTTGTTAATAATTCTATGTTAAAAACCGAAGGTTCAAAAGCATAAACACTAGTATTTTTTAGCTTAGCGGCATAACAAGTATATAATCCAATATTTGCGCCAATATCCCATAAAACACCGTTTTCTTCAAAATTTTCAATCCATTTCAAAGTTTCCGGTTCTTTGGATGAGAAAGTTTCTATTCTAAATTTATTTATTCTATTTGGTGAATAAAAATTTAATTTAACGTTATTATATTTTATAACATATTTTTGCTCAGAAATATGTTTTGCTAAGTGTTCAGTAAAATAACGACCTATTTTATTAGTACTCAAAATTGCAATCAAATTTATTGCTATTTTTTTCAGTATAATTTTAAAAAAAAAATTTGTTTTCACAACTATTTAATTGATTTCCTTAATCAGACTTTCAATGATGTAGTCCTGTGCATTTCTAGTTATTCCACTTGAGGGTAAACTAAGAGAATTTGCGGACAAATAATTAGATATATTATAAGAACCTTTGCTATATTTTTTGTATGGCATCATGCGATTTAAAGGATAAAAAACGGGTTTTGTTTCAATACCTTTTTTCAATAGATTGACTAAAATTTTATCTCTTTTTTTTTCTCCGATATTATTAAGAGTGATTGTATATAACCAATATGAATTTTCAGACCAATTATTTGAAGGTAATAATGAAATTTTTTTATAATTTTTTAACTTCAAATCATAATAATTAAAAATTTTTTTTCTTTGTCCAATTAATTTTTTTATTTTTCCCATCTGTGCAACGCCCAAGGCAGCCTGTAAATTGGTCATTCTAAAATTAAAACCGGCTTCTTTATGCCAATAGCTTTCGTTAAATGATATTCCATGACTTCTCAGAAGTTTTGCTTTTTCAGCCTTTTTTTTGTTTTTAAACACTACCATTCCACCTTCTCCAGTTGTTATTGTTTTGCTTGGAACAAAACTAAAACAGGAGCAATCGCCATCTAAACCAATCAATCGATTTTTATATTTTGCACCAATTGCTTCGGCACAATCTTCTATTATTAGCAATTTATTTTTTCTGGCAAATTTTCTTATTGCATCAATCTTACAAGGTTGGCCATAAATGTGCACAATCATAATGGCTTTTGTAAATGAAGTTACTGATTTTTTTAACTTTTTTATATCTATGGTCCAAGTTTCCTTTTCTACATCAACCAAAACAGGAGTTGCGCCACTATGAATTATTGAATTGATGCTAGCTCCAAAAGTAAAATTTGGAACTATTACTTGATCACCTTTACCAATACCTAAAGTGGCTAAGCCTAATTGTAGTGCGCTCGTACCACTAGAAACTGCTAGAGCATGACCTCCTTTAAGATATTTTGAGAATAGTTTTTCAAATTTAGGAACAAAAGCACCATTTGCTGATATCCATCCAGATTTTAGAGCACTCATAACATTATTAATTTCTTTGCTCTCAATAAATGGTTTTATAAGAGGGTACCTTATTTTACTTTTTGACATGTAACTAATTTTTTGAAAAATTATCTAGCACTTCATTAAGCACTTTATCTCTTTTATTGAAATTGTCGAAATTCAAAAGATAACTTTTTGAAAGATTTTTTTTATATTTATAAAACTGCCCGTCCTCTAAATACTTTTCAAGATTTAGTTTAAATTTATCCGCATTTTCGAAGTAAAAAATTTCATTTTTTAATTTTTGTTCAAATGCTTTTTCAAATACATCTTCCTCAATAACAAAAATGTCTGCATCAAAGTATAAAGCCTCAAAAAAAGTAGTGCTTATCCACGGCAGAATATTTAAATCGGATCTTCTCATTAAATCGTTAACGGTAAATTCATTAGAAACATAAGTAACCTTATCCGCATCAATATCTTTCAAAACCTTTTTCCATAAACTTTTTCTTCCCTCGGGATAATCTTTAAAGATAATATTATATTTATTCTGATATTTTTTAAGTATACATAAAATATCGTAGATAAATTCCCAAAGTAAAGTTTCCTTTTTTTCTCGATTACGTCCAAAATAAAAATTATTTCTTTTGTAATTAAAACCCATTAAAAAAAGGATTGTTTTCTTATCATCTTTTTTTTTAAAATTTTTTTTTCTATTGTCATAATCTAATCTCAAAGAACCAACAGGATAAATTTTTTGGTTTACACCAAGATTTAATTTATTTAAAATACATTTTTTATCTTCTATCAAATCGCCTAAATAAGTTCCATATGCAATATGATTTCTACAGAACCTGAAATCTGTAGGATCATAAGGAGCAATAGAATATGTCAATCCACAGCCTCCATGAGACCACACTAAGAAAGGTATTTTAAGATCAACACAATTTTTTCTAAATATTACGTTTGATAAATGAAAAGGCGCCATTGACTTAAAAATCACACAGGCGGGTTTCATCAAAACAACTATCTTTCTAGTTTTGTCGTATTCCTTAATTAAAAAATTCAGCTGTTTAACAAATTGTAATAATATTTCATAAAATACTATTTCAAAGCATATATTTTTATGTTTTATCAAATCCAAAAAATTAGTTTTAATTTTTAAATATTTTATAAAATTTTCAAAAAAAATTTTGTTATTTTTAAATTTTTTATTTAAATTTTTTTGTTGGTAATTTAAATAGAATTTTGATTTTTTAGGATAAAGCTGTTTAAATCTTTTAATTTCAATGCAATCAATTGAAAGATATTTAGGCTTATATAGATAACAATAAATTACAAAAGTGCTTTTATGATAAAAATTATAAATTTTTTTTTTAAATTCGCTAAAAAACAAAACTTTTGATTTGTTATTTTGATGAAATGTAACAAAACCGACTTTTATTTTATTATGCGCGTTTTCTATTGTCTTCAATAAATATTGGATTACACTTATTTTAGAATCAATTAAAAAATATTCATCCACTAAAATTTTACCTGTGTCTGCGACTATTATTTCGGATGGATTAAATTTTTCTATAAGTTTTGAAATTAATTCTGAGTAATAATATAACTGATCGAAAGATATCTTAAAAACAAAATGAAAGTCATTAAATAATTTCCAACTTAAATCTTTAAATCTTTGATCCGTATTCCATAAAGCATCATCTAATGTTTCTGTAATTTTAATGCTTTGATTTGCTATCTCTTTATACTTGAACCACAGCTCTTTCTGATTACAAAATTGATAAGTTTCATAATATGGAACTTTATTACTTTTTAAGATATAGCTTGATTCTGGATCTAGTGAAACTATTACATCTTTCTCAAATGACTTTTTATTATTAACAATTATTTTTGCATGCCACAAAAATTCAACTAAAATGAGTCTCACGTTTCTAATAAGTAAAGATGTTGTTGGATTAATTAGAAAAATTAATAATCTTATTAAATTTTCCAATACCTAAATTTTGATATTAACTTTTTCTCGTCTTTAGTTATAATTTTTTTACCATCACCAAGCATAGGTGGAAATTTTGATAAAATATTCGTTAATTCCCTAATGCCAGCTTCAGATAGCGATGCTGATTGATCAGTTCCATACATTGTCCTATCCAAAGTAATATGTCTTTCAATATAATCTGCGCCTAAAAACCATGCGGCGTAAGTTGGTGAAACTGTAGTTTCATGACCGCTATAACCAATTTTACATTTAAATTTTTCTTTAAGTGTTGGTATCAAATTTAAATTTAAGTCTTTTTCTTCGCATGGATAGGTAGACACACAATGCATCAGTACAAAATCACATTTATTTTTTTTAAATACTTTAACAGCGTTGTTTATATCTTTCATTTCGCTCATTCCGGTTGAAATAAATGTTAATTTTTTTTCTTTTGCAATAAGTTTGAGGAGATCTAGATTAGTAATCATAGCAGAAGCAACTTTATTATATTTAGTTTTAAATTTTTTCATAAATTTTAAACTGTTTTCGTCCCACGAAGAGCAAAACCAATCAATTTTAATTTTTTTACAGTATTTATCTATTTTTCTAAATTCTGCCTCTCCAAGTTCTATTTTTTTCTTATATTCAAAATATGTCATTTCTCCCCATGGGGTATTTCTAATTTTATCTTTCTGATGTTCGGGAACACAAATATTAGGATCTCTTTTTTGAAATTTTACTGAATCAAAATTATATTTTTTTGCAAGATCGATAAGTTTCTTGGCCAATTTAAGCGATCCATTGTGATTAATCCCAATTTCTGCGATTAAAAAAGGACGGGTCCTTATCATCATCTGATTCATTACACTATCAAATATCTAAATATTTTTATAAATTCTTTTGTTAAATTTTTTATGCCAATTCTTTTTAAATTCAAAATTCTTATCATCTATATAAATATCAAATACTGGTTTTCCAAATAATAATCTATGATATTTGACTTTCCATCTATTTAACTGTTTTTTTGTTAAACCTTTATCTATTTTAATTATCTTTTTCAAATTGCCGTTGCATGATCCATAATATCTTCCTGTAAATATTATAATTTCCAAACCCGAACCATAAGCTTTGTTTATGAGCTTAATTGTTTTTGTAATTGGTTTTGCTTTTTTGTATTCCTTATTTTTCGTTATACAAATTACATTGTCTAGATCAAAACAGATTATCATATTAAATTTTATGTTTAATTATATATTTATATGCTAATGAAAAAATAAATTATTTATGTATGTTCTTTGCTATACTGTATACCCGCCATCTATTACAAACTGAGCACCAGTACAATATGATGCTTCATCTGAACACAAAAATTTGACCATTCCGTTAATTTCTTTTACATTCATCATCCTTCCTAAAAGAGATTTAGATGA
>PVBE012685033.1_pt1 | contig 13331 bp, 12 predicted proteins | sample 1631181 | NCBI WGS metagenome assembly PVBE01 (sample SAMN08397723, study PRJNA350692) | Marine metagenome, whole genome shotgun sequencing project. | isolation source: water | place: Pacific Ocean | collected 2012-04
CAGAAGTAACAGATACTGATGTCACAATAGATTTGAACCATCCATTGGCAGGGAAAACGCTTACATTCAAGATAAAAGTTGTTGATGTAAGTTAAGATTAATTACTAATAAGTAAGAAATCTTTATATACTAGTTCTTTTACCTAAGGAATATAAAATGACACACGATATTGATATAGGATTTAAAGAAGAACCAAAGGATTTAGAAGACTTTCTAAATAAAGAGGGCTAATACCATGGATAATGAACAAACAGAAGAAGATTGCATATTTTACTATAATAAAAAAGACGATTGGCCTCATCTATTCTATTTTCCTCATACAATAGAAGAAGAGGAAGTTTCTGATTGGGAGAATTCAGGTTTTAAAGTTGTTTCAGAATTAAATGTAAATTATCATCTTAGAGACCCTTCTTGTATTGAAGCAGAAAGGTTAACTAAAGAAATAGCAAGGAAATTTGATGTTGTTGTTTGTTTGCCTGCTAGTGATGAATATATTCCAGGAGAGGAATATTTAGATTAATCTTTATATATTTCTGGTTATGTTTTTAAGATAATAAATCTAACTCAAGCTTTCTAGAACATTCCCTAACTTGCCAAGATTGTTTCCAATGCCAGACCAGTCGCCTTCTTTCATAGAATTCTCAATAAGATCATAATAATTTTGGGCTTCTTCAATAAGTTCAGAAGTTGTTTTAACTTCTAAAGTTCCTTCCTCTATCAGTTCTCCTTTCTCTTCAACAACTCTCTTGCTTTTTCCGAACAGAACTTCCAAAGCTTCAGCAAGATTCTCTTCCATAACAACACTAATACCATCAGAAACTAAAACCCTTTTCAGCTCAGGGAGCTGCCCAGTCTCTGCCTGGATATATAAAGGCTCGATATAAATAATACTATCTTCAATAGGAATAACAAGCAAATTACCTCTTGTAACCCTTGAACCCTGCTGACTCCATAAAGTAAGCTGTTTTGAAATCTCAGAGTCCTGGTCAATCTTTGCTTCAATCTGTAAAGGACCATAAATCAATTTATCCTTAGGGAACTTATACAATATTAATTTCCCATAATCCTGTCCATCAGAGCGGGCAGCCATCCATGCTACCATGTTGTCCTTCTTGATAGGACTAAAACTAGTCATCAAAACAAACTCTTCCTTAGCCTCATCAGGAAGTTTCATTATAATATGGTAAGGCTCTACCATAACCTGCTGGCCAACGCCGTAAACTTCGTTAGGGATCTGCCAGGCATCTTCCTTGTTATAGAACACTTTAATATCATCCATGTGATAAGTGCTATAGATATGAGACTGTACCTTAAACAAATCCTTAGGATATCTAATATGCTCTTTCAGGTCAGCGGGCATGTCCTCAAACCGTTTGAACTGTTTAGGGAAGATCTTTGCATAAGTAAGCATTAAAGGATCGGAAATGTCCATAACATAATAAGTAACAGTGCCGTCATAAGCATCAACAACAATCTTGACTGAGTTTCTTATATAATTAATCTGCCCAATCTTCTCAGAGTAAGGGTAATTTCCAGTGGTGGTATATGCATCCAGTATCCACTTTAGATTTCCGCTTTTATCAATAACAATGTAAGGATCACCATCAAGCTCTAAAAATGGTGTAAGCTTTGAAACTCTTCTTGTAATCTCTCTAGCGAACATTACCTTGCTATCAGGAGCAATATCTGAAGATAAAAGTATCTTAATGTCTGCAAATCTTATAGCCATCAATAGTTTCTTTAAGAAAGAATCTAACACTACTCCACCTTTTCCGTCATAGTTAATATATTCATTAGTATTGCCCTTAGGATAATCAAACTCGTTTGTTTTGGTGTTAACAAGAACAAAATCGTTATCCTTCTCTCCATAATACATCTGCGGCCTTGAAACCTTTAGATTTTCTTCATCAATAGTATAAATTGGTGGAATATCCTTAATAAAATAGTCCGGCAGACCCTGCTTTGTAACCTTGTTAACTGGGCTCATAACAATCCCAAAACCGTGGGTATAAACCATGTGAAGGTTAACCCAGGTCTTTGCATTCTCAGTTATCTGCCTTTGGTCAAGCTCTCTGGGGGCAAGCATGACAGCAGTATACTTACCATTAATATTATATCTGTCAATATCAATGCCTGCAAGGTCATAATACAATCTAATCTCCTGCGTTTGTTTGTATGTTTTTGTCAAAGGTCTTCTGTCAAGGATTCTCACATTATCAATAGTCTCTGAAGCTTCATCAAGCATCTCAGAAGTCAGTTTCATGTCAGCAGGGAAATCTTTCTCTTCAACTTCAGATAAGCCATAAGCCAAACGGGTAAACTTTATGTTATTCTCAATATAAGGTTTCTCAAGATTAATCTCATTAGGAGAAACCTTCAAAGCCTGCACAATGCCAGGAATCATTGTAGGGCCTACAAACCCAAATAGGAAATAAAGGATTAATGCATAACCCAGAATATGGCGTTTTTTCAATTTGGGTTGCTTTGAGATATAAAACACCCAAATTAGCAAAACTACGGCAACACAAACTGCCAAAACCATCATAATCTTAATCATAGGCAAAAAGGCAACAACATCAGAATAACCAGCGCCAACAACAATGCCTTGCTCTGAATACATAATTGAAAACCTTGAAAGATAATGCCTAACCGCCAGTAAAACAAAAGCAAAAGAAACTAAAATGCCCAGATGAGCTACTGCCTTGGTCTTTATCTTTGAAAAAACAGCCTTGAAATCAACGGTTGGAGACATTGGTGTTACAGTGTCAACAACGGGCTTCTTTGGCTTAACAGCTGCTGAAATAGCAGACTGAAAGTAATCTAACAGAACTAAAACTATTGTAATAACAACACAACCCATTAGAAAGTTCCATACTAATAAATAGAAAGGAAGTGAAAATACATAGAAAGACACATCTTTTATGAAAATTGGGTCATTGAGATTAAAAGATATTTGGTTAAAGTATTGCAAAACCTTGAACCAACCTGAAGAAGCGGTAAGGCCAACCATGAATGATATTATAGTGACGATGAATAGTTTAATCCTGAAGGGCACAACATTTTTTTCAGTAATCTTTGATGAAACCCAAAGGTTGGCAATCAGGAACAAAAAGAGGAACAAGGCTGTTGCAAAAAACAATTTAACCCTTGAAAAAAGGCTTATCAGGAAAATTTGAGAGAAACCTAGAGCATCAAACCAAAGAAAATCAGTGTATAACCCAGCCAAAGCTGAGATAGAAATGATTAGTGCAAAAATTATGCCAAGAATAATTCTTATGAACCAGTTTTGTTTCATAATGGAAATAATTATGGGTAGTTGCTTTTAAACTTTGCTATAAAGGAATTTAGAAAAAACAACATTTAAATACAAGCAACATCAAAAAGAGTTCTAAAAAGGGGGTATTAATGGTAAAAAAGATATTATTAGTATTGATTATTCTACTTATTATACCTATTTCTTATGCTGAATCTATAGACAGTAAAATTAATTCTATTGTAAAATACGGGGAGCAGTATGAGATGGGGCAGATAAGCTATCTGCAGATGATAGTGCATTCTAATGCTCTTAGACAGGAAATAAACGAGATGCTAAGCGAGAAAATAGAAATCAAGTTTGAAGAACATATTGAGTATGGTGCTACAGAAGAGGAAATGAGAAAAGTAACATTAGTGGAACATTGATAAAAGATCCTGTGACTAAAATAGTGATTATCCAACCAAGAACAGATTTGAACCAGTAGCCAAAAACGTCTTTCATGTAAACGGATTCATCTATAATCCCTAAGTAGATAAGAAAATCTTTCAAGTAATATTTGGGATTTTTGAAGAATTTCTGCGGTTTTTCGTGAAAAATGGTATTTTTTGATGATTTTTCATCTTTTTTAGGGAATTATCAAAAAAGTTTATAAAGAATGGTTAATAAGATATTACCTCTGAGTCAGCAGCATTGGGTTTTCCAGCATCACCAATTTCTGGTGTCTTGTTGAAAGGATTCTTGGGCTGATCCCTTACTTTTGCAACATTTTCTCGCACTTTCTTCACATAAATCTTAACTTCGTCTCTCGGTTTCAAGCCCAGAGCCTGGACCATGCTTTTCCTTAGATTTATTGCCAGTCTATCCCCCTTACCAAATAATGCATACTTTCCATCTTCCCATTCATCTCCAGATAATGTTGTTTGTTCCATATCTATCACCTATCACATAGATAAACATAAGATATATAAAGACTTTTCTTTAACCCAACCTTTTCCCATAAATGAATATCTGTCTGCTGAAAAGACTTCGCTTTCTTTTAGAATAAGTTACACTGAACTTTTCTTTGGAAAACAATTCTTTTACTTTCTTTTCATCTTCAACAATTAATGCGTTAGGAGTTACATCGATTATACTGTGCTTGATATAGAAGCAAAACCTTCCTTTCTTCTTAAGAACAGTTCTTAAGTGCTTAAGGAATACTGGAATATCATCTATATATCCAAGCGAGTTAAAAGAGAAGAATATGTCAATGTTCCTTATATTAGGAGGGATTTTCCATGATTTCTTATAAGAAACCTTAACCTTGTTCTTATATTCTTTTGGAATATTCTCTTTGAATACTTTTATCTGCTCGCTTGACTTGTCAATAGCATAAATCCTTTTGAAGGGCAGCTTTTTCTTAATAATCCTTCTTGTGAACCCTCCCACACCGCAGTCATAGTCAAGGAACACATGATCCTTCTTAGTTGTTCCTATAAGCTTAAGGATATGGTTGAACAAAGGTTTTGGGAGAGGAGCTAAATGGTAAAGATGGGAAAGCTTTGCAAGAAAGTTCTTTCTCATAATGATATATTTTTGGTCATAAAATATTTCTATAGCGAAGTATGCAGGGATGCCAAAAAAGATTAATGAGCTTGAAACCCTTAAAATGTCCATTGCGCCATGTGTTTCCCTGATGAACATTATCATCAAAAAAACCATAAAGAGCACAATGAAGAATGGTCCAACCTTACCAAAAGGTACTTTGAACGGTCTTGGAAGCTCTGGCTTTTTGAATCTTAGGATAACAACGCTCATAAGCACGGCTGAATAAAGTATCAATATAAGCGGTATTAGAAGATGAAGCAGTTTTTCATATGAGCCAGCTCCTATAACAACAAGGATAGAGATAATAAGAACCTGAAATATTATAGACACATAAGGGCTTTTATGCTTAGGATGTATCTTTGCAAACTGAACAAAGAACAGCTTATCCTCTGCAAGAGCCATCAAAAGTCTCGGTGAAGTCACAATCCAGCTGGCAACAGCGCCAATTATAGATACAGATACGAGAAGTGTAAACACAATACCACCTATATTACCAAAATAGGCCTTGCCTAAATCCCTTAAAGGAGCTGAAGACTCTGCATAAGTCTGCCAGGGGATAACACCCATTGCAGTCAGTGAAAGCAGAAGAGCAAACCCGGCGATTGCTATAGTGCCATAAATAAGCGCTTTAGGCATGACCTTAGTAGGATTCTTTGTCTCTGCAGATAAGAATATAGCGCTCTCCCAGCCAAAGAATGTTTCAGCGATAAAGAAGATTGCTAAAAGCAGGTTCATGGTTGGGAATACAAAGAATGGGGAGAAATTTGCAATATTGAACTTAAAAAAGCCAGGCACTATGATAGCTGTAATTGTTCCTAGAGTGATTAATGCAAATGTAACAAGCATATAAGTGCTTGTCTGCATGCCTTTGAATGCAATATAGTTGAACAATACCACAAGGCCAATAGCTATAGGAATATAGAATCTTGAATATTCAATAGGTATCATATACTGCAACGCTCCCAATAAAAGCATAGAGATTGTAACACTGCCTGCAATGGATGTTGTCCAGCCAATAACGAAGCTCCAGAACCTTCCATAGGTTTGTTTTGCGAACTCATAAACACCTCCTGCCTTAGGAAACATGCTGGTAAGCTCTGAGAAGCACATTGCAATATAAACTGCAATAACTGATAAAATGCCCCATGAGATCAACGATGCAGGCCCTGCATACTTTGCGCCAGCTGATGTAAGGAACCAGATGCCAGTGCCCATGATTGAATTGATGGTAACAAGCAGTATAACTCTAAAGCTTAGCACACCTTTCATCTTCTTCTCATGAGGCTGCACCTTCCTAATCTCTGTCTTTTTTAGATGATGACGCATCCTAAGGAACCTGGGAGCTCTTGCAGCAAACCTGAACAACCTGAGAAGTTTTCCATAACGGGCGAATCTTGCCATCTTTGCGACTCTTGCAATAACTCTAATCCCTCTTAGGGCTCGTGTAAAAGAAAGATATTCTATGCCCATGAATATATAGTTAAAAGGGATAGTTGCAATAATGTCAAGGTAGTGTTTTTTAACATAAGGAATAAAATGCGGGGTTTCTAGCCATCTGAAATACAAATCTATGGCAAAGATGATAATAACTACAAGATCAAAAATGTCTATAAGAGCACTATACCTTGAAATGTCATAGAATGATTCAAAAATGGTAACAGTAAGAAGCAGCACTAGAGCAGGTGGAATAATATTTTGTATTATTTCATCTAGCTTGTTCCTTGAAATAGTAATTCACCCTCTTTTTATAGTTAATTTTTCTAACAATGATAATATATAAATATTTGGAATATTTTATTCTTACAAAAAGATAAATATTTATAAGATATGTTATAAAAATATATATACTAAAAGGTAGACTATTATAAAAATGGAAAAAAAAGGTGGTGATATATTTAGCGCAGGCTATGGTACAGGAGAAATTACAATAACAAAGCTTATTCTCTATAATTTGCTCTTCATTGTGCCTATTGTTCTCTCAGTTATGTTATCAAGGCTCATAGCAGTCAGAATACATGAGAAATTTGAGACAACAGTGAACATAATGGTTCAAGTGATTATGGTATTTGTAACAATGATTATATTCTTCTTTCTTATCCCTTTTATAAGGAACAGAGAAAGTGTGAAAGGAGTAAGATATTCATTAATAGGCTTTCTTATAGTAGCAGTAGGCCTTACCCTTCCAATGCTTATCATAAAACGCAATCCTTCACTCTTTTTCATAGAAATGCCTCATCTAGCAACATACATACTGCTTACATTCATATACTGTCCTGAAGTATTGGGGATGGATGTTGATATAAGCAAATGGTTCAAACAGTATAAACAGTTAATGGTGATATTAGTGTATGTAAGCATACTAATATTCTATACATTTGGTTTTGGATGGATATTCTTTAATGTTGCAGCATCAGATCCAGGTGCATTTTCATATGCTGTTGATAAGCCAATTGTATATTCTCAATATATCTATTTCAGTATAATCACATTTGCAACTATTGGATATGGTGACATAACGCCTGTAACAGCTATTGCAAGGTTTTTGGTTAGCACAGAGGCTTTAATAGGAGCAATAGTAAATGTTATATTCGTTGCAATACTGTTTGTTTATATCTCAAACTTCCAGGCATTCTTCAGGGAATTTAAGAAAGAAGAAGCTATCATAGGCAAGGAAGAAAAGATGATAAAAAAAGAAGAGAAAAAGGTTGAGAAGGAAGAGAAGTATATAGAGAAATTGGCTGGGAAAATGACGAAAAGCAGTGCTAAGCCTAAAACAAAAGTTGTGAAGAAAGTTAAAAAAAGTAAAAAGTCTAAGAAAAAATAAGATTTTGTTTCTAACCAGAAACCTCTGGAATCTCTTTCTCTTCAAGATGCTTGCCTTTCTTCCATGTGCCTGCCCTAAACCATAAGGCAGATACAATAGATGTAACGATTATAGAAATAGCGATACCATACCAAACACCAGTAACCCCATAAGGTTTAGATAAAAAGTAAGCAAGCGGCACAGATAATACAAGCAATCTTAATACTGATAATACTATTGAAGGATAACCTATCCCTGCACCTTGGAATGCGGAAGGGATAATCATACTAATACCAATCAGCATATACAAAAGGCTGATAATCCTAATATAAGATACACCATAAGCAAGTATATCAGGGTTAGTGTTAAAAATGCTTATCCAGAACTCAGGGAATAGAAAAAACATTAATCCTATAACTTCCATGAAAATCATTGTTATCAAAACACCAGTCCAGGTTGTCTTTTCAGCTCTTTTAAAATTTCCAGCACCAACATTATGGCCAACAATAGTTATAACAGCAGTTGAAATGCCTATAGCTGGCAGCAGCGCAACCATATCCAATCTGTTAGCCAGGCCATAAGCAGCTATTGCAAAAGGCCCGAAATTGGAAATAATCTTCATCATAAAGAACATGCCAAAGGACATAACGGCCTGAGATAAGGATGCGGGAATGCCTATTGAAAAAATGTCTTTTATAATGCTAAACTTAAACTTAAAATTCTTTAAATCAAGCTTAATATGGGCCCTATTTCTTAATAAATGAGAAAACACGAACACTGAAGAAATTGACCTAGCTATGATGGTTGCCAGCGCAGCGCCACCCATTTCTAATCTGGGGAAAATTCCAATACCGAAAATCAAAAGAGGATCAAGAATAATGTTAAGGATAGTGCCAAGCATCATAGCTTTCATAGGAGTTTTCATATCACCCTCTCCTCTTAAAATTGAATTACTCATAAAAGCAAGAAACATGAAAAAAGAGCCGCCAAAAATTATTTTAACATAATCCATTACAAGAGGCATCATTTCAGGAGTTGTGCCAATCAGAATGAATAATGGTTTAGACAGTGTTAATCCGAATGTTGTAAAGAAGATGCTTAGGATAAGAGCAAGCAGTAATGAATGTTCTGCAGCGTTATCTGCATCTCTCTTTCTTCCAGCTCCTAAAAGCCTTGCAATAAGCGAAGTAACGCCAATGCCAATACCAGAAGCTAATGCAATGATAAGAAAAATAACAGGAAATGTTATAGAAATAGCTGCAAGAGCTAAAGCAGACAACTTTCCAACATAAATTGTATCAATTATGTTAAAGCCAGTATGCAGCAGAAAAGCAAGCATCATAGGTAATGATAGTGCAAAGATGTTTTTAGTGATGCTGCCCTTGGTGAGATCTCGTTTCATAAACAGAATGAAGGTAAATGTTTTATAAGAGTTTTGTAATTTTAAGAAGTAGTAAATAATTAAATTCCTTATATCACATAAATATTTATATATTATTTAGGATTATATTAATCAAAATGTCATGGGTTTCTATGGGAGAGAATGATAGAATATTTTCAGAAATTAATGTTCTTAAAGCCTGATGCTATGGAAAGTCTTAGAAGATGCATGAAGTATCTAACTATACCTTGGCCTGAATATAGAGAAGACAAGCCAAACATTCTTGCTTTTAAGAGATAGATTGGATTTTATTCATAACGTAGTATCTATTACTTGCGTTCTTTGAATCTTACCTTTTATCCCCATTGCCACTTAAATCCACCTTCAGTCTTTTTTATTGCTACTATTATTAGAACAAATATTAATACAATTAGTTCCATAGTAAATTGGAATGGTCTTTTCTCAGCATCTAAGACTCGCGAAGTCACAATAATAATAAACCCTAGTGTAAGCAACCAACCTTCCCATGTAACTGGCGTTGCGCCATAACCGTACCTTTTTCGTGTAAACCAATATTTATTTGTCATTTTAGCGTTACTCATACCTCAGAGTCTGTCATTCGCTTTGCTCATTTCTTGACATTAGCGCTACTATTCGTAACGCAACGCATCCACGGGTTTCTGCTTTGAAGCATGGATTGCAGGTAGTAAGCCTGAGCCAGCTCCAACCAAGAAAGCAAACATTAAACAGCCAATAGTAAGCCACCAGGGAAAATAAGGCTTTAACATTGCCAATCCAGATTGCCTGGCCATAAGCTCTCCAAACTTGGCAATGCCATAACCAAGCAAAACACCAAGAATTCCTCCAACCAGGCCTAATAAGCCAGACTCAAAAACAAAAACAAAGAGAATATCACTATTCCTTGAGCCAATAGCTTTCATTATGCCAATCTCTTTTGTTCTTTCAAGAACAGCAGTATACATAGTGTTCATAATATTAACAGCTGCAACAACCAAAGAAATCAGTGCAATAATAACAAGAACAGCGTTCAAAACAATAATCACTGTGCCAAAAGTTTCCATCATTTGCTCAAAAGTCTGCACATGGAAATCTTCCTGTCCTTCTTTCTGGCCTTTTCTCTTCCTGAACTTATCTCCAATTTTCTCGGCAAGCTCTGTGGGGCTTTGATCATCTGCTGCTCGTATAACAATTGTTTGGTATTCATCTCCTTTATCAAAAATCTCTTTAAAACCTTCAAAAGTAAGATAAACATTCCTGTCATCTTCAGGGTTTCCCACTTCATCATAAAAACCTACAATATCCACGTCAATGCCATTAACGATTATCTTATCCCCTACATTAAGAGCCTTCTTAAAAACCTTGTTTGCAGTTCTGTAATTATGCCCTAAATTTGCTTTCAGCTTATCACCTTTTTTCAAACCTCTGCCTTCAACCACTTCAAACCCTGCAGCCATTTCCTCAAAAAGCATTCTCTCGTCAGGATCTGTAGGAAGCCCCATCACATAGGGGTATTTGGGCTTTTTATCATCCTTAATCTTAACCTCACCGTTAACCATCATATACCCAATAATCTCTCCAACACCATTAATTTTTCTGATAAAATCAATATCATCCTCATAGAACTTCACATTTCCTGTTCCAGGCACGCCAGCTCCTCTAGGCATAATCATCAGCTTATCAGTGCCCATCTTCTGGAACATATCATCCATATATTTTGCAATGCCCTGGCCAAAGCTTACCAATGCAAAAATTGCCATGATGCCAATAAGAATAGAAAGTATAGTAAGCCAGGTTCTCGTCTTTCTACTCAACAAATTCTTCAATGAATATATCACTAGATCAGGATTCATTTTACAAACCTCAATGCGTCCACAGGGTTAAGCTTTGAAGCTTTATATGCAGGTATAACACCAAAAATTACCCCTAAGCTAAATGAAAAAAGTAATGCCCCAAAAATAAGTATAGGGCTAAAATGAGCTGAGATTAAATCTGAGTCTAAGGCAGCCCTTCCAACTGTAGCCAGGCTTGTAGCAAAAAAAACGCCCAACAAAATGCCAATAATCCCTCCTATAGTTCCCAATAACCCTGACTCAATAAAAAAGAAGGTGAAAATTGTGCTATTCCTTGCTCCAATAGACTTCATTATGCCAACCTCTTTAGTTCTCTCAAGAACAGAGGTGTACATAGTATTTATGATTCCAATGCCGCCAACAACAAGGGAAATGCCTGCAATAATCCAGACAAAAATATTAACAGACATTAGTATATTATTCAGATTCTCCACAACATTCTGGGCAGTCTCAACAGTAAAATCTTCTTCACCTTCCTTAACATCCCTCTTCTTCCTTAACAATTTTTCAATATCTTCCTTTATTTTGTCAATATTGCTCTCTTCCTTAACTCTTACACCAATCATATCATATTCTCCTGCAGGCAGGTCAAATATTTCTCTGTGAACATCTTCATTCATCAACACAGATGAATCAAGCATGAAATTTCCTTTCTTTTTAAGAATACCAACAACCTTAAAATCCTTATCTTCAATCTTTACCTTACTTCCAGGTACTATTTCTTTACCAAAAGTATCCTCATCAGCAAGGCTTGAGCCAACCACAGTCAGATACTTGTCACCATCCTTCAAAAGCCTGCCCCTTGCAGCTTCATAGTTAATAACCTCTTCTATGCCCTGCCTTGACTCTCCGCTTGGCATGCTTGTAAAAACAGTAAAATCGGTTTTATCATTAAACTCTATCTTGCCATCATCTAAAACTCTGCCGGCAGCCATCTTAACACCCTGAATCCTCTTAATCTGGCCAACATTGCTCTTAGTCAACGGCTCTTCAACAGTAGTTGTGCCTGGCATGCCTGCAGTGCTTCCAATATTAACGCTTATAAGGTCTGCACCTAAAAAGCCAAACTGAGAATTAATAGCATATCTAAGGCCTTCTCCAAGCCCAATCAAGGAAACAACAGTGGCAATTCCTATGACTATTCCTATCATAGTAAGCCAGCTTCTCAATTTCCTGTTCTTCAGGCTTGTAATAGCAATAAGGAAATAGTCTTTTATCATTAAAAGAAATCAGAATCTTTTATGTTTATATATGTTGCCTTAAAATGCAATCCCTGAACCTGCTCTATTTTTTATATAAACTGTCAAAAGGGCTACTAACATAAATCATTCTTGGTGAGGCTATATGAACATAATCAAATGTTGTCTCTATTCTTGAATGACCTAATAAACTCTGGACAGAGGTAATGTCATATTTATTACTGATTAAATGCGTTGCAAATGTATGCCTTAATGTATGAGGATGAATGTTCTTGTTAATGTGCGCTTTTTTATTGGCTTTTTCAACTATCTTTTGTATTGACCTTACTGAAATATGGCCTTTCCGTCCCTTGAAAAGCCATGAATCAGGATAAGAGCATTCTTTTTCAATATGTTCTGTTAATTCCTGCTTAAGAAACTTAGCTATAATGAAGAGCCTGTCCTTGCTGCCTTTACCGTTCCTTACCCAGCCATAGTTATTATCGAACTCAAAGTTTTTAGGCTTTAGATTTACTAATTCACTTACTCTTAAGCCTGCAGAATACATAAGCTTGACCATTAGCTGATGAGCAGGGTTTTCTATGGCTTCAATAAGCCTTATGGTCTCTTCTCTTGTCATGAACTCTGCTATCTTTCTTGGAGTCTTGGAAAACCTTATTCTAATCATAAGCCTTTTATTTAATATTTCATTATAGAAGAACTTGAGAGCATTAAGATAAACATTGATTGTATTTCCTGGTGCATCTTTTTCAATCAATCTGTCTAGAAAATCCTGTATATCTTTCTTGTTAACATTTTTAGGATTCTTATCACATGCTCTGAAGAATCGTTTAACACATTCTCTGTATGTTTTAATTGTCCTTGGACTTAAGCCTCTTCTAAGAGCAGTTTTCCTTATTAATTCTGGTATGTCCATTTTGATTACCTGTTTTATTGGATTACAGCAATTCCTTTATATAGCTCACTGGGACATCTGTCCAGTGACCAGTGGTAAGCTAAAGTTAATAATTTTAGGATTAGAAGCTCTATATTGATGAAAACCACTGGACAAATAGGGTTGACCAGTGGGTAACATTTTCATTCAAGAGTAAATACGAAAAAACAGGTTATGGACATTGAAATTCTTAGCTTACAGAACCTCTAACCCCAAAATATTGCGATTGTCGTATATATAGTATTATATTCAATAAATCCTCAGAATTTGCATTGATAAGGATAGAAAAGTTTGGTGGGG
>PVBE010285012.1_pt1 | contig 13327 bp, 14 predicted proteins | sample 1631181 | NCBI WGS metagenome assembly PVBE01 (sample SAMN08397723, study PRJNA350692) | Marine metagenome, whole genome shotgun sequencing project. | isolation source: water | place: Pacific Ocean | collected 2012-04
GGCCCAGGACAGTGATTAGCAAACGGTTAGCAAAACCAAAAATGAGAGGTCCCTGGAACATCGCTAGGGGCCTCTTTTAGATACGATTTGTGGAGCCACCGCTCGGATTCGAACCGAGGACCTGCTGTTTACGAAACAGCTGCTCTACCACTGAGCTACACCGGCCTTCCAGGTACGACAAAGACGATTATCGTAGCATTTATCTTAGCATATGCCCGTGCCTGAATAAGCCTGTGAGGGCCTTAGATTTGGTCGAACCGGCTGGGTCGATAGTCGTTGAGCAACTCCACTTGGGCGCCGTCGACAATCTCCATGGTGGCCAGTTGGGATATCAGCGGGGCCAGTGTAACCCCGCTATGGGTCAGAGCCAGGTAAACACTTGGAGCCTTGGGCGAGAATCCGACCACCGGGAACCCGTCCAAAGGCATTGGCCGGTATCCAACAGGCACGGGGATGGCAACAGCCCACTCCAAACCAGGCACATATTCAGATGCTCGGGATAGGAGTTCGTCAGCGTGCCCCTGTGTGTCATCTCTAGCCAGGCTTTCTTGGGTCCCTTCCCCGATCATTGCTGACCCGTCCAGACACTGGCGAATATGAATCTCTGGTCGCCCCGCTTCCAGAGGCGGCGCGTATACCACGGATAGGTTGGTCAATAACGGTTCCGCTATGGGGTTGGTACGGATGACAACACCCGGGCTTTCCTGCTGGGGAATCGTTATGCCGGCCATTTCACCAAGAAGGGTGTTATCCACCCCACCGGCCAGCACCACTACGTCGGCATTGATTCTCTCGGTACCTGCGATGACAGTTCCAGACCCCGAGTTCATGGATAGATCCGTGACTTCTGTCTCCAGTCTTGCGGTGGCCCGGTGTTGGACCGCAGCCCTAACCAGGGCCTCAGACGCAAGCGTAGGTTCAACCATTCCGTCCAACTCGCTGTAGATGGCAGTTGTTACTGTCCGAGGAGTCAGTGACGGCTCCAGCCTGGCCATCTGGGCAGCGTTCAGAATCTGACAAGGGTATCCCCAGGCATGGAGTAACTCGGCGCGGGATTTAAGTTCCGCGGCCCCTTCTTCTGTTGCGGCCCATTCCAACTGGCCGCCCCATCGCAGGCCAACATCCACGTCCAGGTCCCTGGCAAAGCGGTCCCACATGCCCAAAGAGCGGCAGTTGAAGGCGTGGTAGGACACCGGGTGTTTGGCAGTGGCGTTGATCCAGGCAAAGGAATGGCTTGTGGCTCCGCTGCCCGGGGTGCCTTTGTCTACTATGGTCACTGCGGCACCGCGTTTGGCAAGGGAATAGGCTATTGCAGAGCCGACGATACCGGCTCCGATCACGGTTACATTGAGTTGATCTTCGAGTTGGCTATTGGAGGATGCAATCGACATAGAAACCTCGATCTCAGTCAGAATTCGGTCTCTATTATCGGTTGAGTGACTAAGAGACTCAAGGGCGTCTGCTTTATGGAAATAATGAATATTACCCGTCGGATGAAATAGCTCCATGAAGGCTATCAATTAGCCTTTGCTCCATCGAAAATATAAATAGAGACTCTTCTCGTTCCATTTTTCTAGCTTCTTACTAAGGTTAACCAACCGGCTTGATAGCAGAGCAGCCGGATAACGATATATCCCCTCCCATGGCCAATTTCTTAGGCCACATCAAAGGTTTGGCATCCGCCATAGTCCCGGCTTCCGGCCTGCGTAAAGCAGGCGAAGAGTTGACTATGGAGCGCGCAGCGTATGCCGAGATTGGCCGAATCATTGGCATTCCTTTCAGCAATCCTGATGTGTATGAAAGATTTGCCGCCCAAGTCGAAAAACTAATCCCCTTTGACATGATCGTTATCACCCAACTGGATGTTGAGTGCGATTCGTTTGAGATCAAGTACACGTTTGGTATGGATGTAACCGGCCTTAGACCGGGCGATTTATTGAAATTAAAGGGCTCGGTTGTCGAGAGGTTGGCAAAAGCCAACAGGGCAATCCGGACCGACCATTATATCGGCGCTGGATCCACCGCTGAGACGTTGGATGAAGCCGGTCTTCTGTCGCGGATTGGGACTCCTCTCATTGCCAATGATGAAGTGGTTGGAACCCTTCATCTGAGCTCCAAAATTCCCGAGGTCTACGGCGAGCCTGAGCTGACGCGATTGGAGATAGTAGGCAATCAAATAGCAGGGGCTATCGCCAGTGAGATCCAACTTCAGGCGGAGAAAGACCGGTCCAAGCAGCTGAATTCCCTGTATAACGTCGCTGCTATCTTGGCACAACCCCTGAGCTTTGCAGATAAAGCCCAGAGGATCGTTGACGAATTGGTTTCGATCACGGAAGCGGACTATGTCCTCTTGCGAAGAGCCGACAAGAATCATACGAGGCTGGATTTGGTGGCTTCCGGCGGCATTAAGGACGTGGAATTCCAACCGTCCCTGGAATTATCAGATTCAAGACTGATCACTCGCAGAGCGTATCTCACGGGGCAGCCGATCCTGATCAATGATTACAACTTATCGGTGAGCGCTCAATCACGTTTCTCGCAGCAGGGTGTGCAGTCGTTGTATTTCATGCCCATTCAGTCTGGAACCCGTGTCTATGGGGCTCTGAGCGTTGCCTCTAAGACCAACAATCATTTCGACGAAGGCGGTGAGGAGCTGATCAGGACGTTCTCGAATGAGATTGAATCGCTATTCAGAATGGAGGAGCAGTCCAGTATCCTTGAAGATTCAGCACTTGAACTCGAGTCCCAGAACAAGGAGCTAACACGTTTAAATCAGGCTCTAGAAAGCCATAACATGATCTCCAAGATATTTAGCGAGGGTGTGGATTTCAAAAGCAAGGCGAAATCTTCCTTGGAGATGCTGGTTTTGCTGACCGGAGCTGATTGGGTGACGTTTCGACTGCCGAACGAGCCAAACTCGGACCTCCACCTTGCCGCGGCCGCCGGTCCCGCGGTATTGCAATCTCCGCCTTTGCCGGTGATCACGGAGTCGGAAAAACTCGGCACTGCGGCGTTTCGGGAAAGCAGGACCGTCGTGATCGACGACTACACCGCACTCCAATCTGCGTCTCCGATGATCAGCGCCATGGGAATGAGATCTCAGGTACTTGCCCCTGTGCGGTCGGGAGAAAAGACTCTGGGCCTGCTTAGTATCATTTCCAAGGATAAGAACGCCTTCGACGCCGAAACCGTGGAACTCGTGACGTTTGTGATAGAGAGGTTTGGGGTCCTTGTTGAAAACGCGTTGTTGCATGACGAGTCGGAGAAATCACGGGAAAACCTGGAAGCATTGGCAGATGCCTTGGCCAATTCCAATAAGATGATCTACGACTCAAACATGCTGCTGGAAGAACGAGTGAACACAAGGACCCGGGAGTTGGAGGCGGTCAGGGAAAGGGCCATGCGCTCAGAGAAACTGGCCATGATCGGGCAACTCTCAAGGGGTATCGCCCACGACTTCGTAATCCATTGGGCGCGATCGAAAACGCCGCCTATCTGACGAAACGCAGGTTCAACGTGGATCAAGGCTCAGATGGCGATGGAAAAGTATTGGAGATGCTCGATTTTATCGAGGGAGAAGTCGACCGGGCAGAAGACGTGATATCCAACCTGCTGTCTTACGGGTCAAATAGGGAAATAACTTTCTCTGAGATTCAGATTGATGACATCATAAGTGATGCCATCGCCGGCTTTGTGGTCCATGAAACCGTAAATTTGTCCACGGAGACCGAGCCGAATCTGCCGTCCATCCTCGGAGACGCCTCCCAGTTGAGGCGTTTGCTCCAGAATTTGATGATCAATGCTCAAGATGCCGTGCAGGGCAGAGAACAAGTTGAAGGCTGTATCTCAATCAAGGCCGGAAGCCGGGATAAATCTCTTGAGATCGTGATTGCAGATAACGGCGGCGGAATAAAACAAGAAGATCTAGACAATATCTTCGAGCCTTTGTATACCGCCAAGTCCCACGGTACTGGGTTGGGTCTGGCCATCTGTCAGGAGATCGTCAACCGGCATAACGGAACGATCTCAGTTGAGAGTGAGATCGACGAAGGCACTACGTTCAGGATCTGCATCCCGTTCACCAGGAATGAGGACGAGAGGGCAGAAGGGTCGTCACAAGCCTAAAAAGACCTGGTGCGCGCAGCATTCTTCTCAGGCCTATCGGGAGGCCTTAAGAATCGCGTTCGGGGTTACTGCGATCTGACTTTGGCTTTTGCCCCTACTGCCGGGTTATCCCAGCCGGCTAGATCAGCGTGGAATCCGCGCATCTCGTCAGAAAGAACTTCGATGAAATTTCTGACCGCCTGACCCAGGAATTTCCCCTTCAGCGTGCAAACGCCAATCACCGACGATTCAAAGATGTGGTCCAACCTCACCACTCCCAAACGGTCGTGGTCCTGTTGATGGAGGGTGAAGTCGGCGCATACGGCCACGCCCATGCCAGTCTCAACGTAGCGTTTGATTGACTCAGTGTCGTCTAGAGACAGCACCACATCCCAGATCACTCCCTGATTTCGCAGTTCCTGTTCCACCTTTTGGCGGGTCAGGCTTTCCGGGCCAGAGAGGATCAACGGCCACGGCGATAGATCGCTCAGGCTCACATTGGTCTGCTGCAACAACGGATGGTCCAGCGGAGTCATCAGAACAACGTCGAATTTGAACAATTCGCGGAATTCTAAGGTTGGGTCGTCGATGGGCGGTGGAGCGCAAAATGCCAAGTCGATCTCGCCTGATCTCACCAAGCGCAGAAGGGGTACGTAAGGCCTGGCCATCAACTGAATACGGACATCAGGATAGGCGTTGCTGAATACCTGGATACCTGGCGGCAGATGGTGCATCACCAGGTCTGGATAGGCGCCCACCACGAATGATCCTCGGCGCTCGCTGTAGTCCATCTGGGTCTTAAGGGTGTCCACAGCCTGAACCACCGGAGTTACCAACTCCAGGAGGATGGATCCTTCCGATGTTAGCTGGATCGGCCGTTTGATGCGGTCAAACAGGACAATATCAAATTCGTCTTCCAGCTTACGGAGATGGGTTGTTACGGTCGGTTGCCCCAATTCCAGCGTCCGTGCTGCTTTTGATACGCTACGTAGCCGAGCAACATGATAAAAGCTGATAAGCTGTCGCAATTCCATATGGCGTTGCCTCCCCCATTGGCATCACGGTCGTCAATATAACATATCATCAAGCCTCATGGTAGTAGGAACGGTATATCGTTGAAAATCGGTTTCTGGGAAGGCATCCTCTAAACAGCATCAACCTGTTCTGAAGAACTACTTTGCGTTCTTAAATTGACTTACCTGCGGGGGTGTTCAAGTGCGGAGAACCCTGGCGCGTCCGGCAAAAATCACACCTGACGGAGACGACGGATATTTTGAGCAGCTAACCAAAGCGGTTTTCCGGGCCGGGTTTAGTTGGCCGGTTATCACGGAGAAATGGGATGGCTTTGTAAGGAGTTTTGATGGCTTTAGCCTTGCTAGGGTGGCGTCTTATGGGCCGGATGACATGGAGCGGCTCTTTGAGGACCGGAGTATTGTCAGGAACCGCCGCAAGATAATCGCCACGGTTGAGAACGCCAGGACGATGCTGGAGTTTATCGAGGACTACGGCTCGTTTTACGCGTATCTGAGGAGCCTGGATAACCTTGATTACTATGCCCGTGTGAAGGTGTTGACCAGGCCATTTGCCGGATTGGGCCGCACCTCTGCTTTCGTGTTTCTCCACTGTGTGAATGAAGATACGCCCGATTGGCAAGACCGTTAGCTGAGCAAGGTTAGTAGATCGCCAGCGAAATCCCCTATTCCAGTTCTATCAGAGGGTCGTTGGTCCGCACGGCGTCCATCGGCTGGACCAGAATCTCTTTGATGACGCCGTCTCGGGTGGCGCGGATGCTCTGCTCCATCTTCATCGCCTCAACCACGCACACTTCCTGACCAGCAGTCACCTGGTCTCCGGGCCGAACCAGGATGGAGATGACCCTTCCTGACAATGGAGAAGCGATGATGTTGTCTGGTGTGCTGCCAGCGGAGTTGCGGGGCGTAGGAGGGGCCACGATGCCAGCAGACTGGGTGCGGCCTCGGCGAGGGCGCGCCGGTGGTTGGTCGGGTAGGCCTTCAACCTCCACCTGGAAGGTTTCGCCTTCGACGGTGACCTGAACCGGGGAGTGGGTCAGTTCACCTACTTCAACGGTATACCAATTATCCCCAACCTTGATCCGAAGTGTGGTTACCGCCAACCCCTATTCCCCAATGACCGGGAAAGGAGTTGCTCCCGGCGTCCGTATACGCGCCAGGGGCTGAATGGTGACTGTGCAACAGGCTGGGCTGACTGCATGGCCATTGCAAGAGAAACGCCAATGGCGGCGGCAATCTGACGCTCACCGTTCTCTTGGCCGTTCTTGTGCCCGTTGCCGTTCTTACTCATCTTTCCGTTGGCGCATTTATTTAGGGAGCGGGTTTGGAATTCTTCGATCCATACGGATATGGAGCCGGTGTGGTGGGTTGCGGCGGCGAATTCTTTGGTGGCGAGCACGTCCCTAAGTAGGGGGACGTTGCATTTGACGCCTTCTATCCGGAACTCCAACAGCGCACGCTGCAGGGTTTTTATCGCCTGATTGCGATCCTCTCCCCAGGCCATTATCTTGGCCAATAGCGGCTCATAGTCTAACCCAACGATATAACCGTTGCAAAGCGCGGAGTCGATGCGGATATTCTCGCCTTCAGGCTGGTGCAGGTCTGTGATTTCCCCCGAATCAGGCATGAAAGTCTCTGGATCTTCTGGATAGACCCGGACCTCGATGGCATGGCCATTCACTGAGACATCGTCCTGGGTGATGGGCAAGACTTCGCCGGCAGCAACCCTGAGTTGAAGTTCCACCAGATCCAGACCGGTGACCAGTTCCGTCACTCCGTGCTCCACCTGGAGTCTGGTGTTCATCTCCAGGAAGAATAGGGTCCCATCTGCGGAAACCAGGAACTCCACGGTGCCGGTACTGGTATAGCCGATGTGCTTGCCAAGTTTTGTCGCCAGGTTGCAGATACGGCGGCATAGTTGCGGGGTCAATTTGGCCTGAGCCGGAGTTTCTTCAACCAACTTTTGGTTGCGCCGCTGCACCGAGCAATCGCGCTCGTGGAGGTGAACCAGGTTGCCGTGCTGGTCTCCAATAAGCTGCACCTCTATGTGAGATGCGCCTTTTAGGTACCGCTCAAAGAACAAACGAGAACTGCCAAATGCGCTCTCTGCCACCTGCCTTGTCCGCTCTATGAGGGGCATCAGTTCTTCTTGGGACTCTATGATATGGATGCCGATCCCGCCCCCGCCTTCTGCGGCTTTGACCATGAGCGGAAATCCCAATTCCCAAGCCTTGGTCGCGGCATTTTCGTTGGCCACGGCTTCGTCGGTGCCTGGGAGTATGGGAAGTCCGGCTTTGCGGGCCAGTTTACGGGAGCGAAGTTTGTCTCCCATACTTTCCATAACCTCTGGGGTAGGCCCAACAAAGGAAACGCCCGACTCCTCACAGAGACGGGCGAATTCGGCATTTTCAGAGAGGAAACCGTATCCAGGATGGATGGCCTGGGCGCCAGAAGTCTTGGCGGCGTCCAAGATCTTGGCCATGTTCAGATAGCTGTCATGAGGTGGCGCTTCACCGACAAGAATGGCTTCATCAGCCAATTTGACGTGCAGCGCTTCCTGGTCGACCGTCGAATAGATCGCGACGGTTTTTATACCCAGCCTTTGACAGGTGCGAATAATCCTACAAGCGATCTCGCCCCGGTTGGCAATCAATATCTTGGTAAACACAATTTACCCTTTGTATCAAGGAACGGTAGCCCTTTTTGTGGATGAAACCGCGGGCCCCGCTCAAGAAATGAGCTATAAGCCTTATTTGTATACCTCAGGCAGGGTTTCGTTGCGTAGGCGTTCTAAGAACGAGTTAGAACGAATTTCCTTACCTAGCCAGTAGCTCACGGTGGTGGAAAGCAGGCTCTTTAGTTCTTCCGCCAGGCTGGAGTCGATGTTTAATTTACTGGCTTCTAAAATTCCGCTCCGGTCCATGAGGCGGAGTACTTTCAATGCCCTGAGGGATAGGGGACGTAGGTGGGCGTCTTCAGGATTACAGTCCAGACACAGGGTGCCGCCGACGTTGGGACTGAACCGGTGTGCGTCCGGTTCCAGTTCGTTACGGCATTCCACGCAGTGGTACAACTCCGGCATCAGTCCGGACACCTGCAGCAGATGGAATTCAAAGAACCGGAGAGGCATTTCCAATTCTGGGTCGGCCTGCAAAACAGTCAAAGTATCTATCATCAACTGATACAGCCCGGGGTTGGGACTATCCTCTGCGCCGAACCCGTCGACCATCTCTGCCAAATAGAGTCCCTTGGAGATACCAGTAAGGTCTTCTTTAAGGCCTGAGAAGCCGTTGATGACTTCGGCCTGGGATATAACATCCATGGAGCGTCCGTTGGCCAGAGACATCTTAACCACGGTCAATGGCTCCAGATGGCCCACCAGTTTGCTAGTTGACCGTCGTGCGCCTTTGCCCGCAGCCCTAACCTTGCCCTGGTCCTGGGTGTACATGGTGACCAACAGGTCGGCCTCGCCCAGCGGCGTATAGCTGAGGATGACAGCTTCGCAGCGATAAGTCCTGGGAGGGGCCATGGCTAGTGCTCCAACAAGATTACAGAAGAGATTGGGTAGGGATATGCCAGAGTTTGGATGACCTAGATCTCTTGGCGACCCTGGAACGCCCGCGTGAGAGTGGTTTCGTCGGTATATTCCAGTGACCCACCCACCGGAAGTCCTCTGGCAAGGTGGGTGATGCGCAGGTCTTCGCGGCCTTGATGGCGGCGGATGTACATGGCGGTGGCCTCACCCTCAAGGGTGGGGTTGGTGGCAACAACCATCTCTTCTACCTCTGGTCGGCCCAGACGCGTGAAGAGTTCTTTAAGCCTCAGTTGATCTGGTCCGATACCGTTGATCGGGGATATGACGCCGTGCAGTACGTGATATAGGCCCCTAAAACTTCGTGTGCGTTCCATGGCCAATACATCGAGAGGGTCCTCCACCACGCAGATGATGGTCTGGTCTCGCCTGGGGTCGGAGCAGACCTGGCAGGGGGAGGCGTCAGTCAGGTTCTGGCACTCTTCGCAGAAGACGATATTTTGCTTCACGGAGGTCACAGCGTCGGCTATGGCGTAGGCTTCATCATCCGGCAGTCGAATGATGTAGTAGGCCAGACGCTGGGCGCTCTTGGGGCCGATACCCGGCAGGCGGTTTAGTTCCTGCACCAGTCGGGCTAGGGAGGGGGCTGCTCCGGAGATGTTCTCTTGAGTCATTTTTCGAGTGCTTTGCCAGCCCGGCCTATTAGAATCCCGGGATGTTCATGCCGCCGGTGACCACCGCCATCTTCTGGGCGGCCATCTCCTGGGCTTTGGTTGCGGCATCGTTCACTGCGGCCAGGACCATATCCTGGAGCAGTTCCACTTCTTCCGCTGCATCCGGGTCGATCACGACAGCTTCCACGATCTGTTTGCCAGTCATGGTTACTTTAACTGCGCCACCGCCAGCGGAACCTTCAACTGTCAGAGTTTCTAGTTCTTCCTGGATCTTCTGCAGTTGGGCCAGTTGCTTCTGGGCCTGTTTCATCATGTTGCGGTTCATTCTTCAATCTCCTCTAGGACTCTAGCGCCCATACCCAGGGCCGTGCGGACCAGGGAACTTTGTTGTGCGGTTTTAACTGTGTTGGCGGTGGATCCGCCATTGGCCATGGTGAGCCTGAACTCGTAAGTTGCCCCAAAGGTGTCGGTCACAGCATCGCTCACCTGACGGCGTGAGCCTGGGTCCTCCATCTCTTCTTGCATCCGTTCCAGATTGGCCTTGTTGGAAAAGCCCAAGACCAGAGTGTTTGCATCCAGGGATACCGCGTTGGCCTTGCAATCGCGCAACAAGGCTCCCAGGTTATATTTCTTGCCCTTGTGACGTCCCAATACCTTTACCGCTGTCAGCCATTTTGCGCCAAGTTCTGAAACTGGGGCGGTATCCGGAGCGGGGCGGCGTTGGGTTGCCGGTTGGCCCGCAGGACTGGCTGGCTGCCGTGGGGCGGGCTGAGGTCTGCTCGCTGCTTGTGCCTGCGCCCGGGTGGCTGTGGGAAGGGTAGGGGTTCTCACAGGTGGCGCAGCCGGAGCGGCTTGTGCCGGTGGCGGGGTGGTGTCTTCACATATCTCGACCACAGCCAACTCCAAAGGCAGCGTGGACGGCGCATCGTAGCGCATGTTGACATCGCCCCAGACCTTGAGGCCCCTCACTATCCGCCAGGGAGGAAGATTGCCTACTAGCTCCTTGAGCTGGCTGGTTACATCATCAGGAAGGTCCACAGCGTCTTCAGAGCCCCATTGTAGGTGCATTACGGCTCTGAGCAGCTCAGTGGTCTGTTTGTGCAGTTGTCGTAGGTCTGTGCCGCTCCAGGCGGCGTTGTTCACTGCGGATAGGGCTGCTGAGGTATTACCCAGCAGAAGGTATTTGGTCAATTCCAGGGAGCTTTCGCCGTTGTCCAGGCCCAAAAGCTCTTCAACTTGTTTCAGTGTGACCCCATCCCCGGCGGAGACCACCAATTGTTGTAGTAGGTTTTCTGCGTCCCGGAGGCTACCGGCAGCGTGTCGGGCGACCAGGCGTAACGCTTCTGGATCGACGCTCACACCCTCGGACTCGGTGATGTCAGCCAGGCGGCCGTAGATCAACTCCGAGCCGATGCGCCGGAAATCGAACCTTTGGCATCGCGAGATGATTGTCGGAAGGATTCGGTGGGCTTCAGTGGTGCAGAGCACGAAAATCACGTGGTCCGGGGGCTCTTCCAGTGTCTTCAAGAAGGCATTAGAGGCAGCGTCGGTCAACATATGGGCTTCATCGATGATGTAGACCTTGCGCTGGCCCTGGGCTGGCGAGAAGTTTACCTTCTCCCTGATGTCTCTGATCTCATCGATGCCACGGTTGCTGGCGGCATCCAGTTCGATGATGTCCATGAACTGGCCGCCGTTGATCGAGTTGCAGATGGTGCAAGCGTCGCAGGGGTCTCCGTCTTGGGTGTCCAGGCAGTTCACGGCTTTGGCGATGATCCTGGCGGTGGTGGTCTTGCCGCTGCCTCGGGGGCCGCAGAATAGATATGAGTGGGAGACCCGACCAAGTTTTATGGACTGGCGTAATGTTCCGGAGACGTGTTCTTGCCCGACCAGCTGGCTGAAGCTGGAAGGCCGCCACGTACGGGCATAAACCTGCGTGGGTGCGGTAGGTTCGGTAATTGCCTGGCCGGTCATTACAGGGGGCTCTCCGTCATATTTCCTCTGAAATGTATTATCGGGTCTCTTGGGGGCTGACAGGGTTTAGCCGGACCATTCTCAGTTTGAAATGTTAAGCGCTGCTAGGGCTGTTTTCTCTTTGGACTGCATCAGGGTCGTCTCTTCCGGGTCCAGGTGATCGTGCCCCGTAAGGTGCAGCACCCCATGTACTACCAGAAGGGCCAACTCATGTGCAAGGGGCACGCAGTGCTCTTCTGCCTGACGTTCCGCTTGGGGATAGGAAATAATCACCTCTCCCAGGGGAGAAAGCTCGTCTGGCGGCATTACAAATTCAAAGCCGTCAGCGGATTCGGGTGGTTCATCTTCGCCTTCCCAGTGACCAGGGTGGTCTGCTGAGAAAGACAGTACATCGGTGACCTCATCCAGGCCTCGAAATTGGGTGTTCAGCCTGTGGACGGTCTCGTCGTTGGTTATGACCAGGCTCATCTGCGCGGCCTCCGTCCCGTCCAATGCCACATCCAGTGCCGCCTGCGCTATTCCCATTAACCAATCCTCGACTGGGTCGCCGTGCGTTACACCGGTCGCTACGTCTGGTATATCGCTGAGGATGCTGCTGGAAAACGGTTCATCCACGGATAGGTAGACCTGCCGGTCTTGTTGGCTGTTCAAATACAGATACCGAACTTGAGGAGCCGAAACTGCAACGCCAGTTTTTGGCCGAATTTACCGTAATCCGAGGCTGAAGCAATGATAGCACGGTGGTTGGAAGAGCGACAAGAACCACAAGCCGGAAGACATAACCAACAATACGGTTTATGCCAATAGAGGTTTTGCAGACCTCTAAGCGTTGGGGCGCATCAGAATATTCACCGGACAGGTTTGAGTCTGGTCGATGTTTGCCATCCAGGTGATTCTAGGATGCAGACTCTACTTTAAGGAGGTTAGGCATTGGCAAATCGCAGAAAAAGGAAGAACGGTCGCGTTTCTGGCGCAGCCAGGCAGGCTGCGGTGGACCGTAAGAAGAATCTGCTCAAATACGCGCTGGGTTCGGTCGCCGCTGTAGCCATAATCGCGTTGGTTATCTTCGGGGTTGCTTCAGGCACCAGCAGCGGCGGCGAAGGCTCTGCTGCCCCGATTTCGAGGTAAGTATGTTCCAAGGGGTTGAGGAAGTTGGATTCAGGGACGGGAATTTTTCCGCGCTCCACGACCAGCCCATGGTTTTGAACTTTTGGGCCGGTCTATGTCCACCATGTAGGGCCGAGATGCCCCAATTCCAGGCTTTTTACGAAGATTTCCAGGATGAGGTCATGCTCCTGGGAGTGGATATTGGGATATTCACCGGGCTGGGTTCCCACGACGATGCTGATGCGCTGTTGCGGGAGTTGGGGGTGACCTACCCAGCAGGCTGGACCGATGACCGCAGTATCACCAGCAAGTACGGCGTCACGGCCATGCCAACCACTGTGTTCATCAGCTCTGACGGCACGATCTTTGAGAAGAGCGTGGGCGCAATAGACGCCAACTTCCTGGCCAGGGCGTCTCAGGAATTGTTGGCAGCAGAAGCCACCTCGTTGAACCACGGCGGCTAGCCAACCAGGTCTGGTTTAGGTGGCTATTTGGCCCGCCAGACTTGGTGATGTAGCTCCTCGCCCACCAGGGTGCTGGCCGCGGCGCTTTGGATGTCTACAGTGAAGCAGTGGAATTCCCGATCTTCAGGCTGAAAACCAACCTTCTCAAACAAAGCCCTGACGTATTCCTGCCGCTCGCCAGGGTTGGTGATGTCGAAGGCTCGACCATAAATACTGAATTCCCCTTCGGACCCTTGGCGGTCTGTAACTGCGTTGTGGATGGTGCACCTTGGGTCCTTTAGTAAATCGAGAGCCTTTTGGGAGTGCCACATCATGCCCAGATAGAGCTGGCCATTGGAAAATAGCGGCTCCACGGGTGAGATCCGTGGCCATCCGTTCTTTCGTAGTGTCCCCACCATGACCAGACCGTTAAGTTCCAGTCTCTCCTGGCCCAAGGCGGCC
>PVBE012328911.1_pt1 | contig 13326 bp, 10 predicted proteins | sample 1631181 | NCBI WGS metagenome assembly PVBE01 (sample SAMN08397723, study PRJNA350692) | Marine metagenome, whole genome shotgun sequencing project. | isolation source: water | place: Pacific Ocean | collected 2012-04
ACCTACTGCTCGGGTTTCTCCGCCCACGATCGTCACTATTTCCAGCACCAGGCTGAGCTGGTGGCCGGGGTCGTCCAGGCGCCGCGAATCGACCTGTGCAACCGAGAGCTCCTGGTCACGCATCTCCATGCCCTGGCCATCAGTGCCATTGGCCTGCCGGGACTGGAAGCCGGTGCGGGAGGACGGCCGTCCTTGATGCGGCTCATCACTGACGATGATTCCGAGATGCCTCTGTCTCCAGGCGTGGTCGAGGGTCTGAAGATCGGCCCCACAACCTTCAATGTTCTCAAGGCAGACTTCGGGCGCGTCATTGCCGACTTCGCTGAAGAATTGAAGGGCGGGTCGAACGCCTGGTATACGGCTGACTGGGTCGACCAGAACCTGGGCAGCCTCCCGGACCATCTCGACGGGGCCATGGGCCGCTGGCGCAAGATGTACCGAGCTGCCCGGGAACTGCTGACTCGTGTGACGCAGCCGATTGAGTCCGGTCGCCTCAGGGTAGGAAGCGACGAGTACAAGAGATACAAACGGCTGCAGGACCAGGCGAACCGGCAGCTCAACCTATTGCTCGAGTATCCGTTCACACCGAGCGATGTCTTTTCCATCGTCTCGCTGTCAAACGAATTCCTGGCCGAGACCTTGGACGCGTTCGCCCCCGCTTGGCGAGCCGACGAGCCGCCGCTGCCACCCCACTCCGAGGACAAAAAACCGGTCGACGTCTCGCAACAGTTGATGCGCTGTTTCTCCATCATCGAACGGATCGCGGCGCAATCGGACTTGACGATGCTTGAACTGAAACCGGCGCTGGACCAATCGACGGTACCCGGCGACGTCTTCGACCTTGCCTCCCTGGTATTCTCCGAGGTTCGCTTCTTCGCGACCGCAGCCGGCGTGCGAAAGCGCTACACCCTGCGGGTCCACGCCGAGAAGATCCCCTCGGACGTATACCAGCGCGCGCTCAGCCTCGAGCAACCTTTGAACCAGTTCGAGGATGCAGTGCAGTCCAACCCCGCCTGGCACGCCACTGATTGACCCACCCATCGCCCGAGGCTTTCATGGATTATCGTCTGCTCTTTCGGCTCATCGGTGAACGGCTGGCCGACCGGACAACGTGGGTCTTGGCCTTCGTAGTCGGCACCCTCATCAACCTCTACGGCCAGCTTCTGGTTCCCTGGTTCCGGGGAAGCTTCGATCCCGTCACCGACTTCATCATCGAGTACGAGATCAGGCCCGCGCTCACCGTTTTCTCGGTTTTCCTGGCCTACGCGTTTCCGGTCTTTGTGGGCATCTACTCGGCGGTGACCGCGCGCTACAAGAACCGGAGGATGGAGTCGGTCGCGAAGCTGCCCGACAGCTGCCCCAATCCCGTTTTTCGTGCCGAATCGAGCGGTCGAATCGCCGAGGCCGGGTCGGATACGCGGCGGTTCCTGGAAAAGTACGGCGTCCAGTACGCGCAAAACATCCTGGGCGAGGAGTTATGGGCGCGGATCGCGTCGAACCAGCCGATGGCCGACCGACCGACCATCTATTTCGAACCGCATCAGGCCGCCTACGTCGTCGCCCACGCGCCAAGCGAGAACCAGGAGATCAACGTTTATCTGGCGCGCCTGCCGAAGGCCCTCGAAACGGTCCCGCGCGACTGACAATGATCGGGGCGCAGGCTCAGGCGCTGGCCGCAGGCTCGATCCGGTCGGCAAGACCGGCCTCGCGCAATCCCTCGACAAAGCGATCGAGCACCGAGGCCTCGTCGTAGGGCACGACATTGCGAATCCACGCGACGTCCAGGTCGGGGAAGATCGACTGGCACTCGGCGAATGCGGCCTGCGCGTCGCGGGTTTGGCCGAGCCGTCCGTAGCTGGCGGCGAGGCCGAGACGAGCGAAGATGAAGTGCGGGTTGTGGCCGACGGCCTTCTTGAAGGCGCCGACGGCCTCGGAATAGCGCTCCATCGAGAAGCACGCGGTACCGAGCGCCCAGAGGTACCAAAACGGTGCCGCCGGGTTCAATTTGTTCGCCTTGGCTACCCAGCGCACGCTTGCGGCCGGCTGTCCGGTGAAGCTCAGCATTACCGCGTGGTACATGTGCCCATCGGCGTGGTTGGGGTCGAGCGCCAAGCCCTTCTCGACCTCGGCCACGGCGCGGGCGTGGTCTTTGCCCCACATGCAGATGAAGCCGAGGTTGACGTGGGCCTCGGGCAGCGAGTCATCCAAGGCAACAGCTCTCTCGGCATAGGCCAGAGACTCGGCCAGTGCACGGTCGAGCGAATCGCTCCAGCCGTGGTTCCTGGCCTGGACGCACACCCGCGCCAGTTCGGCGTGGGCTTCGGCATAGTTGGGGTCGAGCTCCACCGCCTTTGAATAGAGCGCCCGGGCCTCGGCGTTTGACTCCCTGGTGAACCGCATCCACAACTCTTTCGCCCGCAGAAGGCAATCGTAGGCCTCCATGTTCTGGGTTCCCTGGCGGGCGAGGAGCGACCTCTCGTCATCGCTTAGGGTAACTTCGAGAGCCGCAGCAATCTCTTGGCTGAGCTCGTCCTGGACCGCAAATATGTCCTCGATCTTGCGGTCGTAGCGCTCCGCCCAAAGGTGGTGTCCGGTTGCGGTCTCGACGAGCTGCGCGGTGACGCGCACGCGATCACCCGCCTTTCGAACGCTTCCCTCAAGCACATAACGCACGCCCAGGTCGCGGCCCACGTCCTGGACTTTCACCGGGTTGCCCTTGTAGGTGAACACCGAATTTCGCGCGATGACGAAGAGCCCCGATATCTTCGAGATCGAGGTGATGATGTCCTCGGTGATACCGTCGGAAAAGTACTCTTGCTCGGGATCGGCGCTCATATTGTCGAAGGGCAAGACCGCGACCGAGGGCTTGTCGGGAACCTCGGGCTGCAGGCTGGGCTCGACCGGCGGCATGGCCTCCTGGTTTTCGAGAACCGGAACCCGGTAGACCCGGACCGGCCGGGTGATGTTCTTGACGCTTTGTTCGCCGAGGTCTTCGAAATCGTGGGGGATGCGGTCGCGCACCTGTTCGAAGACGGCGGCCGATATGTTGAGACCGCCCGGTTCAGCCATCTTTTCCAGCCGAGCCGCGACGTTGACGCCATCGCCGTAAATGTTGTCGCCCTCGACGATGACGTCGCCCATGTTGATGCCGATGCGAAAATCCATCCGCCGTTCAGGGGGGTGTTCGGCGTTGAGGGTGTTGAGCTCCTCCTGGATCTCGATCGCACAGCGGACCGCCGCGACAGCGCTCGGAAACTCCGCCAACACGCTGTCGCCGGCTTCACCGACAACGCGCCCACCGTGGGTGGCGATCGATTCGTCCATGGAGCCGCGGTGGGCCGCCAAGGTCGAGAGCGTCGCGTCCTCGTCCGCCCCCATTAGCCGGCTGTAGCCGGCCACGTCCGCACTAAGGATCGCCGCCAGCCTGCGCTGGCGCCCCGCGTCACGGTTTTCCAACGATACTCCCCGAACGCTACGTCAAGGAGATTCTAGGTGAGGCGCCGGGTGAAGTCCATCCGGCCGGACGCTCCGGCCAACGGGAGAACCAGTGCGGTGAAGCGGTGGGCGCTCGTTGTCTCGCCCACCGCTCACCACCTTGCCCGCGGCAAGCGCGGGCGGTGTCTCGGGTCCCTCCGAGGTGGCGCAGGCTGCTATAGGGCCCGCTTGTAGAAAATCCAAATGACAATCGCCAGCGCGATCAGGCCGAACAGGCCGTTCTCACCAACGATCTCGATGACGCCGACCAGATTCTGAATGACCTGTGGGAAGAATGCGTTCTGCCCCGCGCCAAACAAAATCTGAAGTACGACTCCGACACCGACCAAGAGAAGGCCGATCTCTGTCAGACCACCGAGAGCTCGTTTCACCGTGTCGATTATCGTTGGCATTGTACGCCTCCTGTAGGCAACTGGGCACGACTAGACGCCCATTTCCGAGCGAGCCCATACAGGATTACGGCAACTTGCGCAACCCTTCCGGTATCTCCGGATTACACGATCAAGGGATAGCGGTATCGCGTGTCAGTGGCGAGTCCCGCACCGCCGAGGTCGGCACGCGCGCGTTTAGGCGCCGCTAGCGTGTCGCCGAGCGCGGGTCGCGTCTGCTCCCAGCAGCGCGTCTTGAGACCACGGACGGGGTTGACCGATCTGCCCTGAACTCAGCTTCCCGATGTCTCCAGCGGAAGCTTGGCGGGCCGGTCCGCCGCCGCGGGATTCTTGGGCCCCTCGGACTCTTCGACGCCGGGGCGCACGCCCAAGACGTGACAGATGGCGAAGGTAAGCTCGGCTCGGTTAAGGGTGTAGAAATGGAAGTCCTCGACGCCCGCGGCTTCGAGTGCGCGGACCTGATCGATGGCGACGCTGGCGGCCACCAGCTTGCGGGTGTCGGGATCCTCGTCGAGTCCATCGAAGAGGTCGGTCAAGCGGGAGGGCACGCTGGCCCCACACATGGCGCTGAACCGGAACAGCTGCTTGAAATTGGTCACCGGTAGTATCCCGGGCACGATCGGCTCGGAGATGCCCGCGGCGGTGGCGCGCTCGACGAAGCGCAAATATACCTCGGGCTCGAAGAAGAACTGGGTAATGGCGCGGGTTGCTCCGGCGTCGAGCTTGCGCTTGAGGTTGTCGAGATCGAAGGCGGCCGAGGGTGCGGCGGGGTGGGTTTCGGGGTAGCACGCGACGCTGATCTCGAAGTCAGCGCGGCGCCGGAGGCCAGCCACCAGATCGACGGTGTGGGCATAGCCCTCGGGGTGCGGAGAATAGTGCTCGGTGCCCGCTGGCGGGTCGCCGCGCAGCGCGACGATATGGCGGACGCCCGATCGCCAATACGCGTCCGCCACATCGTCGATCTCGGCGCGGCTAGTGCCGACGCAGGTAAGGTGCGCAGCAGGCTCGATCCCGGTCTCGCTGCGGATTCGGCGGACAATGGCGTGGGTACGCTCCCGCGTCGATCCGCCAGCGCCGTAGGTCACCGACATGAACCGAGGGCCCAGGGGAGCAAGGCGCTCGACCGCGTGCCAGAGGGCATCCGCCATCTCGGGCGTCTTCGGCGGAAAGAATTCGAACGAGACCCGCGGCCGGACGCCGGTGGCCGCGGCGAGCGGGCCTGCCTGGTTCACCCCGCCCCCCTCTTGGTGCGGCGGCTGGCGGGCTTGCGCGCCGGCCACAGGGTGAGGCACAGGGGCTCGCCCTGGAGGCGCCTGGGCGCACCGGCGGCGAGCCCCGCGTCGCGGTACCAGCGCGCCACCTCGCTATTGCTGAAGCCGAGCCGTCGGTGCGCGTGCTCGGTGCGAAGATATTCCAGCCTGTGGGGCGCGAAGTCGACGATCACAATGCGGCCTTTGGGACGCAAGACCCGTGCCGCCTCGGCAATGGCCCGCGCCGGCCGATCGGCGAAGTGGAGCACTTGATAGATGACCACTGCATCCATGGTCGCCGCGGCAAGCGGCAAGTCGTACATGTCGCCGCGCCGGACCTGACAGTTGGTGAGCCCGCGCGCCTTCAGCCGCGCCTCGGCGGCCACCAGCATCTCGCGGCTGAGGTCAAGGCCGAGGCCGCGATCGATCCTCGGGGCAAAGACCTCGAGGAGGCGGGCGGTGCCGGCGCCGATGTCGAGGAAATCGCCGATCGGCCGCCGGCCAAACTGTGCAAGGAGCGCAGCCTCGACCTCCGATTCGGGGACGTAGAGGGCGCGGATCTCATCCCAGCGACGGGCGTTGGCGCGGAAGTATTTGGCCGCCGCGGCGGCGCGCGCCTCCTTGACCGAGGCCAGCCGTTCGAAGTCGCGCGCCAAGGCCTCGTCGTGTGCGGCGACATGGGCAAGAATATCGCGCGCGAGACGCCCCTGAGCACCGTTTTCGGCCAATCGATAAAACACCCAGGAGCCCTCGCGATTGCGTTCCACGAGCCCGGCATCGGACAGAACCTTGAGGTGACGCGAAACCCGGGGCTGACTCTGACCGACCGCCTGGGTGAGCTCGGTAACCGCGAGCTCGGCCTCGGCGCACAGCGCCAACAGCCGGAGCCGGGTCGGCTCGGCCGCCGCCCGCAATCCAGTCAGCACGGCATCCATAGAAGGAAATAAGCATATGCAGATATATGCATATGTCAAGCGGTTTGGGTGGCGGTGTAACGGCGGTGCGGGCGTGGGACTCGCCTGAAATCATCCGCAGATTTTCTTGGGCGATATCGTCGATCGGGATTGCGCCGCGACCACTGGCTTCGCTAGCCTTGGCGCCATGGGCGAGAAGCACCTGCAGATCGTTCTCGCGGCGAGGCCGGTGGGGGAACCCTCCGCGGCGGATTTCCGCATCCTCGAGAGTTCCCTCCCGGCCGCCGGCAAGGGCGAGATGCTGCTGCGGACGCTGGTGATGTCGCTCGATCCTTACATGCGCGGGCGCATGAACGCGGCCAAGAGCTACGCCGAACCGGTGGCGGTCGGCGGAGTGATGGAGGCGGGCGCGGTGAGCGAGGTCGTCACCTCCGGCGTCGCGGGCTTTGCGCCCGGCGATACCGTGATCGGCATGACCGGCTGGCAGAGCCATTCGCTTTCCGACGGCACCGGCGTGACCAAGACCGACACCGGCGAGTGGCCGCTCTCGACGGCGCTCGGCGTGCTGGGAATGCCCGGCCTGACCGCCTATGCGGGGATGAGGAACATCGGCCGCCCGAAGAAGGGTGAGACGGTGGTCGTCGCCGCCGCCTCGGGCGCGGTGGGCTCGGTGGTCGGCCAGATCGCCAGGATCGAGGGCTGCCGGGCCGTCGGCATCGCCGGCAACCCCGAGAAGTGCGACTTCGTCACCGGCGAGCTTGGTTTCGAGGCCTGCCTCGACCGCAGCGCCGAGGGCTTCGCCGAGGCGCTGGCCGCCGCCTGCCCCGCCGGCATCGACGTCTATTTCGAAAATGTCGGCGGCGCCGTGTTGCGCGCCGTCATCGGGCTGCTCAACCGCGATGCGCGGATTCCGGTGTGCGGCACCATCGCGCACTACAACGACACCGCGCCGCCGCCCGGCCCCGACCATCTGCCGCTGCTGATGCGAAACGCGCTCGTGAAGCGCCTGACCATCCGCGGCTTCCTGGTCTTCGACTTCGCCGATCTGCAACCCGAGTTCGCGGCCACTATGAAACAGTGGCTGGCCGAGGGCCGCGTCAAATACCGAGAGGATGTGGTCGAGGGCCTCGAGAACGCGCCCCAGGCCTTCATCGGCCTGTTGCGCGGCGAAAACTTCGGCAAGGTCATCGTCAGACTCGCCGAGCCATCGCGCGACTAGGCGTTCTGCCCGCTAAGGGCCATCGGGTGCGTGTGCGCTTCAGACTTCGCGCTCAACGAGCCGATGGTCTAGGTTCCCTCCTGCCATGAGCTCAGGTAGGCCTCCTGCTCGGCGGTCAGGGTGTCGATGTCGACGCCCATCGCCTCGAGCTTGAGGCGGGCGATCTCGTGGTCGATCTCGCGCGGCACCGGGTGCACGTCCTTGGCGAGCTTGCCGGCGTTCTTGCAGACGTGGACGCAACAGAGCGCCTGGTTGGCGAAGCTCAGGTCCATGACGGCCGCGGGATGGCCTTCGGCGGCCGCCAGATTGACCAGCCGGCCTTCGGCGAGGAGCCGGATTCGGCGGCCGTCGGCAAGCTCGAAGTCCTCGACCGAATCGCGCGGCTCGGTGACCTTGGCAGCACTCTCGCGCAGCGCCGCGACGTTGATCTCGACATCGAAGTGGCCGGCGTTCGAGATCACGCAACCGTCCTTCATGACCGCGAAGTGCTGGGTGTCGATCACCCCCTTGTCGCCGGTCGCCGAGACGATGAAGTCCGATTGCGGAGCCGCTTCGATCATCGGCAGCACGCGGAAGCCGTCCATCACCGCCTCGAGGGCACGCAGCGGATCGACTTCGGTGACGATGACGCTGGCGCCCAGCCCGCGGGCCCGCATGGCGATGCCGCGCCCGCACCAGCCGTAGCCGGCAACCGTGAAGACGCGCCCGGCGATCAGGAAGTTGGTCGCGCGCAAAAGCCCGTCGATGGTGCTTTGGCCGGTGCCGTAGCGGTTGTCGAAGAGGTGTTTCGTGTCGGCGTCGTTGACCGCGAGGATCGGGTATTCGAGGACCCCGTCCTGGGCCATGGCGCGCAGGCGAATGACGCCGGTGGTCGTCTCCTCGGTGCCGCCCAAGATGTCGCCGATAAGGTCGCGCCGGTTCTTGTGAATCTCGCTCACCACGTCGGCGCCGTCGTCGAGGGTGATCTGTGGAGCGGTGTCGAGCACCGCCGTGATGCGGCGGTAGTAGTCCTCGTTCGAATCGCGGTGATGGGCGAAGGTGGGGATGTCATAGTGGAGCGCGAGCGCCGCCGCGGTATCGTCCTGGGTCGAAAGCGGATTGCTTGCGCAGAGCGCGACCTCGGCCCCGGCCTGGGCCAGCACGCGCATCAGGTTCGCGGTCTCGGTCGTGACGTGCAGGCAAGCGCCCACGCGCACGCCGGCGAGCGGCTTCTCTTTGGCGTAGCGCTCGCCCAAGCTGCGCAGGACCGGCATTTCGGCGTAGGCCCACTCGATGCGGCGCCGGCCGGCATCGGCAAGCGCCTCGTCCTTTACGTCAAACGTCTTCGCGACCATGGCGATCTCCTCAAGGGTCTCGTCTACGGGGTGCGCGCGTGGATTGGCTCGCCCGAGGGAGCACGATGTCCGCAGCCCCAAGCGACCCGCGTTCATATGCGCCATCCACGGGATCGTCAACACTACGCACGTCGCAGTTGCCAGGGCGTTAAATCGGGGAGCAGTATTGGCGAGGGATGACCGAGCCGGCAGCCCGACACACGATGCCCGCCGAGGAGATCGAGGACGAAGTCCTTGGGCTCGTGCGTGAGATCGTCGCCGAGTTGCGTCCTCAGCGGGCGCGAACGCTGCGCTTGACCGGGGTTTCGAACCTGCACAGCGATCTTGGGCTGGACAGCCTGGGCCGGGCGGAGTTGCTGGTTCGGCTCGAGCGTCGTTTCGCGGTGGGGTTGCCCGAAGATCTCTTGGCAAGCGCCGAGACCCCGCGCGATCTGGCGGTCGCGGTTGCCGATGCCGGCGCGGGCACCGCGGGCTGGTCGCGTGCGGACACGACGAGCGCCCGGACCGCGGCACTTCCACCCACGCAGTCGCCGCATCTGGACGCCGAAACCCTGACCGGGGCGTTGGACTGGCACTGCCGCGAGCACCCCGAGCGAACCCATTTGCTGTTGGGTGAGGGCGCGGGTGGCGAGGAGACGATCAGCTACCGAGCGCTGGCCGACTCGGGCCGCGCGGTGGCGCGGGGCTTGAGACGCTGGGGGCTGGCGCCCGGCGAGCGGGCGGCGATCATGCTGCCCACGGGGCGCGATTTCTTCGAGGCCTTCTTCGGCATCCTCTACGCCGGCGGGGTGCCGGTGCCCATCTATCCGCCGGCGCGACGCTCCCACATCGAAGAGCACTTGCGCCGGCAAGCCGCGATCCTTGACAGCGCCCAGGCGGTGATTCTCATCGCACCGCCCCAGGCCCGATTCCTGATGGCCTTCCTGACCGCGCACGTCGAGAGCCTGCGGGTCATGGAGACGGTTGCGCAACTCTCGGTCGCCTCGAACGAAACGCTTCCCGTGATCGCCGAGCCCGAAGCGATGGCGCTCATGCAGTTTACCTCGGGCAGCACCGGCGATCCCAACGGCGTCGTCCTGAGCCACGCCAACCTTTTGGCCAACATCAAAGCGATGGGCGAGGCGATGGAGGTCGAATCGACGGACGTCTTCGTCAGTTGGCTGCCACTTTATCACGACATGGGACTGATCGGCGCCTGGCTCGGCAGCCTGTGTCTCTCGGTACCGGTGGTCGTGATGTCGCCGCTCACGTTTCTGGTGCGGCCCGAGCGCTGGCTGTGGGCCATCCACCACCACCGTGCGACGCTGACGGGCGCCCCCAACTTCGCGTTCGAGCTATGCCTGCGCAACATTGACGAGGCCGCCGTCGAGGGCCTCGATCTGAGCTCGCTGCGCATGGTGGCCAACGGCGCCGAGGCGGTGAGCCCGGATACGGTGCGGCGCTTCTCGGCCCGTTTCGCCGCCCACGGCTTTCGCACCGAGGCGATGGCGCCGGTCTACGGTCTGGCGGAGAGCTCGGTCGGCCTCGCCTTTCCACCGCCCGGCCGCGGACCGCTGGTCGATCGCATCGACCGGCGCGCGCTGAGCAGCAAGGGGGAAGCGGTCCCGGTCGCACAGCCCGACGCCGAGGCCATCGAGTTCCTCGCTTGCGGCCGCCCCTTGCCCGGCCATGAGATTCGCATCGTCGATGGAACCGGGCGGGAGCTGGGCGAACGCCGGGAGGGCCGGCTGCAGTTTCGCGGCCCTTCGGCCACGGCGGGCTATTTCCGCAACCCGGAGAAGACCGCGGCGCTGTTCGACGGAGAGTGGCTGGAATCGGGCGACCTCGCCTACGTCACCGGCGGCGACATCTTCATCACCGGGCGTAGCAAAGACATCATCATCCGCGCCGGACGCAACATCTACCCCCACGAGATCGAGGCCGTGGTCGGCGCCATCGAAGGCGTGCGCAAGGGCTGCGTCGCCGCCTTCGGGCGCAGCGACCCGGCGACCGGGACCGAACGCTTGATCGTCCTCGCCGAGACGCGCGAGGAGAGCGGTTCGGCCCGCCAGGGCCTGCGCGCCCGCATCGACGAAGCGGTCGCAGACATCGTGGACGGCGCGGCTGACGAAGTCGTTCTCGCGCCGCCGCGGACCGTGCCCAAGACCTCAAGCGGCAAAATACGGCGCGCCGCGGCCGCGGAAATGTATGCGGCCGGCGCCATCGGCGGCCCGCCGCGCGCGGCCTGGATCCAGGTTGCGCGACTTGCCCTGAGCGCCACGGGGCATCGCCTGCGACGCCTGGCGCGGGCGCTCATCGCGGTGGGCTACGCGACCTATTGGTGGACCGTCGTCGGGATGCTGGCGCCGCTAGTGTACACGCTGGCGGTGGCGCTGCCGCGCCGTCGCTGGCGCTGGGCGGCGTTGCGTTGGGGCGCGCGAATCGTACTCGGCCTGACCGGGATTCGCAGGCATGTGGAAGGTGTCGACATGCCCCAGGGCGCGGCGGTGCTGGTGGCCAACCATTCGAGCTATATCGACGGCTTGGTCGTGGCCGCCGAATTGCCAAGCCCAATCGCCTTCGTGGTCAAGAAGGAGCTGGCGGGACAAGTCCTGCCGGCGATCTTCCTGCGCCGTCTCGGAGCGGTGTTCGTGGAGCGCTTCCGGCCCGAGGGGGGTGTTGAGGACGCCGAGGCGATGGTCGCCGCGGCACGAGCAAACCAGCGATTGCTGTTCTTTCCCGAAGGCACGCTCACGCGCATGCCCGGGCTTCTCGCCTTTCGCCTCGGCGCCTTCGCGACCGCGGCACAGGCCGGACTGCCGGTGGTTCCGGTGACGATACGCGGGACCCGATCGGTCTTGCGCGGCGGCCAATGGTTCCCCCGCCGCTCCGCGGTCAGAATCGTGATCGGCCGGGCGATCGCCGCGGAAGGCACCGATTTCTCAGCGACCGTGCGCTTGCGCGACACCGCCCGCGCGGCGATCTTGGCGAACTGCGAGGAACCCGATCTCGCCGAGGGCATGACCAAGCTCTCGTGAGGAGGATCGGCCTAACATTCGACGCCGCCAGCAAACCGTGCCAGACTCCGAGGCCGAGGGCGCGGAATGGACTCTCCTTCTTGATGCAGAATATTCGAGGCTGGTGCGCGGTGGGCCTAGCGCTGACACTCGGTGCCTGCACCGCCGGCTCGGTCAGCGAGCACCGCAGCGTCTTCTATGCGCCGCACCTGGTGCAATACGCAGCCCGCGATGGAAGCTTCCCTGTGGTGGTCCGCGGAAATCCCACCGGTTTGACCAAAGACGCCGCCGACGCGGCGATCGCGGAGTTGCTGCGTCTGCCGTCATGGACGACCCCGGCGCGCTTTGCCCCGGTGGGCCAGGCACAGGGGGGGCTCTACTACGTGCTGGTCTTTGACCCGGCACGCCGGATCGCCAGCGGCAGCGCCGCATGCGCGAATGCCGGCGCCATGCCGCTTGCCTCGAGCGGCGGGGAAACCGCCGTTCTCGGCGTCTTCTGCCAGGCGAACGAGGCGCTAAGCGCGGCGCTTGCGGTTGGGCCGGCCGTGCGCGGCGCCGACGATCCCGAGCTTCGCAGCCTGCTGGCCCGTGTCACCGGCCGCGTCTTCGCCTATACCTTCCCGGCGCGCCAGGGCAGTGTCTTCTAGCCGCAGGCGCGCGCCAGGGCTATTGTGGGGATGCCGCCAAGGCCCCATCCGTTGGCAGTGGACCGGAAGAGAGCTGGAATGAGGACCGCTTCGTTTGCGGCGCTGGGCTTGGCGCTTGCGCTTGGCGCGTGCGCGAGCGAGGGCCTCGTCAAGGTCACGAACGTCACCCAGGCCTCGGGATTCAGCATGGGCCACGTCCAATACGCCGCAGCGCGGGGCGAGGTCTTTGCAGAGATCCGGGGCACTGCCTTCGATTCGCAGACCGCCGGCTCCGAGGAAGCGATCGCGAGTTCGCTGCGCTTGCCCAATCTTTATCCGCGGGCTCGGATCACGACTCGTCCCTCCGAGGGCGCCCGCACCTCACAGCGTCTGGCCTTCGTGTTCAATCCCGACCGACCGCCCGGCGCGGCGCTGATGTGCAGCCAGATCGACCGGGTGCCGGTCGCACCGCCGGGGGTGGAAACCCACGCGCAGGCAGCATTTTGTAGCGGCGAGCGGTTGCTCGCCCAAGCCCATGCGGTCGGACCCGCAGCCCTCGGACCTGAGGATCCCGCGTTCCAGGATCTGATGCGCCAAGTGCTGGTAAGCCTGTTGCGCAATCCGGCCGCCGACCGCGTATCCTTCCAGCACTGCGTATTACAGGATTGTCTGTAGGCCGAGCGCGGCCGACGGAACTTCATTCAGGTCAATCAGCACGTGAATCAACCACATACCGGCTTTGCCGGCCTGGGCCTCAGCCCCGAAGTAGAGCGCGCGGTCGCCGAGGCCGGCTACACCGAGCCGACACCGATTCAGACGCGTGCGATCCCCTATGTCCTGCAGGGCCGCGACGTGCTTGGCTGCGCGCAGACGGGAACCGGCAAGACCGCCTCGTTCACGCTGCCGATGATCGACATTCTGGCCCATGGGCGGGTCCGCGCCCGCATGCCGCGTACCCTCATCCTGGAGCCGACCCGCGAGCTTGCCGCCCAGGTCTCGGAGAACTTTACGACCTACGGCAAGTACAACAAGCTCTCGATGGCGCTGATCGTCGGCGGCGTTTCGTTCGCGGAACAGAACAAAAAGATCGACCGCGGCGTCGA
>PVBE010359955.1_pt1 | contig 13325 bp, 8 predicted proteins | sample 1631181 | NCBI WGS metagenome assembly PVBE01 (sample SAMN08397723, study PRJNA350692) | Marine metagenome, whole genome shotgun sequencing project. | isolation source: water | place: Pacific Ocean | collected 2012-04
GAGTCAGCAGCCGCCGACCGACGACAAGCGCGTCAACGGCATCGACGTCACTGCGGATCTGGAAAAGGTCGCCGCGGCGGACGAGAACCTGATCCACACGAAGGCGTTCGACCTGCCCGAGCAGGAGAAGAAGATCGTGATCACGACCGCGGGCATCGTCGCGTTGGGCGAGGTGATCGCCGACTGCTACCTGAAGCAGCGATAGCGACATTGCCATCCAGCCACCGCAGATGCGCGGGCGTCACTTCGCGTTGACGAGGATCTCGTCGACGAAGAGCCAGGCCTCGCCGTCGTAGCCGTCGCCGCCACCGTAGGCGGAGTGCCACTCCGGCAGCTCGCCGTAACGCTCGACGCTCACGCGCACGTACCTGGCCGATTGTTTCAGCCCCTTTGCGCGGAAGTCGTCACCGGACTTGTTCGATGCGCTCACCTTGAAACCGCCTGACTTCCCATCGAAATGAGTCGAAGTTCCTCCAGCGCTTGAAGCGGCGATACCGGCCCCCTTTCTGAACGAAGCCCGCCATTTCCAAGTGCCGATGGACGGGGGTGAAAAGTGCACGCGCCATTTGTTGCCTGCGGACGCTCCCGTGTTGCCCGCGTCCCCATTGGCGGCGTAGTAGCCGGGAACGACATAGCTCTCGCCGCTCTGCGTGAAGGTCACGTCCAACCTGTAGTCGAGGAACGGGTTCGTGCCGGCAGTCTCACTGGTGTTCGGGCCGCTGAATGTCAGCGTGGTCTTATGTCACTGCTTTTGTTCGCCAGTGATTGTCGACTGGCCTGGTGCGACACCGTGCAAGAGCACCGCGCAGGTCAACGCAGCAGTCGTCCTCACGAGGGCGAGCCTTGCGGCGTGATCTTGCGCGGACGCGTGTGCCCCGGCCGATCTTGGCAAAGTAGATCCGGTCGTCGTGGTGGTCTTCATTGGTGCCATCCCTAACACTAGCTGCATGGGGCCGACCCCGTTTGGCATTCGTAGGCATGTGGATTCCGGAATTGTCCTAGACCAGGCACGCGCGGTAGAGGGGCGGGCGGATCCCTCCTTCCGCTCTCGTGTTACAACAATGAGATGTCCCGAACCCCCTGGCGAGAGGAATAGTCCACGTCGTTCGGGTCGGACCCGCGGTTGGCGAGTGATCACTTGGAAGCTGCCAGTTAGATTTGCCGCTGGCGGCATCCCCGAATCCACCCACGGCTCGAAAGCAACGAACCCCCAACCCCATGACCTCCACCCAGTCCCCCGAGATGCACGCGGATGACGTCGCCGCGATCGACGCGTTGCGCACCGATTACCAGTGCATGACCGATGAGCTCGCCAAGGTCATCGTCGGCCAGCGCACGGTCATCGAACATCTCGCCATCTGCCTGTTCGCCCAGGGCCACGCGCTCCTGATGGGCGTGCCTGGCCTGGCCAAGACGATGCTCGTCCGGCGCCTCGCCGAGACGATGGACCTGAGCTTCAGCCGGATCCAGTTCACGCCGGACCTGATGCCCATGGACATCACCGGCACCGACATCCTGCAGGAGTCGGGTACCGGGCGCCGAGAGTTCGAGTTCGTGCAGGGGCCGATCTTCGCCAACATCGTGCTGGCCGACGAGATCAATCGGGCGCCCTCCAAGACCCAGGCGGCGATGCTCGAAGCCATGCAGGAACACCGCGTGACCATGGTCGGGCGGACCTACACCCTCGACGAGCCGTTCTTCGTGCTCGCGACGCAGAACCCGATCGAACAGGAAGGCACCTATCCGCTGCCCGAAGCCCAGCTCGATCGCTTCATGTTCATGATCGAAGTGGACTACCCGGATTTCGACGAGGAGATCGAGATCGCCCGGACGACGACGGGTGGGGTGATACCCGAGCTGGCCCACGTCGTCGACGGCGAGAGGGTGCAGGCCTATCAGGCACTGGTACGGCGCGTTCCGGTGCCGGACCACATCTACTCGTTCGCGGCGCAGCTCGTGCGGCGCACGCGGCCCGGCGGCGAGGAAGCCCCCGACTGGACCAGGTCGTTGATCGAATGGGGTGCCGGCCCACGGGCCGTGCAGTACCTGATCCTCGGGGCGAAGTCCCGCGCCGCGCTGCTCGGCAGTTACATGGTGCGACTGGAGGACGTGATCGCGGTGGCCGAGCCGGTGTTGAAGCATCGCGTCATCACGTCCTTCGGCGCCGAATCGGAGGGAATCAACAGTCTGCAGATCGTGCGTCGCCTGGTCGAAGAACTCGAGAAAGAAGGCTAGCCGGTGGCAGGCATCGTCAAGGGCCCGCAGGCCAGCCGGCATACATTCCTCGACCCGGACGTCCTCGCGCGTCTGTCGGGCCTGGGGTTGCACGCGCGGACTCCCATGCTCGGCAGCGTGTCGGGCAAACACCGCAGTCCGATCCGCGGTTCCAGCCTCGAGTTCGCCGAGTACCGCAAATACGTCCCGGGCGACGACACGCGGCGCGTGGACTGGCGGGCGTGGGGACGTTCCGACCGTTTCTACATCAAGGAGTTCGAGGCCGACACCAACCTGCGGCTCTGCCTGATCGTCGACACCAGCGGGTCGCTGAACTTCTCGGTCGACGGCCCCGACGGAAGCATCGCGAAGATCGACTACATGAAATCCCTCGCCGGGACCCTGGCCTACCTGACCTCACGTCAGGGGGATGCGGTGGGGCTGTACTGTGCAGGCTCCGCATCCGACAAGAACGGTTTCCACATCGAGATCCCGCCGAAGCGGAACCCCACGCACTTGCGGGTCATCCTCGACCAGCTTGTCGAGATGAAGGCCGAGGGCGAGACGGGGTTGGCCCAAGCCCTGCATGCGGTCGCCGAGAGCATCCGGCAGCGGGCACTCGTGGTCGTCGTGTCCGACCTGTTCCTCGAGCCAGCCATCCTGAACAGCTGCTTCCAACACCTGCGCTTTCGCAAGCACGATGTCACGGTGTTCCACCTCCTGGACCGGAGCGAAGTCGACTTCGAGTTCGATCGGCCGACGCGGTTCCTCGACATGGAGGGCGGCGAGCCGATCATGGCGGATCCCAGCCTGATGGCGCCGCAGTATCGCAAGGCGATGGGCGGCTACCTCGATGATCTGCAGACCGTGATCCGCGATGCCGCGATCGACTACCACCGCGTCAACCTTTCTGATCCCGTGGACGAGGTCCTCGCGCGGTTCTTGCTGGCGCGCAGGCCCAAGAAGAGAGCGGCGGAGCGGGGGGCGTGAACTTTCTCCAGCCCTGGATCCTGTACGCGTTGCCACTGATGGCCTTGCCCATCCTGATCCACCTGATCAACCGGCATCGCCACCGTTCCGTCGACTGGGCGGCGATGATGTTCCTGGTCAGCGCCAAGCGCATGAACAAGGGCATGGCCCGGTTGCGCTACGTGCTCATCATGCTGCTGCGTATGCTGGCGATCGCGGTCTTGGTGTTCGCGGTGAGCCGCCCGCTCGCGACCGGGTCGCTCGGCAGTCTCGGCATGGGCAAGCCCGACGCGACGCTCGTTCTGTTGGATCGCTCCGCCAGCATGGAGTGCCAGGACTTGCAGACCGGCGAGTCCAAACGCCCGACGGCGCTGCGCAAGCTCGCGGACCTGCTCGAAAAGCGCGGCTACGGCAACCAGCTCGTCCTGATAGACAGCGCGGGTTCGAAACCGCAAAACATCGGAGCACCACGGGATCTGCTGGAGCTGCCCGCGACGAGCGCGACGGCGACCAGCGCCGACATCCCGGGCATGCTGCAGCGCGGCCTCGAGTTCCTGGCCGCCAACGAGTCCGGGCGTGCCGACGTGTGGATCTGCTCCGACCGGGGTGAGAACGATTGGGACCCGGGCAGTGGCCGCTGGGCGGCGTTGCGTTCGCAAGCCAGCCTGCGCAAGGGCGTGCAGTTCTACTTGCTGAGCTACGCCGATCGGCCGGCGGACAACCTCGCGATAAGGGTCGCCAACGTGCAGCGTCGGCAGCTCGGCAACCGCGCCGAGATGGTGATGGACGTGCAGGTGCTGCGGGAGCGCGCGACCACTGACGGCCCTGCACCGGCGCGAAGCGTGCCCATCGAGTTCGATGTCGGGGGTATCCGATCCACAGTCGAACTCGATCTCGGCGCGGAGGGCGCGACCCTCCAGGGCCACCGGATCCCGATCGACTCGAAGTTGCGGGCGGGGTTCGGAGTCGTGACCTTGCCTGGCGACGCCAACCCCCAGGACAACCGGTTCTACTTCGCGTTCGCCGAACCCCCTGCCCGGCGCGCGACGATCGTCACGAACCAGCCGGCGGTTGGCGAGGCGTTCCGACGCGCCCTCGCGATTCCGAGCGAGGCGGGGATGCAGCACACAGCCGTTGTATTGCCCGTGTCGAGGGCGAGCGAGATCGACTGGCAGCTCTCTGGACTGTTGGTCTGGCAGGCTCCGCTGCCCACGGGCGACCTGGCAGCCTCGATCGAGGACTTCGTGAAGTCTCATCGGGTCGCCATGTTCTTCCCGCCATCGGGCGCGAGCGGATCGCTGTTCGGCGTCGGTTTCGGTTCCTGGCACAATCTCTCACGGGAGCAGCGCGAGGTGTCGTGGTGGCGCGGCGAGGGTGACCTGCTCGGTCACGTCGAGAGCGGTGATCCGTTGCCGCTGGACGATCTCGCCGTGTTCCAGGCCTGCGATCTCTCGTTCCCGGAGGCGAGCGGGACGTCGTTGGCGCTCCTTTCGGGTGATCGCCCGCTGCTGGTGCGCGCGCCGACGCCGCGGGGCGCCGCGTACTTCTGCGCGACGTTGCCGCCGCCGCAGTACTCCACGCTCAGCCGCGACGGCGTGGCCTTCTACGTCATGATGCAACGGGCTCTCGTCGAAGGTAGCCGTGCCCTCTCGCTGGCCTCCCACCGCCATGCGGCACCGGGCGTCTTGGAGGACCTCGGTGAGTGTGAAGTACTCGCTGCCACCAACCGGTCTGCGTCGCAACGCGGGCTGCACGCCGGCGTGTATCGCAAGGCTGAGAGGATCGTCGCGGTGAACCGCGCCCCGGAAGAGGACAGCGCCGAGCCGGTCTCGATCGCGACGGTCGACGGTCTGTTTCAAGGCCTCGCCTTCCAGCGCATCGACGACGCCGTTGGGAACGACGCGGCGATCGCTAGCGAGATCTGGCGCGCGTTCCTGATCGCAATGGTGCTGGCGCTCATCCTGGAAGCCGTGCTCTGTCTGCCGGAGCGCGTGGTCGAAAAACGAGAAGCGGCCGGGTTCGCCCCGGCGGGGGGACAGACATGACCGACTCCGGTCTCTCGTTCTTCCCGAGCGATGCGGCGCTGTTCGTCGTTCCGATCGCGCTGCTCATGACTTGCGTATTATGCTGGCTCGCCTACCAGCGCAGCGGCTACCGCAGGGCGACCGGTCTGTTGGAACTGCTCCGCTTCGCCCTGGTCGGCCTGGTGCTCGCGACGCTCTGCCAGCCCGAGTGGCTCGAGTCAATGCGCGCCGAGCAGCGTTCCACCCTCGCCGTGCTCTGGGATCGCTCGAACAGCATGCAGACGAAGGACGTCCTCGACGGTGCGGGTGCTGACCCCGGTTCGCGCGCGGGGGCGATCGAATCGTTGCTCGAAGAGAAGGCGTGGCATCCCGCGACCGAGCCAGGCTCGCCGGAACAGGCCGGCACCGTCTTCGGCAGCGACTTCGAAGTCGTGTTCGAGCCGTTCTCCTCCACTCTCGATCCCGCCGACGAAGCCACCGACCTCAACCACGGACTGTCGCAGGTGCTCGACCGGTACGACAACCTCCGCGGCGTGGTCGTGCTCTCCGACGGCGACTGGAACGTCGGGCAGTCGCCGGTCGAGGCGGCGATGCGCTTCAAGATGTTGGGCGTGCCGGTGTTCGCCGTTGGCGTCGGCAGCAGGGTGCCGCTGCCGGATCTTGCACTCGTCCGCATGGACGCCCCGACCTTTGGCGTGCGCGGCAAGCCGCTGCGCATCCCGTTCGTCGTGAAGAACCAGCTCGGCCAGAGCCGGGACGTGCGCGTCTCACTCCTGATCGACGGCAAGCCGGCGCGGTCCCTGACCGTGCGCGTACCGGCGATGGAAGAGGTGCAGCGCAACCTGGTCTGGACGCCCACCACCATCGGTGACTTCGAACTCACCTTGCGGATTCCGCAGGACCCGATGGAACGCGTGCCGGACAACAACGCCCTCGACGCGAAGATCGCGGTGCGCGAGGAACAGCTGAAGGTGCTGGTCATCGAGTCCCGACCGCGCTGGGAGTACCGTTACCTGCGCAATGCCCTCGAGCGCGACCCCGGCGTCGAGGTCACGTGCCTGCTCTACCACCCGGGCCTGCCGAAGGTCGGTGGGGGGCGCACCTACATCGAGCGCTTTCCGTCCGCGAGCGCGCTCTCGCGCTTCGATGTCGTCTTCCTCGGCGACGTGGGCGTCTCCGGTGGTGCGGGGAAGAAGCAGTTGACGGTCGCACAGGCTCGCGAGCTGCGCCAGCTCGTCAGTGCCCAGGCCGCGGGCCTCGTGTTCCTGCCGGGCCGCTACGGGTTGCAGGCGACCCTGGCCGGCAGCCCGCTCGGCGACTTGCTGCCGGTCGTCGTCGACGGCTCGCGTCCGCTCGGCATCGGTAGTCCGAAGCCGGGCCACTTCGCACTCACCACCACGGGCCAGCGCAGCTTGCTGACCCGACTGGCCCGGTCGGACAACGAGAATGCCGACGTCTGGCGGCGCTTGCCGGGCTTCCACTGGTGTGCCGCCGTGCTGCGCGCCCAGGTCGGCGCCGAAGTGCTCGCCGTGCACGACAGCTTGTCCACCGCCACCGGACGCATGCCGCTGATCGTGACCAAGACGTTCGGTACCGGCAAGGTGCTCTTCATGGGCATCGACAGTGCGTGGCGTTGGCGCGAAGGCGTGGAAGACACCTACCACTACCGTTTCTGGGCGCAGGTCGCGCGGTGGATGGCCTACCAGCGGCAGATGGCCAGCGGCCAGTCGATGCGGCTGTTCTACGCGCCGGACCGACCGCGGACCGGTGACTCGGTCGCGCTCAACGCGAACATACTCGATGCGCTCGGCACGCCGCTCTCGGACGCGACCGTGGTGGTGCAGGCGATCGCGCCGTCCGGCCGCACGCGTACCGTGAGGCTACAGCCGGGTGCCGCAGATGCGGTGGGGCTCATGAGCGGCACGTTCGTCCCGGACCAGCCCGGGACCTACAAGCTCATCGCCACCTGCAAGGAGACCGGCGGCGTCGTCAGGGCCGACCTGTCCGTGCAGGGATTCAACCGCGAGAGCCAGGGTCGCCTGGCCCGCTACGACGTGTTGCAGGAGATCGCGCAGGTCACCGGGGGCAAGATGGTCCCGGTGTCGCAGGTGCGGTCTCTGCTGGATCATCTGGCAACCCTGCCCGAACCCGAACCCGTCGTGCACCGGACCAGGATCTGGGCACACCCGGTTTGGGGCGGAATGCTGGTTCTGTTGTTGGGTGTGTTCTGGACCGGTAGGAAGATGATGGGCGCGGTGTGATGCAGCAAATGGAACGACAAGACTCCCTGGACACGGTGCCGTTGCCGGAAGGCATGCAGCGCAAGCTGCTCGCGTACCGCAAGACCGTCTGGGTGATCAAGATCACCGAGGGGGTCCTGGCGGGAATGTTCGGGCTGTTCGTCTCCTACCTCCTGGTCTTCGGGCTCGACCGGCTGTTCGACGCGCCGGCGGTGTTGCGCACGGCGATCCTCGTCGCTGGCAGCGTCGGGATGTTGATCCTGTTCCCGCTCAAGTACCACGACTGGGTCTGGTCCCATCGGCGGCTCGACCAGGTCGCGCGCCTCGTGCGCCGGCGCTTCCCACGTTTCGGCGATCAGCTGCTCGGCATCATCGAACTGGCGCAGCGCGACGCCGACGCGGGTGTGAGTCGGCGGCTCGTCGAAGCCGCGATGCAGCAGGTCGACGCCGAGCTCAAGGACCGTGACCTGTCCGGCGCGGTTCCCGAGCCGAAGGCTCGACGCTGGGCGGTCGCCGCGGGCATTCCGCTGTTGCTCATCGTCGTCGTGTTCGTCGTGATTCCCGCGGCGGGCGGCAATGCGCTCTGGCGCTGGGCGATGCCGTGGCTCGACGTCGAGCGCTACACATTCGCGCAGCTCGATGGCGAGTCCGGCCGCATGGTCGTGCCGTACGCCGAGCCCTTCGACGTCGAAGTCGCGCTGAAGGGTGACTCACCCTGGAAACCCGAGTCCGCGGAGGCGCGCTACGTGTCTTTGGAAGCAGGCGACCAGGCGCCGATCGTCGCCGGTCGCGACGGGTCGAAGTACGAGTTCGCGATCCCGCCGCAGACCAAGGACGGCACCGTCACCATCACGGTGGGGGACGCGTCGCGCGAGATCCCCGTGGAGCCGAAGCTCCGTCCCGCGCTGAAGACCATCACTGCCGAGGTGCAGCTGCCCGCGTACCTGCAGCGCAGCGAGCCGCTGTCCGAGGACGTGCGCGGCGGCACCGTGACCATCGTCAAGGGCAGCACCGCCGTGTTCCACGCGACGGCGACCCGCGAGCTCGCGCTGTGCACGATGGACGCCCGCGCGCAGCAGGCGCAAGGCGCCCTCGTCACCACCGAGCGCGTCGAGGTCGCAGCGTCGAGCAAGCACGAGCTCACCTGGCGGGATCGATTCGGCCTGACTCCTCGCGAGCCCCAGGTGCTTTCGATCGAAGCCGTCGAGGACGGGGCGCCGACCGTCGCGTTCGACAAGCTCCAAAACAACCAGGTCGTGCTGGCCGATCAGACCATCGCGTTCGACATCTTCAGCGCCGATGACTTCGGCGTCTCGCGCCTCGGCCTCGAGTGGGAGGGCATCGAGGATCCCGTCCACAACCCGAAGCCCGACAAGGGTGAGAAGCTCGTCGCTGCCGGTGGCCCGGCCGAGGATGAGATGACGGTGAAGGCGACGTTCTCGGCCACGCGCGAGAACGTCCGCCCGCAGAGCCTGCGTATGCGAGCGTTTGCCGAGGACTACCTTCCCGGCCGCAAGCGTTCCTACTCGACGTGGATCGTGATCCACGTGTTGACGAAGGAACAGCACCTGAAGTGGGTGACCGAGCAGATCAGCAAGTGGGCCGAGGTCGCGCTCGAAGTGCAGGACAAGGAGCTCGAGCTGCACGAGACCAACAAGGAGCTCTCGGAGATGACACCGAGTGAGCTCGCGGAGCCTGTGAACCAGGCGAAACTGCAGGAGCAGGCCGCCGCCGAGAACGCGAACGCCGCGAAGCTCGACGCGCTGGTCGACATCGGCAAGCAGCTCGTCAAGGAGGCTGCGAAGAACGAGAAGTTCGACGCTTCGCAGCTCGAGGCCTTCGCCGAGTTGTTGAAGAAGCTCGAAGAGCTCGCCAACGAGAACATGCCGAAGATCGCGGACCTGCTGGCCCAGGCGGCTGCAGCGCCGGGGCCACCGGCGGGGGAGCCGATCGAAGATCCCAAGGTGGCTTTCGACCCCGCCGAAGGCAAGGCGGGCAAGCCGGACGAGAAGGAGCCGGAGCCCGGCGTCGAAGCGCCGCCGGGCGGCGTGGACCGCGGTCTCGAGAAGCCCGACAAGTACGGTCCCGATGCCAAGGACCTGCAGGGCCTCGACAAGGACCCAAAGGATCCGAACACACCGGGTGGCGACGTCGTCCAGGACAAGTCCAAGCAACCGGACGGCAAGCCCGGCTACCTGCCGGCCAACCCGACGCCGCTCGTGCTCGACTTCGAGTCCACGTTCAACAAGCCGGAGAAGGCCGAGGACGCGCCGCAGCTCGTCGGTGGCCTGCTGCCGCCGTCCACGGTGCTCGAAGGTAGCGGCAAGGAGGAAAAGCCGAAGCCTGCGGCCGAGACGAAGAAGCAGATCGTCCTGAAGGCCGTGCACGAGCAGAAGGAGCTACTCGACGCGTTCCAGAAGCTCGCCGAGGAGATGAACAAGCTGCTGATGAGCTTCGAGAACAGCACGTTCGTCAAACGGCTGAAGGCCGCGTCGCGCCGCCAGATCGACATCGCGGTGGCGATCGATGGGCTCCCCGGCTTCGGCGTCAGCGATGCGCCCGAGAACCCGAAGAGCGAGAAGGTCGCGAGTCTCGAACTCGCCCAGGCGGAGAAGGTCTTCACGATCCTGGAAGACATGGCCGCGTTTGCGGGACGCAAGCCGTCGGTGAACTACACCCAGGTCCTCACCGAAATGCACGACGCGACCGTGGTCGATGAGCTGCGCGATGTCGCGGGGGCGATTGTGAAGAACCGGGTCGGCGAGTCCGTGATCGACGCGGAGTTCTGGGCCGACAACCTCGACCGCTGGGCCGAGCAGCTGGTCGATCCACTCGGCGATGGCACGCCGCCGCCGGTCGACTACATCGAATTGCCGAGCCTGACGCCGGAGATGGTGCTCGCGGTGATGCGGCTGATCGACGGCGAGACCCAGCTGCGCGACGAGACCCGCGAGCTCGAGAAGAGCAAGCCCGCGCTCGCGAGCGAAGAATACGCACGTGGCGCGGCGGCGTTGGCGGAGAAGCAGGCGACCATGTCCAAGCAGTCGCGCGAACTCGCCGAGCAGATCGCGGCCATGCCCAAGGCGCCTGGGCAGGCGGATGCGACCTTCGGCAAGGTGATGGACGACGTGGAGGCCAAGGCCGGCGCCGCCGATGATGTGCGTGCGAAGGCGATCGCCAAGCTCGTCGCGGCGGCGAGCGTCGCCGATGGCGAGGCAAAGGCGACGATCCAGAAGCAGATCGCGACGCTCGAGGCCGAGGGCGAAGTCCAAGAGACGGCCCTCGCGCTGCGCATCGAGGAGATCGAGTTCGCCAAGAAGCTCGCGATCAAGATCCTCGGTGGGGAGATCAAGAAACTGAACCACGCCGCGAAGGTCATGGACGAGGTGGCGTGGCTCCTGATCAAGCCGCCGAGGACCGACATGACCGTCATCGCTGCGGAGACGGAGGTGATCGAGATCCTGCTCAAGACCCATCGATTGCCCAACGCGCCGATGGTGGTTATGGCACCGCCGGCGTCGGCTCTCGCGAATGCACTCGCCGGCATCGGCGACGACAGCAGCCGCAGCTCGATCGAGAACCGCGCGCCGGATCAGGCCACCGGCAAGGCCGGCCGCAAGCTGCCCGCCGAATTCCGCCAGGGGCTCGACGCGTACTTCAACGCGCTGGAGGGACGCAAGTGAGGACTCGCATCCGCATCGCACTGATCACGCTCATGGCTGCGCAGTCGGCTGGGCAGTTGGCTGCACAGGAAAGCAAGATCCGCTACGGCCGCGGCGTCCCGTCGATCGTTCGCTCGGTCAACGACCGCGGCTTGAAGTATCTCGCGTCCATGCAGTCCGACAAGGGCGACTGGCCCGGCCAGGGCGCAGGCAGCGGCTCGGGCGTCACTGGCATCTGTCTGATGGCGTTCCTCGCGAGCGGCAACGACCCGGACTTCGGACCCTACGCCGAGAACGTCCGCCGGGCGGTCCGTCGCATCATCATCGACCAGGATCCGAAGACCGGGCACGTCACCGGCGGCGGTCACGGTTCGATGTACCACCACGGCTTCGCGACGCTGGCGCTCTCCGAGGCGTACGGCTCGGTGAACGAACGACTCGTCTGGCAGGGTTCCGACACGCCGAAGGAGCACCGCCGCACGATCGGCCAGGCCCTCGAGCTCGCGGTCCGCTGTGCGTTGACTGCGCAGAGGGTGAACCCCTGGAAGGCGTGGCGTTACTCGCCGGAATCTCAAGACGCGGACACAACGGTTTCCGGCACCGTGCTGATGGGTCTGCTCGGCGCGAAGAACGCCGGCATCGAGATCCCAAACACGGCACTCGAGGGCGCGCTCAGCTTCTTCAATATCAATACCCGGTCCTCCGGCGTTGTCGCCTATCAGCCGGGTTCGAGCCACGGCGATGGCGTCACCCGCGCGGCGATCGCGACGCTCGTGTTCGCGATGAGCAAGCGCAAAGACACGTTGCAGTACAAGGCCGCCGCGGGCTTCATCAAGCAGATGATGGACCGCTCGGTGACCTCGCACGCCTTCTACAACCGTTACTACATGGCGCAGGCGCTCTTCCACAGCGACTTCGAAGCGTGGCAGGCGTGGAATCGCCGCACCGCCGAGAAGCTGCGCAAGATGCAGGCTGCCGACGGCAGCATCGACAGCAGTCACGGCCGTGTCTACGGAACCGGCATGTCGATCCTCGCGCTGGCATTGAACTACCGACTTTTGCCCGTCTACGAGAGATGAGCAATCCTCCCAACCTGAGATAAAACCATGATGAAGACAACACTCACCCTGATACTCGCCACGTTCCTGTGCGCGGATGGCATGGCGCAAGAGCGCGGCAGAGAGCGCGTTCGCGAAGCGCGCCAGGAGAAGAAACAGGACAAGAAGCAGGACAAGGCCGACTGGAACAAGAAGTACGAGGCGTACCTGAAGAAGAACCCCGCGATAGCCAAGAAGGTGAAGAGCGGTGATATCACCAAGGCGCAGGTCCTCGCCGGCATGAAGGCGCGGTCCGCCGAGAAGGAGCCAACGGAAGAAGAGCAGCTCGAAGCGCTCTATCAGCAGATGCTCAAGGATCGACCGGGCATAAAGGACATCCCCAAGGAGCGTCTCATGCCGCGACTCAAGGCGATGTTGGAGGCGCAAAACAAGAAGAAACGTGGCGGCGATGAGCGTCGTGGTCGTGGCGAGGGCGAGGGAAACGAGCTGGCCGACCGGCAGAAGAAGTTCCGGGTGAAGATCGGCGAGATGGTGCGGGCCGGCAAGATCACCCGCGCGGAAGCAGGCGAGCTCTGGAGGCTGGCCTTCGGTGACGAGGGTCGCGGTGGCGGACGTCGCGGCGAAGGCGAGGAGCGCCGGCGCCGTGATGGTGACAAGGGCAAGGGCGATGAGCGGCGTCGCCGCCGCGATCGCTAGGGCGAGGAGAACTGGAGGCCATGCAGATGCGCGCGTGCCGACTCACTGCCCTGGCGTTCGTCCTCGCGCTGTCGGCAGCCGACACCAGGTCGCAGGGCGACGTCCTGCGCCTGAAGAACGGCGACGCCATCGGCGGTCGGCTGCGGTCCGGCGACGGTAAGCAGGTGCGGTGGTCGTCCCCGCATTTCCAAGGCGACCTGACGATCAAGACGGAGTCTGTCGCGACGATCAACTTTGCGAAGGGCGAGCAAGCGGAGGCCGCGCCGTTCCGGATCGTCACGACCTCGGGTGATGTCTTCCACGCCGACGTCGCCGCCGCCGACGAGAAGGAACTCGTGCTGCAGAGCGCGCGGCACGGCCGCGTCCGGGTACCGCGCGGAGAGGTCCTTGTAGAAGACGTTCATCGGCATGTCCGCCGTTGCCGAGAAACCACTTTCTTCAATCCTATCAAACAAAGCCTCA
>PVBE010322511.1_pt1 | contig 13323 bp, 10 predicted proteins | sample 1631181 | NCBI WGS metagenome assembly PVBE01 (sample SAMN08397723, study PRJNA350692) | Marine metagenome, whole genome shotgun sequencing project. | isolation source: water | place: Pacific Ocean | collected 2012-04
GTTTTGGTGCGCGTGTGCGTGCCGAGGTGTGGTTTGGTACGATGGGCAAAGGGTGTGGCCAATCAGACTGAGGAGCTGCATTTGGCACTGTCTCTCAGAAATGGGCAGACTGGCTGCTCGATTCCAAGCAGTCGGCGATATCCATCACCACCATGCACGTGGGGACGTGAGTATTTCAGTCCAATACTTGGATCATGAGCGATTCGATGATGTTGGTGTTTCCCCGTTTGAAATTCGCCCGTACGAAGTCGCGGATGCGAAAAAAGAAACCAAGACCAGTCGTGCTGACGTGAACGCCCTAAGGGTTCTTCGCAAAGAGCTCCGCGGCGGTGTCCTTGCCGCGTACCAAAAGCTCGAGCCACGGGTTAGAGATGCAATCCGAGACCGAGCAGACATGGGCCACATACAGGTCCAGGTAACCGTCGACTTGCGACAAGGAGATTATCTAGCGCCCCCCTCACGGAAGCTTCTCGACGATAAGCCAAGTGAAGAATCGAGTTAACTGAAGGACACCTCACGAACCGTTAGACTCTGAATGCGACCTAGATCTAGGTCGACCCCGATCCCATGGCCACTCGGAACCTTCATTGCTCCATCTTCTACTTCAAACTCAGGCGATACAATATCACGGTCCCAATAGCGACGACTTGCTGAAATATCCCCTGGAAGCGTGAAGCCAGGTAAGGATGCCAGGGCCACATTGTGAGCGCGCCCCACTCCCGACTCCAGCATCCCACCACACCAGACCGGCAAGCTCGCTGAACGCATGGTATCGTGAATCCTACGGCTTACAGCGAAGCCCCCCACCCGACCTGGCTTGATGTTAACAACCTTGCAGCTTCCGAGATGTAGAGCGAGCGCTAGATCACCCACAGATTTGATCGACTCATCCAGACAAACTGGCGTCTCAATTTGTTCCTGAAGATGAGCGTGATCGAGAAAATCACTATACGACAGTGGCTGCTCAATCATCGTCAGGCCCAAGGCATCGAACTCTTTCAATCGGTCGATATCAGACAATGAATATGCTGAATTAGCATCGGCCATGAATGCAGTGTCTGGAAAGCGTTCTCGCAAACCTGCGAGCATTTCAATGTCTCGACCTGGTTTGATCTTAATTTTCACCCGAGCGTAGCCTTCTTCGATATAGCCCTGGACCTGCTCGTGGAGTTCAGCGTCTGTCGGCTTGAGTCCCACGCTAACACCAACCGGTACGTACTCTCGCTCACCCCTAAGCTTCTTCGAAAGCGAAATCCCTTCCGCTCGTGCCACTAAGTCCCAGCCTGCCATCTCAACAGCAGCCTTTGCCATTGGGTGACCCCTAACCCAGCTGACCGGGTCTAAAAGTTTCTCAGGCGCATTAGCTTCACGCCCAATCATCTGGGGGAGGATATAATCGGTGAGAACATGCCAGGCAGTTTCAGTGGTCTCATACGCATAAGATGGTTCCTCTGATGCGACACACTCACTCCAACCCTCGAGTCCTTCTGCAAAAAGGGTTAGCAGGAGGATACGTCGGTCCTGTTGACCCCCACTACTAATCTCAAAGAATTCCTTGAGGCGAAGCGGGATCTCCCGCAGAACTGCTCGCTCGATCTTCATCCGATCTCCGGCCAGTTGGTTTCTGCTCTATTGAGAAGTGAAACGGCTTAGAATAGTGGTCACTCACCCGATCTAGTCCGCGACTTGGTATCAGGTCATGGCATCCCGGGCTGCACTAACAGATAGTCTGAAGTCCGCTCTCCCCAGAAGATCTCGTGCACCTCATACCCCTTACTCATATAGTGAACCAAAGTCTCTCGTGTAGCTTCGCGCCAGCGGCCTGCAAGCCCGATATCTAGATTCATCACCTGCACGATATCTGATGGAATTGCGACCAGAACTTCCTTTTCTTCACTTTGCAGGTCTGGTATTCCTGGCTCTGGCAAAGAGTAACGCCCTGCCTCTGATAGGACTTGTACAGCATGTTCCGATGGCTGGGCTGGAGGGTTACTGCCCACCAGCCGACGTGAGGCACGCAGCGAGGTTAGCTCCCACAAAGCTACAAACCGGTCAGTTCCTACCCCCCGATGAAGTGGGGAGTCCGTTTCCCCATACATGTTTTCCACGTATTCCTGGACCACAATGCCTAATTTGGCAAAGTTGAGATAGGCATTACGTGACTGCAGGGGGTCGAATGTCCAGAGCATCTTCTCGACACCCCGCGCTAGCACCTGCTCTCGCTGGTAAGCCTTAAGTTGTGTACCCAAACCGGCATCTCGCGCATGCTCAATAACTGCGAGCATATCTGACCAATGCACAAGTTGCCCATCCCTGATCCCGGTCATACCAAATACGAAACCTTCCAGATCTCCATCTTCACTATATGCCCCAGCTGCCACGCCACCCAAAATCTGAGAAACCTTCAGAATCGCGGTCGGAACTCGCTCGGAAAAACCGAGCCCCCACGTCTGTTCTTGAAGCTCAACACAGCTGTGAAATTCCTGCATCGTCTCAAATGGGCGAATTACGTGTGAGCCAGCTTCTTGGCCCGCTACCATTCATCACCTGAGGAGACAGGACTAAGCAGCAATTCAGCTAATAGAGCCGCGCGGCTTGGTAGTGCCTTGGCAACAACATGCTCGTGGAGGGCATGGGCACCATCACCAAGCGAGCCAAGGCCATCAAGGGTTGCCGCGTATTGGCTCGTAGTATTTCCGTCAGATGCACCTCCGGAAGTGCCCTCTTCTAGTTCGATTCCAAGTCGATGTCCTGCAGCCCGAGCAGCTTCCCAGAGCCTGCGATTCCGGGGGGTCCGCTCTAGCGGGGGAGCCTGGATACCTCCCAAAATCTCGAGTGATGTACCTGGCGTTCTGGCAGTCAAGCCTCGAATTGCTCGTGTGACTGCTTCTCCGTCATCCATGGACGCAACTCGAACATCCACATCCGCCTCCGCCTCCGCTGCCTTGACGTTGACACGTGTACCACCTTGGACAACACCAACGTTCACCGTAATACCTCTCTCAAGATCAGTCAGGCCGTGCAGTTGATGCACTACATTGGCCAGTTCCTGTATGGCAGAGGCTCCACTCGTAGGATCTAACCCAGAGTGTGCGGCCTCACCATGGATAAGTATGCGGAAACGGCCAACACCTTTTCGAGCTGTCTTAAGTTTTCCTTCCGTGCCTAAACCGGGCTCAAGAATGAAAGCCCTGATAGCAGCTCGCGAGATCATTCGTACGTACCGCTGGGACTCTGGGCTACCGATTTCTTCATCGGAATTAATGAACCAGATAGGGGTAGCAGGAAACTCAAAACCCAGAGATCGGATGGCGCGTAGAGCAAAAATCGCTTGCACGATACCGCCCTTCATATCGAAGGTACCTGGACCGCGAACGATTCCATTTTCTATCACAACTGGCATGGAATCTGTAGTCCCAAGTGGCCAGACGGTGTCCGTATGACCGACGAGTAATTGAACGGGCATATCTCGGTCTCGATTTATTGGAACCGCGAAAAGGTGCCCCCCAGTTTTTCGGCCTGGTACGTGTCGGATTCTAAAGTCCATTTCCTGAAGGAATTTAGTCAATTGACCTTGAACTCCGACCTGGGACTCAGGCACATCACTAGGTGATTCATGAGATGCGAGATCCATTAACATCTCAATCATCGCATCTACTTGATCTTCTAAGTAAGCCAAAATCGCCGTAGCCCTATCACCCGCCTTGCTCACTCAGCGCCTCTAACCCGGTAGAAGCCCGCTCTCTGATAACTCTCATCAAGAAGCTCAACCGGGTGGATAACACCTTCGTTAGAGGCTTCTAGTCGGAGACCCGCACCAATCTGCATCATACAACCGGGATTGGGCGTAGCGACTGCGTCCGCAAGACAAGCCCTAACCGCAGCAACTTTATCTCCACCAATCAATCCGCCGAGTTCAGGATGCGTGATGCCATAGATCCCAGCACCCCCGCAACATTCCTCAGCATCCGTAACTATGTGAACCTCAGCATCCGGCACAGCTTCCAATACAGTGATTGGTGCGTGTTCCACACCCTGGGCATGGAGTAGGTGGCAGGGATGATCATACGCGATTTTACAGGGGATACTCGCACCAATCCTGGGACCTGAACTTGCTAGTATCTCCGACACATCTCTCACAGCCAGCGCTACCTCTTCAGCCCTTTGAACAAAATCCGGATCCCCCTCAAGAAGGGTCCCATAATCCTTCATGGCTGCCCCACACCCCGCAGCATTTACAGCAATAAACTCCGCTCCCGATGCCTCAAACACCCTTATGTTTGAGCGAGCAAGCATCCGCGCACGTTCAAGGTCTCCTCCATGCGCATGCAGAGCTCCGCAGCAGTCCTGACCTTCAACCAATACCACCTCGTACCCGTTCGCCTCTAGGACTCGCACAGTAGCGCTGTTGATGCGTGTAAAGAGTCCCTCCTGCACACAACCCAAGAGAACTGCAACGCGGCTTCTTCGACTAACGTCATCGCTTCCTGAATCAGTGTTTCCTGATATCGCATCTCCCGAAGCCATTGGCTGCCAACGCGTCGTTGACGCCAACATTGCAAGAACAAGACGGACTGCTCGAAGGGGTCCGTATGAAGGCAGGACGGTGGCCCCCAGTGCAGCGAGTCTAGTTCCTCGAAGCAGACGCCCTATAAAGAAAAAGGGGCTTCGGAGTGCACGATTGCCCAAAACCTTGAGCAAAACTCTTGTAGGCAAGCCTTGCGGTGCTGCTTTAGCCGCCGTCTCACGTGCGAGCTCAAGTAAGGTCCCATACTCAACGCCCGAGGGACAAACTGGCTCGCAGGCACGACAACCTAAACAACGATCAATGTGTGTTCTGAATGCTTCAGAACTAGGCTCAAGCCTGCCCTCAACAACTGCCTGCATGAGGTGAAGCCGACCCCTTGGCGAATCCGCCTCATTCCCAAGGCGGTTGTACGTGGGACAGGCAGGAAGGCAGAAGCCGCAATGCACGCAAGGAAGTAGGCGTTCCTGTTGCGCGTCCAGAGCCTGTCCGAGCGCCTCGTATACTGGCGCGCCGGTCACTCGATGCCCCACAGTACAGCATGTGGATCAAACGCACGCTTCAAGCCCGCGGCAAGCTCCCTCTCATCCACTAAAGGTTTAGCAAAGTACGAGGAAGCATCGACTTCAGCAGGAATTCGGAGTACCCGAATTGTACCGCCCAATTCTTCGATATCCTTTTGTAGGCCTGCGAGGCTGGACTCGATGTCCGAGAGGTTCACAGGTAAATAAGCCCGAACTGATCCGCCGTACACATCTGCGTTCAAACTCACCCCTGGAACCTGCTTAAGAAGATCCAATAGCACGCCTATTCTAGACGGCAATGCCCATACCCGAACCACAAGTTCCGTATCAATACCGCTACCTCTTTCTTGCACCAGCAAAGACTCGGCCTCAGGAGTATTCCTAACTTCAAAAGAGACGCCCGTATGCTTTTCAAGACTTTTTTGATCGGCTTCCACCGAGACCCTAGCCCCATGTAAGCGAACCAGGAGCCTCCCTCCATCCGAGGTTGCGCTTAGAATGATCGACGCAGGCATAATCGGTGCCGTAGCAACGGCCCGGGCAGTAGATACAAGTTCGGAGACGTCAGTAGCTTCAAGGACAAGGAGTCGATCTACGACTGGTAATGGGAACAGCCTAACAGTGACAGAAGTGATGACTGCAAGCTCGCCACGGCTGCCCACCATCACCTTTAGGATGTCAAACCCCGCTACGTTTTTAACGACCTTCCCGCCAAGCCTCAGTGCTCGTCCATCCCCGCATACGATTGTGGCCCCAAGGACGTGGTTCCTTAGTTGTCCATAACCGGCCCACAGCGGACCACTTAGGCCTGTTGCTACCAGCCCTCCTAGAGTCCTGTTGGGCACGTCAGGTGGATCAAAGGGGAGCCACTGTCCATGAGTAGCCATCTCAGTTGAAAGATCCCGGATCGATGCTCCAGCACTCGCGGTCATTGTTAAATCTGCTGGCTCATAATGCTGGATCTCGTTGAGACGCGAAGTTGTGAGCACTATGAATGGATCCCTCGGATAACGCGGGTACGTATGTGCCCCTGTTCCTATGGGCACCACTCTAACCCCCATCTCAGACGCCCATTTAAGTATTGTTGCCACTTCTTCTGCTGATCCAGGTGCAACAACCGTTTCCACATCTGTACGTAACGCAGTCCATAGACTTGACGGAACGGAATGGCCGAATGCTTCCTCCGGCAACAGCCTAGAGAGTGAATCAGTTAGATCGACCCTCATTCGCCTGTGGCCAATATCTTCGCAGTATCAGTCGCCCCTTTTACCTCTACTTCGGGCAGCACTTTTCCAGGGTTGAACAGGGAAGCTGGGTCAAAAACTCGCTTCGCCGCTGCCATCGCCTCCAGTTCAGCTGGCCCATGAACGAACGTCATATATTTTCTTTTGTCCACGCCGACTCCGTGCTCGCCAGTTATCGTGCCACCTGCATCCACACAAAGTTGCATGATTTCTTTGGAAGCACGCTCAACTAACTCGAGCTCATTCTGGTTTTGGCGGTCGAATAAGATGTTTGGATGCAGATTCCCATCACCAGCGTGGAATACGTTAGCAATCTTTAGACCGTATCGATTCCCGATGTCATCAATACCTGCCAGAACTTCAGGAAGCTTGGTTCGGGGTACCGTCGCATCCTGAACAAGCAGGTCTGGAGCAATCCGCCCCATTGCCCCAAACGCTTTTTTCCGAGCCCTCCAGAGCTTCACACGGTGTTCCGGATCAGTGGCCCTCTGAACTTCGATCGCCCCCTCTTCAAGGCAACACTGTTCGGCTCGATCAGCGTCTAGGTCAAGGCCGGCTTCGGTACCGTCAAATTCAATCACAAGAGCGGCTCCGGCCTCAAGTGGGTAACCAGCCGCAAACACACTCGCTTCGACCGCCTTAATTGTCGGACCATCTACAATTTCCACTGCTGCAGGCATCAAACCACAGGCAATGATTTTCGTAACTGCTCGGCCTGCCGACTCAACCGATTCGAAGATTCCAAGCAGAGTTCGCACACCTTCGGTGATTGGTAGTAGGCGGAGCTCAATTTCAGTCGCTATGCCAAAGCAACCCTCGGAGCCCACGAAGAGACCTACTAAGTCCAGTGTTGCATACGGATCTCGTCCCACGCCTCCAATCTCTACGATCCGACCTCCGGCCAATACCACCGTGAGGCCGGTAATATAACGGGCTGTGACACCGTACTTCAGGCAATGAGGGCCTCCTGAGTTTTCGGCAACGTTTCCACCAAGCGTGCACGTACTCTGAGAGGATGGGTCAGGGGCATAATAGAGACCGTAGGGATTAGTGGCTTCAGTCAAACGAGCGTTAATGACGCCAGGTTGAGCAATCGCAATTCTATTTTCTACATCGATCTTCAAGATGCGATTCATACGAGCAGTACCAACTATGACGCCTTCTGGTGTAGTCAATGCGCCGCCAGATAATCCTGTACCTGCTCCGCGCGGAATTACCTCTATACCATTGCTGTGTAAGAGTCCCACTACGGCAGAAACTTCTTCAGTTGAAGATGGAAGAACCACTGCACGTGGCGGCCTTCGATATGCAGTGAGTCCGTCAGATTCATATACAAGCAGACGGTCGGGGTCTGTGATGACGTGTTCGTGCCCAACGATCTTGGCTAGATCGCTGACGACAGTGGAAGGAAGGGGCCGGGTCATGCCCGAGGATACCTTGCCGGTGAGTAGAGATGCAACAGGTTCCTCGTCAGTTTTTTCCAAGAGTCTGTACATGTTCCCGAAGCGCTTCCAGACTCTGAGATGCTGCGCGCTCCATTCCATTAGGGAGAGCATCACTATATACGAAAGCCACCAATTCCTCTGCAGTTATACTCGGTTGTTGTTCCAAAGCCTCCTCAACCTGTTGGATGCGAGCCAGACGGTGACTTTCAAAGCGGTTCAACGCTTCAGTTGGATTTTCCAGTGGCGGGCCATGGGCAGGATAGATCACTGAAAGACTGAGCATACGTAGTTGAGCTATGGAGTTAAGATAGTCAGATACACAGCCCGGATAATCAGCCACCCATGTCGTGTTGCCCTTACCCAACAGGTGGTCGCCCGCGAAAAGTGCTTGCTGTGCTTCCCAGTAAAACGACAAGTGCTCACAGGTATGACCAGGCGTACTCACCGCAATCAAATTTCCCTCGTCAGTTACGATCACGTCACCGTCTGTAAGTATGTGACCGACGCATTCTACGCCCTCTGGACCCCACACCTCAGCACCTATAGCCGCTGAAAGTGAACTCGCTGATCCTGCGTGATCCGAATGACCGTGGGTAAGAATGATCTTCTGGTGATGAGCGGGCCCAACTGCTGAAGCCAGGGCTCGGATATGGCTATCTAGATCAGGTCCGGGGTCAATAATCGCCACCCGCTCCTGTCCTACGATATAGGTACGAGTCCCATCAAGTGTGAATGGACCTGCATTCCCTGCATTTAGACACTTAGGCCGCAGCCTCAGAGCATCTTCCCGGTCCCCACTATCGCCGCTCTGCAGCCAATTGCTCCGCTAGCTTGTCTGCTATACTTATGACGGCAATCTCATCTTCTTCTGTGAAAGCTGCGGGTTCGTCAGAATCGATATCAATTTGACCAAAGATGTCAGATCCGGCTCGTATCAAAACGACAAGCTCAGATTGTACATCTGGTGAGCACACTAAATAATTTTCCTCTGTAGTGACATCGGCAATATTCAAATTCGTACGCTGTTCTATTGCACGACCGCATACTCCTGTACCTACTGGTATCTTCGCATGCTCGGTTCCAGAACCAACATAATTATGGAGCCAAAGTTCCTGTTCCGCTTCGTTCAAGAGGTATGCCCCAACCCAATTATAGCGGTCATCTGCTTCCTCAATAGATCGAATGGCGCGGCGCAAGATCGCGTCAGAGAGGTGTCCGCCATCACGCATTTCTTGCAACTCGATTACTAATTGTCCGGCATCTAAAGGCATTCCATCACATCCGTTAGAACGTCATGACCGCATTAGCGCGATCGGGTGAGAGGGCCTGGCTTGAAAGTGTTTTCTACCAGCACCCCGCGAACCGACAGTAACAATCATCTCGACGGTAGGGCACGAAGGGTAGAAGGGGGTCCGGAAAGCGTCAACGGTGATGAGGCATGCTCTTTACCTCGGTGTGAAGTCTGTCTCTATCCTAAGCCTGCGAACAAACGCCGCAATTAGCTTCGCAGTATTGAAGAGGTCATCGACGCTTACGACTTCATTCGGAGAATGCATGTAGCGATTAGGTACTGAAATGAGACCGGTAGGGACACCACCCCTCGTCAGGTGAATTCCATCTGCGTCCGTCCGTGTAGACCTCGGCGAAGCTTGAATCGTATATGGAATCTCTTCCTCTTCTGCCACACTGGAGAGCATCTCAAACACTGAGTTATGCGAGGCCGAGCCACGACTCAATACCGGACCGCCACCTAGTCTATGCTCACCCAACTCCTTCTTCTCCACATCTGGAACATCCGTACTGAACGTCACATCAACCACAATTGCTACGTCGGGTTCTAGTTGGTAGGCACTCGCTCTGGCACCACCCCCGCTTTGCCCAATCTCCTCCTGGGCGGTTGCAACAGCCGTCACTCGCGCAGCTGGCAAGTCATCAGACAGCATTCGAATCGCCTCAAGCACGATAAACGCCCCAATCCGGTTATCGATTGCACGACTAGCGATCCGATTCCCCGCCAGGTGGATCATACTCTGCGCTAGCACGATAGGGTCTCCCACTCGGATTCCGAGTGACACCACCTCATCTCTGCTAGAAGCACCCACATCGACCCAGAGCTGCCGGGTTTTGGATGCTTTCTCACGATCGTCTGGAGTCATGAGATGAACGGCCTTTTTCCCAATCACTCCCGGTACCTCAGCGCTCTTTCCTAGTATGGTGACTCGCTGACCAACCAAAACTTGGGGGTCCCAGCCACCAATCTCAGCTACATACAAATACCCCTCTTCATCAACATGGGTGATCTGGAGTCCAATTTCGTCTATGTGCCCTGCAAGCATAACGTGTGGGCTACCAGACACATTCAGCATGGCAAAAGAATTCCCCGTCGCATCTACATCTACTTGTCCTGCGAATGTTGACGCTTCAGTGCGCCATACACGTCCGGCACGAACCTCGAACCCTGACGGTCCTGCGGCATCAAGAAGTTGCTTCAGGAATGAAATGTCTTGGCTCATGGTCACTTAGCTCGGAACGTTGGATTCGGAAACCAAAACTATCCATGCCTCTCGTAAGAGGCCAAGACCCGGCTGTTTTCATCTCCGGCTTGCTCGGATACCCAATAGCACATCAGCTTGCCAGCAACTGATCACCGCAGTGGCAACTCGGGGAGGGAAACGTGGATTCGAAGCATAACGGCGGCGCGACCAACCTTGATCGACGGGAATTCATGAAGCTCGGAGGGCTAGGGACGGTTGCTACGGCTGTTGTCGGGTCAACAGGCTGCGAGCCCGGAAACTCCCGAGAAACCGGGAATAGCGAACATTCCTGGTGGGTCAATGAAATATTTGAACTTGAAGAGGCTACATTCAGCGACCTGACAGACGATATGGCTTCGGGCCGACGAACTTCTGTCGAGATCACTCAGCTTTACCTCGATCGCATAGCTGCCCTAGACCGTGCAGGAGCCAAGCTTCGGTCGATCATCGCAACAAACCCGGATGCACTCACAATTGCCAAGGGGCTGGATGAGGAACGAGCGAATGGAAATATCCGAAGTCCACTGCACGGCATTCCGATCGTCCTCAAGGACAACATCGATACTGCGGACCTACTGACCACGACTGCGGGATCTTATGCATTGGAAGGTCATATCGCGGCGAAGGACAGTCATGTCGCAGCGAAACTTAGGGAAGCGGGAGCAATCATTCTCGCGAAAGCCAATTTGTCCGAGTGGGCAAATATCAGGTCATCTCGATCAAGTTCCGGTTGGAGTGGTCGCGGCGGACAGTGTGGAAATGCGTTCGCGGTAGATCGTAACCCGTGCGGGTCTTCTTCTGGATCAGGTGCCTCTGTTTCAGCGAATTTCTGTGCAGGAGCAATTGGAACAGAAACCAACGGTTCCGTCGTATGTCCGTCTTCTGTAAACGGTATCGTTGGCCTAAAGCCCACAGTTGGGTTGGTTAGTCGTTCTGGTATTATTACCATCGCCCACACTCAAGACACAGCAGGTCCGATGACCCGCACCGTTGCTGACGCCGCCACGATGCTTACAGCTCTAGTTGGGCCCGACCCCAGTGACCCCATGACGATTCCCTCTGCCGACTTCGTCGGTACGGACTACACATCCTTTCTCGATCGGGACGGACTTCGCGGTGCACGGATAGGAGTTGAGCGCAGCTACTTCGGCGCACAGCCTGATGTAGACCAACTCATGGAGGAAGCGATTCGCTCAATGTCAACAGCGGGCGCCATAATCGTAGATCCAGCAAATATCCCGACAAGAGAAAGGATGGGGGAGCCTTCTTTTCAGGTACTGTTGTATGAATTGAAAGCTGATCTCGCTGCGTATTTAGAAATGTCCGGCAAGCCAAATGGCATGGCCACACTTGCTGACATCATTGTCTTCAATGAATCCAACACTGACCGGGAGATGCCCTACTTTGGCCAGGAAATCTTTCTCGAAGCAGAAGAAAAGGGTTCGCTGAATTCAAGTGAATATCTTGAATCAAAAGAACTTGCCCGGCGCCTTTCACAGGACGAGGGAATCGACGCAGTGATGGAGGAGCATCAACTTGATGCGATCGTTGCACCAACCACGCGTCCTGCTTGGAAAATCGACCTTGTGAACCGTGACGTGTCCAGCAACGGGAGTTCTGGTCCGGCTGCGATTGCAGGGTACCCAAGCATTACGGTGCCTAACGGATATGTCCACGGTTTGCCGACCGGGATCCTCTTCTTTGGAAGGGCCTGGAGTGAAGGAGCTTTGATTAGGATCGCCTACGCATATGAGCAAGCCACCCAGCACCGGCAACCTGCAAGACTCCTTCCAACCCTGGATTTAGCGAACCTGTAAATACTTACTGGTCTTCAGGCTCAAATATGATTTCGTTCTTCGAAGCCCGACTCGGCTGTACACCTGGGTTCCCGGCTTTGGGTGTCCAAGAATTACTGCCCGTTGAACCGGAAAAACCTGCTCCGAATCCGTGACCCGGCCCCATGCTTACCACATGAATGCTGCCATCCTTAATTTTCTGTTCAAGTCGAGAACGCAGCCGACGTTGAATCCAGCGCCTGGAGGGGGGTAAAAGCAGAGAAAACCCTAAAACGTCAGTGAGCACACCAGGTGTGATTAGGAAAGCCCCCCCAATGAGCACAGATACCCCATCAAGTATGGCTTGACCGGGAATCTGTGCCTGAGCAATCGATTGCCGAAACTGAAAAAGGACCCTCAACCCTTCAAGGCGGGTGAGGATCGCACCCCCCGCACCAGTTAAGAGAATTAAGAGAAGCGTTGGGAAGAGACCTAAGACCCGACCGAGTTCGATAAGAATCATCAACTCTATGACCGGTACGATTACAAAAAGAAAGGCGAGACGCCCAAGTAGACCCATGTACCCTTGTACCCTTGTACCTAGACCCTGGGTTCCCGGCCACCAACTGCCACCCCACTATGAACCCAACCAGTCCGGATTGCATAACACCCTTATGTAATCCAACAATTCACCCGAACATACAATCATGGAAACAACTCCTGGGATCGGTCAATGATAGACGGGGTATCCGATCCCAGTGACACCTCAAGATTACCGCAAGGCAAGCATGGAGCAGAATTACTTTCGTAAAGGCTTTGGTCTCAAGAAGGAAATGCAACCCCTTATCGATGCTGAATACCAATCCGCTCTAGTGGAGCGTATTCGAGCACGTGGTTATGCAGATACCTTCGGCGATATCACTGTGCGTCTGGCTCAAGAATTCGGCTTCTGTTATGGCGTTGACCGTGCTATCGATTACGCATACGAAACCGTACATAAGTTCCCAAACAAGAAGATCTACCTCGTCGGAGAAATCATTCATAATCCACACGTCAACCAGCGGATGACGGAAATGGGGATCTCCTTCATCTACCCGCAGGACACAGGCGTATTTGACTTTTCGTCCGTGGGTAAAGAAGACGTTGTCATCCTGCCAGCTTTTGGTGTCACCCTAAACGATTTTGAGACACTTCGGGGGATCGGGTGCATTCTGGTAGACACTACTTGCGGGTCAGTACTCCACGTCTGGAAGCGTGTTGAAAACTACGCTCGAGA
>PVBE011811187.1_pt1 | contig 13321 bp, 9 predicted proteins | sample 1631181 | NCBI WGS metagenome assembly PVBE01 (sample SAMN08397723, study PRJNA350692) | Marine metagenome, whole genome shotgun sequencing project. | isolation source: water | place: Pacific Ocean | collected 2012-04
ACGTACTCATTCCACAGTTCCGACATGATATTGAAGCGATGGTGATTGTAACCCGGGGCGGGATTGTGCCCGGCGGTTTGCTGGCCGAGGCGTTAGACGTGAAGGACATCCTGACCGCCTCCGTACAATTTCCACCCATTGATGCCGAATACAAATTACTCGCCTGGCCCGAATTCCTGCAGTTCCCGCACGAGGATGTGCTCGCCGGCAAACGCATTCTGGTAGTGGACGACGTTTGGGCATCTGGCCGCACCATCACCTCGGTGAAGGACCGCATCCTCGGGGCCGGTGGCCAGCCGGAACTGTGTGTGCTCCATTTCAACCCGGCACGCTCACTTTTCGGCCAGACGCGACCCGATTACTATGGCGCCGTCACCGACGCCTACATCGCTTATCCGTGGGAAATCGACCGCGGCGCCGATTTCGCGCTGCGCGAGCCGGACGTGGTGATCTAAGCGCAACCGCCCGTGCTATACTTACACTTGCCGATTCAGTAGTTCCGTCCAGATTCACAGAATGGGGCGATGACGATTAAGCAGCTGAGCGAACTTCCTCCGAAAACCCTGCTCATTGCATTGCTGATTATCGGCCTCGCAGCGGGCGGGATTACGGCAATCAGATACGCGCTAAACGAATTTAATTCAGTGGCGCAACAACCCGCCGCCGCCGCTTTGCCGCCACCGACCCCGACAGCCACAGCCGAGGTTGCCGCCAGCGCCACCGCGGAACCGACCGCGGCTGCAGCTAGTGTGGCTGACGCCGAAACGCCGGTTCCCACACCTGCAGCCACCCAGACCGCGGATCACATCCCCACCCCGTCGGCAGACCAGTTGCCCATCGGAGGCAACACACTAGAACTCACGGACGGAGTGTACTTACGCGCAGGGCCGGGTGCGGAATACGCGATTCTGGGCAGCGAGCCGGCCGGGTACATCGCGCCAGTCACCGGAAAATCCGTGGACGGGCAATGGTATCAAATTGCGTATGGCACCCGCAATCGCGTCTGGGTTTCGGCGCTGTGGTCATCGCTGCACACGAACGCAGTCGACATCCCGGTCGTGGAGGTGCCGGCCACCCCCAGCCCGGACGCGAATGTCACAACGGCTGCTGCCCCAACAGAAACATCAGCTGCTCTGAGCACAGCCTCCAGCAGCGCCATTTCTGGAAAAACATTCAGCGTGGAGGCCGATTTCGTTCCGGGGATTGCCGGGCCCCGCTTCTTTACCGGCGATCCGTTCCACATCAACATGCGCATCGTAAACTCGAGCAGCTCCGAAGTCAGTTTCGGCGCATGGGGCGTACACACCAACCTGTACCCAAACTTTCTCTATGTTTTCAATGGCGACCGCGCAGAAGATAAAATCGGCGCCAACACCGAAAAAAGCTGGCCGATGACTGGACAAAAGGCATCAATCAGCATTCTCAACGCCGGCGTGCACCATTTACAGATGGGTATTTGCCTAGACAACGCCGCGAATTGCCTTGCCTCGAAAGCACCGGGCACCAACTGGTTCATCCTTTCGGAGGTAATTCCGGTTACCATCAGCGCATCCAGGTTGTCTCCGGTCACCCCGGACGGCAGCCCGATTACGGGCACTTACTTTTCGGCAGAAAAAACGTGCACCCCCGGCAGCAGCTGCGCGGCCAGCTACACCGTGAATGAATCTATCTGGGTGAACCTGAGAATACATAACCCGGGCAGCAGCGACCAGAAATTCGGCGCGTGGGGCGTGTACGCAAACCCGCACATCTTCCGCTTTTTCAACGGGGACAGAGACGCCGACAAGGTCTCCGCTGGCACCGAATACGATTTGCGTGACCACATCGAAATCCCGGCCGCCGGCACGTATGACTTGCGTATGGTTATTTGTCTGGGCACATCCACTGATTGCGGCGCGACGACCCCGCCGGCTGCCAACTGGTACTACCTCTCCGACGCGATTCCGGTCACAATCAATTAGGTCTCCCACCGGCAACGGGTGGGAAAGAACTATGAGTGAACCCACACACCCCCGCCGCGCGCTATCGCCTCACTGGCCGGCGCGAAAACCGACGGCAGTGCGGGCCGTACTGAGCGGCATTCTCCTGCTGCTGGCCGGCTGCGCGGACCTCAGCCAAGCGCCGTTCGGCAAGACGCCTCAGCCTTGCGAAGCGGCCGACACGCTCTCGCATGTACTCAGCACCGGCTGGCGCTTCCACACCGACCCGGATGACATCGGCCTAGTAGAAGGCTGGAACTCGTCCGAATCAATTGCGGATGAATGGACTGAACTCGCGCCAGGAACCCCGTGGGAGGCGAGCGGGCTAGAATATGACGGGGCGGCGTGGTACCGCACCCGCATCACCGTGCCAGACTGGCCGGCCGTTTTCCTCGGTTTCGGGGAGGTCGATGATTCCGCTTCGCTGTGGATAGACGGCGAGCACGCAGGCAGCTGGGACAACCTCGGTTCGCGGGCTGCTCTCGTGGACATTCTGCAATATGGCACAACGGGCGAGGAGTTGCAGCTCGCGCTACGCGTCCTCGACCGAGGTGGTTTCGGCGGCATCAAGCAGCCGGTGCGCCTCGGGGCCGAACGCCGCGCGGTGATGACCGGCGCGCAACATGTGGAATGGCTTGTCAGTTCTCACCCAGATTGGCCCATGCCCGCATGGGCAACCGCAAAAGCGTTTGCGTGGACGATGACCGGAAACATGGATTCCGCCGAGGAGGCATTGGTCTCTTCAGATGGCGCAGTGGCCCCCTGGGCGAGAGCGCCCAGAGCAGAAGTCTGGCTCTACGATCCTGACACGGGCAGGCTGGGTGCAGCCGGCCCGGCGGATGTGCGCTTCTCATTAACTGACGGACGCCTGCCCATGCCACAATGGGAATGGGAAGCCCTCGGCATTTCAGTGCGCAACACTCTCTTTGGAGACGGTGGGCAGGCATCCGTCCGCTGGAAAATAACGCTGCAAAACACGGACGCCGAGCCGCACAGTCTGACCCTGCTGCTGGCAATACGACCCTTTGCCATTAATCAGAACCTCGCGCCGATCTGCGCCATCCGCGCCCAGCACGGCCGCCGGCTATGGGTCAACGACGTGCCATTCATGGCTGCCGCAACGGCGGCCGGCGAAACCGGCGCGGCGCTGCTGCCAGAATCCATGGCGGCAGTACTACGCGGCAAGGTGCCTACCAAGGAGCGCGTGAGGACCGCCACCGCGGCGGATGGCGTCGCCGTATGGGCCTATCCTATTGACCTTGAGCCGGGTCAATCCACTGCGTTGCACTTTGCCTTTCCCGGCGCGCCGGGCGAAAACTTCCCGGCGGTAGATGTCCCTGTCGATGAACGCATGCAAGAGACCGCCCAGTTGTGGCAGGAGGCGACCGGCACGGTGAACATGGCGCTTCCCGACAAGTCCGTGGAAGCCGGGGTGGCCGCATCGCTTGGCTATCTGCTGCTCGCGCTTGACCCCGACGGCCCCCACCCCGGACCGCTCGCGCACGACGCCGTCTGGGTGCGCGATGCCGCGTACACCGGGCTGGCGCTGCTGCAATTCGGCCACGCCGAAAGCGTGCGCGCCACCGTCACCGCCACACTTACTTCGCAGGAGCCGGACGGACGGGTGCCTCCCATCAGAGGCGAGAACGTTCCCTGGCACGATGACGAATGGGATTCGCAGGGACAAGCCATTTTTCTGGCGAGCGCATATTACCGCTTCACCGGCGACGCAACACAACTGCGTGAATGGTATCCGCAGTTGCGCGCAGCCGCACGCTTCCTGTCTGAATTGCGAGCGAGCACAGTCGTAACTAGCGGCGCTGCGCGCGGCCTGCTGCCCCCGAGTAAGAGCGCGGAAGACCTTGGCCCGCCCGAGTGGCACCACTACTGGGACGATTTCTGGGGGCTGGCCGGATTGGAGCATACGGCCTTCATCGCGGCAGCAATAGGGGAGAGCACCGATGCCGCTTGGATGCAATCCGAGGCCGACGCACTACGTGCAGCCATTTTGGATTCAGTCGCGACCGTGATGGGCCCGGAGCCAGCCTTCATCCCGGGCGCCGTGGAAAACATAACGGACTCGGCCATGGCGCGAGGCACAGTGCCTGCGCTCTGGCCGACCGAGGTGTTCCATCGAGATATGGAGCTGCTCGCTCGCTCATTTGACATTTATCATCGCCTCTGGCTGCAGCCGGACAAGGGCGGTTTCCGCCATCTGGGCGGCCAGTTCTGGCCTTACGGCGGGCTTGAACTGGCTCACGCTTACCTTCGGCTAGGCCGCACGGACGTGCTGCATCAGATACTGGGTTGGACTCTACAGAATCAGACCATACCGGGAACCTTCGCCTGGGCCGAGCAGGTCAATCCCGCCAATGGTAGTTTCTCCGGAGGCGACATGCCGCACGCGTGGGCGGCCGCTAGTTACGTCACCCTGGTGCGCGAGATGCTGCTCTCCGAGCGCGGAGATGCGCTCGAATTGCTCAGCGGCGTTCCGGATTGGTGGCTGGCGGACGGTCGCACCATATCCGTAAAGGGCGCGCCCACGCACTTCGGCGCGCTCAATCTACGTACCGAAAACGAACTCACGCAATCAGAGGCGGGGTGGAACGGTACGCTCACCCTGACCTTGTCAGGAGCAGCGCCTCCGGACGGATTCCGCTGGAGGCTGCCCGTCCAGCCTTATGCCCTCTCAGGGCCGAGCGGCACAAAAACAGAGGCTGGCTGGCTCATCGTGCCGCCTGAAGAGGGCAAAGTACGGCTCACCTTTGCGGCCCAACCATAATGGCAGTAATGTGGTTTGACGACTTAACCGGGCGGAGGTATAATGTCAGCCTGAACTCCCGCGCGATTGCGCGCGGGGTTGCGTGACAGCAGCGGGTGTTATTGCGCGGTCACTATTGGTCTAAGGTGTGAATAGTCGGACCTGATGTTGGTGCCAGTGCACAGCGGCCGGTTACCCGATGGGCAGTCGGTTGCCGGGGGCGGGATTGGATTGAGCGGAGAAATGTTGGGTTAAGTTAACCGTGCGGCGACAGTCCGCATTCCCAATACTCAATGCATGTCGGCGCCAGTGTCATATGGAGGTGCCGGTTTTATTTTAAACAAGAGGTTATGAAAGAACCATCAGTCGCAAACGCGCCAAGGGATGACTTCGCCACCCTGCTGGAGGACTACGTGGATGTGGTACGGCCGGAGCATGGCGAATTGCTGCACGGCACCGTAATTGACGTGCGTTCAGACGGCGTTCTGGTGAACCTCGGGTTAAAACGCGAAGGGTTAGTGCCGCTTTCAGACCTGGAACGCGCGGGTAAACAGCTGGACGAATACAGCGCCGAAGAGGACATCGAGGTGCTGGTTACAGTACAGGGTCACGGCGCGAAGCACCCGATTCTCTCAGTCTATCAGGCACGCCAGCATCAAGCGTGGCGGGACGCCGAGGCGCTGATGGGTTCCGGGGAAATCTTCACCGGCACGGTCGAAAGCTGCAATCGTGGCGGGGTCGTGGTCTCATATCATGGTCTGCCCGGTTTTGTGCCAGCCTCACATCTTGTCTGCATCAGCCGCGGCATGCCAGAATCCGAACGCATAGATAAACTGGAGCAGGCGGTCGGCCAGGAAATCACCATGCGAGTGATTGAGGTGGATCGGCAGCGCCACCGATTGGTGCTTTCGCAGCGCGCGGCTCAGCGCGCCTCACGAGAAAAGAAAAAAGAACAGCTGCTCGCGGAGTTGCACGAAGGGCAGGTGCTGCGTGGAACGGTCAGCAGCGTGCGCGAGTTCGGCGCCTTCGTGGACCTTGGCGCGGCGGATGGCCTGGTGCACGTATCTGAGCTTGCCTGGAAGCAAGTCGAGCACCCGCGTCATGCCGTGCAGCCGGGTGATGAGGTCGATGTCATAGTTATTAGAATCGACCGCAATCGACGGCGCATTGGCCTGAGCATGAAACAGCTTTTGCCCAGCCCGTGGGATTCGGTGGAGGATTGGATTGTTCCCGGAGAAACGGTTGTCGGGCATGTGACGCGGGTGCTTCATTTTGGCGCGTTTGTCGATCTGGGCAATGGCATTGAGGGCCTGTTGCACAGCACTGAAATACCCTCTGACGGCGGTGCGGAAGTCGTCCCGGGCTGCGAACTCACGCTGCGAGTGGTCAGTCTGGATACGGAGCGGCAGCGCGTGGGGCTGAGCTTGCGGGATCTAGCCGACGAGCAGAAGCAGCGCGACGATGCTGAACCGACACTTGAGGCCGATGCCGAAGCAGCGCTGATATCGGAAACGCCAGAGGAAGCGGACGAGATCGAGCCGGAAGATATGTCAAATATCGACGAGACGGTCGGCCAATTGCCGGATTAATAAAGGGGGTGATGACTCTGACCAAGGTGACAATCAAACCCAGCGAATCGCCCGAAGAGCTGCTACGACGCTTCCGCAAGAAAGTTATGCGAAGCGGGCGTCTGGCTGCTGTACGCGAGAAGCGTTGGTTTGTCTCAAAAAGCGAAGTACGCCGCATCGAGAAGAAGAAAGCCATTCGCCGCATTCGGCGGCGACAGCGCACACGCAGATAGGGCGCCAACGATGCCAGCACATGGTGCGCAACCCTTACCGAAACGCGGTAATTGAGGAGCGCTTCAAATGGCGGAAAAAGAAGAGAAGATCGAAATGGAGGGCACGGTCACCGAGGCCCTGCCCGGCACCCAGTTTCGCATCGAGCTCGAGAACGGGCACGAGCTGCTGGCATACCTAGCTGGAAAGATGCGCCGCTATTACATTCGCATTCTGCTGGGCGACCGCGTGAAGGTAGAAGTTTCGCCCTATGACCTGACGCGTGGCCGCATCATCTACCGCTACCCGAGCGGGCGCAAACCCCAAACAAAAACGTAGCACAAGCGTCGTTCGCTGTAAGCATCCGCCCGATGGATTCGCGGTTACAAGCTCTCCTAAAAAGACGGGCCGCCGAAGTTCACGCAACCGTCGCAGCGACCGGCGGCGGATTATCCATGTGGGCATCGGGCAGCCGGCCACGCAGCGACCACGGCCCGGCCCAGATGATTTCCACATCAACGAGTTCAGCCGTGCGGTCACGTTCATCCTCGAAGAACACCAGCTTGTTGGTGCGCGTACGGCCACGCCACTTCCCCCGGTGAAAATCCTCCACCAGAACCTGCACCCGCTCTCCGAGCAATCGATTATTAATATCGGCCACAATACCGGCCTGTAAATCATCCAGCGCTTTGCGGCGACGCTCTTTCTCCTCCGCAGGCACATCGTCCGCCATGCGCCGCGCGGAAAGGGTTCCCGGCCGCGGCGAATATTTGGCGATGTGTACCTTATCGAGTTTCAATTCGGCCAGCAGGTCGTGGGTGTCCTGAAACTGTGCTGCACTCTCGCCCGGAAAACCGACGATGACATCGCACGCGATTGACCCCGCCGGCATATGCTCGCGGATGCGTCCGACAAGGCTGCGATATTGCTCCACGGTGTAATCGCGGCGCATGTTCAGCAGTATCGTGTTGTTGCCGGACTGCACTGGCACTTCAATGTGCTCGCATATCCTCGGCAGCGCGGCCACCGTGCGCAGCAGGTCATCATTCATGTAGTTCGGATGCGAGGTCAGAAAGCGGATGCGCTCGAGGCCGGGCGTCTCATGCACCACTCGTAAAAGCTGCGCGAGGTCGGGGCCGTCTTTGACATCGCAGCCGTAGCGGTCGACAATCTGCCCGAGCAGGGTGATTTCTCTCACGCCCTGTGCTGCCAGGGAACGCGTCTCGGCCGCGATTTCGCCGACCGGCCGCGAACGTTCCATTCCCCGCCGGAACGGGACGATGCAAAACGCGCAGGCGTACGAGCAGCCATAGACCACCGGCACATGCGCGCTGACCAATCGACCGCGCTGCGCCAACGGCAGGGTGAGTTCGCCGTCCTGGGCCGCATGGCGGCGCGCGACGGCCACGCGCTCGACGTGCAGCTGATTCCGGTCGGCGATGCAATTCAGCAGCGCCGTCGGGTCAGAGGGAGGCAGGAAGACATCCACCTGCGGAAAAGCGCGCGCGAGTTTCGGGTTACCTTTTACCCCCACTAGGCAGCCCATCAGCCCAACCACAAGGCCAGCGTGGTCGCCGTTCTTCAGGCGCCCCACACGCTGCAGCCATCCATTGGCCCGATCCTCGGCGCTTTGCCGCACAACGCAAGTGTTCAGCACGGCCACATCGGCCTCGCCGATTTCATCTGTCGACGCGCCGCCAAGTTTCTCCAACTCGGAAGCCAAGCGCAGGCTGTCCGCCATGTTCATCTGACAGCCAATCGTGTGGATGTGGTATTTCATGGCGCGTAGATTCTGCCTAAGTGCATTCTACCAACCCGCGCAACCGCGGTCAACGCGCGGCCCGCCGCCCAACAATGAGGAGCTCTCCGAGATCAAACGTCATGCGGCCGTCAACCTCGCGCGGGTTGAGCGCGGCGCGCGCCGCCGCCGGCGCCTGCAGCAGCATGACGCGCAAACGCGTGCGCGTGCGCTCGGGAACGCTCATACGGTCGCAGTATGCGCCGAAGTCAATTGGTGTGCGGAATTGCTGCCGGTGTTCAATGCGCAAGCCGGCGGTACTGAAGAAAGCCTCCCAATCAGGCAGGCTGTGCTCGAAATTGTGGCTGCGGTCCCGCAATCGCTCGAATGCATTGATGAAGCGCACGGCCAGCGGTTCCGGCGGGGTGACGTTGTCGATGACGGCCACGCAGCCACCGCGCCGCACCACGCGCACGCAACTATGCAGGAACGCACCGACATCCGCAAAGTGATGCGGGGCCAGACGACAGGTCACCACATCAAACGTGCCTTCCGGGAACGGCATAAGACCGGCGTCGTGCTGACAGAAGAGACCATTTTCAGCGCCGTTTTCCGCGAGCCAATCGCGCGCTACGCGCAGCATAGGCCCGGTGATATCGCTGGCGACCACTCTTTTAGCCAGCGGGGAGAGCACCAGCGCGGTGTGACCGCCGCCGGTGGCGATGTCAAGCGCCAGCCGAATGGGGTCACGTTGCAGCCGGGCCAGCAGCGCGCCCAGGCTCTCGCCCCGCGCGTACACGGAGCTGCGCACATAATCCATCGCACGGGGACCGAATTGCGCCTGAATCAATTCGTTGGTCATGCAGCCACAATTCTCCCTCGCAACGCGGTTCCAGTCAATCGCATCACCGCATTCTAATTGGGGTACAATAGCGAGGCATCCGCTCAGAGAAAGGCTGCGGGCATGAAGGAAAACACCGCTCTGACATTGGACGAGAAGGGCACGGCGGGTAAAACCTGGCGCGTGACTGCGCTGCTGGTGGTGGTCGTGGGTGTGTTGGGAGCGGCGGCTTACGCGGCGCAACGTTACACCGCCAGGCAATGGACCTTGTTCGCCACACCCACCGCCACGCCGACTTTCACGCACACGCCCGTGCTGCCGACCGCCACCCTTTTTGAGCCCACCGAAACCGCCACGCTCACGCCCACCCCCACGCGCAGCGGCCCGGTGAGTTACGTCATTCAGGAAGGCGACACGCTTTATTTTGTAGCGGACGAATATGAAATCGACATAGAAGCCCTAATCGCCTACAACCTAGAACAAGGCATTGACCTGACTTCTCTCCTGCAGGTGGATCAGAAGATACTGATTCCGCCGCCCGATTTCAAGGCGCCGACACTGACGCCAATGCCCAGCGACGTCAGCCCCGGCACTATTATTGAGTACACTGTGCGGCCCGGAGACATCCTGCAATTTCTGGCGGAGGAATTCAACACCACTCTCGAAGCCATTTTGGAGGAGAATGAAGACCTATCCGAAAACCCGAATGTGCTAACTGTTGGTCAGAAAGTTCGCATACCCTTGGATTTGCTGGCACTCACGCCGGCCACGCCAACCCGCCAACCGTCGGTCACCGCTACTCCGCAGCCTTCAACGACGCCGACTCCCTGACCACGTCCTGGGTGGCAAGCGCGGCCTCAATCTCCTTCAATACCACCACCTCCGTTTCCGATTCTCGTGCGGCGAGCAAGGCGCTTTGCGCTCTATCCGTGCTGCAGCGAGCCAGCGCCCAGGCCGCATGGCCTCGCACCACCGCATCGGGGTCGGCGTGCAGCGCGCGTTCGAGAAGAGGGACGGCCGCACTCTCAATAGTATTACCCAGAACTACCACGAGATTTCGCAGTAGGCCTCCACGTTTGGAACGCTTCAAAGCACTCCCATGAAACACTCTGCTGAATTCCTGCTGCGAAAGACCTATCAGGTCCTTCGCCTGCGGGTGAGGCAACGGCGCGCGTGGCGCGAAATCAGGGTCGCACTGTGACTGCGCGAAGCGCTGGTTCCACGGGCAGACATCCTGGCACACATCACAGCCAAACACCCAATTATCCAAAGTTTCCCGGCGCTCGGCCGGGAGCGGTCCACGGTGCTCGATAGTGAGATAGGAGATGCAGCTCCGGCTGTCCACGCGGCGGGGGTCAGCCAAAATTGCGCTAGTAGGGCATGTATCCAAGCAGCGCGTGCAACTTCCGCAGTGGTCGGCTTTGAATGGTTCATCCGGCGGCAGTGATAGATCCAGCATAGCCTCAGACAGCAGCGTCCACGAGCCAACGTCCCGGTTGATAAGCATGGTGTTTTTGCCGATCCAGCCCAGTCCAGCACGCTGCGCCAGCTCGCGTTCCATTAATGGGCCAGTGTCGGTGTACAGCCGGTACCGCACCGTCCGCCCTGCCGCCACCTGCACAAAAGAAATCAGTTCCTCCAGGCGCTGCAATAAGACGTCGTGATAATCGCGACCCCACGCATAGCGCGCCACTTGGCCGGTGAGAGAATCCGCTTCCGGTAAGGACGCCTCACCTTGAAAGTAATTCGCCGCTAGAACCAGAATAGATTTACATTCAGGGAACAGTGCACGGGGATCCGCACGTTGTTCGCGGGCACGCTCGCTGGCCATGTATTCCATGCTCGCGTGCAGCCCACACGCCAGCCAAGATTGGTAATCGAGCAAATGTTCAGGTGGGTCGGGGGTGGTAATTCCGCACAGAGCAAAACCTAGTGCGCGGGCGCGTGTCTTGATACGCTCAGCGAGCAGGAGGGAATCCGACGAGTTCAATTGTGCAAATACTTCGGCAGCAACTGCCCGGTGTAGCTTCCCTTCACCGCCATTACCTGCTCCGGGGTACCCTCGGCCATTATTTCGCCGCCGCGATCGCCACCTTCCGGCCCCAAGTCTATCACATGGTCGGCTACCTTGATGATGTCAGGATGGTGCTCAATAATAACCACGGTATTACCTGCATCAGCAAAGCGCTGCAGCACCTGGATGAGCCGATCGACATCCGCGGCATGCAGCCCTACCGAAGGCTCATCCAACACATACAGCGTCCGGCCTGTAGCCCGTTTCGAAAGTTCCTTACTCAACTTCACCCGCTGCGCCTCGCCTCCGGAAAGCGTCGTGGCCGGTTGACCGATCTTGATGTAGCCCAGCCCGACCGCAAGCAGCGTAGACAGTTTGCGCTGCATCGCGGGGAAGTTTGCGAAAAATTCCGCAGCCTCCTCGATGCTCAACGAGAGCACATCGACAATCGTCAAATCCTTGAAGCGTACCTGAAGCGTTTCGCGATTGTAGCGCGCGCCGTTGCATACATCGCAGGGTACATAGATGTCGGGTAAGAATTGCATCTCGATACGCAACTGCCCCTGCCCCCGACAGCCCTCGCAACGACCACCCTTCACATTGAACGAATAGCGCCCGGGTTGGTATCCCCGAATCTTGCTCTCTGGTAGTTGCGCGAAAAGCTTGCGCACATGATCAAAAAGGCCAACGTAGGTTGCCGGGTTGGACCGCGGAGTGCGCCCTATGGGCGACTGGTCAATATTGATAATTTTGTCGATATGCTCCAACCCCTCGATACATTCGTGCGCGCCCGCCACAGCGCGCGCGCGATGCAAAGCACGGGCGACTGCCCGGTAGAGAATATCATTCATCAGCGTAGACTTGCCGGAACCGGAGACCCCGGTAATGCAAATAACTTTTCCGAGCGGGATACGCACGTCAATCCCCTTCAGATTATGCTCGCGGGCGCCACGTACCAGCAGACATTTTCCGCTGCCTTCCCGACGCACCGACGGAACAACAATGGAGCGCCGGCCAGCGAGGTAAGCGCCGGTCAGCGAGGCCGGGTTGGCGATGATATCCTCGACGGTGCCTTGCGCTACCACCTCTCCTCCGTGGCTTCCCGCCCCCGGACCCAAATCTACCACCCAATCAGCCGCACGAATGGTCTCCTCATCGTGCTCAACCACCACTAACGTGTTACCCAAATCGCGCATTGACTTCAGCGTATCGATCAGCCGGCCGTTGTCACGCTGGTGCAACCCGATAGAGGGCTCATCGAGAACATAAAGTACGCCGGTCAGCTGCGAGCCAATCTGGGTGGCCAGCCGGATACGTTGCGCCTCACCGCCGGAAAGCGACGCCGCTGATCGGTCCAGAGTGAGGTAGTCCAATCCTACGTTAACCATGAACTGCAGCCGAGAGATGATTTCCTTCAAAACCTGACGGCCGATAGCCCGCTGACGAGCGTTCAGGGTGGCTTCCGGCAACGCCTGTGCCCAGGTCAGCAGGCGCGTCACCGGCCAGCGCGTAACAGCCACAATGTTGTCCTCCCCTATAGTCACCGCCAGCGCCTCAGCGCGCAGCCTCTGGCCATAGCAGCCATCACAATGGCGCAGCGTCATGTAACGTTCGATTTTACGGCGAATGTACTCCGAATTGGTATCACGATAGCGCCGACGCAAGTTGCCAATCACCCCCTCAAACGGATTGTGCCACACGGCCTTGTTCCCCTGACTGGTAAGATATTCGATGGAGATACGCTCGCCATCACTGCCATAGAGGATTACATCTGTCTGCTCTGGCGAAAGCTCGGAAAGCGGTCGGTCCATGGGAATGTCGTAATGCTTACACGCACCTTGCAGCGCCTGCCAGTAATATCCTCCCCGTTCGCCGCGCGCTCGAGCACGCCATTCCATCACCTCAATAGCGGATTCTTCCAACGTACGGCTGCGATCCGGAATTATCAGCGCCGGGTCTATTTCAGGTTTGTGGCCCAGGCCCTGACACTCCGCACAGGCTCCGTGCGGCGAGTTAAACGAAAAGGAACGCGGTTCAAAATCCGGCAGGCTGATACCACAGTTAGTACAGGCGTTTTGCTCCGAAAAAATCATGCTTTCGCCGGCATCAGAATCCACATCCTCGGATGACACCGACTGTAACAGCAGCGTCCCATTGCCAACTCGCAGCGCAGTCTCCACCGAATCAGTGAGGCGCGAGATGAATTCCTG
>PVBE011231697.1_pt1 | contig 13320 bp, 12 predicted proteins | sample 1631181 | NCBI WGS metagenome assembly PVBE01 (sample SAMN08397723, study PRJNA350692) | Marine metagenome, whole genome shotgun sequencing project. | isolation source: water | place: Pacific Ocean | collected 2012-04
AAGGTGGGCGTGCTCGTTGCCGGTCAGTTTGCCGCGGCTGTGGGGCGCACTGCTTTCGGAGAATGGATTGCCATTGAATACCCTGAGGGCACGGGCGAGCGTGCCTGGGTGTACTCCCCATTGGTGGTAGTGCGAGAAGCCACAGTGGACGATCTACCGGAAGTGGAGCCCCCGCCCACCCCGACACTGCCGGCGATGCCCGTGGCCGGCTTTACCCTGTCGCCGCAGCGCACCCCGCGGGCCACGCGGTTGCCCACTTTCACGCCCGCGCCGCCTGTGGCGCAACCGACCTTTGCCACGCCGGAAGTGGAGGGCGGCGCTCTGCCTCCTATTGCGTTGATCGCCGGGTTGTTCTCTCTGGGGATTCTCTCGGGAATTGTGGCAATCTTCCGGCAGCGCGGCTAACCCCTATGTTAATTCCGAGCAGCGACCGTGCCGCCGATTGTACTAACTCTTTTGGGAGGTGAGTGCGTCTAACCGCAAGCGCAGCCACCGCCGGCCGCCGCCGTAGGCACGGGGGCGCTATCAGTGGTGCGGAAGGAATGTCCACATCCGCAGCTGGCAACCGCCTGCGGGTTGTCGATGCTGAAACCGCCGCCCATCAGGTTGTCCACATAATCAATCGAGGCCCCGCGCATGTACATCAGTGAGGTGGGGTCGAGGAAGACTTTTACGCCATCTGTTTCTACGATGGTGTCGAATTCACGCGGCTCCGCTTCCAGCGCCATCCCGTACTGCATGCCCGAACAGCCGCCCCCTGAAACGAAGACGCGCAGCCCATGATCTGGCATATTGCGCTCAGTCAACAACTTGCTTACGTGCTCCATGGCATTCGGTGTAAGCGTGATTTCGTCGGACACTATTGGATCAATAGCTGCTTTCTCTGTGGCGTTAATTGTGGTCATATTGGTCTCCGGTCAAGGTGTTTCACGTTTCGGCGTGAAGCTATTTTAGCATCAACTGAATTGCGCGTCAATAAAGAAGATACAGGTATGAAAAATTGCTGCGACGCCCACAGGCGCGTCATTGGCTGCTCGCGGCGACCTCCTCGGTGGCAATCAGGTACGAGCAACTGTCGTCACCGGTGGCGATGCGTATACATTGTGGGCTGATGCCAAGCAATGCTGTAATCATGTTCTGGTCCATCTGGCAGATTTCGGGGTTCTTCTCGGCCATCCCCTCGTACGGGCAGTTGTTTGTGTGAAGCATGATGCCCTGCGGGTGCCTCTCCCAACTCGCCAGGTAACCTTTGCCATTAAGGTAATCCACGACGGAATTAACGTACTCTGCAAAAGAACTATCTGCCCGCCGCTTTGGCGCATCCGCGATTGCCCGGCGCGCAACGCCGCTCAGTATGGCATCCACTTTGCCGCTGTCAGTCTGTGCTTTCATTTCCTGCAGCAGGTGGCTAGAAAGGCTGACGAAGCCTTTCGGGAAATGCTCGCTGGCTTTAGGGGCCAGTCGGTATTCAAACTGTGGGCGCCCGGGAGAATCGCGGCGGCGCACCTCCGGCTTGCTCACAAGTTCCCTCTCACGGAGCGCGTTCAGATGGTGACGCACAGTGACGCCCGTAACCTTGAGTTGTCCGCTCAGCTCTCGGATGGTCGCGGACCCCTGTTCCTTAAGGATATCCAGAATCTGCCGGCGTTTATCTTGCATTACGTTTCCCGCTACGCGAGTTGCGTCCACGTGCATATGGATTGTATCTCTCCCGGCGGTTTTGTCAAACATCCTTCTGGTTTATCCGATTTCTTGACAAAGGGTATGCCCACTCATATAATCACTGAGTTGTTAAATCTGTAATTTACCCTGCGGTATGGTGTACCGAAACGCCAGCAAGGTAGCGGATTTGGCAGCGCCAGTCATCCCGCTGCGCACAATCTGAAAGGGTGCGAGGAGCGTTTGCCCTGATGGACAATGAATTAACCAACCCTGAGATTCCCGTCCCTGATGAGCTGCAATCCGCCGTCACCATCACCTCGCTGGACAGGATTTACAACTGGGGGCGGCGTTCATCTATCTGGCCGATGGTCTTCGGGCTGGCCTGTTGCGCGATTGAAATGATTTGCACGGCCGCCAGCCGCTTTGACATTGCCCGTTTCGGGATGGAAGTTTTCCGCGCCACCCCGCGTCAGGCCGACCTGATGATAGTTTCCGGCACGGTGACGAAGAAAATGGCGCCGCTGATTGTGCGCCTTTTCAACCAGGTGCCCGAGCCGAAATACGTGCTGGCCATGGGCGCCTGCGCCAGCGGCGGCGGGCCGTTTAAGGAAGGCTACAATGTGGTCTCCGGCATCGACAAATTCTTGCCGGTGGATGTGTACGTGCCCGGCTGCCCACCCACCCCGCAGGCGCTGCTGCACGGTCTGATCAAGCTGCAGCAGAAAATTGACAACCAGTCGATAAAGGCGGTGCGCTGGTACGGTCAGCAGACAAGCGAGGCTGTGCCGCTGCCGGTGCTCGGGCCAGATTTGTTGGACCCGCGCCAGCACGCGCTGCTGGCGCAGCAGGCCGGAAAGCCGAGCGAAACGGCCGAACCCGTGGAGGCTTGAGCAATGGCCGCACAGGATATTGGGGCTGTTCCCTCCGAACAGACTGCGGTTGCTGATCCGATTGTCTCCCGCTTTGAGGGTGCGCTGCGCCCCGACGAGCGCAAGGGATACGGAGGTTACATCGTCCCGGCGGAGCGCTTGGCGGAAGTGGCGACCGCGCTCCGAGACGAACTTGGCTACGATTATCTCTCCTCGGTCACCGGCGTCGATTATCTCGATGCAGGCCAGCTGGAGGTGGTTTACCATGCTTGTCCGACTAGCGGCGGGCCGCCGCTCAACCTCAAAGTGCAGGTTGATAGAGATAACCCGGTACTCCCCTCACTGGTATCGGTATATCTAGGCGCTGATTTTCAGGAGCGTGAAATCTTCGATATGTACGGAGTGCGCTTTGAGGGGCACCCCAACCTGCGGCGCATTCTGATGTGGGATGGCTTCGCCGGTCACCCGTTGCGCAAAGACTGGCGAGAGGCTTATTACGAGGAGGACAACAAACCGTTCGACAGCCGCTGGCCGGCTGGTGACGTGAGGCGCAGTGAGGCCGATAATCGGTTCGGGAAGAACGTCAGTTATCCGGATGACTTCGATTACGAGAACTGGGCGCCTGAAAGCGATGAAAGTCTTTATGCTAGTTTGAACAAGGTTGGTTCGAACGGCAAGACTCTGCAGACCGATTCGCTAGTGGTGAACCTGGGCCCTCAACATCCCTCCACTCACGGCGTCTTCCGAATGGTGGTGGCGCTGGATGGAGAGACCATCACGGATTTGCAACCGGTGATGGGCTATTTGCACCGCAGCCACGAGAAGATTGGCGAACGCAATACCTTCCTGCAAAACATGCCTTACACGGACCGCCTAGATTATCTGAGCTCCATGGGCAACAACTTGGGTTACGCGCTCGCGGTTGAGAAACTTATGGACGTTCAGGTTCCGGAGCGGGCGGAATACCTGCGCGTGCTGATGGCCGAACTGACGCGCGTTGCCAATCATATGTGGGCGATTGGCTTTCTCTTGAACGACATGGGCGCGTTCCAGACTCCGGCGCTGTACGCCATCCGCGCGCGCGAACTGATTCTGGACGTGTTCGAGGCCACAGCCGGGTCGCGCATGATGTGCAATTACATGCGCTTTGGCGGCGTGGCGCGCGACTTGCCGGAAACGCTGCGCGACGAGAACACCCTGGATTTCATCAGCGATCTGGCGCACAATCGGCTGCCGGCGGCAATTGATGAGCTTGACCGGTTTCTGACCGGCAATGAAATCGTGCGCACCCGTTGCATCGGCGTGGGCGTACTCTCGGCCGAGAAGGCAATCGCGTACAGTGCGGCCGGCCCACTTTTGCGAGCCTCGGGCGTGCCATATGATTTGCGCCGCGCGGAGCCGTATAGCATCTACGACCGCCTCGACTTCAAGGTCTGCACGCGCTCAAACGGCGATGTTTACGACCGCTATGTCATCCGCATAGATGAAATGCGCGAGAGCGTCAAGATTTGCCAGCAGGCGCTGCGCGATATGCCCGCCGAAGGGGAGATTTTTTCCGGCAAACCGCAATACAATGTGCGCGTTCCGGCGGGGGAATCTTACGGGCGCGTGGAAAACCCGAAAGGCGAACTTGGCTATTACGTGGTTTCCACCGGGAAGACCAATCCATATCGCTATCACGTGCGGGCGCCCTCCTTCATCAATCTGACCGTGCTCGGCGAAATGTGCAAAGGCCACAAGGTGGCCGATGCGGTGGTGATTCTGGGCAGCATTGATATCGTGCTGGGCGAAGTGGACCGATAGGGGACTCTCGAATGTACGGGACGGGAATGCTGCGCGGCATGGGGGTGACAATAAAGCACCTCGTGGATGCCTTTGTGGACGACCTGCGTTTCCTAGGGCAGCGCTATTACAACGCGGGCTCCCTGAATGTGCGCCAGGGGACACGCGGCCGCGGCGTTTTTACCGTGCAATATCCGGAAGAAAAGCTTCCGGTTCCGGAACGCTTCCGCTTCATTCCGTTCTTGCTTTATGAAAAAGACGAAGACGGGAGTACCAATCATCGCTGCACATCCTGCGGAATCTGCGCAAAAGTATGCCCGCCGCAGTGCATCTGGATTGAGCGCTCATCCGACCCAGAGACTGGTCGGCCAATACCCACGCCCACCAGGTTTTTCATCGACATTGACATTTGCATGAACTGTGGCTATTGCGCCGAGTACTGCCCGTTTGATGCGATAGAAATGGACCATGACTATGAACTGGCGTCGTATGACCGCACTGAAGCACATATCTTTGACAAAGAGCGATTGGATAAGCCGGTTGAGTATTACGCGGGCATCCGGCCCATTGACTACGCTGCTGAGGAGCAGACCCGCGCTGATGAAGCGGCAAAGAAGGCTGCCCGCAAGGCGGCTACAGCCAGAAAGAAAAGCGCGGCCGCGGACAGGAAAGTGGCTGCTGCTTGATTCGCGCTCCGGGCTGCCACGCCGCTTTCAACTGGCACTGAAAACGCTTATCGCAGATGTATCAACCTGACGCGGAATTGCTCTTCCCCGCCCGCGTAATTCCAACTCTCGAGGGATTGCGTGGAGAGCGTTGGGACGAGCTGGTGAACTCAGTGTGCGCACACCCGGAGGGGTCATTGGATTGGCTCGGCTTTTCGTTGATGATGATTCGCCTTGATGGCTGCATGACCTGCCATGCCGGCTCGCACCGAGCGCGGCTGGGCTGCACTGTTTGCGCTCAACAGGCGACCCGCCGTTACAAAGGCAGCGATGACGATTTGACGGCGGAGTTTTTGCAGGCTTGTGATGATGTACAGGCATATCTGCGGCGAACGGGAAAAAAGAAGGCGAAGTGGGCCGCTCGTTCGGCGCAGCTCAAGGTAAAGCGGCATGAATTCTGAAGCAGCTCCTTCCACACAATTCTCATGCTCGGTGGCGATTGCCTCCGGAAAAGGCGGCGTGGGCAAATCAACGGTGGCGGTCAACGTGGCCATTGTTCTGGCGCAAGATGGCGCGGCTGTGGGCCTGTTGGATGCGGACGTTTACGGCCCGAACTGCCATATTATGCTCGGGGTGGATAAGCTTCCCCCGCCGCGTGGCAAGACAATGATTCCGGCGGTCGCGCACGGGGTGAAGGTGGTGAGCATGGGTCTGCTGGTCGGGGCTGAACAGCCACTGGCCTGGCGCGGCCCGATGTTGCACTCGGCTATTCGCCAGTTTGTGGACGATGTTGATTGGGGTGATCTGGACTTTTTGATTGTGGATCTTCCGCCCGGCACAGGCGACGCGCAGCTCAGCGTGGCGCAGACTCTCTCTCTCAGCGGAGGTTTCATCGTCACGCTTCCGCAGGCAGTGTCGCTGGCCGATGCCCGCCGCGGGCTGGAGCTCTTCCGGCAGCTGCAGGTGCCGGTACTTGGCGTTATCGAGAACATGAGTTATCTTTCCATGCCTGACGGCTCACAGGTGGATGTGTTTGGGCAGGGTGGCGGCGAGCGACTTGCAGAAGATGCGGGCGTGGCATTTGTGGGGCAGATACCGCTGGACCCTGCCGTGCGAGTGGGCGGCGACGCTGGTACACCTATTGTTGTCACGCAGCCGGAATCGGAAGCGGCGATGGCGCTGCGTACAATCGCGGCAGCCGTCGCTGAGAAGGCCACCGGAGAGGCCCGCGAGCAGCAGGCCGCTTCCATTCCCATCGAAGTGATCGAATAAAATGGCTACGACAAGAGCCACGGCCAGACTGGTGGCAGCAGTGCGTTTCAATTGGGTTGGCAGAATGTACCATTTCGATGCCGCCGGGCATGCGCAACTTGCAGTGGGCGACCGCGTGATCGTCAAAACCAAGCGCGGCACTCAGATGGGCGAAGTGGCAAAGGTGTTGTCGGAACCCACAACCAGAAAGGGCGGGCGCAGATTGAAGAAGATTGTGCGCGTGGCGGCGCCGAGGGATCTGCTGCGGCAGCAGTCCTGGCAGGCGCAGGTACCCGATGCGCTGGAAGCCTGCCGGCGCCTGGCCGCCGAATTGAAACCGAAGGGCATCCACTATCATCACGCGGAATTCAATTTCGATGGCTCCCGGCTGACCTTTTACTATTCCATAATCGAGGAGAAACGCAGCGGCGTCGGCCGCATGCTCTCCGAGTTGCGCAAGCACTTCCCCGAAACTACAGTGGAGACGGTGAAAATCGGCCAGCGGGATGTTGCCAAGCTGCTTGGCGGCATCGGGGCGTGCAGCGGGCAACTGTGCTGCCGCACCTTCCTGACAGAATTCAGCTCGGTGACGATAAAGATGGCTAAAGCGCAGGGCATCTCTCTCAATCCTAACGACATTAGTGGCATGTGCGGGCGCTTGCGCTGTTGTCTGCTTTACGAATACGCGCAATATGCGGAGGCTCGCAAGCAGCTGCCAAAGATGAAAAAACAGGTCGGCACGCCGCATGGCGCCGGGCGCGTGGTTGCCCTCAAACCGCTGGCGGACACCGCTACTGTGGATGTGGACGGACGCTATTATGATGTGCGGCGCGAGGATATTGTCCCGTGGAAAGAGTACGAAGCTCTCAAAGCAAGGGCGGCTATTCGTTGCGCGGAACATCCTGGCGGCGGCTGCAACTGCCCAGTGCTGCGCAATTGAGGGGGCTCCGGTCACGGTACGCCAGTTTTTTTCCGCCGCAAAGGAACTCGAAAGCGAGCTAATCGCGCAGCGGCGCGATTTCCACCGCCACCCGGAACTCGCGTATCAGGAGGTGCGCACCGCGGCCATCGTGGCGCGTCAGCTGGGCGAGCTTGGCATGGAAGTGCAGACCGGGGTCGGAAAGACGGGCGTGGTGGGCCTGCTTGGGTCGGAACGCCCCGGCCTGACCGTGCTGCTGCGCTTCGACATGGATGCTCTCCCCATTCAAGAGGAAAACGACACAGATTATGTTTCCACACAGGCCGGCGTGATGCACGCCTGCGGCCATGATGGACACACAGCCATTGGCCTAACCGTGGCGCGGATACTGACGCAGCAGCGCGAGCGCCTGCAGGGCGCACTGAAATTCGTCTTCCAACCTGCTGAAGAGGGCGGCTGTGGCGCAGCCGCGATGATTGCGGATGGCGCCCTGCGCGACCCCCGCCCTGATTTCGCCTTCGGATTGCATTTGTGGAACGACCGGCCTTTCGGCTGGGTCGGCGCCACGGCGCGCGAAATGATGGCCGGAGGTCGTGAGTGGGAGTGCGTGGTCAGCGGGGATGGTGGCCACGCTGCCTCGCCCGATCAGACGCACGACCCGGTTGTGGCGGCCGCGCAGATTGTGGTCGCATTGCAGACGGTCGTTTCTCGCAACGTGCCTCCACTAGAATCTGCAGTAGTGAGCGTGACGCGAATCAATGGTGGGGACACACACAATGTAATCCCGGGTGAGGTGCGCCTTGCCGGGACGCTGCGTTACTTTCGGAGCGCAATTAGAGACAGCGCGAAAAAACGTATCTCCGATATCGCGGAGAACGTGGCCGCAGCCATGGGTTGTCGGGCGGAGGTGTCTTTCGGCTCCGGCTATCGGCCTGTTTCCAATGACGCTGATGCGGCGCGGCTGGTGCGTGAGCTCGCGGAGCGCGTGCCCGGGGTGACCGCGGTCGCGGACGATGAACGCACGGCCGGGTCGGAGGACTTTGGCGAATTCATGGCCGATATTCCGGGCTGCTTTTTCTTTGTCGGGTCAGCAAACGGTGAGCGCGGACGGGATTATCCCCATCACCACCCCAGATTCGATTTTGACGAACGCTCGCTCGTGGTCGGTGCAGGCCTGATGGCAAGCGTGGCGGCCCACCACGTGCTGCCGGAATAGAGTCGGCTGCCCGCGTCATGGCGAAGCCGGTGCGGCGCTCAGGTCGTGCTCCATCGCGCCGGTGATGCGCACCGGCACGATTTTACCCACGGCAAGTTCGTTTTCCACGATAACCACCCCGTCGATTTCCGGCGCGTCGCGGTAGCTGCGGCCCACGCTCAAGCCGCCCCCGACGCCCTCGACGAGCACATCCAGCCTCTGGCCGACAAACTCCTGATTCTTCTGCAGCGATATGCGCTCTTGCACTTCCATAAGCCGACGCAAGCGTTCGGCTTTAACCGGCCGCGGAATCGGATCGCCCAACGGCTCGCTGGCGGTGCCGGGCTCGAACGAGAATTCGAAAGCGCCTACCCGGTCGAACTCTAGCATCTCTACGAAGTCCAAGAGGGTCTGGAATTCTGCTTCTGCCTCACCCGGATAGCCCACAATGAACATGGAGCGGATGGCAAGCCCGGGCAGAGCGGCGCGCATTTTCCGCACGGTGGCGCGCACCCGTTCGATGTTTGCCGGGCGCTTCATGCGGCGCAAAGTCAGGCGATGGGCGTGCTGCAGCGGCATGTCCAGATACGGCAGGATTTGCGCATGGCGTGCGATGGTCTCGATAAGTTCATCGCTGACGTAACCGGGATACGCATACATGATGCGAATCCATGGAATGTCGGGCACAGCCGCCACCAGCTTATCAAGCAGCTGCGCCAGGCCATTCTTCATCCCCAAATCATTTCCATAGTCGGTGGTGTCCTGCGAGATGAGCACCATCTCCTGCACGCCCATGGCCTGCAGGCGCTGCGCTTCGGCGATGATTAATTCAGGTGCGCGGCTGACATGTGTGCCTTTGATGAGCGGGATAGCGCAAAAGGCGCACGGGCGGCGGCAGCCGTCGGCGATTTTCAGGTAAGCGCTGCCACCCTGCACGGCCACGCGCAGCGCGCCGTGTTCGTCGCCGCCCACCGTTGGGGATTCGGGCAAATGGTAAATCGGCCTGGCGTTTTTTCTGCGGCGCAGTCGGCGAGCCAATTGGACAATGTCCATCCAGCGCCGTGTGCCCAAGATGCCGTCCAAGCCGGGCACTTCGCGGATGAGCTCCGCGCCATAACGCTGCGAGAGGCAGCCAGCTGCGATGAGCTGCTGCCCGGCTCGCTTTCCGGCTGCCAGTTTGCGCAGCGACTGCAGCGACTCCACGCGTGCCGGGCCGATGAAGCCGCAGGTGTTCACTATCAGGGCCGCGGCTTTCTCAGGGTTCTCTGTCCTGATGTAGCCCGCTTCGCGCAGAAGCTGCGCCATGCTCTCGCTGTCAACTGTGTTTTTGGCGCAGCCGAGCGAGAGTATGTAGAAACCGTCACTGTCCATCATGCGCGCAAAGCATTATCTCATCCGCACGAAGCTACTGTCAAACACAGGCTGCGTGGGATATAGTATGCACTATGGACGAGCCGGCATTGCGCATCGGCGTTGACATTGGCGGAACATTCACTGACTTCGTACTCTATGATGAAACCAGAAGTGAGTTGCATAGCTTCAAGGTGCTTTCCACAAGATCTCGTCCAATCCATCATCAACTGCACTCGCTGCCCGCGCCTGATTGCGCACTGCCGCGCGGCGGCGCGGACGAAGAAACGCATGTATCGCGAGGATGATTACTGGGGAAAGCCGGTGCCGGGCTTTGGCGACCCGCAGGCGCACATCCTGATTGTTGGGCTGGCGCCAGCCGCGCACGGCGCGAACCGCACCGGGCGCATGTTCACCGGCGACGGGCGGGACGGCATGGGCGCTTCAGATTTTCTAGCTGCCGCCCTGCAGCGCGCCGGATACGCCAATCTCCCGGTTTCACGCCAGCGCGGCGATGGCTTCGTCTTGCGCGGGGTCTTTATGACCGCCATCGCGCGCTGCGCTCCGCCGGGCAACACGCCACTGCGCGAGGAGATTTCAAACTGCGCCCGCTTCTTGCACGCGGAACTGGATTTGCTGCGCAATGTGCGCGTGGTCATCGCCGTGGGAAAACTGGCGTTCGACCAGACGATGCAAATACTCGCCGAGCGCGGCGCAGCCCTGCCGCGCCCCAAACCCAGATTCGGGCACGCCGTCGCCATCAATCTGGGAGACGAGCATCCGCTGCTGCTGGCTTCCTATCACCCCAGCCGCCAGAACACTCAGACCGGCCGCCTGACGCCAGAGATGCTGGATCAAGTTTTCAGTGTTGCGCAGGAGAATCTCACTCCACCCACCCAAACGTGCGCTCTACCGCCTTGAGCCAGCCGCGATACAGTTTCTCGCATTCGTCTGCTGCCATTGCCGGCTGCCAGATTTTCTCCACCTGCCAGTTGGCGCGCAAGTCGTCCAGATTATCCCAGAAGCCAACTGCCAGCCCGGCGGCATAAGCCGCGCCCAGCGCGGTGGTCTCGGCCACCTGCGGGCGCACCACCGGCACTCCCAGAATGTCGCTCTGAAACTGCATCAGCAGCTGGTTATGCACCATGCCGCCATCGACTTTAAGCGCGGTCAATTCCACGCCGGAATCTTTGCGCATCGCTTCCAGCACTTCGCGCGTCTGATAAGCGGTGGCTTCCAGCGCGGCACGCGCCAGATGGCCTTTATTGACATAGCGCGTCAACCCGACAATCGCGCCGCGCGCATCCGCCCGCCAATACGGCGCGAACAGACCAGAGAAAGCCGGAACAAAATAGATACCGCCGTTGTTGTCCACCGTGCCAGCCAGCGCCTCGACTTCGGTGGCATTTTTGATCAGCCCCAGATTATCGCGCAGCCACTGCACCAACGCGCCGGTAATGGCGATGGAACCTTCGAGCGCGTAGGCCGCCGGCTGCGCGTCCAGTTTGTAAGCCACCGTGGTCAACAGCCCGCTGGTCGAAGGCACCGGGTCGAGGCCGGTATTGAGCAGCATGAAACAACCGGTACCGTAGGTATTTTTGGCTTCGCCGATGTCAAAACAGGTCTGGCCAACAAGGGCTGCTTGCTGATCGCCCAAGTCGCCACAGACCGGGATGGCTGCTCCGAACGCACCACTGGCAGCCGTCTCCCCCCAGGCATCCGGATCGCTGCAGGGCACAATGCGCGGAAGCATCTGGCGCGGGATATCCAGCGCGCGCAGTATCTCCGCATCCCAACCCAGCGTTCCTAGATTGAGCAGCAGCGTGCGGCTGGCGTTGGTCACATCGGTTACGTGACTGCCGGTCAGGTTCCAGATCAGCCAGCTATCGATATTGCCAAAGAGCGCTTCGCCACGCTCGGCGGCAGCGCGCAGGCCGGGCACATTTTCTAACAGCCACATGATTTTGGGGCCGGAAAAATAAGTCGCCAGCGGTAGCCCGCTGCGGGCGCGGAAACGGTCTTGTCCACCATCGGCGGCCAGACGCCCGCACAGTTCGGCAGTGCGCGTATCCTGCCAGACAATTGCGTTGTGATAGGGCTGGCCGCTATATTTGTTCCAGACAACGGTGGTTTCGCGCTGGTTGGTGATGCCCACTGCGGCGATGTCGCCGGGCTGCGCTCCGACTTTCTCCACGGCTGCGCGAGTTACTTGCTGCGCGCGCTGCCAGATTTCGAGCGCGTCATGCTCCACCCAGCCGGGCCGGGGATAAATCTGCTCATGTTCCTCTTGGGCGCTGCCGGCGACTTTCCCATGATGGTCAAAGAGCATGCAGCGGGTACTGGTGGTGCCCTGGTCGATGGCGGCTACGTACTTCATTGGCACACTTTGTCCAGAATCTCCATTTCCACAGCCGTCAGGCGCAAGCCCGCCGCTCCGAGATTGTCGTTCAACTGTGTGATTGTGCGCGGCCCGATGATTGGCGCGGTAATTTCCGGTCGCGAGAGCAACCAGCCGAGCGCCATCTGTGAGATGGACTTCCCGCGCGCCTTCGCCAATGATTCTAATTTGCCGAGCACGGCCCAGTTTTCCGCGGTCATGTGCTTTTGCGCGCTATCGGCCCGCACGCTTTCCGGCAGCGGCTTGTCCTTGCGGTATTTGCCGGTCAGAAATCCGCCCGCAAGAGGGCTGTAGGGGATGACGCCGAGGCCGTATCGCTGGCAAACTGCTGGCAGTTCGCGCTCGTACTCGGCGCGTTGGACGAGCGAGTAGAGCGGCTGCAGGCTGTCGGAGTGCGCCAGATCGACAGATCGAGCCGGTCGCTGCTCCACAGCGCCTGCATAAGACGCCAGGCCGGATAGTTGGAACAGCCGATGTAGCGTACTTTGCCCTGCCGCACCAAATCGTCCATCGCGCGCAGGGTTTCATCGATGGGCGTCTCCTCGTCGGGCCAGTGGGTTTGGTACAGGTCTATCGTCTCGATCTGAAGCCGCTGCAGCGAGCCTTCAACGGAATCGAATATGTGCTTGCGTGAGAGGCCCTCGTCATTCGGCCCGACGCCCATGCGCCCGCGCACTTTGGTGGCAATCATCAGTTCCGTGCGCGGGATGCCGCGTTGCTTCATCCACTTTCCTATTATCGTCTCCGAGACGCCGCCGGGGTTTTCATCCACCCAGCGCGAGTACATGTCGGCGGTATCGATGAAGTTGACGCCAGCCTTGAAAGAGGCCGACAGCACTTCGAACGAGTCGGCCTCGCTCACCGACTATCCGAACTGCATCGTGCCCAAGCACAGTTCCGAAACTTTCAAGCCAGTGCGGCCCAGATTGCGGTATTCCATGATGGGTGCTCCTCTGTGGGGGGATTTACGTTTGCGCAAGTTTAGCACAGGTCAGTGAGCCGTGCGTTGATCGTTGACACTCCGTCTGTTGGGGAATCCGGCGATGATGACCAACCTTGGAGACGCCACCCCGCGTGCTATAATCTCCGCGAAGAGTACTCCTGATTTCTCACTCAAAACGGAGCACAACATGGCTGCTGAAATGAGCCTCACCCTGACCGAAGAACATGAAATGATCCGCCGGGCAGCGCGCGATTTCGCTCAAAAAGAGATTGCGCCCATCGCCGCC
>PVBE011522511.1_pt1 | contig 13318 bp, 10 predicted proteins | sample 1631181 | NCBI WGS metagenome assembly PVBE01 (sample SAMN08397723, study PRJNA350692) | Marine metagenome, whole genome shotgun sequencing project. | isolation source: water | place: Pacific Ocean | collected 2012-04
CGCCAGGTGACGCCGGCGTGCACCATCTGCGGCATGGCGTAGGTGATGGTGCCGCGCCCCACCTGGTCCCGGGCGCTGCTCGGCAGGTTCTTTTTGGCTGCCAGGGAGCGGAGCACCCAGGCGTCGCCGGTGGCCTTGACCGCGTCGCCGCCGCCGCCGTAGACCTTGCTGACGTAGCCGGCGCCGATGTCCACGTCGTCGTGGAGCCGCACCAGCACGCCCGCGGCGAAGGCCACGCTGTGGGAGGTGGTGGAGAGGCTCACCGCCTCCGCCGCCATCCTGTTTTCGTACTGGCACGGCTCGCCGCCGCAGTCGTCGAGGGCCACGTACTCGCCCTTGTTGGTGTCCATGCTCGATCCGCCCTCCAGGGCCGCGTCGCGCACGAAGGCCAGGTCCATGGAGCCGAAGACGTAGCTCACCGACACCCCGATGACCAGCTCGTCCACCACCTCGTAAGACGCCGCGGCGGTGACGAAGAGGTGCCAGAGGGACAGGTCGGTGGCCTGGTACTTCGCGCTGGACTGCACGGTGGGATCGAACAGCTCGGACAGCAGCTCATCCCTGTCGTCGCTGCCGCGGGCGCGCAGCCCGGCGGTGCTGGCCGGCAGGCCGTCACCCCTGCGCAGTGAGAGGTGGCGGGCCACGGGCGTGCAGGCGAAGATGGAGAGCACCACCGAGTCGGAGCCGAGGTCCGAGCTGAGACCGAGGAAGAACTGGGGGAAGGTCTCCATCAACGGCTCGGGGCCCAGGAGCGTCCCCGGCGTCTTGGGCTGGCCGGTGAGAATGTCGATGGCGCTGCGCTGAAAGGATCCGTGCCCCAGCCGCACCGTGCCGTCGAAGAAGACGTGGTGACCCGGCCGAAGCTCCAGGGTTGCGGGGTTGTAGAAGGTGGAGGCGGGGTGCGAGGTGGAGGGGCCCACGAGGCCGATGCCGCCGATGCGCGAGTCCACCAGCGGCGAGCCGTGGGCGCACAGCGGAATCAAACACAGGGTGAGGGCTGCGAGGGCCCGTGGACACGGGGCCTTTCTCACGCTTGAGGTGTTCTTGACTTGCCTCATTCGACTCCCTATCATACGAGCCATACGACAAGGTAGGCTATGAAATCTTGCCCTTATCTAGATAAAGTACTGGTCTTTGCCACGCTCTGGTTTGTATCCGGTTGCGAGGTCACCAAAGAAAAGATCGACATCTGGAAGCAGAGCGACAAGGGAGCCGCGAAGCTCCGCGCCTGCGTTCGGGATGATGGTCAGACAATGGCGATCCGTACCGAGTGCGCCCAGGCCCTCGCGGGCATGGGGCTGGTCTACTATCTTGGCAAAGATCTCAACGAGATCAGCGCCGCTGACAAGAAGACGATCACAGCGGATCTGGCCAAAAAGCTCGTGGCCTCCATGAAGGGATCCAACCCGAAGGAGACCAACAACGTCAAGCTGGAGGCCAAGGACGCGCTCTTCTCCATCCGCGGCATGCTCGAGCCCAAGCAGAAGGACGAGGTGGACCGCGAGGTGGTGACGTGGATCCTCGGGGACTTCGCCAAGCGCCGCGAGGGGGACCATGGCGCGGAGAAGATCATCAAGACGTCCAAGTCGGTGGCGGGCCCGATCCTGGCCGCGGCCATCGATCAGGGCGGCACCCCGCCGCTGGCGGTGGCTGTGCTGATCAACAAGGTGGGCAGCCAGGAGGACCGCGACGCCGCGGCCAAGAAGCTGGTCGAACTGGCCAAGAAGGAGAAGAAGCTCAGCGCCTTCACCCTCAAGGCCCTGGGCATGGTCAACAGCGCTCACGCCATCGACTATCTGCTCGGCATGACGCAGAGGGGGCAAATGCAGACGCGCACCTTCGCCCTGCGGGCGCTGCAGATCGAGCCCAACGTCCGGACCCTGGCCGTGGCCAAGGCCATCGCCGCGGACGACACGCTCAAGGGCAAGGAAGAGAAGCTCATCGTCCGCGAGGAGGCCTTCAACCTGCTGGCCCTGATCAAGGACCCAAAAGCTCTCGATATCCTTCTCGGATTTCTCGAACACGCGGACAAGGACATCCGCTACACGGCCATGCACCGCATCATCGTCGGGTTCAAGGTCAAGGGCCTTCCCAAGTTGCTTGAGAGGCTCTCCATCAGTTATACTTATGAAAGATCTGACCTTGCTGATCTGGTCGTAAGCTACATCACGGACCTGAGTGCAAAGGCGCTTCCACCCATCCGGACTGGGCTCAATTCCAAAAACTGGATGGCCAAACTCGTCTGTATTCAGGTGCTGGCGAAGATTGGAACCAAAAAAGATTTGGTTGCACTGGAAAAGTTGGTCAATGATACGACTAAGATAAAGGGCTGGGATAAGGCAACCATTGGCTCGGAGGCGAAGGCCGCCGCCAAAATGATACGGAGCCGAAAGAAGTAGCGCTCCCGCGAGGTAGTCAAGAATGGATCAAGGCAAGAAGACCATGCGCCACTTCTACTGTCGGGATGTCCTGTGGGACATCTTCGAACAGATGGCCAACGACTTCGATTGCTCCATCGATTACCTGATCAATGAGGCGATGCGCTACTACGCGCGAAGCAAGAACTATGCGCCGGCACCAGGCCCCGCTCAGCGTCCTGCAGGCGCGCCGCCTCCGCGCGGCGGTGGCGGTCCTCAGCCGCCGATGCAGCCGCCAGGGCCTGCTGGACAGGGGCGCAGGCCACCTCCACCGCCCCAGCCGCCCATGGCCGGGCAGGGTGGCCAGCAGCAGCAACAGCAGCAACAGCAGCAGTTTGGTGGCGCTCCACCCCAACAGCAGCGGCGTCCTCAGCAGGCACCGCCGCCCCAGCGGCCGCCACAGGCACCGCCGCCCCAGCAGCAGCAGCGCCCCATGCAGCCGCCACCTCAGCAGCAGCAGCAACAGCCGCCGCCGCAGCAGCAGTTCGGTGGCGGTGGTGGCATGCCACCCCAGCAGCAGCCGATGCCTCCCCAGGGGCCGCCATCGCAGTACGGACAGCAGCCCCAGCAGCCCATGGGCGCGCCGCCGCCCAGGGGGCCGCAGGCCGCGGGGGGCGCGGGCCCCACGCTGTACCTGATCTTCAACAATCAGCGCATCCCGGTGGACAAGGATCAGTTCATCATCGGCCGCGGATCCAAGACCAGCGATCTGGCCATCAAGGACGGGAACATCTCGCGCAAGCACTCCGCCATCATCCGGCGCAACGGGACCTACTACATCAAGGACCTGGGCAGCACCAACGGCATCGACTACAAGGGCATGCGCATCGACAACAAGCGCATCGACGAAGGCGACGTCTTTCATCTCTGTGACTACGAGCTGCGTTTCACTTACCGAGGCTAGACCGCCGATCCATCCCCGCTGGCTGCGTTGCTCTTCAGTTACATAGTCCCACTATGCGACCTCGTCGCGCCTTGCCAGCGAGGCGTCTCGGCGGCCTGGCGGATTGCCATTGTCTCGAGAACTCTCCGCGACTGAAGCCCCCACCACCGCGCTCGAAGGTATCGGTCCGGCGCTTCAGCAACGGCTGGCCGCGCGCGGCCTGCATACGGTGGAGGATCTGCTCTACCTGCTCCCCCTGGACTACGAGGATCGGCGGCGGGTCACGCCGCTAAATCAGGCCGGCGGGCGAGCCGGCCGGATCACAGTCCGCGGCACTGTGGCGCGACGGCGTTTTCGACGGACGCGCGGTCGCGGGCGGATGCTCGAGCTCTGGCTGGCCGACGGTGTGGACGCCGCCCCTGCACTGCACGCCATCTGGTTTCGCTGCAACCCCGGCCTGGCGGCGGCGCTGCCCAAAGGCGTGAGCGTGCTGCTCACGGGCCAGGTGCGCGAATCGGGGGACCTACCGCAGATGGCGCACCCCGACTTCGTGCAGGACCCGGACGGGGACGGCTCTGCGGGGATCTGCCCGCGCTACCCCGAGGTTGAGGGAGTGGCGCCCGCGCGACTGCGGCGCGCCATTGGGCAGGCCTGCCGGGAGTTTTTGCCCGCGCTGCCCGACGGCGTGCCGGCCAGGGTGGCCCATGAGCTGGGCCTGCCGACCCAGGCCGCCGCGCTGGCGGCGCTGCACCTGCAGGGTGCCGAGCCCGCAGACGAGGAGCTGGCGCAGCTGGCGCGTGGAGATCACCTTGCGCACCGACGGCTGGCGCTGGATGAACACTTCTCCCTGCAGCTGGCCGTGGCCCGCCGCGAGCGACGCTGGGGCGACCGCGCCGCGCCTCCGTGCAGGCCGGGCTCCGGGCACGACGCGGCGTTGCGGCGGTGTCTGCCCTTTTCGTTGACCGCCGCCCAGGAGCGCACGCTGGGCGAGATTCGAGGAGACATGCAGCAGCCTCGGCCCATGCACCGGCTGCTCCAGGGCGACGTGGGCAGCGGCAAGACCGCGGTGGCCTTCGGCGCGGCATGGGCCGCCCTGGCCGTCGGCAAGCAGGCCGCCATCATGGCCCCCACCGAGATCCTGGCGCGGCAGCACTACCAGGTGCTGGATCCCTGGTGCCGGCGCCTGGACCGGCGGGCGGCGCTGCTGACGGCCTCCACCACGGGGGCCGCGAGGGAGGCGCTGCTGGCTGCGGCAGCTGGCGGCAGCGTGGACCTGTTGGTCGGGACCCACGCGCTGCTCTCGGAGCAGGTGAGCCTGCCGCAGCTGGCCCTGGCTGTGGTGGACGAGCAGCACCGCTTCGGGGTGGATCAGCGGGCGCGGCTGAGGCAACAGGGCCCCGGTGGCGAGCTGCCTCACCTGCTGGTGATGACCGCCACGCCGATCCCGCGGAGCCTGGCCCTGACGGTGTACGGCGACCTCGACCTGTCGCTGCTCGACGAAAAGCCGCCCGGCCGCCGGCCGGCACAGACGCGGGTGTTCCGCGGAGCGGAGCGAAATGAGGCCTACGGCCTGGTGGAGCGGCAGCTCGCCGCGGGCCAACAGGTCTTCGTGGTCTGTCCCCTGGTGGAGGCGTCGGACGCCCTGGCCGTGGCCGACGCCACGGGCACCGCGGCGGCGCTGCGGGAGCGGCTCGGCGCGGCCGGCGTGGGGCTGGTCCACGGCCGCCTGGCCGCCAGGGAGCGGGACGACACCATGACCGCCTTCCGACGTGGCGAGCTGCGACTGCTGGTGGCCACCACGGTCATCGAGGTGGTCATCGACGTGCCCCAGGCCGGCGTGATGGTCGTCGAGCACGCCGACCGCTTCGGCCTGGCTCAGCTGCACCAGCTGCGAGGCCGCGTGGGCCGCGGCGAAGAGCTGGCGCGCTGCCTGCTGCTGACCGACGCCGAGCCTGATTCCGCGGCGCATCGCCGGCTGGAGGTGCTGGCCAGCACACCCGACGGGTTCGAGGTGGCCGAGGCGGACCTGCGGCTGCGCGGCGCCGGTGAGGCTTTCGGCACCCGTCAGTGGGGCGAACCCCGGCTACGCTTCGCCTGCCTGGCCCACGACCTCGAGGTTTTGCTGCAGGCGCGGCAGGCGGCGCGCGAGGTGGTGGGGCGCGACGCGGGCCTCGTCCTCGCCGAGCACCAGCAAGCGCGCGAGGTCATGGAGCGGCGGTGGCCGGATGTTCCCCTGATGGGCGCCGAGGCCGGCTAACAAGTCGCCGGTTCTTTTGGTCTGTGGTGGGGATTGGGGTAGACTGGAGCCATCGCCTGGACGGGGATTGTTTTGGGAAAAAAGGACGCCCCCCCCAAAGAACGCAGGAAGACGCAGCGGGTTCGCTGGGCCCTGATGGTGAACCTCGTCCGCAAGAAAGAGGTGATCACCGGCTATACCACCGACATCTCGGCCAACGGGTTCTTCGCCGAGACCCGTGAGCCCCTGGCCGAGGGCGCGAGCATCGACATCACCTTCAACGTGGAGGGCGTCGGTGAGAGCCTGTCGGTGGAGGCCACCGGGGTGGTGGTCCGGAGGATCACCCCCGAGGCGGCCGCGGAGAGGGGGGTGGCGCCAGGGGTCGGGGTGAGGTTCAAGCGCATCCTCAAAAACGACAAGGCCTTCCGCCTGATGGTGGACGCCAAGCTCGGACGCAACCGAACTGCCCCGGGAGGAGCGACGCTCGGAGCCGCGGCTGCCTGTTGGTATGCCGATGAAGTGGGGCACGCGGGATCCGCCCAAGTGGGAGGGCCGCATGGCGGACGTCAGCGCCAACGGCATGCTCTGCGTGGTCAAGGGCGCGGCCCCCGCCGCCGACGCGCGCATCTACCTGTCGTTCAAGCTGCCTCACAAGGGCGTGATAAAAAACGTCAAGGCCGTGGCCCGATTGAGGCGCAGTGAGACCGTGGACAACGTCACCACGATGGGCCTGCAGCTCGAGTTCTCCTCGGTGGGCGACGACCTGCTGCCTCTGTTGAAGGAGCGCCTGCCCAAGCCCGACGAGCAGGCGTCGAGCCTGATGAAGATGAACGTCAGCGACGCGGCCCGGGCCCTCAAGGACAACATCCCGCGGATCAAGGTCGGCGACAAGTATCACGTCTTCCGCTGGAAGTGGGTGCTGGGCTGGTTCTCGCTCGCCCTGCTCTTCTACGTCGCCCTCTACTTCGTCATCGGCTCGGGCACCTTCAACTAGAGCGCGCGCTTCTTCGTGCGCTGCGGCGGGGCCCCCAGGGCCTCGCGGAAGAGCCGCTGGAGGTCCAGGTTGTCCACCCAGTGGGTCAGGTCGTCCTCGCGTCCGGCCGCCTCGCCGGCGTCGATGTTGACCATCTGTTTGCCGGTCACCGGGCGCTTGTTGTTCTGCTCGATGACCCAGTCGACGAAGGTACGCATGAGCTTGTCAGCCCGCTCCGAGATGTTGACGAAGGACACGCCCCAGGCGTGGGATCCGCCCACCGTGTCGTCGCGCACCACCACGGCGTCGACGTCGATCAGCTCGTCGAGTTGGGGCAGCTTGAGGTTGAGCCGGATGTAGGTGCCGACCTTGAGGTGGATCGGCGGGGTGAGCAGCGCCCCGCGGCAGGACATGTTGATCACCTGGCAGATGTGCTTGCGGTTGTGGCAGAAGACATAGGCGTGCGCATAGTAGGGGATTCTCGGTTCAGAGCGTCGCTCCGTGATCGGCTTTGCTATGCTTACCTCCTACGCGCTGTATGTTGCCTGGATCTATCGGCACATTCAGGGGCGGGTTAAACGTGGCAGGCACAGGGCGCCGGGATCTTGGGGGAATGACGTGTTTCGCGCTCAGAGGGACAGGCGCCGCAACTCCAGTGCCTTGGTGAACAGCGGCTGCTTTTCGTTGACCTGACTCAGGGCGCGCACCACCTCACCGTAACATTCGGAGAACCACTGCAGCTGGTGCGTCGTGGCGCTGACGCCGCCCACGGTCTTTGAGGTGACCCTGGTCTCGATGAGCAACGTGCGGTGCAGCTTGAGGTGCGGCAGGCGGAGCACGCCCTCGGTGTTGATCGACACCTCGTAGGTGTCCTTGGTGTGCACCGGCAGCCCGTTGATCCGGGCGCCGTCCTTGAGCGAGGAGGTGGAGCTGAACTTGAGGCCCTTGCGCAGCGGGAACCTCATGGCCACAACCGGCGGATCGTAGACGGTGAGGGTGTAGTCCTTCTTCGGTGGCCCCACGCGGGACGCCAGCCCGAGCAGCAGCACCCGGTCGCTCCTGACCTCCAGCACCTGGAAGACGTCGCCCTTGATGGAGGTCGCCGCGGCGAGGTTGCCCGAGGGGAAGTGCTTGGCGAACCAGGTGCCCTGCACCTTGCCCACCTCCAGCTTGACTACCACGCCGTCGGTGGAGGAGAAGTCCCACTCGGTCTTGCCGTTTACCAGCTTGCCCCTGGGGCTCAGCGGCGCCAGGGTGCCCGGCGGGTTGGCGCGGTAACTGGCCGCCAGGCCCGCCTTGAACAGCAGCTCGCTGCGCTCGATCTTGCCGTCGTTGTCCGGCAGGCAGCCGAGGCTGTCGGTGATCAGTTGATAGTCCACGGCCCCGTCGGAGTAGGTGGGATCGGGTCCCGGGCAGCCGGCGAGTGCCAGGCCGCAGCAGGTGAGGAGCAGGATGATCTGGCGGCTCATGCGGTTCTCCTTTCAGAGCCGGTAGACGATGATGGCGTGGAACAGGTGCGCCGGCTCGGGGTCCAGGCCGAGGCGCACGTTGCGCAGCCCGCCCAGGGGAAAGAGCACGGCATAGGTCAGCCGCGCCTCGAAGCCGAACTCCACGCGGTAGCTCCAGCCCAGGTCCAGCTCCACCCCCAGGGGTCGCTCGCCCGAGGGCGTGGAGCCGGCCTCCAGGGCAGTGGAGGCGATGACCGCCGCGTCGAGCCACATGCCGTCCAGCAGCCGGTAGCGGGCCGAGGGGCGGGCGTAGAAGGCGTCGGTCACGGTGCCGATGATGCGGCGCCAAAGGATCTGGTCCACGTGGTAGTCGGGGTTGAAGCGGAAGTTGTTTACGTCGGTGTCGCCGGGGATCAGCATCTGGGGGCCGTCGAGGTCACCTGGCTGCACGGTGTACTGGTTCAGCGGCGGGTAGACGCCGAAGCCGGGGGCCGAGTCACCGCTGGCCACGCCCAGCTCCACGGTCAGCTGCAGGTCGGTCCAGCGGTGCTGCACCCGCGCCACGCCGCCGAGCTGCCGCGCCGTGACCGACTGCATGAACTCTGTGCCCGGCAACAGCGATGCGTTGTCGATGCTGGAGAGCACCATGGCCCCCTCGATGTCCACGGTCCAGCCCTTGTAGCGCAGGCCGAACCACAGGTCGGCGGCGAAGGCCAGCAGGCCGCGGCGCACCATGTCCTTGTCGGTGTAGGCCCGGGAGCGATCGCCGGTGAGGTAGTAGGCCGGGACGTCCCATTGCTGGGTCCGCACCGAGGCCACGGCGCCGTACTGCAGCACCAGGCGGCCGGCGCGGCGGTAGCGCTCCACCACCTGCGGGGTCTGGTAGTTGGAGATGACCAGCGCCCAGGAGAGCACGTCGTCGCGGTTGTCCACGTTGAACGGCTGGCCGTCGGTGCGCAGGGCGGCGGAGGTCGGGCCCGAGGCGCCAAAGTCGAAGGCGAAGGCGAACACGTGCCCCAGCATCGGGATGGCGAAGGTCACGCGGTCGCCGACGTCGCCCATGTCGCAGTCCAGGCAGTTACCCGAGTTGATGAAGAAGCCGGTGCCCCAGTCGATGACCGAGCCCATGCGCCCCGCCGCCAGCACGCCGATGGGCAGGATCACCTCGCCCCAGGCCCGCTTGACCCGGATGCTGTCCGAGGCAGAGTTGATCCCGGCCGCCGGGGGCGCCATTAACGAGGCGCCGCCGGACATGGGCGCCCACCCCGAGGCGGGCAGGCCCTCGGGCGTGGAGCCGAGCACCAGGTTGTCCAAAATGTCGATACGGGCGTGCACCGACACGCCCCAGCCCACGCGGATGGTGGGGTCCAGGCGCAGGCGCATGTTGGCCGAGGTGATGGTGGCGTTGGGATCGCCGGGTACAACGGGGAAGATGGGCTGTTTGGTGGTGGGCGTGGGCCCGCGGTTCAGGTCCAGGTTCTCCATGACGTCGAACCGCAGCCGCAGGTAGCCCCTCAGATCGAAGTGCCGCTCCAGGAAGGAGTCGCTGGCCGGCATCTCGCTGGCCCCCGGTGAGGGGACCTGGGCGGCGGATCGGGTTGGCGTGAGCAGGATGATGGTCACCGCCAACGCGACCGCGACGATATGTTGGCGTGAGGGGGTGAGAGGGTGAAGGGGTGAGGGGGGCGGAGAGTCGTGGGGTGCAGGCGGCCTGGAGGAACCGGGGAAGAGCACACCGGGGGAGCTAAAAACCCGGGGACCCGGGGCAACGGATGCGAGCGCCTCAGGCCCCGAGGCCACCAGGAGATCCGCTCCCTGCGCCTTGACTTCGTCGCGCACATGCTGCTCGCTCCCCCACTCCCCCACTCCCCCACTCCCCCAGTCATGCCTTGTGCTCGTGGCCGTGGAGCCTCGCCGATACCGTCGACTCCACTTCATGGCGCCACCTCCGGCGGTGGCGGCGGGCTGGCCGGGTGGCGATAGTCCGTGTCATTTACGTGAGCGGGCCGGCTCTCGGGTTGGTCCTTGCGCTCACGGGCGTTCAACTCGGCCCAGAAGCCACGCAGCGCCCGCTCCACCTTGATCGGGTGCTCGATGAGCGGCATGTGGCCGCAGCGAGGCAACACCAGGTGGCGCGAGTCGGGCAGGTCGGCGTGAAGCCGGCGGGCGGCGGGCAGCCGGGTCACCCGGTCCTGTTTGCCGGAGATGATGAGTACCGGGGTCTTCAAGCTCGGGTAATGCTTCTGCAGCTCGGTGAAGTTGATGCCCAGCATGACGGCCAGCCCGGCGGCCAGGGCGCCCGGCCGCCGGAAGGTCTCCCGGGCCTCGTCCGCTGCCGCGGGGTGGGCGAAGCGATCCGGATCGTAGAAGGCGTAGTTCAGCCTGTCGTCCAGGCGCTGGTCCCAGATGAAGGCGAAGAGGAACTCTCCCAGCCCAGGCGCCCGGGCCCAGATCATGAAGGGCGGCAGCTGCTCCTCATAAGCGAAGGAGGCCAGCAGGGTGAGCGAGCGTACCTTTGTCGGCGCCTGCCGGGCCATGCCGAGGGCCACGGCCGTGCCCCAGGAGTGGGCCACCACGTGGGGCCGCGTCGCGCCCTTGCGCTCCAGCACGGCCAGCACCTTGCGGCCCACGGCCTTGATCGAGTAGTCGCCGGCGTACTTGTCGGAGAAGCCGTGCCCCGGCAGGTCCACGGCCAGCACGCGATAGCCCGCCTTGACCAGCCGCGGGCCCACGGCCCGCCAGGAGCGACTCGAGGCGCCGAAGCCGTGGATCAGCAGCACGGCCGGGCCCTGACCCTCGTCCGTGACATATATATTCTCGTTGCCGATCTTGACGAAGTTCTTGGTGCCGAAGGCTGTGGTGGGCCCCTGCTGAAAGCTGAGACACCCGGGCAACACCAGCAATGAGAGGGCCAACAGGATCGAAATGCGCTGTGAGGGTGCCATGACAGGGGTGATTCTTGCCCGGGCCGGGGTGCCAGTCAATACGTTTTTTGCTTCACTGCAACAAATACGCTCGTAATTGACAAATACATCACGATTATCGAAGGTTTCAAAATGCTGCATCGCAATATGCACACTTGACAATCAGAAAAACGAGCTATATCGTGCAATGCAATATAACCATGGGGCCCACTGGCTCGGCTCCGCGAGCGGAGCCATGTACAGCAGAAGAGGGTGACGATGCAAGGCAAGACCGATCTGGCCGGCACGCAGAAATCCGAGGAGTACGGGGTGGACAAGATCCTGAGCAAGGGCAGCCGGGAGCCGGAGGCCGTGCGCTTTCACGTGCCCCGCGAAGGTGGCGGCTGGGGGCAGGTGACCTGGGGTGAGGTGCTGCACAACGCCACCTGCATCGCTCGCTACCTCGACGCGGAGGGCGTGGGGCTCGACAGCAAGGTCTCGGTCTTCGCCACCACCCGGGTGGAGTGGGGCTTCTGCTGCCCGGCCATCGAGGCGTGCCGGGCGGTGTTCGTGCCGGTCTACTTCTCCAACACCCCGGAGCAGGTGAGCTATGTGGTCAACCACGCCGACGCCGAGGTGCTCTTCACCGAGCTGGCCCTGCTACCGAAGCTGCTGGAAAGACACAACGAATACGAAAACCTCCGTCGAGTAGTCGTCTGGGACCTGCAACAGCCGGAGCAGCTGGAGCAGGTGGACGGCGCCATCGATGCCGCCGGTTTGCTCGCCAGGACGGTGGGCCTGGACGAGGTCATGGAGCGGGGGCGGCAGCTGCACGAGGAGACGCCGGAGCGGTTCGCGGCCATGTTGGCCGAGCGGCAGGACGGCGACCACGCCGCCATCATCTACACCTCGGGGACCACCGGCTTGCCCAAGGGCGTGCTGTTGACCAACGCCAACCTGGTGGCGTCGGCGGACAGCTGGCACGAGGTGCTGCGCCACGCCTTCCCGCCCGTGGGGGAGCGGCGGGACATCCTCTGGCTCCCGGTGTCACACATGGCGGGTTGGGGCATCCTCGGCCAGGGGACCACCAACGAATACGAGACCTGGATCTCCGACCCCTACCGGCTGCTCGGCATCATCCCCGAGGTCAAGCCGACCATGCTGCTCTGTGTGCCGGCCTACTGGGAGAAGATGTACAGCGCGGCCCTCAACAGCTCCCCGGTGGAGGAGGAACAGTACGCCAAGCTGCGCGAGATCACAGGCGGTGAGCTGGCATTTCTGCTCTCGGGCGGTGCCGGGCTCAAGCGTGAGGTCAAGGAGTTCTTCCGGGCCGCCGGCATCCAGATGATCGAGGGATACGGGCTCACGGAGTGTTCGCCCAACCTGACGATGAACCGGCTGGACGACTACGACTTCGACTCGGTGGGCAAGCCGATGCCGGGGGTCCAGCTGGAGCTCGCCGAGGACGGCGAGATAAAGGCCAAGGGGGACAACGTCTTCGGCGGCTACTACAAAAATCCCGAGGCCACGGCCGCCAGCTTCGACGACGACGGCTGGTTCCTCACCGGCGACCTGGGCCAGTGGACCGACCGGGGGTTCCTCACGATAAAGGGGCGCAAGAAGGAGATCATCGTCACCTCGGGGGGGAAGAACATCGGGCCTGCCGGCATCGAATCGATGTTCGTCGGCCACCCCCTGGTGGAGCACGTTGCGCTCTACGGCGATGAGCACAAATACCTGGTGGCGCTGATCACCCTCAACGAGCTGGTGGCCGGGGCTGTGGCCCAGGAGCTGGACATCCAGGGGGCGACCCACGCCGACCTGGTGCGGCACCCGGCCATCGTCGGGCGTGTGCAGCAGAGCGTTGATCAGGTCAACAGCGGCCTGGCCTCCTACGAGACGATCAAAAAGTTCCACCTCCACTCCGGCCACCTGACTGTGGAGGACGGCCACGTCACCCCGTCGTTGAAGCTGAGGAGAGCTCAGGTCTGGAAGGACTTCAGAGACGAGCTCGAGGCGTTGTACCGGTAGAGCGCCGTCCATTGAGGTTGATCAAACTCTTCGGATATATCGCTTCAGGGTAGGAGTAGTTCCCCCTGTTCCTCCCTCGCAAAATCCCCGCTGGCGGTCCCCTACAGCGCTGATCGATTGTATTGATTCCTCGTAGCGCGGGGGCTTGTCCCCCGCGTAATGTGACGCGGGGGACAGGCTTGTGGCTCACCGCGGAGCCTTTGCAAAAGGCGAGCACCACAAGCCCCGCGCTACTTCTTCACAGGTGATCAACGCAAGTGAGCAGTGCGATATCGCGCTGCTCCATTGCCTTGATCATTTCGGGAAACGTAGGGCGGGGGCTTGTCCCCCGCCACGCACTGCCGAGGCGGGGGACAGGCTTGTGGCTCACCGCGGAGCCTTTGCAAAAGGCGAGCACCACAAGCCCCCGCCCTACATCAATCAACGC
>PVBE010316751.1_pt1 | contig 13315 bp, 10 predicted proteins | sample 1631181 | NCBI WGS metagenome assembly PVBE01 (sample SAMN08397723, study PRJNA350692) | Marine metagenome, whole genome shotgun sequencing project. | isolation source: water | place: Pacific Ocean | collected 2012-04
ATCTTCAGACGATTCTCGCTGCCGATGTGGCAGCGCTGGAGTTGTGGTACGAGTCGCAGGTAGCCAATGTAGACGCCGTGGCGTCCGATCGTGACGTACGTTCATTTGTGGAGCGTCTTACCACGATGGCTGCGGAAGAAGACGTCGATACGGCGTTGCTTGCGCAGTCGCCCCATCAGAAGGCGATACAAGTCGAATTAGAATCATGGATTGAGGCCCACGGCGTGGGGCTGATCCATCGTGACATTAAACCGGCGAACATGATCGCTAACGTACGTGGTGGCGTCTACGATTTCGTGAAACTGCTTGACTTTGGTTTAGTCAAAGCGCTGGACTCGAAGAAGCAGGCCGCGCTGACCGCCACTGGTTCATTCACCGGAACGCCGCTGTACGTTTCGCCTGAAGGCATTAAAACACCAGACAAGACCTTAATTGACAATTCACAGTGACAGATCAAAGGGGTCGGGAGTCATTTGTGTGAAGCACCTGAAGGGCCGTTCCGGCAAATGACTCCCGACCCCTTTGATCCCACGCCCCGGGCGACGGTTAGCGGCGCGTGGCCACGACCAGCCTTGCCTCTGGATACTCGGCACCAAATACACCATCTTCAATTCTGACGTCAAATCCGTGTACCTCCAAAAGTGACTGCACCTGGGGAAGCAAGAACGTCAAATAGTACATGATGAACGGCGGCCTCAGCGCGAGATTGCGGATGAGCATTGCGGCATTGAATCCACGCGCCAGCCAACGCCGCGCCGAGGCCAGTGGTGGCAGATACGACGTTGGAAAGACAAATCTCCCGCCTGACTTGAGCGCCAAGCCAACTTGTTCGACAAACTGGCCTTGGTCTCGTTGTGCGATATGCCCGAGCGCGCCAAAGCAAACCGCCAAGTCGAATTCGTTGGAGAATGACATTGCCAACGCATCCGCCTCGACGAACTCGAGTCGTGCCGTGCCTGGCGCGTTGATTACCTGGTGTCGCGCGACCCGAAGCATCGGCTCGCTAAAGTCGATTCCAACCACACGGTCGCGGCAAAGCGGACGCAGCATCTCCATCCCGGCACCCGTACCACAACACACATCCAACCCCGAACCAAACGCACCAGTGGCTTCCAAATGTCGTGCCGTCTTCTGGAGCACCGCAGCGGGAGTGCGAAATGGCGTAAAATCAAATTTCGGAGCTAGCAGATCGTAGCCTCGCTGCGTGGAACTGAGCGCCTGATGTGCCAACTCCAAAAAACTCGGACCTTGTGGATGAAACATAACGGACCTGCAGATCAGGGCACTGTTGATGCGAATTTATGATGCGGCGACTATTGTACCCTAGAAAGCTTATCTCAGGTTTTTCTTTACAAATGAGTCGAGCTCTCAGCGACGGGCACCGACCGCAGGTTGGTCGGGAAGCGGGTCGGTGCAATTAAGTGATAGCTCGCATCGGCCCGAGGCATAGCCTCACTAGATGGTACGCACGCCGGTTTCTTGGTAAACAGATCAGCAGAGATACTGTCTATTCATCCCGCCATGCAACATCAATGCGAGTGACATCGGAGACTATGAGATGAACGAATATCACAAGCTGCCTTTGCCCGATGGCGCAACAGAAGTACAGCCCGTTTCATCGCTTGCCTTTACGGAGGGGCCAGCCGTCGATGAAGACGGCACACTGTATTTCTCGGATATCGAAAACAACCGCATCCTGCGGCTTCAACCGGACGGAACGCGGGAAGTCTTTCGTGAGCCAAGCCACCGCACCAATGGCAACACTTTTGACCAAAGACGCCGCCTCTATCACTGTGAAGGTGCCGAGTTTGGGCCCGGTGGTGGGCGGCGGGTAACGCGCACCGACTTGAATACAGGGCTGTTCCAGGTGCTGACCGAGCGGTTTGATGGCCTGCGGTACAACTCGCCCAACGACATCTGCATCGACGGAAGGGGAAGGGTCTTTTTCACCGACCCACGGTATGGCGATCGTTCCGACATGGAGATGAATGTTGAGGGTGTCTACCGAATTGATACCAACGGCCAGGTTATCCGGATCCTCGCTCAACCAGAAATTGAACGTCCCAATGGAATCGCCGTCACACAGGACTCGAAGACGCTCTACGTGGTGGATAGCTGCCCGACGGTCGGTGGGAACCGCAAGATCTGGTCGTTTGATTTAGACTCAGACGGAACGCCCTCAAGACAGCGTGTCGTAATCGACTTTGGCGCCGGGCGCGGCGGCGACGGAATGCGGCTTGACATGGAAGGCAACTTGTACATCGCCGCTGGAATCATGGTGCCGCGCGGACCGCACGAGACTGCCGATGTCCTACCTGGTATCTATGTCGTTTCTGCCGCCGGTAAAATGAAAGGCCGCATCCCCATCCACGAAGATGTGCTCACGAATCTGGCGTTTGGGGGAAGCGATGGCCGCCAGCTCTACATCACCGCTGGGAAGACGATCTATACAACTCGAGTCGCAGTACCCGGGCAGGTTGCTTTTCCAAAATGGAAGTAACGGTGTTACCAGAATCACCGTGCGCAGCCCTTGGTTGCCGTCCACATTCGTCACGCAACCATCCCGGCGGCCGGCACGCGCTCTACGCATGATGAGCCGCCGACGTGTTGAGTTGCGACTCAGGGTCATCATGCGTGGAGCGCATCGCGCGGCCGTACAACCACCGGACGATGCGGTACGTTGTCTCAAATCATGCGCGAACAGAACAGGAAGACGCATCCTGGGCCATGCACTTTAGTATTTTTGCCATTCCGCAGAGCCAACTCGATGTTAGTCAACGCATCGTACATGGCCCTTGTCGGGGGTTTTGCCATGCGACTTTTCCGATTAGCAAAACCTGATGGGCATCACGACCGTGCAAACATCCCTTCTGTGGTGACTTTGCAGCCATTTCGGTTTTTTTGAAGTGTGTTCGTTGGCTGGGCCGATCTTAACTCAAAGGGATTTGTTGACCAGACAATTCGTGCGTACACATTTGACTGCGCTGTCGTGGGCTTCCGACGTCGGCGCTCCCACATTTTTTGATCGTGCCCGATCTTCGAGGAGAACAAACGCTATGAGACTCACGCTCTATACAACGCTTGCGATGTGCCTGGCCCTGGTTGGGTCGGCGTCCGCAGCAGACGACTTAGTCTTTAACTTGTCGGATGACCTTGTTCAGCCAACGTCCTTCGGCAGCGATCAAAAATCCGGTGCCGACCAGAAATCCGGTGCCGATCAGAAATCAGATTGCGACGGCGGTTGCGGAAGCAAGGGCGGCGGGAAAGGTGGCAAAGGCGGATGCAGTTGTTATCGTTTCGGCCCTGATGAACCGTTTGCATTGTCTTCCGGGTGCAATCAATATGGGGTCAAAATCGGTGGTTGGACGCAATTCGGCTATCACAATCGCAACAGTTACTACGATCTTTTCAATCAGAATGAAGATAACCTGAACCTTCACCAACAATGGCTCTACGCCGAGCGCGTGGCGGATGGCAGTTGTGGTTGGGATTGGGGTTTCCGTCTCGATGCAGTCTACGGTATCGATGGCGACAACACGCAGGCATTTGGCAACAACCCTGGCGTCTGGGATTTCCAGAACGGCTTCGACTTCGGTGCCTACCATTGGGCACTGCCACAGGCGTACGTCGAACTTGCCAGAGGTGACTTGTCGATCAAAGCCGGTCATTTTTTCACATTGATCGGTTACGAAGTCGTCCCATCGCCGGACAACTTCTTCTACAGCCATTCTTTCACGATGAACAATAGCGAACCGTTCACGCACACGGGAGCCATTGCCACGTACGCTATGAATGACAACGTAAACGTGTATGCAGGTTGGACCGCTGGTTGGGACACTGGCTTCGACCAGTTTGGCGACGGCAGCAGTTGGTTGGGTGGCGTCAGCTTCGCGGTGTGTGACAACGCCACGCTGACCTACATGAGCACGTACGGCGATTTTGGATTTAACAGTGGCGGACGGGACGATAACTACTCGCACAGTGTCGTGTTGGACCTCTCCGTAACTGACCGACTGAACTACGTTTTGCAGTCTGACATGTTCGATGCGAACAATGTCGAGACGATTGGCATCAACCAGTACTTGCTCTACTCGCTGAACGACTGCTGGGGCGTGGGTGCCCGAGTCGAATGGTGGAAGAACGAAGGGCGATCGGCCAATTCCGCTACGTTTGGCTTGAACTACAAGCCGCACGCAAACCTCGTGCTGCGTCCAGAAGTCAAACATGAGTGGGAGCCGGGACTGCAGCGTGACCAGACGATCTTCGGGATGGATGCGATCCTCACGTATTAGTACTCTTCGCTAAGCTGTTACCTTGTGGTGTGGGATGGCCGTTCGGGTTACCGAGCGGCCGTCTTTTTTTCTTGGCATCAGCACGAACCGTCGTGACACAGAAACCGTTTCCAGAATATCTGATAGCTCAACACGTTGTGGGCCAGTCTCCCGACCTCACGTTGTGGGCAGGTCTGCCGACTTCGTTGGTATACACAAGTTTTTGCCCCTTGGGGACGAAAGATGTGTAGTACAACGAGGTCTCCCGACCGGCCCACGTTCGGAGGGAAGGTCAATCGGTGAGTCGTGATTCGCCACCGTGGCCCGGTCGAGAGACCGTGCCACATCAGTCTGTATGATGGCCTTCCAAGGTTGCTAGTGACTTGATCGGCCTTGGAAGGCGCCTTGGCAGGCCAACCTCCAAAATCGATCGACATGAGGCACTCGGCGACCTTATCGTCGATGACGTTTCAGGCTGACAACCCGTTGCGCCGTGACGTGTGGCTTATCGAGCCTCGCGCTGATCGCTTGCTGTCCGAAGACGCCAATTTCTTTTCTCAAGTAACGATGGAGATTGAACCCCGGTGCCGGCGAAACAAATTGCAAAATCGTGCCGTCTGCGTCCAAGAGTGCATAGGGGGGCGACGCTTGACTCCGTGAATGAACCGGGTACAACCACCCCACGCCGTCAAACCGCGGATCGACATTGAAAGGAGTTGCGGGCCGTGCGGATTCGACGTTGGCTGCAGTCTCGGCGACGTTCGAGGGGTCCTTGGTGCCTCCGGCTGTCTTATGGCGTGAAAGCAGCTGTGCAAACTCGTCCATTTTTTCAGCTAACAACAGTGCCCTGCCGCGATCGACCGTCGTTCCGCCCCGAGAAATCAGGTCGTTTGCGTCTTCAGTTAGCTCGGCGAGCTGCCAGTCATCGACTGACCTGGCGACCATCAACGACAGCTGCACGTCCAGATCGCGAAGTCGCTCCTCGAATTCCGCAGCGCCCAATGGGGGCAGATCAGATTGAGGCGCGACAGGTACTCGCGCGGCGCGCCGCACGAGATGGGACCGCTCGTCACTGTCGCCGTTGTCGTCGGAGTTTGTGGTTGACCTGCGGTGCCTGCGAGCCACAAAGTCGTCGCGCCGAGGCTCGGAGTCAGCTTCTTCCACGACGACGCGAAAGTCCGTCAACTGGATGTTTCCCTTAATTTCAGGCTCCAACGTCTCCACATGCGAAGCATGTCGGACGTCGTTTTCGTGAATCCACCTGAATTCTCCGGGGGGGGGCGCTATTCGATAGTGCAATTCACTCAGACCGCCCGGATACGTACGCCGATGTTCCTCGCCCCTGACCACGACTTTCTCACCCAACTTGAGTCGAACCTGCCATCTGAATTCGTTGGGCTGGTCATCGCTGCTGCCGACCCAAGATACTGCGTGGTCGCCGACAACTTCAACAACATCCTGTTCCTCCGTAGCGCGGGCATACCGCGCGGCGACGAGGCTGAAAGAGGCCTTGGTCGGACGAACAGCCAGCCATCCGCTGGGAGTTTGACGATAAACTGTCAGCGATCGTCCGCGATCAAGAAGTTCAGTGACATAGAATGCTTCCCCGGGGCCGCAGCGGAGCGGAGCGTCAGCCGTAACGATTTGAACTTTGTACGGAAAGGCAGATTCATAGTCACCAGCAAAGCTAGCGACCGAACTGATGAAAGCGCACGCCGTCGTCGACGCAATCAGAAACCTGTGCATGTTGGGACCTTCGTGCGGAATCGCAATACCAAGCCGGAGAGGAGAAGAGGCGGGGCTTTTAGTGGAAAATGCGAGATGAATCAAGGCCAGCCAAAGGTAGATCTGCGTTGCTGCATTGCCCTATGCTCCGGCGTCCCGTACCCTCCTCACGCTTCGAAACCGTCTGGTGCTAGGACGCGCTCGCTCGACTCTCAAAACTTTGCCCCGGTTTCGGCCCATCCTTGTTTAAGGTTAGGACCTGCGGACCTTCCTCGGTCATCAGGATGGAATGCTCGAATTGCGCCGATAGCGAACCATCTTTGGTTCTCACCGTCCAGCCATCTTGCTTGTTGATCACGCCCGCTCCGTCACCCACATTGATCATCGGCTCGATCGTAAAACAGATGCCTGGGTGCAACCTATCACGGCGGGCTTGACGATTGGGAAAATGCGGAACCGTCGGCTCCTGATGAAACTGCTGGCCAAGACCGTGGCCAACGTACTCCTGCACAACGCTAAACCCCCGGCCGACAGCGAGCTTTACGATCGCGTCGCCGATATCCGAAACGCGGCAGCCTGGCGAAATCGCGTCAATTGCGGCGTAAAGGCAATCGAATGCACACTGCGTGACAGCACGGGCCTCGCTGGACACTTCGCCGATCAAGAATGTCTCGGACGAATCACCATGCCAACCATCAACGATTGTCGTCAAGTCGACATTGACGATGTCGCCTTCTTGCAGTGCATAGTCACTTGGAATGCCATGGCAGATCACCTCGTTGACGCTTGTGCAGCAGCTCTTGGGATATCCCTGGTAGCCGAGTGGTGCCGGCATGTGACCGTGGCGAATCGTGTACTCGTGCACCAGGCGATCGAGTTCTCCCGTCGTCACACCCGGTTTGATGAATTTTCGAATGTAGTCCATCAGCTCGCCGTTAAAACGCCCAGCACGACTCATCGCGTCGCGTTCCGGTTTTGCTAATTGCAGTTTTCTTTGACCGTATAACATCAAGTGAGCTCGGCTGATATGGCTTGAATTGAGGCAAGGATAGCCTTTGATTCTAACATGGCGACCTTGCCGGCAACATGCCAGCGTGCCATTGTTGGGCAGCGCACCGTTGAGGCGAGCAAGGAGCATGAACTCCCCGTTTGCCAGAATTGTCCAACCCATTAGACTAAAAAACATCCATGCGGGCGCACACAACGCCGATCGCGCCGAAATCAACCTCTTAACCTCAGATCGCCAACGATGCCCCGCTACAATCCCGCTCAAATCGAACCCAAATGGCAAGCCTTCTGGGAAGAGAACCAGACGTTTCGTGCACCTGAGATGCCCGGTCCAGAGAAGCTGTACGTGCTGGATATGTTCCCCTACCCAAGCGGCGATGGCCTCCATGTCGGCCATCCCGAAGGCTACACGGCGACCGACATTGTGTGTCGTTTCGAGCGGATGCGCGGTAAGTCGGTGCTGCATCCGATGGGCTTTGATGCATTCGGATTGCCAGCCGAAGAACATGCGATCAAGACGAACACGCCGCCGCGCGAGTCGACCGAGAACAACGTCGCGACGTTTCGTCGCCAACTGAAGATGCTGGGCTTCAGCTACGATTGGAGTCGCGAAATTTCCACGACGGATGTCGATTATTTTCGCTGGACCCAGTGGATTTTTCTGTTGCTATTCGACACCTGGTATGACGCCCGGCAGCAACGCGGCCGGCCAATCAGCGAGTTGCCGATCCCAGATGATATCCAGGCGCAAGGCGATGACGCCATCGGGCATTACCAGAATGACCTTCGTTTGGCATTTCAGTCGGACGCGCTGGTGAACTGGTGCGCGAAACTGGGAACGGTGTTGGCCAACGAGGAAGTCATCGACGGCAAGAGTGAGCGCGGGGGGCATCCGGTCACGCGACTACCGCTCCGCCAATGGATGTTGCGCATCACCGAATACGCGGATCGGTTGGAAGAGGATCTGAAATCGGTCAACTGGTCCGATAGTATCAAGGCGATGCAGCGCGAATGGATTGGGCGCAGCACTGGAGCCGAAGTCGATTTCTTGATCGGTGATCCGGCCGAGGAGGCCGCGTGGCGTTCCACCCGTGCCGGCAACGGCTTCCCCCGTAAGCCCGGCGACGAGGTGCTACGAGTCTATACGACGCGTCCGGACACGCTGTACGGTGCCACCTATATGGTGATTGCCCCCGAGCATCCGTTTGTCGAACGACTAACCGTGGTCGACCAACGACAGGCAGTTCAGCAGTACTGCCAACAAGCCGCCGCAAAGAGCGACTTGGACCGGACGGACTTGGGCAAGGACAAAACGGGCGTATTTAGCGGTTCGTTCGCCATCAACCCCGTCAACGGCCGGCAAGTGCCAATCTGGATCGCCGACTACGTCCTGATCAGTTACGGCACAGGTGCGATCATGGCGGTCCCTGCACACGACGAGCGCGACTTCGAATTCGCTCAGCAATTCGACATCCCGATCGTCTGTGTGGTGGAGCCGGCCGAACACGAACAGCTCGATGCGATCCGCCGTGGTGATGTTTGCTTCGCCGGCACCGGGACGGCTGTCAATTCGGACGAGTACAATGGAACGTCTACCGACGACTTCAAGACTCGAATCGCCGCCGACCTGCGCGAGCAAGGCTTGGGGCGTGAAGCCGTCAACTACAAACTACGAGATTGGCTGTTCAGCCGTCAGCGGTTCTGGGGTGAGCCATTTCCAATTCTGCATGAACTGGACGACTCAGGGCAGCCAACGGGCCAATTGCGAGCCGTTGACCCTAGTGATCTGCCCGTTGATCTGCCACACCTGGATGACTACAAACCGCACGGTCGACCCGAACCACCGCTGGGAAAGGCACCCGATCAATGGCTCTATCCGGTCATCGATGGCAAGAGATATCGTCGCGAAACCAACACCATGCCGCAATGGGCCGGGTCGTGCTGGTATTACCTGCGGTTCATCGATCCCAAGAACGACCAGGCATTTGTCGACCCTGCGAAGGAAAAAGCCTGGATGCCGATCGATTTGTATGTCGGCGGCGCCGAACACGCCGTGCTCCACCTGCTGTACGCCCGCTTCTGGCACAAGGTCCTATTCGATCGCGGTTACGTCACGACGCCCGAGCCATTCTCGCGTTTGATCAACCAAGGAATGATCCTGGGTGAAAATGAATTCACCGGTTACCAGGCCGAAGATGGAAGCTCTGTTTCCGCCAGCGATGTCACACGCAATCTTGAAGGCCAACAGATCCACAGGAAGACCGCGGCGGAGGTGACCGCCGTCAAACTTGACGCTGATCAGGTCGAAAAGAAAGGGGACAGCTTCGTGCGGATCGACGATGTTTCAATACGCGTCAATAGCCGCGCCCACAAAATGTCCAAGAGTCGCGGCAACGTCGTGAATCCGGACAAAATAGTCTGGGAATACGGGGCGGATTCGCTGCGCCTATACGAGATGTTCATGGGCCCCTTGGAAGCGCCGAAACCATGGAGCATGGCGGGCGTGAAGGGTGTTCGCAATTTCCTCGACCGTGTCTGGAGGATGATCGTCGACGATCACAGCGAAACGCTGAAATTAAACCCTTCGGTACAGAACGTCGAGCCGACGGAGGAGCAGAACCGGGTTCTTCACAAGACTATCAAGGCGGTTACACATGACTTCGAGACCATCGGATTCAACACGGCTATTTCACGGATGATGGAGTTCGTGAACTTCTTCACCCGGCAAACTACACGCCCGCATTCGGCCATGGAACAGCTTGTGCTTCTGTTGGCGCCGATGGCTCCCCATATCGCCGAGGAGCTTTGGGCAATCCTAGGGCACGACAAAACACTAGCCTACCACCCGTGGCCAACGTTCGACCAAGCGATAACGCAAGATGCGACCGTCGAAATCCCCGTGCAAGTGATGGGCAAGCTCCGCGGTAGAGTGACCGTGCCGGTGGACATTTCCAAAGAAGATCTGATAGACGCCGCAAAGTCGCTCGACAAAGTCCGACCGTATCTCGAAGGTAAGCAGATCGTCAAGACAATCGTCGTGCCCGGTCGGTTGGTCAACTTTGTCATTCGTTGAACTTGTGCCGGCGCTGGTTGCCCAGAACTCCCTGGCGAATTGCTGCACCCACCTGGGCACGCGGGCCGTCGAGTGATATGTTCGGTGTCTCTCGATCGTCATTACGGGCACCATTTTCCAAGGCTAGATTTCTGATGCGAAATGTCATTGCACTCGTGCTGGGCGGAGGTCGCGGAACGCGCCTCAGTCCCTTGACGAAATATCGATCCAAGCCTGCGGTGCCTCTGGCTGGCAAGTACCGGCTGATCGACATTCCACTGTCCAACTGCATCAACAGTGGCATGAACCGGATCTATGTGCTGACTCAGTTCATGTCCGTCAGTTTGCATCGCCACATTCGGCAAACGTACCGATTCGATGCGTTCAGCGGAGGGTTCGTTGAGTTGCTGGCGGCTCAGCAGACCGCGGATACCGGGTCCGACTGGTATCAGGGGACCGCCGATGCCGTTCGGAAAAACCTGCGGTACATCGAACAGGACGGCATCGAGTTTGTGATGATTCTGTCCGGCGACCAACTCTATCGCATGGACTATTGCGACATGCTTCGCACGCACCGCGAATCAGGTGCCGACGTCACAATCTCCGCACTGCCGGTCAGCCGCGAAGATGCGCGTTCCTTGGGCGTCATGCGAATTGATGACAGTAGTCGCGTTGTCGGTTTTTTGGAAAAGCCGCAGACCGACGAAGAGATCGACTTGGTGCGGATTGATCCAACCTGGATTGACGCCCAAGGCATCGCGAGCGGCGGCCGCGAGTGCCTCGCCAGTATGGGTATTTATCTGTTCAATCGAGATTTTCTGGTCGACGTGCTGACCAAGACCACCTACGAAGATTTCGGCAAGGAAGTCTTCCCCGCCGCATTCCGGGCACGCCACGTCCAAGCGCATCTGTTCGATGATTACTGGGAAGATATTGGGACCATTAAGGCCTTCTACGACGCAAACTTGAGCCTGGCCAGCTCTCAACCACCGTTCGATTTCCATGCTCCTGCGGCGCCGATCTACTCGCGCGCTCGGTTCTTACCACCGACGGTCGTTGAAGGTGCTGAGATCCGCGGCAGTGTGGTCGCGGATGGCTGCCGAATCAAACCAGGCGCCGTAATCGAGAATAGCGTCATCGGGCTCCGCTGTGTCATCGGCAACAACGTGACGATTCGGAATTCGATTCTGATGGGAGCTGACGCTTACGAAACCAATGGAGGCGCCATGGTGCCAATCGGTGTTGGCGACGGAAGCGTGATCGAGAACTGTATTGTCGACAAGAACTGTCGGATCGGTCGCAACGTTGTGATTCGCAACGAGGCGCACCTGGAGAACAGCGACGAACACGAAGCCTGCGTCATTCGTGACGGAATTCCCGTCGTGGAAAAAGACGCAATGCTGCCCGATGGGTGGAAGCTATAGGCATCGGCGTGCCACTACACCGGTGGATTTCTCACGCCTCACGTTGTGGACCCGTCTTCCAACCACGTTGTGGGCTGGTCTTCCAACCAGGTTGTGGGCTGGTCTCCCGACCGGCCCACGTTCGGCAGAGCCTTTCAGGGTCGCACAGCCAAAGGCCGTGGGTTTAGAACGCGCTAAAGTTCAGTTCATCTGCTTTGGACGTACCCCCAAGACTACCGAAAGCGTCTCTGTCTGCCCGCGTCGCAATAGGATCACGTCAATTGCTGCGCCGACCTCCGTCCGGGCGATCAGCCGGCTGAGCGTCTTAGAATCGGGAACATCCACGCCATTCCAGCTGAGTATGAGATCTCCCACTCGAATCCCTGCTCGTTCAGCGGGCGATGGCACATTTGGCACGACGGCAAAGGCCACCACATAGGCACCGCGCGAGGCTGGCAGACCCAGTTCCCGCGCATTCTGCTCGTCCAGATCTGCCAACGACACACCTAGCCAACCATGTTGCAGCCGGCCGTCAGCCTTGAGTCGCTGGTAAACGTCACGTGCAACGGAACTGGGAATCGCAAAACTAATGCCTCGATATGAATCGCCCAGAATTGCTGTGTTTATGCCAACGACGGTTCCGCGCGCATCGACCAGCGGGCCGCCACTGTTGCCTGGATTCACGGCGGCGTCGGTCTGTAGAAAGTCCAGATATGCGGAATTCGACAGCCCCTGTCGATTTTTGGCGCTGAGGATTCCGAATGTAATGCTATGTTCCAGTCCGAAGGGGCTACCCAGCGCCCACACCAATGCCCCCGGTTCCAGCTGGTCGCTGTCGCCCCACTGTGCAGCGATTAGGTTTTTGGCGGAGATCCTCAGAACCGCCAGATCAGAGGGCGCGTCGCTGCCAATCACTTCCGCGGACACGACCCTTCCATCCGCCAGGGAGACCTCGATCTCGGTCGCTCCCTCGACCACATGGTGGTTCGTCAGCACAAACCCCGCCTGGTCGATGATGACTCCGGATCCCTGCCCTTGACTTTCGCGTCGGCTCGGACCAAACAGCCAGGCGAATTCATCGTTCGGCATCACTTCAGTCACCGCGCGCACATTGATATGCACGACCGACGGGCCCACTCGCTTGGACACGAGTTGGTACGCTTGTGAAAGCCCTTCTAGGGGCAACTTCTCAAGCGCCTCTTCCGCAATTTCAACCTCGGCACGCTGTCGGCCACGCGTGACTGCGTACTGAATCCTTTCGACAAAGTAAGGCACGAAGAACCGTATGAGCAGCAAACATGCGAGCGCTATGAAGAACAAACTCAATCGCCCAGTCAACAGGCCTGTATGCGATGCGGCCGCTCGCTTCGCTTCAGAAACCGTGCGGTGGCTGTTTTGAGGAGAATCGTCTGACATATAACTCAATCTCAATTGTGAGGGCGTAAAGTTCAAGAAAATTCTTCGTGGGTCCGACCCAAAAACAAACCTATCAAAGAAATAGTACCGCCAACGATCAAACTCGTTGTGTGCGAACCGCCCAAAGCCACCACGCCAGGAATCCCACTCGCAGGGCCGAACACCATGATTGCCGCCGCCGGCAACGCGAAGAGCGTCATCTTCCAACCGCGAAAGCACGCAGCAAGCAACAACATCAATCCAGCGAACCCTGGATTGAAGCTGTCAAAGAATCTGCCGACAACCGGGATGTTCAATGGCGCACTAGTGGTGCGTCAACATAGAGTTTACTAATCCTTGGATACCGTGTATGTACCGATTCTTCGGTAAGTTCTTTCACGTATCCAAGGATGGATTTGATGCAAAAGGTCTATGTGGTTCAATTGTCGAGCGAGGAACGG
>PVBE010412623.1_pt1 | contig 13315 bp, 9 predicted proteins | sample 1631181 | NCBI WGS metagenome assembly PVBE01 (sample SAMN08397723, study PRJNA350692) | Marine metagenome, whole genome shotgun sequencing project. | isolation source: water | place: Pacific Ocean | collected 2012-04
CCAGGTCGATGCGGCTGCGGGCGCGCTTGGGACGCTCGGTCAGGAAGTAGATTCCGCGCCAGGCGCCATCGAGCGTCAGGGTGCAGTAGGTGGTCTCCGCGGCGTAACGACGCTCGGAAAACGCCGCGAAGAGCTGGAAGCCCAGCTGGTTGCGCAGCAGGGCCCGGTCGATGCAGGCTCCGTTGAGCACCCAGTCGCTCTCCCGGCCCATGGCCAGGATGTCGGTCTCCACCTCCTGCTGCTGCTCGTTCCACAGCTCCACGGCGTACTGGGCCTTTTCGTAGCCCGAGGTGGAGCGGCCACGCTTCTCGACCCCCGCGAAGCCGTCGTACCAGAGCATGCCGTCCTCGTCGTGGACGCTCATGCGGCACTGGATCTTGGGTTCCTGGGGGATGGCCTGCCCCCCACAGTCGAGCACCACCTCGCACAAGCCCGTGGGCGGCGAGGTGTCCCAGCCCGGGACCTGCTCAGCGGGACCTTCGGAATCGGGTGCGTCGCTGTCCTGACCCGGGCCGGAGGTGTCGTCGTCGACTGGCACGGAGGGCGCGTTGGGCCGGCTGCAGGCGGCGAGCAGGAGGGCCAGGACCAGGGGTGAGCGCATTGCCGCAGCATAGCACCAGGCTAGACTGGACCCATGACGTGGATCGACCACCCACTCCTGGTCAGTCCAACACCGCCGGCACCACGTAGTCCCGCACGAAGGGCGTGCCGTCGTATTCCGGACTGTAATCGCGGGTGTTGGTGGTGATCACCACCACCAGATCCAGGTCGCGGATCAGATACACGAGCTGCCCGCCGTAGCCCCAGGCGATGGCCACGTCGTGGCCGTCGATGCGTGTGAGCCAGAACCAGTAGCCGTAGCCCCAGCCGTCCTCGAAGTCGGTGTGCCAGCGCTCGGTGCTCTCGATCCAGGATGCGGGCACGATCTGCTCCCCCTCCCACAGCCCATCGCGCATGTGCAGCAAGCCGAAGCGCAGCAATTCGCGCGGAGTGAGGTAGAGATTGCAGCCGCCGTGGAAGATGCCCTGAGGGTCGCGCCCCCAGTGCTCGGCGGTGATGCCGATGGGCTCGAGCAGGTGACGGTGGGCGTACTCGCAGGTGCTCATGCCCGTGGCCGCGGTGATCAGCGCCGAGGCCAGGTGGGTCTGCCCCGTGCAGTACTCGAACTCCTCGCCGGGATCGGCCACCAGTGGCAGGTCGACGATGGCCTGCAGCCAGTCGTCCGTGTCGTCGATGGCGTACTCGGTGAAGTCCTCCACCCAGCGAAAGCCCGCGGTCATGGTGAGCAGGTGCCTGATGGTGATGTCGAGCTTGCGGGTATCGTCCACCTCGTCGAAGTAGTCGGGGAGGATCTCCGCGATGGGCTGATCCAGATCGGGCAGGTGGCCTCGCTGCTGGGCCACCCCCACAACGTCGGCCAGGATGCTCTTGGACGAGGAGTGCACGGCGTCGCTGTCCAAGGCCTGCTTGCCGTGCAGGTAGCGCTCCATCACGATGACCTCGTGTCGCATCACGATGAAGCTGGTGACGTAGGGCAGATCGTCCAGCTGCCGCGCCCCCCGCTCGAGGGAGGTGGCGTCCATGCCCTGCGCCTCGGGGTCCGAATAGGTCCACCAGTGCTCGTCGTCGACGGGCTCCACGAAGGTGGGATTGGTCTCGTAGAAGGTGTGCTCCACCCCATTGGGCAGATCGGAGATGGTGTCACAGTCCACCACGTTGTCGGCGGGCTGGCTGTCCTGGGTGTCACCTGGCCGCTCGCTGTGGGAGCTGTCCCCGGGAGGAGAGTCGCTGGTATCCCCCGGCCCGGACTGGCTGTCGCCGAGGCCGTCCTGGCAGGAGCAGGAGGAGAGGAGGAGGGCGAGGGTGGCGAGGGCGAACGTGCGCATCGGGGCTCCTGCAGGGGGGGGAGGATACACCAGGCCGGGACCGGGAACACGCGCCAGGTTCACGTCATGCTCGCTCGCTACAGCCTGACCATCGAGGAGATGGAGCAGCAGTACCTCGACCTCGAGCTGGTCGCCGAAGAGCAGTACACGGCCGAGATCGGCGGGAAGGGAGACTTCGAGCTGACGGGGGGGGTCGATGCTTCCGGCGCAGCGTTCACGGGCTTCGAGGGCGAAGGTATCTGGCTGTTGGGCCTGTTCAGCACCTACAGCAGCTACCCTGCGCCGTTCTTCCTGGGCGTGGTGGAAGCAGACTAGCTCAGGGCGTGGCCAGGAGCTGGCCAAGCATCTCGAGGGTCGAACGCGCCAGTCTGCGCAGGCTGGGCAGCATGCCGGCGTGCCCCGCCACCAGCTCGAGGGCCGGCTGACAGCGAGGGTCGCCCTGGGCCGCCAGCAGGATGGCGTGCACCAAGCGCACCTCGGGAGCCCGCGGGGCGAGCTTGACGGCCTGGCGGAGATGGGCCGCGGCGGCCTTGTTGTTTCGCTCGTTGGGTTGAAAGAGGAAGAGCAACGCGGTGCGCACGTGAGGGAAGAAGTGGCCGGGCAGCTGGTTGCAGGCCCGGCCGTGCAGCCCGCGGGCCCGGTCGCCATCGCCCTGCAGCTCGGCCTCCAGGGCCCGCAGGACCGTGGCGACACCGGGGGCCTCGGGGTGCTCCATGGCTTCGGCCCGAACGGCTAGGCGCTGCACGGTCTCGAGGTCGGTGAGCTCACACCACAAGCGGGCGAGCTCGATCAACTGCAGCGGCCCGACAGCGGGGTGCTCCTGGACGTTCGCGAGCATGGATGGCACGCGCTCTGGCCTGTCAGCGAGCAGCTCGAGCTCGGCCAGCTCGAGCATCAGCCCCGGCGATGCCACCAGGCGAGCATCGATGAGCTTGCCGAGGAAGTCGGCACCCGGGCGCACCTGGCCCGTGACGCGGAAGACGTGAACCATGGCCCGATAGGGGCGTTCATCGAGGGGCTCGAGCCTCTGAGCGGCGCGCAGATGGTCGAGGGCCTGTTGGAACTCGCCTCGAGCCAGCAGCACCTTGCCCAGATCGACCCGTGCCTGGAAGGTGTCGGGAGAATCCTGGACGGCGGCCCGCAGCACGGGCTCGGCCTCGTCCCAGCGGTGCAGGCGAACCAGGACGCGCCCCTCGAGCACGCGAACGCCGAGTTCCATGGGATGCTCGGCCCTCAACGCCCGCACGGCGTCGAGGCATGCCTCGGGGCGGCCAGCTTCGAGGAGAGAGAGGATCTCTTCGACTTCCTTGTGCTGCTGGGCCACCGACACGAAGGCCTCCAGAGGGCACGCGAGGAACCCGTGCGAGAGATTCCGTGCGATTCAGTATAGCCCCCGCAGGACTTCTCGTGGGCCCGCCGGCCCCCCATCGACCGCCGGGATAGACAGCCGCGACTCCGACCAGAACGAGAGGCAGCCATGCTCGTCATGGGCATCGACGAAGCCGGCCGGGGCTCGGTCCTGGGCCCCCTGGTGGTGGCCGCTTTCGCCTGCGACAACGACCAACTCGAGGCGGTGGCCGCTACCGGCGTCACCGACTCGAAGCGCCTCTCCGCAAGACTCCGGGAGGCCTTGATCCAGCCCCTCGGGGCCCTGGGTGCCCACGCGCTGCGCCCCATCACCCCCGCCCAGATCGACGTCGAGAACATCAACACGCTCGAGATGCACGCCATGGCCGAGCTCATCAGGGAGCTGCGACCCGACATGGTGTTCATCGACGCGCCGGCCCATCCCAAGGCGATCCCCCGCTTCGTCCGCGACCTGCGCGCGCTCCTTGACCACCAGCCCGACATGGTGGTCGAGCCCAAGGCCGACCTCAACTACCCGGTGGTCAGCGCGGCCTCCATCTTCGCCAAGGTCACCCGCGACGCGCAGGTCCACGCCCTGGGACCCGTCGGGAGCGGCTACCCGTCCGATCCCGTCACCCGCGACCACCTACGCAAGCTCCTGGCCGGCTCCGAGCCGCTGCCGGCCTATGTGCGCAAACGGTGGGGCACGGTGCGCCAGCTCTCCCAGACCAGCTTGCTCCCCCGCTAGGACCATGAAGACCCTAGGCCTGGCCATCCCCCTGCTGGACGAGGAGGATGGCTGCGCCCGCGAAACCCGCGCGCTGGTGCAGGCGCTGGACTCCGCGTCGATCCCCCACCACCTCGTGCTGGTGAACAACGGCTCCACCGATGGCACCGCCGACATCATCGAAGGGCTGGCCTCCGAGATGCCCGGCGTCCGGACACTTCACCTCGAGCACAACGCTGGCTACGGTGGCGGCATCCTCGAGGGCTTGGCTCGCCTGGACACACCCTGGCAAGGCTGGCATTGGGGGGACGGTCAGGTGCGGCCCCACGTGGTGGTGGCCGCCTGCGAGCGCCTGGCCCGCGGGGACGTGCAGATGGTCAAGGCACGGCGCACCCAGCGCGACGATGGCTGGCAGCGCTGGTTGATCAGCACCGGGTACAACCGCGTGGCCTGCCCCGTCCTGGGCGTCAGAGTCCCGGACGTCAACGGTTGCCCCAAGATCTTCGAGCGCGGGGCCCTGCGAGCGCTCGCTCCGCGCTCGCGCGACTGGCTGCTGGACCTCGAGGTCGTCGACAACGCCCAGCGGGCAGGCATGGCCATCGCCGACATCGAGGCGACCATGCACGTGCGGCAGGGTGGCGCCAGCAAGGTGAAGCTGGACACGGTCGCTCAGTTCCTCCGCGCCATGGCCTTGGCGCGGATGGGCCGCCCACCCTGGGGCCGACCCTAGCGATACACTGCCCTCATGTCCGCCGCCGTACAGCGCTGGCTCTCGGAGCCCACAGGAGCCCTGCTGGCAGGCTCCCTCCTCGCCTGCCTGGCCGCCTCGCGCCTGCATGCCTTCCCCACCTGGCTCCTGCTGCCACTCGCCACGGGTGCCGGGCTCCTGTCTGCCCTTCCCTGGCTGGTCCTGGTCATGGCCCGGGTCATGGCTCGCGCACGGCCCGAGCCCTCGGCACCCCGCCTCCTGCTCCGCGCGGCCGTGCTCACGGGTACGGCGCTGGTCCTGCTGGACCTGGCCGCCTACTTCGCGTTGCGCCGGCTGGCCGTCCTCGGCGCGCTCATCGTGCAGGAATCGGCGTTCCGCTCGAGCCTGCTTCCCGTGGGCATCGGCGCCGTCGCGGTGCTGGGGGCCTGGTGCGCACTCCGGGCGTCTCGCAGGCTCGGGCCAGACGCTCCGATCTGGCCCTGGCTCGCGGGGGGCATCGCTTGCCTGTTGGCGAGCGCGCTGCTCGGGGCATGGCACCCACCCGAGGTCGCAGCGGGAGAGGCACCAGCTCTGGTCAAGGGCACAGGCAAGCCCCGCCTGCTCGTGGTCGGAATCGACGCCATCGGTGCCGAGCTCTTCGAGCGCCATGGCGACCGGATGCCCGCGTTGTCCAGCTTCGCTGCGGGTGCCGCTCGGGGCCGCCTGGAACCGGAGCCCCCATACCTGTCCCCAGCCATCTGGACCTCGGTCGCCACCGGCCTCCCCTCGGCGGAGCACGGAGTCTCGAACTACGAGCTGTGGGCCGACCACGAGGGCGTAGGCACCATCCCCATCGACAGGTTCTACACCGACCCGGCCACCGCGCTGTTCATCCTGCCTGCCATCATCGCCTGGCGTTCGGGCCAACTCGCGGTCCTGCCCTCGACCCGCCTGCACCGCGAGGGCACGCCTTTCTGGGAACACCACGGCGGCTCGCGCGGGGTCGTCTGCTGGCCTGCGTCCTGGCCGGCGCAACCTGGAGAGGCTCTGCTGGTGACGGATCGCTGGCCACCCGACCGCACCGAGACCCTGTTCCACTACCGCCAGGATCTTCCTGCACAGGTCTGGCCCCCCGAACTCGCGGAGTCGCTCGCGCCATTCCGACGCGACCCTGCCGAGCCACCCGATCCGGAGCTGCTGACCCTGGCGGACTTTACGGACCTCGAGCGAGATGCGTTCCTCGCCGCCCAGCGCGACGACCTCGCTGCACCACGAGATCAGCCGTTCGCAAACCTCCACTATGCCTGGCTCAACGACCGGTCCTGCCTGGACGCCGCGCGCTGGATGCTGGCCGAACAGCAGCCCGACGTCGCGGTGGTCTACCTCATGGGGCCCGATCTGATGGGGCACGCCTTCCTGCCCGACGCCGAAAGCCGCGTGGCAGGCTTCGAGGACCCTGACGCCCAGCGCTTGAGCGGAATCTACGGCGCCTACCTCGCCCGCCTGGACCAGGACCTGGCCTGGCTACTCGGATCGGCCGGCCCGAACACCACCACGGTGATCATCACCGACCACGGCATGCAGCACCAAGGCACGGGGCTGTTCAGCGTCTGGCATGCCGGCGACGGGCTCGTGTTCGCCCAAGGGCCGGGCTTCGCTGCGGGAGAAGAGCTCGGGCGAAGGCCCGCGTGGGGCTGGGCCGACCTACTGGCCCCCGTGGGAACACGGGATATCGAACCGAGTCCATGACGCTTCCCGACGCCATCCGTACCCACCGTCCCGAGCTCCGCTCGTGGCGAGTCGTGCTGGCTGCGGTCGCCGCGTCCATCGCCGCTGCGGTGGGTGGGCAGCTCATCGGCCAGCCGAGCGCAGGCCGGGTGCTGGCGGTGGCCCTCATACCCTTGGTCCTGCAATCCAAACCTCGGCGAGCCCTCCCGTGGCGACCGGGGTTCGACGCCCTGCAAGCCCTGGCGGCGGGGCTGATCCTCGCGACGGCCTGCCAGCTGGTCCTCGCTCCCGTGTTGCTCGAGGGCGGTGCCACGACTGGCAGCGACGTGGCTGAGTGGTTCTGGACCCTGCACTCGGTGCGCAACCCGGGCTGGCAGCACTTCAGCGCCAACCGCTACCCCCTACCGTCCCTGCTGGCCCACGTCTTCGCCTTCACCGGCAACTCCCACGACAGTTGGTACGCCGCCGCGGTGACATCCATGGTGGTCACCGGCGCCGGTGTCTGGCTCTGGGGTACCGCCGTGGCCGGACGCGGCGCGGGCTGGGCCGCCGCCCTGATGATCGCCGCCTTTCCAGACCTGGTGGTCATGGCGCGCACCATCACCGGCTACCCCGAGATGATCGCGGTCTGGACCCTGGCGACAGGACTCGCGGCCTATGCCCTCCGACACCCCCATCCGGCCACCTGTCTACTCGCGGGCCTGGGCTGCGGCGCGAGCTTCGCGGTGGATGCCCGCGGTCTGATCCCCGGGGCGCCGGTCACAGCCCTGACCGTCGTCGCGGCCTTGGCAGCCACGGGTCGCTGGTACCGGCGCTGGGTCTGCCTGGGTCTGGTGGTCCTGCCCCTGTACGGGTCCTGGCTGGTCCACAACCAGCTACCCGTAAACCCCCGCCCCCTCGAGGGCCTGGTGGCCACGTCCGTGCACGTCAGCTACCAGCGAACCGGCGATGAAGCGCCCTGGGACCTGGGCGTGAGCGAGGGCTGGGTTTGGGGCCGCAGCATGTTCTGGGAGATCCCCGAGACGGTCCGCTCCCTCCGCGAGGCGCAGGGTCGTCTCAATCCCGCGGTGGCATCGAGCGACGAGCAGAAGGGTGCCGTCGAACGCAACGTCCTGCCCATCGCCGGGCCCTTGCTCTGCCTGGGCCTGTTGGCGCTGGCGTCCTGCGCCCGCCCCCCCCGACCTGGAGCCCACGGCTGGTCGGCGCGCCTACCCCGCCCCGACTGGCGAAGCCTGCTGGCCCTGCTCCCCATCGCGGCCCACGTCGCGTGGTTCCGCAACACGGTGCAGTACGAGTACTACGGGCGCTACCTGGCCCTGGCCATCCCGGGCCTCGCCCTGCTCGCGGGGCTGGGCCTGACGGTGTTTCTGGGTCGCAGGCGCCCCGCGTGGCAGGCGGTGGTCTCCGTGCTGCTCGTGCTTCTGCTGATCCCTGGCACCCTCAACCTACGCGCTCCATGGCGGCATCGGGGTGCGGCCCAGAAGGAGCTACAACAGTGCCTGGCCGCAGCGAGGGGCGAGGTCGAGCCCCCCACGTGGCAATCCGACGCCTCCGAGAACGCGCTGTTCGAGTGCTACAAGGCCCAGTCGACCCCACTCAGCTGGGGACCTCGCTGGCCCTGGTAGCGGGCGCAATCAGCGGGGGATTAGAACCAGGCGGACCTGTCGGCGGTGTCTTCGGGCCGTCTCATGGCCAGCATGGCCAGCTCTTCGGAGACGAACTCGACGATGGTCTTCACCAGTGCATCTACGCTCTGGGCCGCCGCGTCGGCACCCGCTTCGGCCGATGCGTCGGGGGTTCCAGGTTGACGCGCCGCCGGTGAGTCTTCGGCCATGCGCACCTGCGAACGGGCCGACGCGAGGCGATGCTCCACGTCCACCAGGTGGATGAGCTGCTCCAGCTTCTGAACGAGGCCGACGATTCGATAGTTGGCATGAACGTGGTGGACCGTGGGAGCCGCCGGAGTGAGCGGCGTGGACACCGGCCGACGGCGGGATGGCCTGGGCCGGCGGCTGCGCAGGCCTTTGCGCTGGGGGCTGTCCGCCCGGGCACCCCGAAGACTGGTGGGGCCATCCGATTCCCCAGACGCAGCGCCGACCTGTTCGACCAGCCGCCGCACCGGCGCCGGGAGCGCGCCTCGCCCGCGCCAGCCCAGCGTACGTTCCAGAACGATCCGGAGCACGTCCTCGGGACGTTCCACACGAGCTAGAGCCGGTAGGAGCGCTCGAGCGCTGGTGCCACCGGCAAGCAGGGCATCGATGGCCGAGAGCTTCACGGACTCTGGCAAGGCTTCGGGCTTGACCGCCCGACGACGCTGGGAGGCGCCCACGGTGGGGCGCCCAGGGTGGGCCGCCGGTTCGCGGCGGCTTCGAACGGGGCGCTCGGCATCCACGACCGCCCCAGCTTCGAGCATGGACGCCGTGGGAGGCACGCCGGAGACGGCCGGAGCGCCGGTCAGGGCGAGGGCGCGCTGGAGCGGCCGAGCCCGGCCAGAGAGCCGCTGCAAGACGCGCCCCGACGGGTGCACGCGGCCAGCGGCCAGGCGGGGAACGAGACGCGGCGGAGCACCGGGGTCGGACAAGTCCGCGAACCCGGTCGCGGGTGACGGAGTGTCCAGGATCTCGTCCGCTGCCTCGCGCCACTGCAACCACACCGTGGATGGGGCCCGGACGTACCGCCAGAGCTGGCGACTGGGCGCAGCGGACACATCGGGCGCCGTGGCTGCGACACCCGACCTCACGGTCCTGGTGGTCTCCAGGCGATCCATGGCGCGCTCGGTGCCCGAAGCCCGCGGTGTAGGGGCTCGAGCTTCGACCTGGGGGCGCCGAGCCCGCGACAGGGGCACTTCTGCGGGGGCCGAGGCCCGCTCAGGCAGATCGGTGGACGCCCGAACAAAGGCAGGGAGTGGGCGAGGGGCCGGATGCTCGGCAGCCGCGACGGCCCTGGTCGGGGCGACGCGGGGCGGAAGGGGCTGGACTTCGGCCAAACGCGCGACCGCACGCGCTGTGGGAGGCAGCGCCTGGGGCCTGGGAGCGACGGGTTGCACGGGGCGCGCGGTGGGCGCTGGTTGCGGCCCAGTACGGCGCGCGGTTCCATCCGCAACCCGCGCCGGCCGACGCCTGGGTTCCGACCGGGTCCGATGGAGCTCGGGCTGTTGTTCGGTGTCCGGTTCGACCTGGGGCTGGACGAAGCGCTCTACCGGGAGCCAAGGAACGCGCATCGCACGGGTAGCGCCCGACCACGCTTCGCGCGGTGACGACGCGAAGGTGCGAGACCGCGCCACCCGGGCGCGGCCAGGGAAGGCGGTGCTGGACAGCGGGGCGAACTGCCGACCCGGGAGGTCCCGAACCACGGGTCGGGGAAGCACGGAGCCACTATCCGAGGGAGACGCCGCGCGAAGCAGCGCCCGCGCCGCGGCCTGGCGAACAGGCCGCTCGACAGGCCTGAAGCGCTGTTGTGGGGATGGCACCGAGGGGTGCTCGGGGACGGGTTCGGCATCGGGGAGCTGGGCCGAGGGAAGCGTGGCATCCGGCGCGGTGGAACGCACACGGCGCGAGGTTCGCCGGACGGCTGGACGTGTGCGAACGGTCTGCTCTTCCTCTTGGACGTCCTCGAGGATGTCGAGGAACGCTAACATCGGCGAGCTGGCCCGGAAGGGGCTGGCCGGGTGCCGGGCGCGCAGGACCGCAGCGGGCTGGGCCGCACGGCGGAGGGGAGTGGACAGACGCGCGGCGTCGGCGGGGGCTGCCTCGAGAGCTTGGAGTCGGCCAGGCAATCCCGGAGACTCGAACGGGCGGGTGAGCAGCTTGTCGAGGGAGCGAGGGCGGGCCGCCGTTGACGGCTTTGCCTGGGGGTCGCCGTGGGAGCGGACGGCTGGAGCGGGAGCCCGCGCGAGCGCCCGCAGAACGGGCTGGACAGCCAGCGCCGGAGAGGCGTCCGGACGAACGACCCGGCGAAGCGAGGCGTAGGCGTGGTCCGCACTGGGCGCGACGGTCGGCCGCAGTGCCTCGAGCCGCCGGGCGATGCGCTGGGTTGCAGGAGCCTGACGCCGAGGAGCCGACACGGTGGTGGGGGGCTGGCTGGTGGGCCGGAGAGTCGGGAGGGCCTGGACCGCACGGGAAGGTTCGCGCCGTGCGCGCCGCGAGGGTGCAGCGCCGCGCCGGTGGGCGCGCAGCCTGGGTGCTTCGCCGGCCTCGGGTTCTTGTTCCGGCTCTTCGGGTACCAGGAAGGCCAGCGAAGGCGACCGGTACAGCACGGGGAAGAGGGACCGCGAAGCGCGGGGAGGCCCACCGATGGCCGCGGCCACGGGGCGGACCCGCGACCCTGGAGCCGGCTCGAGGCTGGCTTGTTGGAGGCGGGTCTCGGCCCAACTGAGGGGAGCCTGGAGCGGAGGCGGGGCGATGGCCGTGGGCGCGGCGGAGGTCACCAACCGTGCGAGAGACGGCGCCGCGTGGGCCCGATGGTGAAGGGGTTCCGACTGGGGGGCGGTGGTCGCCAGGGCTCGGCGCAGCACGGGCGAGCCAACCGAGGGAGCATCCTGGCGCGCGAGGACCCGCGCCAAGCCTGTCGGACCCGGCTGCGCGACCCGACGTCGGGCCCGCGGCGCGGGAACCGAAGTGAGGTCGGGAAGTGGAGCTGGCAGGGGCTCGACGAAGCTCGGCCGTGGGGGTGTGATGCCGCGACGGCGAGGAGAGGCGACTGCAGCGGGCGTGTCGACTGGACGACGGATCGGCGCCGACGAGGGTAGCGAGACGCTCGAGACCCTGCGAGCGCGGCGCGGACGACGGCGGTAGCGACGGGCCCGGTAGGGCTGCTCGGGCTCTAGCTCTTCGAGCTCGGGGAGGAGGAAGACGAGGCCGGGGGTGGCGAAGGGCCCCCACGGCGAGCGCGGCCGACCAAAGCCGGAATCCGGGAGTCTACCCAGCAGACCCAGGTTTCGGTCCCGCCATAGCCCACCCATGGCTGCGGGATCGAGCCAAGGAAGCCAGTCGGCCCAGGGGTGGTGAAGGGACCGGCCAAGGCCGCCGCGGAACAGGACGCCCGTGAAGAAGTGACCCAGGAAGCACCGGTCGAAGATGCGCCAGAAGGAGCCGAGCACGCCACGAGGACGGCCGCCGCGGCCGCCCAGCCGCCAGACCGGTGACCCCCAGGCCCATGGCTCGGCTTCGAAGTCCCAGGGATCATCAAGGCCAAAGCGGGCGAAGAAGGCGGAGGACACGCCAACCCGAAGCCTGCGTTGACCGCGAGCCGACAAGCGCGCGACCAGTCGCTCTCCCGGGTACTGCCGCAGTTCAGCCATCCATGCCTCCAACCAATGTCAGCTCAGCCCTGCTATCGCACTCGGCTGCACGAGAGCACACGGCCCCGTTTTCGGGACCGCGTCTGCGTATTATGCCATCGCGGAACGCCACCAACTGCCGGTTTTCGGGGTTTTTTTCTCACCTTGGCAGCTCCGCGGGAGGGGTCAGGCACCCAAAATGGACACCAGCACCCGCCGGCTCCTCCTGGGCCCGTCGAAGTCGCAGAAAAATACGTTCTGCCAGGTGGACAGTCCAAGCCGGCCATCCCGGACAGGGATGGTCTCCGAAGGCCCCACGATGCCAGCCTGGATGTGGGCCGCACCGTTGTCGTCGACGCGATCGTGCCGCCAGCGCCCCGGCGGAACGAGCCCGTCCAAGCAGTCCAGCACGTCGGTGGCGATGGCCGGATCGTCGTTCTCCTGGATCATGAGGGCCCCGGTGGCCCCCTGGGCATAGAGCGCACAGATGCCGTCATTCACGCCCGAAAGGCCGACTTCTCGCCGCACCTGGTCGGTGATGTCCACCAGTTGTCGCGACTGACCGGTGGAAAAGGTGATGGTGGACGTGTAGATCTGCATGGAGACTCCCTTCATCGCTACGGTGCGAGGGCCCTCGACTCCCCTCGAGATATTCCGGTGTCGGAAGGAGCGCAGCGACCATGAGAGGTACCACACTGGTCACGGGCGCCTGCAGTTTTTTGGGGGGCGCCTGCATTCGGAAGCTGGTCCAGCGCGGAGACCAAGTCGTCGCCGTGGTCCGCGACCGCAACCCGCGGGCCTGCCTGTACGCGGACGGGCTCATCGATCACTGTGTGGAGGTGCGCGCCAATCTCTCGGACACCCAGAGGCTGGTGAACCGCTACCAGCCCGACAAGGTGCTGCACCTGGCCGCGCAGTCTCAAGTCCCCGAAGCAAACGCCAACCCCATCGAGACCTACGAGACAAACATAGGCGCGACCTGGCGACTCCTCGAGGCCTGCCGAACCTCACGCAGACCCCCTAGCCGCATCCTCGTGGCGTCGACGGACAAGGTCTATGGCGAGTCCGGAGCCCCATACGGAGAGGACACGCCCCTCGACCCGATTCACCCCTACGACGTGTCCAAGGCCGCCGCCGACCTCTTGGCACGCTCCTACGCACGCCACTTCGAGATGCCCATCGTGCTCACGCGCTGCGCCAATCTCTACGGTCCGGGCGACCTCAACCCGGACCGCCTCATCCCGGGCGTCTGCATGGCGCTGGTCCGGGGCGAGCCGGTCCGACTCCGCTCCCGCGGGCTCATGAGCCGGGAATGGCTACACGTGGACGACGCCGCCGAAGCCACCCTCTTCCTCCTCGATCGCGCGGGAGACCTCCCCCACCCGGTCTACAACGTCGGAACCGGGGAGTGCGCCACGGTTCGAAGCGTCGTGGACGACCTGCTCCGGGTCTCCGGCCGAAAGAGCCCGATCTCCATCCCAGACAGCGATCCCCACGGGGAGATCATGGAACAGTCCCTCGACTCCTCCCGCCTCCGCTCCCTCGGCTGGGCAAGCGACCGCACCCTCGCCACCGGCCTGCCGGAGACCTGGTCCAGTACAACGCCGACATGTGTTGCCACCCATGCGCCCGTTGGCACGAAATCGGTGGAAATGCAGGGA
>PVBE010987370.1_pt1 | contig 13315 bp, 8 predicted proteins | sample 1631181 | NCBI WGS metagenome assembly PVBE01 (sample SAMN08397723, study PRJNA350692) | Marine metagenome, whole genome shotgun sequencing project. | isolation source: water | place: Pacific Ocean | collected 2012-04
CGCTGAGAAGATTCTCGTAGGCGGCACGTTCGACCAGCAGGCGGCTGCCGGCGGAACAGGTCTGTCCCGCATTCTGGACGATGGCCGCGAGGATGACTGGAATCGCCGATTCGAAATCGGCGTCGGCGAACACGATCTGCGGTGACTTGCCGCCAAGTTCCATGGTGCAACTTCGGTTGTGGATGGCGGCGGCCTGCTGCACCAGCGTCCCGACCGCGGGCGAGCCGGTGAAGGAAATGTGGTCCACATCGCCGTGCGCTGCCAGTGCCGCACCCGCCTCTTCGCCAAGGCCGGTAACGAGATTGGCGGCGCCCTCGGGCAGACCAGCCGCAAGCGCCAGTTCGAGAAGCCGGACCACCGTCAGGCACGCGTCTTCGGCGGGCTTGAGGACGATTGCATTGCCCGCGGCCAGTGAGGCCGCAATCGTGCGCGCGCCCATCTGAAGCGGGTAGTTCCAGGGAATGATGTGCCCGGTGACGCCGTACGGTTCCCGCAGGGTGAGTATCTGATAGTCGTCGAGAAACGGGATCGTATCGCCGTGCAGCTTGTCGGCGGCGCCGGCGTAATATTCGAAATACCGCAGTGCCACGCCGGCATCGACCCTGGCCTGCTTGAGCGGCTTACCGGTATCGCGCGTTTCGAGCGCGGCCAGTTCGTCGAGGTGCGATTCGACCTGATCCCTGATGCGGCCGATCAGGCGTCCGCGCTCGGCGCCGGGGGTCCGCCCCCAATGACTGTCGAATGCGGTCCGTGCCGCCGCGACCGCGGAGTCGATATCGGCCGCCTCGCCGCGCGCCAGCGATGCGAACGCCGATCCGTCGGCCGGGTCGATCACTGCAAGCGACGCGCCCGACTGGGCCCCCTGCCATGTGCCGCCGATGAGAAGCTGCGCATCCATCGCCCGCCGCTCCCGGAAAAATGATCAAAACCGGACCACGCTAACGCCCCGGCGCAAGAATTCCAACCATTGCGCTCTCGAATCAGCGACCTGCGCGCGTTCCCGCGCGCGCCTAAACCCGATATACTTGCGGTATCAATAGTGGGGCGTGCAGCCGGGCCCCGGCCCCGCCGCCCCCCCAGGGAGGAAGCCAAATGCACAAAGTTCTCATTGCGGGCGCCCTTGGCGCTTTGATCGCTATCCCGCTTGCGGCCCAGGCGCAAATGAAAGACTCCGTTTCGATCGGTATGCGGCTCGAACCGGCGCCGGGACTCGACCCGACCACCGGTGCCGCCGCCGCCATCAGCCAGGTCACGATGTACAACATCTTTGAAGGCCTGACGCGGATGGACGAATCGGGCGCCGTCGGGCCGATGCTGGCCCGCGACTGGGTCATATCCGAGGACGGACAATCGTACCGGTTCAATCTCGAGCCCGGCGTCAAGTTTCACGACGGCACCACTTTCGATTCGGCCGACGTCAAGTTCAACGTCGAGCGCAATGCCTCCGATGACAGCACCAATAAGTTCAAGGCGCTGTTTGAATCCGTCGCCTCGGTGGAAACGCCGGATGCGAACACGGTGATTCTGAATCTCAAAGCACCCTCGGCGGTGTTCGCCTTCCAGCTTGCCCAGGCCCCGGCCGCGATGGCCGGTCCGGAATCGGCGCAAACCAACGCGACCAACCCGATCGGCACCGGCCCCTACAAGTTCGTGCGCTGGACCAAGGGCGATTCGGTGGATCTGACAAAATTCGATGGCCACCGCAACGCGGCAAACGTTCAGATCAAGACCGCCCGGTTCCGCTTCATCAACGATGCCGCGGCCCAGGTGGCGGCGCTGCTGGCGGGCGATCTCGATTACATGCCGAGTTTGAGCGCGCCGGAAATGTTCTCCCAGTTCGAGAATAATCTGGACTTTACGGCGCTCCAGGGTACGACCGAAGGCGAAACCATCCTCGCCATGAACAACAAGGCGGTGGCGCTATCCGACGTCCGGGTACGGCGCGCGCTGATGCACGCGATCGACCGCGAAGGCGTGATCGCCACGGCCGGGGCCGGCTACGGCACCGCGATCGGCACCCACTTCGCCCCGCACCAGCCAGCATACCTCGACCTGACCGGCATCTACCCCTACGACCCGGACAAGGCGCGGGCGCTGTTGGCCGAGGCGGGTTACGGCTCGGGCCTCGAACTTAGCTTGCGGCTGCCGCCACCCAGCTATGCCCGCCGCGGCGGCGAAGTAATCGCGGCGATGCTCGCCGAGGTCGGTGTCACCGCCAAGATCGAGAACGTCGAATGGGGGCAGTGGCTGGAGGTGGTGTACCGCGAGAAACAGTTCGACCTGACCATCATCAGCCACGTCGAACCGCTCGATCTCGACCGCTACGAGAACCCCGACTACTACTGGCAGTACGATTCGGCGGCCTACCGGGAAATCATGGAGAACTTCCGGCAGTCAACCACCGTTGCCGACCAGACCCGTTACCTGCAGGAGGCCCAGCGGCTGCTTACCGAAGACGCGGTCAACGGCTACCTGTTCGAACTGGCGAAACTGGGCGTTGCCCGCAAGGGGCTCACCGGTATGTGGGCAAACTGGCCCGACTTCATTAACGACATCTCGGCCCTGGCCTGGGAAGGCTGACGGCCGGGAACGAATCAGGGGCGGCCGGGTTCCGGCCGTCCCTTTTTTTTCGCACAGCCATCGAGAGGATCGCCCATGCGGCTCGTCATCGCGATGATGAAGCATGAGACCAACACGTTCTCGCCGGTGGTGACCGACTGGGCGCGGTTCGAGGACTGGAACGCGTTCACGGGCGCCGCCGTGATCGAGAACCTGGCCGATACGGCGATGCCGGTGGCGGCGTATCTGAAGCTCGCGCGCGAGGCGAACGCCGAAGTGGTGACGCCGCTGGCCGCCGAGGCGATGCCGTCGGGGCCGGTCGCGCGCGGTGCTTACGAGCACATGGCGGGGCTGATCTGCGCGGAGGTGGAAAAGGGCTGCGACGGCGCTCTCCTGGACTTGCACGGGGCAATGGTGGCCGAACACCTGCCCGACGGCGAGGGCGAGCTACTGGCACGGATTCGCGACCTCGCGCCCGAATTGCCGATTGCGGTCACTTGCGATCTGCACTGCAACCTGACCGCGCGCATGGTCGACAACTGCACCGCGCTGGTGGGCTACAAAACCTATCCTCATGTCGATCTCTATGAGACCGCCGAACGCGCCGGGCGAATTGTCCTGGACTCCATGGCAGGAATATCGGATCCGGTGATGGCCTGGGGACCCGCCAGCATCCTGTCGCAGACCTTGAAGCAGGGCACCGGCGACGAACCGATGAAAACGCTGATGCGCATGTGCGAAGAGGCGGAAAAAGCCCCGGACATATTGGCCGCCACGGTGTTCGGCGGCTTTCCCATGGCCGACATCGCCGATGCCGGAACCTCGGCCATCGTCGTCGCCGACGCCAACCGGGTGCGCGCGGAAGCGGTGCGCGGTTCGCTGCTCGAAACCGCGTGGGCACGGCGCGAGGAATTCGCCTACCAGGGCGCGCCGCTGGCCGACACCGTCGCCCGCGCCAAGACTCTCACCGACGGCCCGGTCATCCTGCTCGATCATGCCGACAACTGCGGTTCGGGCGCCAATCAGGACGTGATGACGGTCATCAACGAAGTGCTGCGGCAGAACCTCGAAGACGTGGCCGTGGCCACGGTGTGGGACCCGGGCGCCGTACAGGCGATGCAGCGCGCCGACGTCGGCCAAACGCTCACACTTCCACTTGGCGGCAACACCGACATGCCCGCGATCGGGCGTAAACGCGAACCGTTGACGGTGACGGGCAAGGTCAAGGTCTTGAGCGACGGCGAATGGGTCGTGCGCGGGCCGATGTACACCGGCGTCACCGTCCACATGGGGCCGAGCGCCGTGCTCGATACCGGAAATATGGAAATCGTCGTGGTCTCCAAACACCACGAGCCGTGGGACCTGGGCGTGTTCCGCTCGCTCGGGATCGAGCCCAAGCACAAGCGCTATCTTTTATTGAAATCACGTATCCACTACCGCGCCGGCTTCGGTGATCTTGCGCGTCACACGCTGACGCTCGACGGCGTCGGCGTCACGACCTCGGACAATTCCGTGCTCGACTATCGCAACGTCCGCCGCCCGATCTATCCGCTCGATCTGGTCAACGAATCCTAGCCCGCCGGCAGGCGCGGTACCGCCGCCAGCAGCGTTCGGGTGTAAGCGTGCTGGGGTCCGAGAAAAATCTGGTCGGCGGGGCCGTGTTCGACGATCACGCCGTCTTGCATCACCGCCACCTCGTCGCAGACGAAGCGCACCACCGCCAGGTCGTGGCTAATGAACAGATAGGTCACGCCGAAATCGTCCTGCAAGTCTTGCAGCAGGTTGAGCACCTGCGCCTGCACCGAGACATCAAGGGCGGATACCGGCTCGTCGGCGACGATCAGCGCCGGCCGCGTGATCAGCGCGCGAGCAATGGCGATGCGCTGGCGCTGACCGCCGGAAAATTCGTGCGGGAATTTGCCGGTATCGGCGGCCTTGAGGCCGACCGCTTCGAGCACTTCGGCGACCCGGCCGCGGCGCTCGTCCGGCGCGACGGACCCGAGCAAGGCGAGCGGTTCGGCAACGATGCGCCCCACCTTCTGGCGCGGGTCGAGTGAGCCGAAGGGGTCCTGGAACACCATCTGGAAATTACGCCGCAGGCGGCGAAGCGCGTCCGCATCGAGAGCATGGATTTCCTGACCCAATAATTTGACCGTGCCCGCCGTCGGCGGCTCAAGGCCCATCACGGTGCGCGCGAGCGTCGACTTACCGCAGCCGGACTCGCCAACAACGCCAAAACTCCTGCCGCGCTCGATCGTCAAGCTGACGCCATTGACGGCGCGAACGACTGGGCAGGTGCCGAGCAAGGTTTCGCGCGGTAGGTGGTAATATTTGTGAAGCCCGGTGACTTCGACGATCGGACCGAATTCCGCCGCGCCGGCGCCTGCGCCCGTCATGTGGCGCCCCGGTCCCATTGGCTGCGGGCGTCGTCGGCGCGGATACAGGCGACGCGGTGGCCGGTTCCGGCCGGTTGCATTTCAGGCAGCCTCTCGCGGCAGGGCCCGATGGCGAGGCCGCAGCGGCCAGCAAACGTGCATCCCGTCGGCAGATCGATCAGGTCGGGCACCGTGCCCGGAATGGTCATGAGGCGCCTGGGTCGGTAGTCAATTTGCGGCACCGCCGAAAACAGGCCCTGAGTATAAGGATGGGCGATCCCGCGGAAGACCTGGGCGGTATCGCCTTCCTCGACGCAGGCGCCGCCGTACATCACCATGACGCGGTTAACGGTCTCGGCGATCACGCCGAGGTCGTGCGATATCAGGATCAGCCCCATGTCCAAATCCTCGACCAGTTGCGCGATCAGTTCGAGAATCTGTTTCTGAATGGTCACGTCGAGGGCGGTGGTCGGTTCGTCCGCGATCAGAACGTCCGGGTTGCACGACAGCGCCATGGTGATCATTACCCGCTGGCGCTGGCCGCCCGACAACTGGTGCGGAAATGTATCGAGACGCCGCGCCGGTTCGGGAATGCCGACCTGCTCCAGCAATCGCAGTGATTCGGACCGCGCGCGCCCGGGCGCGAGGCCGCGGTGCAGGCGAAGCGCCTCGCCGATCTGGCGCCCCACCGTGTGCAGCGGATTGAGCGAGGTCATCGGTTCCTGAAACACCATGGCGAGCCGGTTGCCACGCACGTCGCACATTTGCCTTTCGCCAAGGTCGAGCAAATTGGTGCCTTCGAGCCGGACCGCGCCCGTAGCGATGCCGTTCTCGGGTAAGAGACCCATCACCGCCAAGGCCGTCATCGACTTGCCACAGCCCGATTCGCCGACGATGCCGAGGGTTTGCCCGCGCTCCAGCGTAAACGAAAGATCGCGTACCGCACGCGCGGGCCCGTGCGCGGTTTGCAGGGTGACCGTAAGGTTTTCAACGTCGAGCAAGGGCATCATCAACGCTTTCGGACCAGGCGCGGGTCGATCACGTCGCGCAGACCGTCGCCGAGCAGATTGAGGCCGAACACCGAGAACGCGATTGCCGCGCCGGGATAAACGGCAAGCCAGGGATTGAGGAAGATCATCGACTGGGCGTCGCTCAACATGCGGCCCCACGACGGCGTCGGCGGCTGCGAGCCGATACCGAGATAACTGAGCGCCGCCTCGGCCAGAATCGCCAGCGCGAACTGGATCGTCGCCTGCACCACGATCACCGACACGATGTTGGGCAGGACGTGCTCGACGGTAATTCGGAACCGGCCCTTGCCGGCGGCGCGCGCGGCCAGAATGAACTCGCGCGTCCAGATCGCGTTGGCGGCGGCACGAGTCAGGCGTGCAAACACCGGCACTGAAAATATACCGATCGCGACGATGGCGTTAACCGCACCCGGCCCGGTCGTTGCGACCAGCATGATCGCCAGCAGAATGGCCGGAAAGGCGAACATGAAATCGCTCGCCCGCATGACAATTTCTTCGGTCCAGCCGCGGCGCGCCGAGGCCAGCAAGCCAAGCGAAACACCGAATACCAAACCGATCGTCACCGCGACGACGCCGACGGTAATCGAGTTCTGGGCCCCGGCCATTAGGATCGACAGAATATCGCGGCCGAACTGATCGGTACCGAGCCAATGCTCCGGCGAGGGCGGCGCCAAGCGGCTGGGAATGTCGATCTTTGTCGGATTGTAGGGCGTCCAGAACAGCGACAGAAACGCAATCCCGAGCAGCGTGCCCGCCAGCAATCCGCCGACTGCGAACGAGCGATGCGAAATCGCCCGGTGGAAGAATGTATTGTGTTCCGTCATCTGCGCGCCTTAGATGTCGTGCGCTTTGAGACGGGGGTCGATGGCGGCATAGAGCAGATCGACAACGAAATTTATCGCCACCACCATCGCCGCCAAAATCACCACGAGATCGCGCACCACGACGACATCGCGCTGAGTGATCGCCTGCAACAGGAGCCGCCCCATGCCCGGCAGGGCAAACACGTTTTCGACGACGATAGTGCCGGCCAAAAGATTTGCGAATTGCAGTCCCATGATGGTAATCACGGGAATCATCGCGTTGCGAAGCACATGGCGCCAGAGCGTTGCGCGCCGCGAGAGCCCCTTGGCGCGCGCCGTGCGCACGTAGTCCTCGCGCATCGTCTCCAGCACTGATGAGCGCGTGAAGCGTGCCAGAATCGCCCCCTGCACGGTCGCGAGTGCCAGCGAAGGCAAGATCAGGGCCTTGAAAGCGGGCCACACCCCTGCCCCCCAACCCGGGAAACCGCCGGCGGAAAACCAATGAAGGTTGACCGCGAAGAACAGAATCAACAGCAACGCGAGCCAGAAATTGGGAATCGAAATCCCGAGCTGGCTGATACCCATCACGGCGACGTCACCGGCGCGGTTATGGCGCGCCGCGGCATAGATCCCGAGCCCAAAGGCAACGGCCACCGACAGCACCATCGACATCAATGCGAGCGGCAGCGTAATGCCGAGGCGCGCCTGCAACAGTTCCAACACGGGAACGTTGTAGGTGTAGCTGACGCCGAAATGCCCCACCACGAGCCCGCCGACCCAGTCGAAATAGCGTTCTGTCGGCGGGCGGTCGAGACCGAGACGGATGCGCAGTGCCTCGACCGCACTGTCGGGCGCATCGATTCCGAGAATCACCAGCGCCGGATCACCTGGTAGAATCTCAAGGGCGAGAAAGGTGAGAATCGTCGCGCCGATCAACGTGGCAAGAAAGGTCGCGAACCGCTTGACCAGAAACAGACCCATACCTGGACGGTGTCCCCTGCCCCGGAAGAATTCGGCCGCCGTGGGGCTATCCTGAGACCCTAGAGCAATATCCGAACCGATTGAACCGGCGCAGTTCTGGATGTTCGGATAAGATCGCCTTATCCTTCAAGCAGTTAGAGCCGTTTTTTCGGTTCATTCTATTGCCGAAAACAAATCAACCTGACGCGATGCGGCCTAATGGGTGTGCCGAGCGGTGGCGCCGCGGTCTGACCCGGCCCCGGCCATCCATGATCATGGAGCGGTACCGTTTCGATCGGAGCCGCGCCGGCACTTTTTGCTGCTCACGGCAGCAGATCAAAGGGTTTTCGTCCGCGCCAACGCGCCACGCCAGTCCCGCACCTCCTAGGCGGCGCGCCGTCTTGCAACCATGCAGGGTTCCAGGCGAACTGGACGCCCTAGCGGTCGGTAATGGTTTCGTCGCTGATGCCGAAATATTCCAGCAACCGCCCGGCGGTGGCGAGCACCCGGTAATAGGCCAACAAAACACTAAATTCGCCGTTGACGAGCGCGACGCGGGCTTGAAACAGTTCGTTCTCGACGTCGAGCAGGTCGAGAAGCGTGCGCTGGCCGAGAGTGAATTGCTGGGCGTAAGCCTCGACCACCTCTTCGCTGGACAGGGCGCGTTGCTCCAACGACGTGAGCTGGGAGCGGGCCGTTTCCAGGGCATGAAAACTTATCCGCGCGGTAACTTCGACAGTTCGCCGTGTCTCGGCCTCGCCCTGGATCGCCTCGCGAACCAGGGCCGCCGCACTGCGCCGCCGCGCCGAATCGCCGCCGCCGCGGAAGATGTTGTAGGTCACCACAATTTGCGCGGTGAAGTCGTTGTTGGGGCCGTGCGCCCCGCCGGCATTTTCATTTCGGCTCCCGCCGAGGTCGAAGCTGACCCGCGGCACAAACGATGAACGCTGGCTGTCGAGTTCGCGGCGGCGGGTCAAAACTGTCGCGGTCGCGGCGCGCACCGTCGGGCTGCTATTCAACGCCTCCTCGACGATGGTATCGACGGCGTCGGGCAGGGCATCCACGGCCGGCAACGGGGGCCGCAGCAGGTCTTCGGGAAAATCCCCGACCGCCTCTAAGTAGACGGCTTCAGAATCGCGCAACGCCCCCTCGATCTGGTCGACGGTCGAGGTTGCCAAGGCCAGTCTCGCGTCGGCCTGACTAACATCGGCCTCGCTGCCACCGCCGGCTTCGGCGCTGATCTTGGTGCGCCGGAGAATGTCTTCATGGATTACAACATTGTCTTTCGACTGCCCAAGAAGGAGGCGGTTGCGGGCAACGTCGAGGTAGGCGGTCGCGGCCCGCAGTCCGATCTGTTCGCCCGTATCCAGCAATTGAAGCGTGGAAGCATCGAAGCGCGCTTGCGCCGCGCCGATCAGGTTGCGCGTCCCGAAGCCGTCAAACAGCATCTGGCTGACGGTCAGGCTGTTCTCGTAACGGGTGAGGAATTCGCTCTGCGGATCGCTTTCGGTGCGTCCGGTGCGACCCCGCGTCGTCGCGTTGTTGGTTTGGGCGCCGCCCGCCGTCGAGCGGAGATCGACGGTCGGGAACAATCCGCTGCGCGCCTCGGCGATGCCTTCCTCGGCCGAGTCCTTGAGCGCCTCGGCTGCGAGGACCGTCGGGTGGGTGTCGACGGCCTGACGCACTGCGTCCTCGATCGGCCCGGCAGCAACGGGTTCATCCGCGAACAGAGCAAAAACTAGTCCGCCCGCAGCCAGTCCCAGACGCACCCCCAATCGGCGATTGATCTTGTCTGTCATGCTCCCGCGCCGGCTCCATCTTTCCGGTCGTAAGTAATTTCTTACTATTTTTATCGTTTTACAAGACAAACCCGAACCAGCCGGAGAATTAGTCGTCCACCCCGGTCCCGAGACGAGCCCGTCATTCGACCAGGATCGGATTGAAGCTCTTGGCTGCCGCTTCGCCGCCGGGTTCCGGCGTTGGCGCACCCCCCCCCTCGCCCACGGTAATGAAGCGGCGCACTTCGTCCGTCTTGAAGCCGATCGCCATGGGCCTTTGCACGCCGGGCAGCACCACTACATCGTACAGTTCCTCGACGACGCCGTCGATGCGCAGCCAGTGGACGACGTCGCCCGTGCGCAGATCGACGACGAGAACTGCGCAGCGCGGCTTGACCTTGGCGCGCGCAAGATTGTCGTCGAGGGCGAGGCCCGAAAACGTCTTGTTTCCGCGCGGCAGCGAGATACCGGCGACGGCATAGTCGCCCGTAAAAGCGAGGCCGCGGCCGTAGCCCGGCAAGAAGGCCACCCGTTCGAATGTTCCCTTGTCGGGATCGGCCCGGCCGAAAAATCCGGAGCCCGAATCGATGAGCCACAGGCGTTCGCCATGGACCCGCGGCGAGTGCGGCATCGACAGGCCTTCGAGGACGATGTCGCCCGTCGTCACGTCGATCAGACAGCCGCCGTCGCGCCGCTGGTCGCGCCAACCATCGGCGGCGTCCGACTGGCTCACCGCGGTGACCCAGCGCGGGGCGCCGTCGGCCATGGCCAGACCGTTGAGATGACAGCGGTCCTCGGCCGCCAGCCGGGAGATGAAGGGCGGTTGCCACAGCGGCACAAAGCTCTCGCGTTCGCTCGTCGTGGCGAGGCAACTGAACAGCGTGTTGACGAAGACGACCTGGCCCGTCCCGGCGACGGCGATGTCGTGCACGTTGATGTCTCCGGTCACATAGCCGACCCGGGGCACGTAGACGCGGTCGTAGCCGTCGTAGCTTTCGCCCGCCGGGACCGCGTTTTCGAAGCGCCACAACTGGTAGAGGCTCGACATGACCAAGGAATTGCCATGGGCGCACAGGCCCATACAACGCTCGAAGGTGCGCTCGAAGATCGAGAGCCGCCCTTCGGGCCGGAGGCCGACGAGAAACATCTTCCCCGCCCGGTAGGTGGTGAAGCCGAGGCTCGCCCCGACTTCCGCCAGCCAGGCTTCGAAACCGCGCGAGGTCGAGAATTCGATGACGGGTCTGTCGGAGGCTTCGGCGACGGCCACGCGCGACGCTCGCTCAGATACCGTTAATTGTTTGCGTGGTGATGTCGGTATCGACCAGCAGCGTTGCGTTGCCGGAGCTATATTTGTTGTAGGCGTTGCCGCCGATGACCTGCGTTCCGCCAGAAACGAAGGTGCCGCCCGAAGCCGTGACGGCATCCCCAGCGTCGCCGTCGATCAGCAGTTGATTCGTCGTGTCGGGCAGTTCGAACACGTCCCGAAGCCCGAGCGTCAGCGAATTATCGCCCGAACCCGTAATGCTGATCTTTTCGATCCCCGATATATTCATGGGCGCAAGCGTCGTCAGATCGAGGGCGAAATTACCATCGAGGCGGAGTATGTCAACGCCCGTCCCGCCGTCGATGCGGTCGAAGTTGGTGTCGGAAATCGCCAGAGTGTCGTTGCCGCTGCCGCCACGAAACGAATCCCCACCGCCGCCGCCGACAAGCAAATCGTCGCCAGCGCCGCCGACCATGGCTTGGGGGCCCGAGGTGCCCGTGAAAGTGTCGTTAACCGCGCTACCGACGAACGCCAAGCCGGAAAAATCGCCGCCAAAGACGACGTAGGATTCGCCAACGTCTGCGCCGGCGCCCCCATCAGCGCCTGGGGCGCCGATGATCAGGTCATCGAAGCCGTCGCCGTTGATGTCGCCGGCACCGCTGACGGAAGTACCGCTTTGGTCACCCCCGTCGATGCCGTCGATGCGAAAGCCGTTGGTGCCATTGAGCGACGACAGGGCGAGGGTGGAGGAGAAGCTGGAAGCGCCGAACACGACGTAGCTTTCGTCTACCGGCACATTATCCACTAACTTGGCGCCGATGATGATGTCGTCGAAACCATCGCCGTTGATGTCGCCGGCATTGCTCACCGAACTGCCGCTTCGATCGCCGATGTCGATGCCATCGATGCGGAAGCCGGTGGTCCCGTTGAGCGACGACAGGGCGAGGCTGGAAGAAAAGGACGTCGCACCGAAGACGACATAGCTTTGCACGTCGGCACCGACGGCAGTGTAAGTACCTATGACGAGATCGGCAAGACCATCGCCGTTGATGTCGCCACCGCCGCTCACCGAGAAGCCGCTTTCAACGCTGGAGGCTATGCCGTCGAGACGGAAGCCGGTTGTCCCGTTGAGCGACGACAGGGCGATGGTGGAGGAGAAGCTGGAAGCGCCGAACACGACGTAGCTTTCGCCCTCGTTATTGGACGCGGGATCACCACCTGGGGCGCCGATGATGATGTCGTCGAAGCCGTCGCCGTTGACATCGCCCGCCGAGGACACGGCCCGTCCGCTGTTGTCACTCGTGTCGATGCCGGCGAGCAGAGATCCGTTATTGCCGTCGAGCGCCGCCAGGGATAGCGTGCCGTTGTTGAGCCCGGGGACGGTGGTAATGCCGGTCTGGGTGATCGTGCCCTGAACCTGCAGTGTGACGCCGCTCTGCGAGTACTGATCGTAGGTCAGGCCGTTGATCGTGGTGGTGCTGAGCCTCAACCAGCCCGCTCCGGCATTCACCGAATCGCCGGCATCGCCATTGACGCGCAGCGTGTCGGGTCCGGAACCGGTGATCGCCGAGATTTCGCCGGGCGTCAGTGTCAGCGTGTTGTTGCCCGTTCCGGTGAGATCGACGATTTCGAAGAACGACAACGCCGCATCGGAGATGTTGGTGAGGTTGAGGTCGATACCGGATCCGTCCACGCGCAGTGTGTCGGTGCCGGAGCCGCCGACCGCGCCCCGCGTATCCATGGAATCGAATACGACGATGTCGTCGCCCGCGCCCGCCGTCACGAAGTCGTCGCCGGGGCCGCCGTTCAGCGTGTCATCGCCCGGGCCGCCGGACAGGCTGTCCGAGCCGGCACCGCCATTGATCGTGTCGTTGCCTTCGTTACCCTCCAACAGGTCGTTGCCGGTGTCGCCGTTCAGCGTATCATTCCCCGGGCCGCCCGTGAGCGCGTCTCCCGATGCGCCGCCACTGATCGTGTCGTTGCCCTCGCCACCCGAGAGAATGTCGCTGAAGCCGGTACCGGTCATGACGTTGTCGCCGGCGTCCCCGGTTTCCACGATACCGCCCAGCACCACCGTCCCTTCGTCGACCAGTTCTTGGAAAAACGGTTCGTCGAACATGGGGTCGTCGAAGCCGAGTTCGAAATCGACGCTGAAGGGATCTGGTTCGCTGCTCTCGAAGGGATCGGATCCGGTGAACAAATCGTCGCCAAATCCGAACCCGTCGTCAAATCCGAAGGTATCGCTGAAACCGAAATTGGAGCCGCCGGGGCCGAGGCCGAAGTCGGTTCCGCCGGGGCCGAAGCCGAAGTCGGTTCCGCCGGGGCCGAAGCCGAAGTCGGTTCCGCCGGGGCCGAAGTCAGGTCCGCCGGGGCCGAAGTCAGGTCCGCCGGGGCCAAAGTCAGGTCCGCCGGGGCCAAAGTCAGGTCCGCCGGGGCCGAAGTCAGGTCCGCCGGGCCCGAAGTCAGGTCCGCCGGGCCCGAAGTCAGGTCCGCCGGGGCCGAAGTCAGGACCGCCGGGGCCGAAGTCCGGACCGCCGGGGCCGAA
>PVBE010821530.1_pt1 | contig 13313 bp, 7 predicted proteins | sample 1631181 | NCBI WGS metagenome assembly PVBE01 (sample SAMN08397723, study PRJNA350692) | Marine metagenome, whole genome shotgun sequencing project. | isolation source: water | place: Pacific Ocean | collected 2012-04
AAACTTCTTCGACTTTTGTAATGAAATACAAAGTAAAGCTTTCTTATTAAATTTAGAAACTAAATGTTTTAATACATCTTCTATACACTCAGGTTCTATATGTTCTAAAACATCTGTACATAAAAGATAATCTTCTGGTTCTGGATCATCAGACCACTCAAACATCGCTGGATCATAATTAGAAATCTCAATTGGAAGAAACCAACGTAAGTTTTCTCCTTTACCGCAACCATAGTCTAATAGTTTTTCAACATTATTACAATATAAAAAATTAGCTATGTAAAGAATGTTTCCTCTTGGTCCTGTTCCCCAATCTTCGTCCAGTCGATGAATCTCTTGAAGCTCTTTTCGATATGCTTCAGTTATAAGCATAACTACTTCTTAGTCTTATTCATTAGACCAATTGCGCCACGAACACCGAAAGAAGCTGCAACTATAACAGAAAAAGTATATTGATACCATGCTGGCATCGTATCTAAAACTGCAAAGCCTTCTCGTACATAAGGTACAAGACCAGGAATGAAGCACATTATAAGTGGTATACTAATCAAAAGCGTAAGGTACTCATCTTTCCATGAGGTTGAGCTATTCGTCTGCGCAATTTCATCCCAACTTGCTGCATTCGCTGCTTTAGCTTCAGACTTTTTTATTCTTCCATTAAGATAAGTCGATGCTAACTTACTGATAGTTTTTAATATGCTCATCATCTTTATACATAACCTCTTCAGCTAGTTGTTCAAATAGACTTCTGAAGTTTTCTAAATTCATAAAGCCTAGATCTAATTTAATTTGTTTAAGCCTATAAATATTATAAGCTTTTATAAGTTGTTCTTCTGTATACAATAACATAGTTTATTATAGGAACAAATATAGGATTTGTCAAGTTTATTTTATTGTATTGGTGCTTCGGAAGGATTCATCGCTCCGTACCATTCGTTTGCTTTTTCTAATCTTCTATCCATATGTGGATTACCTGGTCTTTCCCACATAGTAGAAAATGCAGTTGTAATCTCATCCACATTTCCTTTTTCAAAGACCTCTCTTAAACGTCTCGCTGTTTCTCTGCCTATTAAGTCTTGACGATCTCCATAAATTGTATCGTGTACAAATTGTATTTGTGAACGATTACTATCTGCTATTTGTTTATCTTTTAAATAGGCATCATAAGCAGCTTTCTTTCCCTTAGGACTAGGATCTAGACCAAACAGACCATGAGCCTGGTTAGATCCTTTAGATGTATGATCATACTTAGGAGACTCTACTGCAATATTTCCAAGTAAAGCAGCTTGTACTTCTTTTCTAGAAAACCCTGCTTCTCTTAAATCGTCAGCAAGAGAAGGTCTTTTCTTAGCTTTTACTTCTATCTCTTTTATCGGTTCTTTTCTTTTCTCTTTGTATCTTTTTTCTAGTGCTCTCCTAAGTACTCTTCCAGCCGTACCTCCGAAGAACATTTTTTCTCTAACATAACCACCATCTCTTTTTAATTTTCTTTTCTTTAGAATTTTCTTTAAACTCTTTACTTGTTTTTCTGAGATAGGCGCAACACCTACATGTAGTAGCAAACCTCCTCCTTTAAAACCTAAACGATGTAAGGGTTCTTCGACTCCATCTAATAATCCACCGCCTTTGAATCCTAATCTTTCCATAGGATTATCGAAAGGAAGGCGAGTACGAGAATCTATTCTTTCTGACGGATCTTCAATTACGTTAGAAACTGGGTAGTCTTTCATATTTACTTTACCGCCTTCAAAGAAAGTTAATCCACTAGAACCTGATATAGCTGTTTTTCTTGCAAACTCATCATTTGGAACATCTTCAAAACTACCTCCTCTTAATTGCATTATTCTATTTACAATGTTTGTAATATCTCTACCAAAAGGTAAAGGTTTAAGAGCTTCAACTGTAGCACCTTCATAATCTCCTACTCCTAAATCAGCACCTAAAGCTCTTGGTGTTCCTAGCAGTCTATTCATATAGGCAAATAAAGGAGTTATATTTTCTATTGGAGTACTGATTGCTCCTCCTCCTAAGAACCTAGTCATCTTTTCAACGGGCCAAGGAATGATACCACCTACTGTAGCAGATTCTTGAAACCATCTTCCAGACAACATAGAAGGTTTATTATCTTCGTAGTATTTAACACTAGGACTTGTTATAATTTGCATTTCTCTAATACCACCATAGATAGTTAATGCACCTATCATTTTAATAGCTAGTGCAACGTCTCCATCTTCTACTCTTTTTACCAGAGAATTCATCTGTGCAGTTTTAGCTTGTGCCCAAGATAAGAACATACCTAAAGAACGTATATAAGGATCATGATGCTGCGCAAAGTGAAGTCTGTTTCCTGATGTAGGTATTAAAGTATTCATATTCCATCCGTTGATTCCAGCTCGTATTAACGGAATTTGTCCTTTGGTATCTTTCATAGCTTCATCAAGATTTTTAAACTTACTTAAATATTTAACCTCATGTCTTTTTAAACCTAATTCATTTAGTTTGTTTACATTAGCCTTAGAAAGTTTTTGTTTCTTTACAAGCTTCTTATTAAGCACTTTACTAAGAGTAAATGCTTCTTGAATTCCAGTATTAAAAGAAAACTTTATACTGTAGTCTGTTAAAGGAGTCATTTGATTAAATCTAAAGAATTTATTTGTCCACTCACCTACCCAAGAATAAGGACCTTCTATCATATGTGCAAGTTTTTCTTTTTCCCAAGCACTTCTAGGAGCAGTTCCTTTTAAAGATTCTTTATATCCTGCAAAACCTAAGTCTTTAGCAAAGTCTTTTTTCTGAACGTGCATTTTTAGTAAAGCTTTAACAGCAGAAAAGTTTCCAGCATTTTGAAAAGGCTGTACTAGATCAGCTAATTGGATAATACCTGAACGAGTTAACATAGTTGTATTACCTAAGAAGGTTAACACAGCCATCATTCCTCTTCCATGATCACCACCAAAAACTTCGTGCCCTACTCCAATTGTTTTAAAGTATCCATTTACTTGTTTACCTAAGAACTTTAATTTTTGATCAAGCTGTGCTTTAGTAATCTCTCCTCTTGCCGCTTGGGAATTTAAAGATCTTCTAGCATGTCTTAAATTTTCAAAAACTCTCCCTCCTTTAGAGCTTGTTCTAATTCCCATAGCTCTACCAAACTCAACACCTCTTACTGTATTGTCTACCCAAAGTTTTAAAACTCTATCCACATCTTGTTCTAAGAAATCTTCTAAGTGTCTTAAAGCAGATGTCTTTGTAATTTGTCTTGCTTTATCAAAGTTGTCAAGTAACGGAATACCTGTTCCTGATGCATGATGTTTTGCTCCTTTTTTAACTCGTAGCATAGGATCTATTAGCTCGTCTAAACTTAATTCTTTAGTTTTAGCCTCTCTTAAAGAATTAACAATACTATCTGTTCTATCGTCAGCCCATTTCTTTCTTGCATCTTTACCTCTTACCTTTTTAATATTATCTGCCCACTCTTCTTTAACAGCTTTGTTCATTTGTTTCCAAAATACACTTTTTCTAATTTGATTCTGTGGAACAGCATCTATTGATTCTACTATTTTATCAAACATGTATGACTGAGGCAGTCCATAGTTAGATATAGCTTCAAATTCTTTACCAGATGCTTTAACATATTTATTTACAAAGTTATCTCTAAACTTCTCGACATTAGGTATAAGTATTTTTACATTTGCCACATCGTCCGCAGTAAGAGAAAACTTTTTAGTCGCTGTTTTAAGAGTATCTAGATTCTTAATAATTCTAAAAGCCACTATTCGTTGTGTCTCAGTACTACCTTGCATTACTCTAGCAATTAAAGGACTAAATTCTACCATTAAATAATCTGCTATTTTTTCTGCACTATTAATACTCTTCTTACCTTGTCCACCTTGAATATGATAAAGTAAACGAGTAATAGTTTCTACTGGACCGCCATGAGATACTCCTTTAGATGCTGCTGTTCCTGCTGTTTGTACCTTTAAGAAATTATGTAAGGCAATCATCTTTTGATTTTTAAATATACCAAAAGCTTTTTCTTTCTCTAGCCCTGTAAGGAAAGGAGTTTTTTGAATCTGTTTCTGAGCTACTCCCAAGAACATTCCTGTAAGAACAAAACCATAGATTAAGTCAGGATCTGATTCTTCGTCTAGAATAAAACTTCCTGATAAATAACCTAGACCTCCTCCCATTAAAGGTCTGAATCCTTCATACATTATAGTATTTAATATGTTGTCAGTTAATGTACCTTCTTTTTTGTGCGCAATAATTGCTCCGTTCTGTAAAGAAGCTCTTCCTTCGGCTATTCTTTTTAACATAGGAGTCTGTTGTTTTAGAAGCTTATCAGCAATTAATTTTTTCTTTTTTAAAGCTGCTAATTTTTGATGACTATAAGGCAGTTTAAGCCCGAACCCTGGTAGTAATGTTTGCTGAGAATCTTTACCTCCTTTAAATAGGTCTTTAGCTTTTTGATTTTCTTTTAGCGCCAACCTGTAAGCATCTTGATCTCCTTTAGCCTTATGAATTCCTCTTGTAAATGCAGGCATAATATCTAGATCATCACCTAATCTTGTGAAGATTCTTGTATAAGCATCATCACTCATCATTTCCATAGCAACTCTTTCTATGTCTGCTGCTTCTTTTTTAGTGAGAGTTATTTCTGGTTCGTCTACTATAGTATTCTTCTTGGTAATTTTCTTACCGCCTTTATCCACACTAACATCCATATCCTTACCACGAGGAGCTTTAAATTTATCTGCTAATAGTTTACCTCCAAAAGAAGAAACACCTCCCATGCTTCCAGCAAATAATAAACTGCTCGCGTTAACTTCTCCGTATGCTGCATATTCATACAAAGCCATATCACCTACACCTACACCAGCACCAAAACCTGTGGCTGCCATCTTACCCATCTTTGCAACTTTTGCCCAAGGTAAGAAGAAAGTTACAGGATCAGCAAAAGCAGTAGCAACTCTTCCAGCTATTACTTTTAAATCACCTTCCCTACCTCTGAAATCCTCACCATATTTTTCTTGCATATAAGAAAATATTTTATCTCTTCTTTCTATTTCTTGTTGCTTTAATGCTTCGTTAAATGACATATCACTTGTAGCACTAGTTGCACCAGCTTTAACCATACGCAATATATTACCAATAGTATGTCTTTCTAATTTTGCTCCTAATTCATACAGTCCTTCGTCATCTGTAGGAGCGATCTGTTGTGCTATAATATTTGCTCTCTGACCAATTTCACCATGTAGTTTACTTTTTGCTTTTGCTGCTTCTTCTGCTTCTTCTCGTGTTTTATATATCTCAAGTCTACCAGGATCTTTTCTTTTCCAATAATCATAAAGTTGATCTTCTTGTTCTTGAGAAGGTCTAAGACCTACTAAATAACCATCATCTAATAACGCAGGTAAATTGACATACTTACCATCCTCACGTTCATGGGTAACAGTATTTGAAGTCACATAGCGCTTACTAACATCGTCTTTATAAAAGACAACGCCTTCTGCTGTAGCTTCTCTTGATAGGTATCTTCCTCCTGGAATAGGAGGTTCTGAAATTGTAAAACCAGAAAAAGTTTTCTCTTCTTTTTCTTCTACTATTTGAGGCTTTTCTGCCTCTGCTTTGGCTATTTCTGCCTCTTCTTCGTCTATTTCTTCTTGTTCTTCGAGAGCTTCTAGCTCTTCTTGACGTGCTTCTGCCTCTAAACGCTTACGTTCTTCTTCTTCTTCTCTCTTTTTACGCTCTTCCTCTGTCTCTTCTTCTTCAGAAAAGACTTGTGGAATTGTCTGCTCACTCTCAAAACTAAAAGGCATTAGATTACTCTCCTTTGAGTATAGCTTTTATTATATCTTCTGCCGCAAGCTTTCGTTCTTCCATAGATAACTTACGATAGGCTGTTCCTGTGTGTTTTTTAATTAAACTTCCTACTGGACCATATTGTTCTTTGGCTATAGCTTTTTCAAGTTTTTCAATTCTAGTCTGATCTATAGAGCTTAGAACTGCGGGAACTACTCTTTCTAATAAAGAACCAACATTACCTATTATCTCTTTCTCTTTAGCTTTACGCTCAGCTTTTTCTCTTGCTCTTCTAGCTTTACCTTCTGCTTTAGTCTCCGTTTTTCTTTTCTTCTTCGGAGTAGCAACTACCTCAGGTCTTTTTTCTGCTGTAACTTCAATCTCTTCAATCTCTGGAGCAGTAGGAGTAGTAGGAGTAGTAGGAGTCTCTAATATTTCATCCATTTGTCTTCTTGTAGCTGTTACCTCTATCTCTTCTATTTGTGGCGGAGGTGGAGGTGCGTAGTCAGCCATTATATTATCTACCTCGTCTTCTAACTCAGGTCTATATTCTTTAATCAGATCTCGCATTCTATTTAGCTCAGAAAGTGATTGTCCTTCTTCCATATTCTTTTTAAAGTCATTAGTTATAGCAACAGGATCCATAGCCATAAGAGCTTCTGCCATAGTTCTTTCTTTTTCTTCTAATCCTTCTAGTTTCTGTTGTATAAACTGTTGTTGTTCTTCTTTGCTTTTACGCATCAAAGCTTTTTCAGTATCAGATATGACATTAAACTTTGAAACATAAAGATTATTCTTATCTCTCCATGCTGTATCAAATACTCTTTGATCTCCTTCTTCTTTTGTAAAGATAAAATTTTCTCTAATTGTTTCATTTATAGCTTGAGCCATCATCTCAGGAGTTATATCTATAATGGGATTAGGATCATTCGGTGTTGCTGCAATATTAAACGCTTCTCTTTCTAGTAGTTTTAAACTATTAAATACACTTGTTCTAAAATTATTTACCTCGACTGATGTAAGATTGTCAAATACCATTTCTAGCTCTGCTTTACTTAAAGCTTTATCACCATCAGATACACCATTATATGCTTCAGTAGATACCTCGGCAAGAAACCCACTATTAAGTTTAATATCTATTCCGTCAGCTTGTACTTGATTCCAATCAATTTTACCATCTTTGATGTATTTTGCATCTATCCCTGAGGTATCCATCACCTGATTCTCTACCGCTTTAAAGGAAGAAGCATAGATTTTTACTTCTCTTGCATTATCAGGTTCGTCTACTACAATTGCTCTCTTTAGTTCTAAAGCTTTTACAGGGCCGTATTGTTCTGTAGACTGTGCAATTAGATCATCAAGTGCTTTACTCTGATCTGTACTCATTTGTACTCTATCTCTAAAAGCTTCTGCTGTCTCATAAGAAACTTTAAAAGTATCACCACCTAGTTTAATATCTGTATACAAATCTTCGTTGGATTTAGTTATACCTATTTTATTTAAACCTGCTCTTATAATACTTGTATTATCAGGAGAAGTTAATCTATTGGTAGCATCGATTAGAATTTTTTCATAAGGTGCTTTTATTTTCTCCTCAGATACTAGTACTCCATCATCTATATATTGACCATATTTTGCATATTTTTTTTGATATTCTCTTAAATTATCTGCACTTTGTATAGTTGCTTGGCTTCTTATTTGCTCCATTATAGATGGATCTGCATTCTGCATAGTGCTTGTAATACCTTCTGCTCTATTTATTCTTTCCATTTCTAAATGTCTTAGATAGTTATGTACGTCTCCTCCCTCTCTAACATCATTAACATTAATACCTTTTGTAATCATGTCTTTAACTTGAAGATCATAAAAACTACTTGCTTGTTTAAAATTAGCTAGTGCTGCTGCCTCTGCTACAGTATTAGTTCTTTTCAGATGTTCTAATCTAGAATTAGCTCTTCTTTGCATTACCATATCGCCTATACCTAAAGCCAGAGCTGCATAACCAGCAATCTTTGCTTTTTTACGTCTCTTTTTACTTCGCTTTTGAGCCGATGCTAGAAGAGATTGTCCGAATGCTTGAGAACCTCCCCCTATATCTACTTTCCAATTTGCCATTTTATTTTATCCTCTTTGTTCTAATAAACTAGATTTATCATTTGTTGGTGTTGCCGTATCTGGCATATCTGCTCTATTATCTATGTCCACCCTACCTAATAAACTTGCGGGTAATGGTACATCTTTGATTCTTTCTTTTATCTCCGCAGATACACTACCTCCATTAGTATTAGTAATCTTACGTTGTGCTTCACCCATTAAAGTGTTCAGACCTTCCATTCTTTCTTCAGGTGTAGCTTCTTCTGCATCTATATCGTCTTCTTCATCTATACGATATTTAATACCTGATTTCTCAGCCATAGACATAATCATATACATCGTAGGTTCTACAAGCTGTAGTAATAAATCAGGATTCCATGCACCTTTTTGAAATCCGTCTATTAAGAATGCCTGTGTTATCGCTGTTATAGGAACACCATCAGATATAGCAATTATTATATTTGTAAACATTTCATCTTCAGTTAACATTTCAAATATAGAATAAGAAGCTTCCTCTAAAGTAGTATATGTCGGAGGTCTTTCATAAGGCTGTGGGTTATCAGGTGAGTTAGTTAAAGATTGCCCAGGAGTTGGTCCTGAAAAACTTGATAAATGCTCAAGCGCTTCCTCATTAACATTTACATTGTCTTGTTGTATTGCCATAATTGTTTCCTATAAATTAATCCTATGCTCCAATATTAGACATCCTTAATGTCTGACTGTTTTGCTCTAGGCATCCACATCATATAATGCGGATCTTGATAATGCGCGGCTTGTACTATCCCTTGTTGCCAGAACTGACTTGCTGGACCATAAGGAGCTTGTCCTATTCCTCCTTGTAGAGCAAAATCATGCTCTGCACCCACAACTGAATTTGATATTGCTACCGAAGCTTCTGCTGACCAACCTCCGCCACTCGCGTATTCTATATATTCTTCTTCAGTCATTCCTAGCTCAGCCGCTAGTTCTTGAATACTTTTAACCTTAGTAGATATTTCTCCTAAAGTATCTACTACCTTCTCAAAACCTGAAATATCATCTCTTACTCCAGGAGCACCTCCTGAAGCATAAAGAGCCTCTTCCCAAGTATTAACATCTACACCTTCTGGAGCTTTAGCTTTAGCCGCTGATTCTGCTAAAGTCTCATATCCTTTTGCTTCTAAGTCTGCTTTTGTTATAACTGTTGGTTTTTTTACAGCAGTAACATCTATCTCTTGTATTGCATCAGCAGCTACAGGTCTCTTTTGAGCAGTAACAGTTATTTCTTGTATAGGAGATACCTCCAAATCTGCTTTAAATTGTGCTGCACTTGCTTCAGTATGTAAACCTAGCTTATTTTGTAAGGCTTCTGTTTTTTCTCCTACCCAAGATTTCGCACCTTGATAAGCATCACCAAGCCCAACTGATTCTGCAAAACCGCCTACTATTTTATCTATTCCTTCAGTAACCGAAGTATAAGCTTTGCCTACAAAGTTTCCTGCTGCATGGACTCCTTTCATAAAAGTACCCATAGGTCCAGTTAGCTGTCCTGCCCATGATCCAAACTGCGACCACCATGCTCCTAACTGTGGCATTATCAGCATCATCCCAAGCATCCCAATTGGTCCAAGCTTTCCTATAAATTTACCTATTCCCTTAAAGACCTTTTTAAAAAAACCACCTATTTTTCTAACGCCTTTCTTGATAACTTTACCGACACCTTTAATTATCTTCTTGATGCCACCAAAAACTTTACTTAAAAATCCCATTATACTTGTACTCCTCTATTTAAATTGTAGCTATTACTCTCTCTGTATTCCTTCCATTGTTCTTCTGTTTCTATTAAATAGTCACCGAATTCAATACCATCGATAAATATCCTATGATCAGAAGTAATTAATGAATAAACAGGTTCAACCATGTCTGTAAGAACACCATATTTACTATTCTGTACTTCAGTCCATAGTCCATCTTCTTTGACTGCGTGGTTACCAGTAACTTTAGTACCTTTATAATCATACATAGTTGATGATGTACCTTGCATGGTAGCCTCTACTATTCCGCCTTTGGTATGATCATCTAATTGAAGGGTAGATATTTCTTTTGAAGAACCATCAGCCATATCAATCATAGTGCCTTTCATGAAACAAAGTTCTGGTTCAGTACTAGTTCCGCTTCCATAAACACCATTCATAATACTAGTCAGTAAAGGACTTAAACTAGTTGTCCAATTATCTTTACCACCCGCACCTTCGTTTCCTATAGCTGTAGCAAGTAATTGTGTTTGTCTTGTTAACTCATTTTCTTGATGTTTAAATTCATAATCAGCTTGATCACGAAGCTCTTGCCATAAAAATGTCAGACCTTGTGTACTTAACCCGAAAGAATTCATAGCATTCTGATGATTAACAGCATTTTGAGCTGCAGTATTTACTAGGTTTGCTTTTCTACGCCACTCTACATTTGATTGTTCTACTGCTTGTGCATTTGCAGTATTCCATTGTTCACGATTAAAGTCCATTTGATTATTATATTGACTAACTTGTGTTAGAAGGGCTGCATTAGCTTTATTAAGATCTGCCTCAATACCCGACTCTCTTGCTTCTTTGGCATTTCTAGAGTTTGCATTAAATTGTGCCATAGCATCGTTTCGTGTAGCATTATTTGTATCTATCTGTGCTGCCATGCTTGCCATAAACTGTCTACTTTGATTCCAACTAGTAGCATTAAACTGTCTAGAAGCATTTTCTTGAGATTGATCACTTAAAAATGCTTGTTGTTCTAGTTGCGCTTCTACTACTCTTGCTTGTTGATCATTATTAAGAGATGCCATATCCATAGCTAAGAAACTTTTAGCATTAGTTATTGCTAACTGTGTTCTTTGATCTACTGCTGCCATATCAAGACTAGCCAAAGCCGTAGCATTTTGCATCGCTTCTTGTTGTCTTTGGTTGAAGTCTTGTAAGACAGTTGTTTGCATGAATTTACTATTTGCAAGTTGTGTTTGTTGATCTACATTAAACTGAGACATATCTAAACCAGCAACAGTTTGTGCATTACTTATAGCTATTGCTTGATCTGAGCTTAGCTGTGAAATACCCATAGCATTTGCAAGATTAGCATTTGTTATACCTACTTGCATTTTAGATTGAAGATTTGCCATTTCTGTTTGCATCTCAGCACTAAGGTTCTCAGCACCAGCTTGGTTTAAAGCTTGTAAGTTTGCTAAGTTTACTTTTTCTTCTGACGACAGATTTGCTTTATTCATATCTTGTGTAAAAGCTGCATTCTGTGCCATAAAGTTTGCCGCAGTTTGAAATACTGCAAGTTTCCCTTGTTGTTCAGCAGACATCTGATCTTTTAATCGTTCAGATTCTATTTGCAAATCCATAACTTCAATTTGTTGTGCATTAGCAAGATTTGATAAGCTCATTTGCTGTTGTTGTTGAGCATTAATTCTAGCTTCTTCTTGCTGATTCTGCAAATTTTGCATTCTAGTTTGCTGTTGTATTTGTGCCGTAGCCATTACAGCTTCTTGTCTAAATTGACCTTGTTGTACAGCAATCTGTTGGGCCATCTGTGCTGATTGACTTTCAGAAGTTTGACGATTAGCTACGTTTGTCATTCGTCTTGTCATATCTAAACGAGCTTCTTCTAAATTAGCTTGTTGCTCATTAGATAAATTCTGTGCTGCACGTTGTTGTAAAGCTTGTGCATTATTCTGTGCCATAGGTAAAGCAGTTTGAATAATTGCATTAAATAAAGCATCTCTACCGACTGTTGAAGCGCCTAAACCTCTTTTTGCAAGCATGTTTTCTACTCTTGAAACGGCTGGTCTAGCCCATGCAGGAGTTGCTCCTTCTTCTATACCTGCTATAAGGGTTTCCATTTGTGAAGAAACCAAAGCTTCTGTCGGTAATGCTGCTACTGCTGCTTGAACCTCAACTGGCTCAGCATCAATCTGTGCTGTAACTGTTGCAGGATCCTCAACAACTGCTGCAGTAATTGCAGGAGGTAAACCTGTGATCTCTCCGATCATGGTTGCTGCTGCACCAGAGCGCTCTGCTCCTTTTACTTGTTGTCTTGTTGCTGAAGTAAAAGTAGGTATTCCATCTATCTGTGCTGCATCTCCTTTTGGAGCTTCTCCTGTTATTGCTTCTCTTGCTTTTGCTTCTGCTTGTGGAGTATCTGCAATTTTACCACCTTCACCAACTTGTCTATCGGCTGTTGCTTTATCGCTTAGAACACCAATAACTCTATCTGCTTTAGCTTTATCCATAGCTTCGTCTGTCGGATAACCAGCTGCTCGTGCTCTTTCTGTTAATTTACGAATCTCTTCTGCTTCTACTGCTCTAGCTTGTCCAGCCGCACCTTGAACAGTTGCAGTATCTGCTTTAATTGCTCCATATGTTGCAGTTTTAAGAATTTCTGGATCTGCTATTACTTCTGAATCACCTGTAAAAACATCTTCTGTTACTGGTAATTCTGCTGTAAAACCTGTTGCATCTCCTACATCTTTCATCTTCGCAGTTCTAGCATCTATACCATAAGATGCTTTTTGAGCTTTAGGTAATATAGCTCCTTTAGGAAGTTTACCTTCTGCCGCACCTTGTACTATATCTCTAGACTGTTGTGCTTGCTCTTCAGAACGAACAGCATAAGTAGGGTTACCTGCGATCCAATTTGGATCTGCGGACGTATTTGTTGTAGGCGGATTAGCAGGATTAGGATCAACAGGATTATTAGGAGGAGTTACCTCTGGATCAAAAGGACTATCATCATCAACCACAGGAGGATCATTAGGTTTAGGTCTCATTTCTCCATTCACTTCTCGATAAGGACTGTAACCTCCTGCACCAAGTTGTTTTCCGCCTCCGCCATATGCCAATTTTACACGACCACCTTTACGGTAATCTTGTCTTTCTTTCATAAGTCTTTTTCTTTTCATTTTTATTTTACCCTAAGATATTTTAATTTTTCTTTGCACATGATCTTGATGGACAGTAAGGCGCAATTAGCAATGAATTTAGGAGAGACGTATTTAGTGACCGAAACTGGCAATGAGAGATTGGGTAAACAGAAGCTAGATCTGGTCATATTGTAGGGCTAGTTACAAGTCTGGTATCAAGTCTCAAAAAATAGTGATAGTGGGAACGATTTACAAATAGATATTAAATAATAATATAACTTAAATTTTAAAATGAACAAATATATAGTTCCTGTTAATGAACCTTGCCTTTTGGGAAAAGAAAAAAGATATTTACTAAAATGTTTAAATGATGGTATTATTTCTTCTTCTGGTCATTTTGTTAGAGAATTTGAAAAAAAATTTGCTAAAAGAGTAAATAGAAAATTTGCCATATCAGTAAGTAATGGTACTGCCGCATTGCAGTTGGCATTTGAGTCGTTAAATATAAAAAAAAAAGAAGAAGTAATAC
>PVBE012959615.1_pt1 | contig 13313 bp, 11 predicted proteins | sample 1631181 | NCBI WGS metagenome assembly PVBE01 (sample SAMN08397723, study PRJNA350692) | Marine metagenome, whole genome shotgun sequencing project. | isolation source: water | place: Pacific Ocean | collected 2012-04
CTGCTGGATATAAAGGGAAGCGTCATGTGTTACCAAATTCTCGAGTTATGATCCATCAACCGTTGGGTGGTTTTAGTGGCCAAGCTAGTGATATAGAAATACATGCAAAAGAGATCTTACAATTAAAAGACCGTTTAAATAAAATTTTAGCAGAGCATACGGGACAATCCCTGACTCAAATTAAAAGTGATACAGATCGTGATCATTTTATGAATGCTCAAGCAGCGTGTAAATACGGTATTGTAGATACAATACTGAAATTTAGAAAGGTGTAACAAGACTATAGTCGCTCCGATTTTTTAAGTTATACAACACTTTTAACACTCAAAGATCTTGACATGTATACAACTAACGTTTTATAAAATACACGGTTATAAATTAATCCTGTGCATCATACTAGCAATAATTACTACCTACCAAACAAAATATCACATTTCAAAGGAGTAGCGTTAAAAAATAAAAAAGCTGTATTTTTATAAGATAGGATAACGCAACCATAATAACTAAAAATATTTAGAATACCTAACACTATTGAACTATAACAATCAAACATCAAATAATCACTATTATTCTACAATAGCAAACAATATAAAGAAAATTTACTTACATTGTATCGTGATTAATATCTAAGATGAATTTAAATCATAACATAGTAAATATCAAAATTAAAGCATTAGCATTTTTGCATAAACTTTTTTTCTTTAAAATAAATACTTTAATCTCTCTAATATTAATGTACACTTGAATATATTTATCTACATTTTTATTTCAATCACTGATATCTCAATGGACCACATACGCTACAATTCTTTGTTCAAACGGAGGGGCAATATTTCATTTTGTTTACATTATAGGTTAAAGAAATTACAGAGACCCGACAAGGTAATCGAATGATTACAATTTTTTAAGATTTCTCCAAGCAATCATATATTAACAATAGTACTTTTTATTGCAACAGTTCAATATATCTGATTTAAGTGTAACTTTATAATACATTTTTCAAATTTATAACGAGAGCCGTATAGAATAACATAGTTTAAAAAACAATTGAAACTTTTACACACACTAATAATATGTGTAAATATTCATTTACACAGTAACGCACATAGAACTATTCACTACCAATTCTATCTAACTAGATGAATAAAAATAAAAATGACACATTAATAATGTCAATTAAGTACGTAATCGTCTTCTGTTTTATCATGTGTTTTATCATGAACTCACTTTGCGAATATAGGAACCAACATTACACTATATTTAAATAGCTTTTATATGTCTAACCTCTAACCTTAATACTGTGTATATTATTTACTGCCATTTGCCTATTGTCCCACATTTGTTGATACTAATATATTAATGTTGGACGGAAACCAAATAAGACATGCAATACAATATAATAATTGCATGATTATATTCCAACTAATAAGTAGGTAGTGTACAACCACTATATTTTTACTATTGCAGTTATAGTCCATTGATAAAAGCAATGTTATCAGTCCAATATAGTTGACCTGCATTTTTCTGAATTATTTTAGGAACAGTGTTTGCAGATACAGTACACGATATGACCATAATTTTTATATCAATTAGACATAATGGACAATCTATCTCAATAATTAAAAAAATCATACAACAGTCAATATTTTACTATTATTAGTCCTTCATTATTATTACTTTATCCAGCGTTAGCTTACTGCTATTAATGCTTTTTATCAAACTTTGGAAAACTTTCTCTATATCGATCACAGTTCACATTGCTATATTGAACGATATTTTACTCTTTATAAAAAAATTCACTAATAATTTTTTATTCACCATTTTACTAATGTTATTGATTTAGTACTGCTGTTCTTTTAGCATATAAATTACAAATTTTAAATTCGCTACTTAACCCATATTTTACAAACAAAATTCCTACCCACTTATAGTTTCGTAGCAAAAATATTAGCTATTTAGCTACTTTAAACACAAAGGAGCATCTAAGTGCATATACAGGATCGAAATTCTATTAATTATAACAATCAGCTTGTTTCTAAAAAACCAACATTTTATACCATGCACCACAAAAATCCCATGGTTAAGAACCAATCATCTCTAAACCTTGTTAACTTTATATTTTTATTGCAATTGCCATGTGGGCAATTTCTGAATTTCATGCATAATTGACACTAAAATAACAAAAATCAATCGGATGTAACATCCGCGTTATTAGCTACAGTACAAAAGGATACCAAAGGTTCTCTGGCACTATTATCAATTAATACTTTAAGCTGGTGATTATATTGCTAATAATTCTTCCATTAAAAAATTTCTAACCTAAATATACTACCAATATATCTATCAAAATTAAACACTCTAATTGGTAAAAATATCACATATAAGCCAGTAAGTGCAATATCATTAGCTGTTGTGATAGTGAATACTTCTTCAAAACTTTCAGAATAACTGCATAATTATGATAAACCATTTAGTCCAATTTAGTATCATATTTAAAGCCTTGTTTATTTTGACTCTAATTCATTCTAAGACTCGTCACTCGCTATATTTTACAAAATATGGTCGGGATGCTCTATAATCTAATTTATAACGCACTATGTTTGGACACTAGTGCCATCTTAGCTAGTCTTATCATTGCCATGATATATAGTTATTGATATTACTTTAGGGATGTTTTATCCATTTAACCATTATTAATGGCAATAAACTAAACTCTAGCTAAGCTCCACTAACGCTCGCTATCTACTATAGTACTGCTGCTAAGAAAAGGTACGCTTTAATTACTCCATCCCCTGTTTTCATTCTTTTATTTTTTTACTAACAATCACCATTGTAGCTAATATTATGAATTTACAAAATTACATGACAAAACATCAAATTTCCTGCACCATCATTATTATGCTAATGTTCGTAATGATTATTATAATACTAGATATATTCGGTGTATAGTTAAGTTACAAGATAATATTTTCACCTTCAGTATGTAAAACCTATCAAGTTGTAACAGTTACTAAAATCTATGTTAGATATAAAATTTGACAAAAAGCTCATATTTAACTTAGTTGTACATATATACTGATGACATACCTCTACTAAATTAAAAATAACCCTTTTAATCATATGGCACAATACACTGCAGTTCTATTTTATTCATTCTGATTTTAAAAATCATAAAATATTTCAAGTTGAATTAAAATTCACTATAAAATATAACAATCATAAAGCATCTCAAAATTAACACTTTTCTTGCATCAAACATCTATCATTGCTACACTCAGGACGAATATCTAATATACATGTTGTTACATAATTCAAGTATTTATGAGATTGCAACTTATTATGTCAGATATTACTTTATCTTCCACAAAATCCGAAATCTTTACTACATGCCCTTACTAATCAACAAATATTTTACAGGTTAGTATTTAGTAAAAGGATAATTTAACTGTTATAAAACACAATTCTGTTACTTCTGCTATCCAAGAAATATACAAACATTGTATTTCCATTCACGACAATTTTAAAATATACGATTAACATTTAAACAACCTTAATAATCAAAGTAACCTTCACAGTTACCTTACCTAGTACTATGACTTCATAACCTACTATAAAATTCATTGCCATATTAATTTAGCCTCTTGACTAACTAGGATTCATAGATTAGTAAAAACTCATTAAAATATAAAAATTTAAAAACATTAAAAGTAAAACACTTTACAAGACTAGAAAAATCCAAATTTATACAGCCTTCATACAACAACGCGTAATAAATTACATTTCATGTCAGATAATAATGAGATTTAATAGCAGTAAAACATATAGAATGCTAGAAAATCCAGTAATATTTCTGCATAATATCAACCAATAAACATATTATCTATGGAGGAACAAATGAAAGCAGCAAGAACTTCAATTGCTAGTTGTTTGATTCTATTATTTTTTTTATTCTCTCTTTCTGCACAGGAATATAACAGTACTCTTATTGAAATTTTGTCAAATACAAAAAGTATAAAAACAAACTTTATACAAAGAAATTTTGACAACAATGGAATTTTACTTCATACAGCAACAGGATATTTTACTATGAAACGGCCAGGGTTTCTTCGTTGGGAGGTCATAAAACCAGAGCACACTTTATTGATTATAGATGAAGAAAAAATATGGAATTATGATGAAGCTTTAGAGCAAGTTACATTTCAAAAAATAGCACAACAAGTTATACAATCACCTGTTTATTTATTACTAATTGGAAATGCTAATAACCTTGAAAATCAATATCATATTACACAAGTTAAAAATCATTCCTATTTACAAAAAACTGAAATTTGCTTTGAAATTACACCAAAACAAGTTGAAAAAGAATTTCAACGGGTACAGTTAGGATTTTGCTCAGAGTTAATATGCTATTTACGATTATTGGACCAATTTGGACAACAATCAGAATTTAAGTTCCAAAATTTAGAACAAAATATTAGCTTACCAGGCAAATTATTTCAATTCATTCCTCCAAAAAAAGTGGATATAATTGGTTTAATTTAGAAAAGTTTTAACATTCTAAACTATAAAACAACATGTATTATTTCTTTATTAAAACCTATTTGTGAACATGTATACCAGCATTTATTGAAATAATAATTAATACTTAACACCAAATACTAACTATATACCATACCATGTTCACACTAACTAAAATAGAATAAAATAAATACACTGTAGTACTTTCTAAATCAGAAAAAAACAAAACAAGACTATTAATACTTTCAGTCAAAATGATAGTTAACATCGTAATTAATATGAGAAAATTAACAGTGCAATATTATATATATCATGAGCATTTCTAAATGGAAATACCTTTTTAAGATAAACTCTTAAATAACGAACAATACATGTTATTTTCAAGAGTAATAAATTGTCCATTTTAGACTAGGTAAATATTTATTTTAGCACAATGCTATCATCTTTATATGTCAAATTCATTTCATATAAATGACAACCTGATAATATTGCATACTTCAAGCATATAAAAAATCACTTCTATAATTTAGATTTATAAAATATCTATCAGGAAAATAGCATTAATATATTAAAGAATTTACAGCGGTGATGTATAATAAAACAACTTTTACATATTTAAATCAATCTCAAATATTAAGCAAAACTAGAAATTAAATAAAAGAAAAAAAGATATAAAATTTACTAATTAATGACGTTAAATAATCAAAAAATTTAAATAAAAAAACTTAAAACACACTACAATACACTGAATTAATATTGAATCTCAATATAATATATTTTTCTAAAAAATAAAATCATTACCAGACTAATAAATAGCTATATTCATGCATCATTAACAAGTCACTAACTCTACTTCATATTTTATTTTACATATTCTTTGAATATGTTAGTATCAATAAAAAAATAAAATAAGCATGAATAGAATTCAAAATAATTGGACACCTTTATTATCAACCCCTATGCTTTAATCTAATACCATTTTATATTATTTAAAGCAATGTAATTGATACACTATAAAATATAGGCACCAACTCTACGGAAACTAACGGTACAAAATAAATGCATAGTGTAAAAACAATTTAGCATACAACAAGTAATATTGTAATCCATTAAGTACAACTAACCCAAAAATTTTAAAAATTGAATGATTACACAAATATGGAAATGATCACTTATAGACCATCAATTGAAATCACAATATCTAACACATACTAGAAAATTCATAATCCAACAATCATAAAAAAATAAATACTCCTATTAATCACTATAGTCCATATATTTTAAGATAAGAACCTATAAAAAAGTTCAAAACATATGTAGATAAATAACAATAAAAACACAGTTCATGTTCAATTCATTCAATAAAGTAAATAATCAAAATAAAACATTATGCATTGACATATTCAACATACCACGAGAATTACTGTTTAATGATAAAAATTTACAGTTAACACATACCTATAATTAGTAAATTACACACCATAAATATAATTTATGAATGGAAAGACTAAACTCAAAAATGATTATTCAAATAATATTCAGAGATATGCTCCAATCACAGATTATGTTGTAATAATAAATTATATTATTAAATCTAAGATATTTAATTCAGTTTTACTGAAAATAAACTTAAATTATTTTAATTGAAACAAATGAATTAAATTCATCCTTTATAATATTAGTTAACATTCATAAACATTTAACTAACATAGAAAACATAGGATACTATCTTGCGTAAGCAAAATATGAATCGATTTATAAATCGAGTACTGTAATGCTAATTATTTGTTGTTATCATTCTAATAATGAAATAAGCATGTTAGTATGTATTGTCCATGAAAAATACTATTTTCAATATATCAAAAGTTAGTACCTTTACTAAATGTAAAATTTTATGAACTATTTGTGATAAGAAACTAAAAATAAATAGCCAAACAAGCAAAATACAACTTTACTGAACATTAAGAGAATAAATATAATTATAAATGAACGATAGCATTACGTCATATTTAGTTAATATCAGATTTATTAGCATCTTTCAAAACTAATTTTAAATTATAAATGCGTAAGTATAGCTTCGAAACTAATATTTAAATCCTTCGATCATCATAATCTACTAAAATCGCTCCACTTTAATAGTTATCAAATAATTTGTTTCATTTCCATTCACTCAGTAGCACCAAAACAAACTTTCATCATCACTCTCCTTCTTACTATAAGTAATAACTAGCAATTCATAGAAATTTTCAAGTTTATTACTACATTTTTCATTTTTTTAAAGAATACCATTTAAATCTAATAAAAACCTAAGTATCCTTAGCCTATTTTTTTATACTTTTCATATCGCAGTATTCAAAATTTAAAATAAATTAAAGGCTTTCTATTATAAAATACAGAAAGTCATATAACTTTTCTTAAAAACTTAAAATTAAAAAATCTATAAGAGCGTTTCTAGTTCAATCAATATGCTATCATATATAACAATAGCTAGTTTTAGTAAATAATCAAACTAGCAAGTTAAGAAAACAATTACCCTGAATTTAAGATAAATGGTAATATTTAAATACATTGATCCCCTGATAATAAGTATCACTTAACTATTACAAAAGCAAAGCACTTCTTTAACACATTTTTAACTTCAATGCATTGAAACTATTCATAATTATGTGATAATTTAGTATAAGTACTTATTAGCGATAAATATTTGCAAATTCATGTTATATTTTTTAAATGTTTTAAGGTTAGTGTTGTGAACACTCTTTATTCATAATATACGAACTTTAATTTAAAAGCACAAAAATATCTTAAAATAAATATTTTAAAATAAAAACATTTTGTTATATTAAACCTTATGATTATAATTGAAAGCTTGAATAAAACAAACATTAGGGTTAAATTAAAACTTTTAATGTAATTAGGTAACTGTTGCGTGTTTGAATTAAATGTACCTTTTTTTGAAAAAAATCAGGCGAAACGATTAGGTGCCTGTTGGAATCAGCAGACTAAAAAATGGTTTGTACCAATGGGAATAGATCCTAATTTATTTCAACGTTGGTGGCCAAAATCTCCTGGAGAATCAAACTTAATTAAAAAAAGAACAATAAAACAACACAAGCAAGTACATTTACTTAGTGAGTTACTAACTAAAATAAGCCACGTCATTTATGATGGCTTACCTAATCTTGAGTGGGTGATAGCTGAAATCAGCGAAATATCTTCATTCAACAGACATCAGTTTTTAACATTTGTGGAATATACGGATGACGGGAATAAATGTGCTCATGTTAAAGGGTGTATTTGGAAAGATAAGGCTAAACTTTTATTTAAAAATTTTAAGGAAATAACCGGTTCTATTTTAACTAGTGACATAAAAATACTCATTTTAGTTCGAGTAGAATTTCATCCTAATTATGGGCTTTCATTAAATGTACAAGATTTAGATCCTAGCTATACTCTTGGTGAAATGGCTGCTAAAGTAGCAAAAATAAAGTTCGTTTTACAAGAGGAGAGAATATTTAATAATAACAAACAACTGTCACCTCCAAAAAATTTTAGAAATATAGCTGTAATAAGTCCGGAAAAAGCAGCTGGATTAGGCGACTTTAACCGTGAAGCTAATATTCTGTCTAAACATGACCTTTGTGTATTTTCATATTTTCATGCAACATTTCAAGGTAAAGAAGCAGCAAAAAATATTATCCTAGCACTTCAAAATATACTATTAAAGCATAAAATTTTTCCATTCGATGCATTAGTTATTATTCGAGGTGGTGGAAGCGCAGCAGATTTAACTTGGTTGAATGATTTAGAATTAGCCCGAAAAATTTGTCTAGCACCTTTATACATTATGGCAGGTATAGGACATCAGCGAGATTATACCATAATCGATGATATTGTCACTCGTCCATTTGATACGCCATCTAAAATTAGCGCTCACATCTTTCAGGAAGTTATAAAAGAAACAGAAATAGTAAAACATTGCTTCTCTAATTTAGTGATGTCAGGAAAAGCACGATTTTTGAAGATTGAAGCTCAATTGGAATTTTTTATCATTAATTTGACAGATAAATCAAACATTCTTCTTGATTATACAATGAAAGAATTAAAATTAAGACAACAAAAAATTTATGACATGATTCAAAAAGATTATCTACATGTTAATCAAATAACTAAACGGATAATTAAGGAAATATTATGTCAAGCTCCAGAAGTTATTTTAAAACGAGGTTTTACATTAGTAAAAAGTTTAACAGGAGAAAATATTTCCTTCATGACTATCGCAAAAGCACATAGGACATTTCGAGTAATTTTTCACGATGGTGAATTAATAACTCGTATTGTACCTAACATTCCAACTATAGGAGATCAATGTGAAGAAAAATAACAAAGATCATGATCTATTTAGTAAAAATTATCAAATTTTACAAGAAATCTCAGATAAATTATCTTCTCAAAACGAACCAGATATCGATAATTTAGTCCCTATGATTGAAGAAGCAACAAGAGCGTATCAAATATGTAAAAAACGATTAGATAAAGTTAAGTTAGCACTTGCAGACCATCTTGAAAAAGCTCCTTTTGAAAAACAACAATCTTAATAAGAAATAGTTAGGTTAGACATTGACTGAAAAGCGAACAATAGTGAATCACTATTGAATATTTTATCTATATAATAACTTGTAAGAACTAATTTAACCTGAGAATTAATTGATTTTTTTTATAAATTTATCTGTATAATAAACACATTTGATTCCATGAATAATAGGATCTACATATACAAACATAAAATATATAGATACAATGATTTTTTAAATTAGATAAAACTTTTGTTCTTACTAATTCTACCATACCTGTGAATATCATTTTTGCAAATATTGTTAGTTACAATTAATGTAAAATTACTAACAAATTCTATTAAACTATACAAAATATAACCTTTCATATTACGCTAGTATTTTATTTTCATAATATTTAGTTGAACTCTATATATTTCCAAAATACAGCAACGTCACACTATGTGATATTTTTAAAATATCCAATAAACAATATCATAACCAACCAGAATTATATGATATACCAAGAAATTATCTTTAATATTGATAACAAAACCAGCTTGCTCATGCCATGCACCTTACACAAATATTTTAACTGTGCTATCGAATAGGACATAAATATGCTGAACTGCATGAATATTTCCTAACTCTGATAACTCAATGATTTATATTTTTCTAAAAGTACTAGTATATTCAAAACATTAATTGATATACTATATGATATAGGTTAAGAACCTTTCAACTTCTTGCCACTAAGACAAACAAAAAATTATTATTCATTAATGATACTTCAATTGCACAAAGAATCATGCAAGCTTATTTGACACATATCAACGCTTTTATCCATTTGAGGTCAATAGGAGTCAAAACCGTATTTTTAAACCTTATATTCTGACAAATAATTATTTTATAAAACACATTTTCAGCTTATATCGGTAGCCTTTTATAATTATTAGGGATACTATAGCATTTAAACTGTAATAATTTCTATTAATATGACAATCAATCTTATTGTCATTGTACTAGCATAGTATAAACCAGTAGCGAGAATTACTAAAATAAATAGTAATCCAAAACAATAATAGAAATTAAATTTTATCGTAGATCAACATTTAATAAAATTTAACTAGCTTATAATTTATAGCAATTCAAAAAACTTTCTATAGATATAGAAAACTATATACAAAGATGGTTAAATTTACCTACATGAGTGAACATTACATAAGCCTAATCTTAAAATACATTTTATAATTACGTTGGATAGTCAATCTATGCTTACTAAAACATTTAAAAATATAACTACAAGCATTAAGTGAATAATTACGATAAGGAAACATATAGTAAAATAAAAATCAAACATTTAGGATATTCTAATTCTCATGTTAATTTACATCATTTAAAAAATCTAAACAAAACATGGTATATAGTATTCTAGCAGTCATTAAATCATCCAATCAGTTATTTTTAGTTTCAAAAAAAAACACAATAAAGCTATAACACATTCGCCTTAACTAATATAAATAGTAATAAATTACAAACACTGAAGGAAAAATTTTATCAAGTCGCATGATACAAAAAAATATAATAATGAATAATATGTATGCTAGTATATTGGTATTACAATACAGTTGTAATATATTCTATATTAGAGTGAATTTCTACTATAAAGCACCATCAGTATTTGATAAATACTTGCAATATACCAATATTTACCATCTCAAATTTAAAAATAGAACATCAGGTTCATAAATCATAAATTAAAAGTGAAGTGCCGAAGGGAGGATTAGAACCTCCGACCTACTGATTACGAATCAGTTGCTCTACCAACTGAGCTACTTCGACAGACAGAATATATAGCAAAAATCACAAAACAATAATTATAAAATATATTGCTGCGTGAATCAATATTTACAATAATTATCAGTATAAGTTTAAATACCACCTAAATTTCAACAATTAAAAAAATAAACTGATAATTAAAGAAGATTTCCGTTACATATCAGTTAACTTTGATTTTATCAATCTCAAATGCTAACATTAGCATATTGACAAATTTTTGTATTATACCAAAACTTATTTCCAATAAAAACTAATAAACTATCAAATGTAAAGGACATTAATACATATAAAGATATTCATATATTATTAGATAGCACTGAAATTAAAATCTTACCCAAGGTAAACGATAAGGAAAACACGGGTTTTAAAAACTAGTGAATAACCGAAACTATATTTGATTAATAATCATAGTTACAAAAAAATTAAGCACAAGAGCTAGCTGCATCATGAAAATAACGATTCATAAACTTGGCATTTATTGATAGGTGTTAAAAGTAATATTATTGCACACACTTCTATCATGGTTATAACTCAGACAATATTTATTAGGACATCTCAAGACACACAATATAGTATAATCATTTTTATTCGATAAGAAAAATACAACGCTTCTGCAAAACACTTTGACGAATAAACGTTAAATGATCATAATATTTTATTTTTATATAGGAAAACGCACTATCAGACATACACCAAATATAACTGCTATGCTCTTATAAAAAGTCATGTTTCGACCTTTAGTGAATATTTGTAGCCAGACAATCAAAGTTATCTTTTCAAAAAACATACCCCCTGCTATTCTATTTCAAATTCCCTCAAACTCGTTAACTCGATAATCAGCTCATCCTCGTTTTACCTCTCTTCCCATAATTCTATTGAGAAAACTATTATAAATAGAAAATAATGATTTTATTTTACAAAAATATTGAAATTATACACAAGCTATTTATCAAATTGAGAAAATCTCAACCGAAATATTTTTTTAACTCAGACTTTTGAAAATTTAACAGCAGAATGACTTAAAAAGTTTATTAGTTATTTTTACCTTTAAAATAAATCTAATTGAATTATTAAGCTTATCTAAGAAATTTCATGTCAAAACACAAGTGAACAGTAAGTATTAGTTTATGACTATGTTAATTTTTTACATCAAATCTTGTTTTTATATGTAGATTAAATGCAATGAATTGGCTTAGGCAAACCAGCGATTTTACTAGCTAGTATTACTGGACTGTTGATAAATAATTTGTAAAGATACAGGCTATTAACTTTTTCTTCGATAAGTTCATTAGCTAATATTTTGATAAATGGGCGCATAGGTGGAGTAATTTCATATTTTTTATAAAATTTTCTCATTATATAAATAACCTTCCAGTGTCTATCATTTAAATCTATATTTTCTTCTACAGCAATTGCTTTGGCTATCTCTGGAGTCCAGTCCGATAAAGTTAATAAAAAACCTTCTTCATCACGTTCAAGTGATTTCAGTAATACCATCTCTCTCATCCTACCAAGTAATATTATGTTTATGTTTAACAACCAAATCAACAAATTCTAAGTAGTCAATTAAATATATATCTAAAAAAACTTTCTCAGTAAGACCGCGTGCCTGAATATCTTCTTTAAGAGCATATAAAAGATAATTTTCTGCTAATTTTTGTAGAGCATCTTTAAAAACAAAATTAGAGATAATAGCATAAACACCATCTTGAATGAGTAATAATGAATCGGATTTTTGACTATTTAAGACTGATTTAGAAATTTGTGAAATTAAAACAATATCGGGAATAAACGGTATAATGTGAAGCATCATTTCATCCAGTTGCTAAGATAAAATCAAATGATTTAGCTAATACTTTGATTTCAGCAGGTGTTATTTGAGTCGTTTTAACCATTAAGTCTTCTGGTTTTATCTCCCAACGGCTTAATGCAGTGCTATCGACATAAATATCATCAACTCCATATAAATTTGCTGCTTTAAAAATTAAAGTAAAATTTTTTCTAAACATACGCACAGTACTTTGTTTTTCCAACAACTGTAAAATCCCATTTCCTATGAATAATAAACTAACTCTCTGCTCAAATGCTGTAATAGCTAAAACAAGTTCCTGATTTTCAAAAGCTTGTATATTTTGGAAAGGATAATTTTGTTGAATAAATAAAAACCGTTTCATCAAAAAACCTAAAATCTAATTAGTTTGTTTGCTATATCACATGCACCAACGAATGATCCAATAGTACCTAAATGAAAACCAATTCTTAGATTGTTTAAAAAAATCCCACGTCTGATAGCAGAGCTAGTACAGACAAGTAGGTTTAAATTATGTTTTTTTTCTAATTTTTGCCATTCTATTTGGATATTGTATTCAATTTGAGTAGGATTATAAATATTATTACTAATCA
>PVBE010674667.1_pt1 | contig 13312 bp, 16 predicted proteins | sample 1631181 | NCBI WGS metagenome assembly PVBE01 (sample SAMN08397723, study PRJNA350692) | Marine metagenome, whole genome shotgun sequencing project. | isolation source: water | place: Pacific Ocean | collected 2012-04
CCACGATCTTGTAACCAGCTCCGTATACACAGTTTTTTCAGCACGGGACAAGGTCCCCAATCCGACCAGAACCCCTAATGAGCTGTGGCAGACGGAGACTTTACCTGGTTCAAAATCATTCACCGGGGGTGGTCTGACACTATTCTTGATGATTATCCCCGCTATATAATTACCTGGCGGCTTTGCGCCAGCATGTCCACTGAAGACGTCAAAGAAACGATCGAAGCGGCCACTGGATTGACCGGCGTCCGGGATTCCAAGGTGCTACATCGCCCCCGGTTACTCTCGGATAATGGCGCTTGCCATGTTTCTAAGGCGTTAAAAGAATACTTGAATCAGCAGGGCTTTGCCCACACCCATCACCCGATGACCCGGGGCAAAATCGAACGATATCATCGCTCGATGAAAAATATTACAGCCCCGATGAGCTACTTGACCAAATCGGTCTTTTTGTCGACTATTACAATAATTACCGCTATCAAGAAGCGTTGAACAATTTCACCCCTGCTGATGTATATTTTGATAAGGGGCGGGAAATCTTAACACGACGGGAAAACATCAAAAAAATAACGATGCGTCAGCGTAGCAGGTATAATTGCTCTTTGAAGGTTGCTTAAATATTTGGAACCTGAAACCCTCTCCAATTTATTTGCCTGATTTGTCCAAAACCTTTTGAAGACATACATATTAAAACGGTATGGATATAACCGCTATCTCTCGATTACTTCATTCTTGATCGAACCGATTCCTTCAATTCGGCATTCCACCACATCGCCCGGTTTTAATACCACCGGCGGATCCCGGAGGGTGTTCCGGTGGAGAGAATGTCGCCTGGAAGAAGGGTGATATCTTCGCTGATGTATTCGATGATCGTGGGGAGGTCAAAAATCATGTCCTTTGTATTTCCATCCTGCATGACATTTCCATTTACGGTTGTGGTCAACCGCAGGTTTTGCACATCATCGATTTCATCGGGCGTAACCACGCACGGGCCGACCGGTGCAAAGCTGTCAAAGGATTTTCCCCTGAACCACTGGGAATCGGAAAACTGGGCATCTCTTCCTGATACATCGTTTAGGATTGTAAACCCCGCGATATGGGAAAACGCATCTTTTTTCTTTATTCTTTTCCCCTTTTTTTCGATGATGACCGCCAGTTCCACCTCCCAGTCAACCTGAACACTGCTTTTGGGTAGAGCGATGGGGTCATACGGGCCGTTCAGGGTGTTTGGTGTTTTACAAAAGAGAAGAGGTCTTTCGGGATTTTCAAATCCTCCCTCCTTTGCATGCTCGGAATAATTTTTTCCCAGGCATATGATTTTTGAAGGGCGGCAAACCGGACACCCGATTCGTACATCCATTCTTTCTCCGGCATCGGTGATCAGTTTGATCTTTTCCAGCCAGCCCTTTTCAAAAAATTCTTCATCGAAATCAGGTATCTCCGGGTAGATCTTTTTCAGATCGACGATCCGGTTGTCTTTCCACAACCCGGGTTTCTCGTTTCCATCTTGGCCAAACCGTATCAGTTGCATGAATCTATCCTCCCGGTTTTCCGACCGTCATCAAAGCATTTTTTTCCGTACCAATCGATCTGTCTGCATATACCACGGATTATACTGACCTCTTTTGCACGCAGTTGTATTCGGGAGAAAAAATAGCGCAGTTTGTTTAACCAGTAATCCGGATTCTCCGGGTTGATGTAACTTATCTTGAGCAGTATATCTTTTAACTGGTCATACATTCCGTCAAGTTCATGGCGACCGGCAAGGCGAGGGGTAAATGGTTTCTCCTCATCCGTTTCAACGATGAACAGTTCATAGCACAAAATCATCACCGCCTGTGCCAGGTTGAGAGAAGAAAACCCGGCGGTCGGTATGTTGGCCAGTATGTGGCAATACCGGATATCCTCATTGGAAAGGCCCCGATCTTCCGGCCCAAAAAGGAGGGCAACCTGGTTTTCAGGTGAAAGGGAAACAAGGTTTTTCGCCAATTTTGAAGGGGTTTGTATAACCTGTCGCTGTCCACCCAAACGGGCAGTGGTTCCGATGACATAATGATAAGAGGAGAGCGTCCGTTTCAGATCGTCGGAAAAATGCATATTGTTGACAATATCTGAGGCACCGTGTGTGGCCATTTTCAGAGCTTTATCACGGTCGAAGTCTTTTGGGTTGACCGCCACAAGTCGCTCGAATCCCATGTTCCGCATGGCCCTGGCTGCAGCCCCGACATTTTCCGAATAAAGAGGCCGGTTCAGAACAATGGAGACATTTTTCAAATTTATTTTATCGGCCATCAACCGACGATTTCAAAGCGGTTAAAAAAGTAGGCGATTTCAACGGATGCGGTTTCAGGTGAATCTGAGCCATGGAGCACGTTTTTTTCAATTTCCGTGGCGAAATCTTTTCTGATCGTTCCTTCATCAGCTTCTTCAGGATTGGTAGCCCCCATCAATCGACGGTTTTTATCAATCACATATTCACCTTCAAGAACCATCACAACAACGGGACCGGATGACATGAAATCCGTGAGGCTATCGAAAAAGGGTCTCTCTTTATGGACCATATAAAACCCTTCTGCCTCGGTTTTGGTCATCTTGAGCAACTTCATGCCGACTATTTTTATATTGCTTTTTTCGAAACGTCTGATTACTTCACCGATCAGCCCATGCGAGACACCATCGGGTTTTATTATTGAAAGTGTTCTTTCCATAAATTCATATTCCTTTTTCTAAATTTTGATTCCCGGTGCCATAACAAATGCCGGGTTTCAAGTCAACATTTGTCATCGGGTCTTTTTCGGCGATAGCGGTTGACAACGATTTCCCCTCAATTTATGATAAAAACCTGTTATGTAACCCCTGAGGATAATACCGAATCCTTGGAAAGATCACCTACTAAAAAGAGAGACAAGCAATGCCAATTTATGAATTCTATTGTCAAAGCTGCCATACTATTTTTAATTTTTTTTCCAAAACAGTCAACACCGCTAAAAGACCCAACTGTCCCAAATGCAAAACAAAAAAACTGTCAAAACAGATGTCGGCCTTCGCCGTTACCGGTAAAGCAAAAGAACAAACCGACATGGATGATCTCCCCTTTGATGAATCCAAGATGGAACAAGCCATGAATATGATGGCCGGTGAGGCGGATAAAATAAATGAGGACGATCCGCGTCAAGCAGCCAATCTTATGCGTAAGCTCACGGATATGACGGGGATGCAGCTGGGTTCAAGCATGGAAGAGGCGTTGAGCCGGATGGAAGGCGGTGAAGATCCTGAACAGGTTGAGGCTGAGATGGGAGATCTTCTAAAGGGAGAAGAGCCTTTTATCCTGCCTGATAAAAAGGGAAAAACCTTAAAAGCCAAACCCGCTGCGCCGTTTAAGGATGATACCCTCTATGACCTTTGATTGGCCCCAAACCGATCACCCAATTTTAATACCACAGATTATACAAAGACCCACATCCTGCACCAATCAACCTGTGCATGGTTTGTGAAGAGAAAAAAGAGAAATCGATGGAAAAGGATATTCTAGACCGAATTGAGGTCCTACAAGGGGATATAACCTGTCTGGATGTCGATGCCATTGTCAATGCCGCAAACAGATCGCTTCTGGGCGGCGGAGGAGTTGATGGCGCCATCCACAGGGCGGCTGGTCCCGACCTGCTTGCCGAGTGCCGCGCCATCGGTGGATGCCCAACCGGCGAAGCAAAAATTACCCGTGGCTATAACCTGATTGCACGGCATGTTATCCACACAGTTGGTCCGGTTTACAGCGGGAAACAGAGCGACAGCCATCTTTTGTCCCAATGTTACGCGAATTGCCTGCAGCTTGCGATCGACCAGGGTATCTCCACCATCGCCTTTCCGGCGGTCAGCTGCGGGGTATACGGTTACCCGATAAAAGCAGCATGCAAAATAGCAGTGGATTCGACCTGCAATGTTCTAAAAGATAGCCGGTCGATAAATAGGGTTGTCTTTGAGTTGTTTTCAACAGGAGGTTACAATATATACAGGGACTATTTATCAACGATCGCCGATTAGGAGAATGTCGACTTTTCAATTTTCTAAGTTTGATCGGTTATTTTTTTCAACTCGGAAAAAAAGGATTGATAAAAAGGTTTAAGGTGCTTACCCACATGGAAATTTCATCATTGACAATGATTAATTTCATGGCTAGTTTTAAGGACAATATTAAAGGCATTTAAACCTTTGGGACGTATAGAGAAAGGTGTTTATTATTTTGAATGATCTAATGAGGAGGATTGTATGTTAGAAATTACAGCGACAGCGACTGAACAGATTTCTGAATTTTTTAAAGGGAAAGATGTGTCGCCCATCCGGATCTTTTTAAATGAGGGGGGATGAGGCGGTCCCTCCCTTGCCATGGCTCTGGATGGGCCAAAAGATGCGGATAATGTTTATGATATCGAAGGGTTCAAATATGTTGTGAACAAAGATTTCATGGAAAAGGCAAAGCCGATAAAGGTTGATTACATTGATATTGGATTCAAAGTTACCTCTGAGTTAATAGCAGAAGCCGGATGCAACGGGTGTGGTACTGCCGATACCGGCTGCGCCTGATAGATCGTTTAATCCAGTTCAGAGCAACACCGTTTGGTGTTGCTCTTTTTTTTGGAGTGGAGGGATGACTGATGCAGATCTTTATTGCCGGCGGGCTCGGTTTTATCGGCGGGGATTTGGTGAATTTTTTTCTGCACAAAGGTTACCAGGTCACCGCTGTTGGCACCCGATCAAACCCTCATGCGGTCGACCACCATAATTTTACGTATATCGCAGCAGATATGACGATAAAAGGTGATTGGCAGGAAGAACTAGAGGATATCGATGTGGCAATCAACTTGGCCGGGAGAACCATATTGAAGCCATGGACCAAGCGTTATAAAAACCAAATCCATGACAGTCGGATTCTGTCCACCCGGAACCTGGTCGATTCCATACAAAAAAATAAAAAAGTTGTCCTTTGCAATGCTTCCGCAGTGGGATATTATGGTAACAGGGGGGATGAAATACTTGAAGAAACGGCATCCCAGGGGAATGACTTTCTGGCAAAAGTCACCGGAGACTGGGAAGATGAAGCTTTAAAGGGGGAAGAAAAAGGGATACGGGTTGTAATGACACGGTTTGGAATCGTGCTGGGGAAAGATGGCGGAGCCATGAAAAAGATGGTTCCCGCTTTTCGTTACTTTGCAGGTGGCCCTATGGGGAACGGAAGACAGTGGTTTCCATGGATTCACATGGATGATCTTTTATCCGCAGTGATGTTGGTAATGGAAAATACCAATATCAAAGGACCGGTCAATTTCTGTTCCCCTCAACCGGTTAGAAACCGCGATCTGGCTAAAACACTGGGTCGTATACTCAATCGACCGTCCTTTATGCCTGCCCCCGGCTTTATGATCCGTCTTATTCTGGGAGAGCTTGGTTCATCGCTGCTTTGCAGCCAACATTGTGTCCCCCGTGTTCTATTAAAACACGGTTTTATTTTTAAATATCCGGATATAAGGGATGCCATTCAGAATTTCGCCCAACATTAAACCGACTGCAGCGGAGCCGGAATCATCAAGAAATCGAATTAAAAAGGGTAGGGTTAAGGGTATGTGGACAATTGTTTTCGTGTTGTTGATCACATTGGTTGTGGTTTTTTTTGTTTTGGACGATTATTTCCCGAAAAAAAGACAGCCAAAAAGATTCTATGACCTTCACATGCAGCGTATGCGGATAACATGACTGCATCTGTCATCAACATGAAAATATTAATAATCACCGATGACGGGGTTAGCTCCCGTTTGCATCCGAACAGGGGATGCACAGTTCGGCTTGGCCCTTTGCAAAGACCAATTTTGTTGCCATTGTCATCTCACCACACTTTGAACAGGGTTTTGAAAGGGCGATGGGGGCATAAGGGGGCTTCGTAAATTGTTTCGCCCGGGTTGAGAAAACCTCGTCAAAAGGTTTTTTGATCAAATCTTTCGTTTTTAGCAATTTTTGCCTTCTTTTTTGTTCTGAGCTAGCCTTTCCCGCGGACAGGGCTCTTTCCAAAAGTTGAAATTCTTCTTTATTTTTTCCTGTGTAATTGTAAAAATGTGTTCTTGAAAACCGGTACATCCGTTTGCTTGAACGATCAAGAATTGTATAGGCATTTTTTCCATAGTCTTTTATGATAAGGTTGCCCTTGCCGATGGTAGTACCGAGAAGTACCTGAAAAGCATCGACCGCACAGGAATCATTCTCACATATGGCAACGACCTCTTCGTCATGGGACCTTTTCAGGTCGAGGAGTCGCATCGCTTCTTTTACCACGATATAACCATATGCGAGACCAGGACATGAATGTCCGTGAAATTCAACGCATGCTTTAAATTCTTTCGGTAATTCCATTGTCTTTTTCCACTCAATTATATAATGCTTCCTTATTTTGTTTACGCTCATTTAGGATTTCATATTTTTATTCTATTATAGGTCAAACAACCCGGATGGTCAAGCCGATATAATTTTGTTGATTTTTGAAGACCGTTGGAACCCATTGCCATCCGTTTCCAAAAGCAAACCTCAAATTTATCCCCCTGTTGAACCGTGTAGAACATATTAAAAACAAAAAAAGTTGAAACTTTTCTTTGAGCGCCCCGGAGTCTGTCGGTGAGATTCATCTCGTATTTTTTCTTTGCCTTTGCGGTTTGTTTTGATTAATGAAGAAGTAGGAATTGAGGATTATCTTGGTTTAATAGGAAAATCACCCAGTCATTAAATAAGGAGGGAAAATGGAGGCTACTCAAAATTCCAGAGTTGAAGATTTTACCGAATTTGCAATGGAAGTCATCCGTCGCGCTGGGGATGAAGCGCTTTCTTATTATGGTAAAGGGAGGTTATATATTAAATTTGATAATGAATTGGTCACAGAGGCAGAACTCCATTTGATCGATTTTTTTCAAAATCAGATCCAAAATGCTTTTCCGGAACACCAATTATTTACAAACAACCACCAGAGCGATGCCATTGCAAATGGGAAAAAAACATATCTCTGGATTTTTGATGCACTGGATGGTGTTGCCAATTTTCAAGCAGGAATTCCGATGTGGGGGATGTCTGTCTCCATTATGGAGAATTTATGGCCCATTTTCGGTGCTTTTTATATGCCGAGCACAGGCGACCTCTTTTACGCGAAAGCCGGTAAGAAAGCTTTTTTAGGAAAAGAAGAAATCAGCATTTCGGACCAGGATTCGATTAATGAAGAGAGTGTGTTCCTGACCTATTCCAGATTTACCCATCATTTTCACAACACATTTCCAGGCAAAATTCGAAATCTGGGATCAACCGCCGCTCATATTTGTTATGTTGCCAAAGGCTGCGCGGAGGTGGCTATCATTTCAAATGAATCTTACCAGGATCTTGCTGCCGTTCAGATCATAATCGAAGCCGCAGGAGGAAAGATATTCAAACTGGATGGGGATGAATTTTTCCTGAACGAATACATTGATGGAAAACGGATTGAAGACCAACTCCTTGTCGTCTCCCAGGATATCTATTCAGAGGTTCTTGATTATCTCCAACCGGTTGATTAACACTTGCGCAACCCGAGTTCTGACCTTTTCATTTTGAAATTAAAGCAAAATCCCCCATTTATATGAATAGACAGAAAAAAATGCCGGTTGTCAGTGTAATTATCCCAACCTATAACCGGGGTTGGGCCATACGCGATGCCGTCGATTCTGTCCTCGATCAGGATTTTTCAAATTATGAACTGATCGTAATTGATGACGGGTCAACGGATAGCACGATACCAATCCTGGATACATACGGGGATAGGATCGTGGTTTTGTATCAGGAGAACAAGGGGGTTAGTGCGGCTAGAAACAGAGGTATTGCCGCAGCATCCGGCAAATTTATCGCCTTTCTGGATTCAGATGATATTTGGCTCCAAAAAAAACTTGCCAGGCAGATTGATTTTTTCAAATCAAATCCAGATGCGTTGATTTGTCAGACAGGGGAAATCTGGATCAGAAACGGTGTGCGGGTGAATCCAAAACATCATCACAAAAAATTATCTGGCAGGATTTTTGAGCCGTCTCTTTCCCTCTGTCTGGTCACTCCCTCTGCAGTGATGATGAAACGGGGCCTCTTTGAAACAGTCGGTTTGTTTGATGAAGAACTACCCGCCTGCGAGGATTATGATCTTTGGCTCAGGATCTCCAGGTGGTGCCCGATATATCTCGTCGACATCCCTCTGGTTAAAAAACGGGGTGGGCACAGTGATCAGCTTTCCCGGAAGTGGGGTCTGGACAAATATCGAATAGAGTCCCTGACAAAGATTATAAAAAGTAACCTTCTTTCAACTGATCAACAAAGGACTGCAACGAATGTATTGAAGGAAAAATGCAGCATTTATGCTGGGGGGTGCTTGAAACGAGGCCGTGAAGATGAAGCGATCCATTACCTCAGCATCATGGAGGTGTACAGACCCGGACCTTCGACTGCGGTACATAAATAGGCTGTACCATCGCAGATTAAATCATCCGTTCAATTTCGTTTAATTTTTTTTTGAGCTTATTTTTTGAAACAGGAAATGGGGTTTTGAGCTCCTGGGCAAAGATTGAAACTTTGTATTCCTGTATCAACCAAAAAAAATCCTCGATCGCCCTTCTTTTTTCCTTTGATACAGATGGTGAAAGCGTTTCCAACAGGTTGGCAAGCCTGTCCGAAAACACTTTTACATCCTCTCCGCGGGTCTGATCCTTTTCAAGGCTGACAGATCCCCTTTCCGCACGAATGGTGATTGCCCTGATGTATCTGACCATATGATTGAGTCTATCTGAATCATAAAGTTGAATAAAGATTTCAGGAACCAGTTGGGAAAGGTCTTCACGCAGGGAACTGAAGAAGCTGACCGTATAGCTGTTTGATCGGTTGGCGATCTCCAACTGGTAGAGTTTCGATCTGGCTTCATGATACGCCGCAACAACGGACAGAACGCTGTTTAACAATTCCCGGCCTTTGGTTAGCAAGAGCGGTGATGCGGATTTAGTCCAGGTTTTAAATTCATTTTTACGCCGGATGTTTTTGTGGAAAAGATCATGAACAACCTTTTGAAACATCTGATTTTCCAGCTGTTTTACACCTCCAAAATGTTGGGTATGATCGACCCATTTTTTGGGTGTGATCAGAATCTTTTTTAAAAATTTTAACTCTTTTGAAAGGGCGATGCAAAAAAGCGCAGCAACACCCTCCTTATGCGATTTTACAGCCTCTCCCCTGTGATGAAACAGCCGAAAATTTACCCCGCAGCTTTGGTCAATATCACCTTCACCCTTTTCCAGACCCGGGTAAGCAACCCAGTTGGTCCCATTTTTGCCTTTAAGGGTGATGGTTTCAGGTAGATTCTCAAAATCGAAGCTCGTTATGCCTGTTCTTTCTACTGAGTTTATGGCAGATGCAAATTCGATCGATTCCTTCGGGTCTGTTTTTGCGGGTATTTGTTGATAAAGAAGATACAGGTCTCTCCCTGAAAAAATCTCTTCCCCCTTTGGCCCTTTAACCGACATGCGCATTTTTAGATGGTCGGGGAGGGAAGTGGAAGGCCAGGCTGAACCCGGGATACTGAGGTTGAAGCGCTTGTATATGAATTTACCAAGCGCAGTAATCAGAGTGGTTTTTCCCTTGGGAATTTCATTAAGAATGGTGTCGACCGTCTGGGTCACCGGTGCGAGGTGCTTTCTGTACTGTTTCGGGAGGCGTTTTATCAGCAGCGTTATTTTCTCTTTTAAAAGTCCCGGCACCAGCCAGTCGGTTTCCGCAACCGGTGTTGTTGTAGCAACGCTGGATGGGATGTTGACGGTGACACCATCGTTTTCTTCTCTCGGATTAAAACAATAGGTCAACGGAAATTGGTAGTTTCCAAAAGAGATGCTGTCTGGATCAAGGGCTATCTCCTTATCATCTGGCGTATAAAGAAGAAGATCTTCTTTTTTCATCAACAAAAACCGGTCGGCCCCCTTTTCTTGTATCAATCTTTCAAGCCCTTTAAGGTCAAAAACACCTGAAAGTCGGTTTTTATAAAAAAGAGCCAACTCGTCTTCGCTGACCAGCAGATCTCTTCTTCTGATCCTGTTCTCCATCTCTTTTATATTGTTTATTAACGCGTTGTTTCGTGTTATAAAGGAAAACGTCTTTTTGATTTCTCCCATCACAAGTGCGCTGCGGATAAAAATATCTGATGCCCTGTCAGGATCAATTGGGCCAAAAGAGACCGTCCGTTTAGAGACAATTATGAGACCATAAAGGCTTGCCTGTTCAAATGCAATTACCTCACCTTTGTTTTTGTCCCAGTGCGGCTGGTGGTAGGTATATTTGCACTGCCCCTTGCCCAGGATCTCCAACCAGCCGCTGTCTATGTTGGCAACCGTTCGTGCAAACAGCCTGGAGGTCTTTATCATTTCCGCTGAAACAATCCATTGGCCGGCCCCATTGAAAAGACCTGAGCCGGGAAAGATCATCACCTCTCTTCCTTTTGCCGCCGTATAGATATTTTTTTCTTTCTTCATCGCAATATTTGAGAGAAATCCACTGAGAATCGATCTATGAATTCGCTCAAATACAGGTTTCGAGATCCGGTATTCCGGATCTGAGACAGTCTTTATTTTGAATTCTCCATCGAGAATTCCACTCTCTTTTAAAATAGCCAAAATCTGGGTATGGATATCACGCCATTCTCTCATCCTTTTGAATGAGAGATAATGGTCTTTGCAGAATTTTTTCATCTTGTTCATGCTTTTTACCCTTTGCCAGGCGCGTTGATAACCGTTCCAGATATTTAGCAGGGTGATAAAATCGGAAGATGAATCTATAAACACGGATTGAGATTGTTCGGCTTCCGTGGTTTTTCCCACCGGTCTTTCTCTGGGGTCCTGGAGGCGCAGTGCAGAAGTAATTACCGTCATCTCTTTTAAACATTTTTCTTTTATTGCCTGGATCAGTATCCGTGACAACCGAGGATCGAGCGGTATCTTTGTCATTAACTTTCCCTTATCCGTAAGAGCAAAGCGTTTCCAGCGGTGCTTTGTTTCAATGGCCCCGAGTTCGACGAGCAGATCATACCCATCCTTGATGCTTTTTTTGACCGGTCGATCAATAAACGAGAAGTGGTCTATATCGTCCAGTTTCAAGGCGATCATCTTCAGAATGACCTCTGCCAGGTTCGCCCTCAGGATCTCAGGGAGAGTAAAAACCGGGCGAGTGTCATAATCGTCCTGTGAAAAAAGGCGTATGCAAATTCCATTTTCCACCCTTCCGCATCTCCCCTTTCTCTGGTCTGCACTACTTCTTGAAATCGGTAAAACCGGGAGGGAGGTAATTCGGGATGCAGGCGAATACTGGGGAATTCGGGCAAGCCCTGTATCGATGACATATCGGATTCCAGGGATTGTGATGGATGTCTCCGCAACATTGGTTGCCACAATAATTTTTCGGCCCGAAGAGCGTAAAAAGACATTTTTTTGTTCAGAGCCGGAAAGCCTTGCATATAGGGGAAGAACAATTACCTTTTCAAGATCTCTGCTTTCAATCAGTTCACATGTATCCCTGATATCCTGTTCGGTCGGCATGAAGACCAGAACATCACCTTTTGGGCTTTTTTTGTGCAACTTTTCCATGGTGAACACAGCCATCTCTACGTGGTTCGGTTCACCGGTGTCTTCTTGCTGTTTATCCGAAGGAAGATATCTGATTTTGATCGGATACATCCGGCCTGAAACCTCGATGATCGGCGCATGATCAAAGGCTGCTGAAAATTTTGTTGTATCGATCGTTGCTGAGGTGATGATCAGTTTCAGATCTTTTCTCCTTTTTATGAGAATCTTTAAAATACCCAGGATAAGATCGATATTTAGGCTTCTCTCATGGGCTTCATCCACTATAATGGTATCGTATTGGTTGAGATAAGGGTCGGTCAGGGTTTCGGCAAGCAGGATCCCGTCGGTCATTATTTTTATAAATGACTCCTTCCGTGTCATTTCTTTGAATCTAATCTTGTATCCGACCGATTCGCCGAGTTCCTCTCCGAGTTCTTCTGCGATACGATGGGCTACTGTGGTGACAGCAATTCTTCTCGGTTGGGTGCAACCGATTATTCCATTGATCCCCCTTGCTGCGGTCATGCAGAATTGTGGAATCTGCGTCGTCTTTCCTGAACCGGTCTCCCCGGATATGATGACGACTCTATTTTTTGATATGGAGTCTACTATTTTTTCTTTATGGGAAAAAATGGGAAGAGCGGTGTTAAATGCTGGTTTAGGCAGGTGATCTTTTCGCCATTTTCGTTTTTGAATCGAAATCTGAAGTCTCTTTTTTTCTAAATTACGTTTCATCAGTCAATAACAATCAGGTTGAGCCAATGGATAAGCGGATATCGGGACCGAAACGGGTGAAAGGGTTCTACTGGAGAATCTGACTGAAAAACAATTTTGTTCGGTCATGCTGGGGGTTTTCAAAAAACGCTTCCGGCGTATTTCCTTCGACGATTTGGCCAAAATTCATAAAAAGCGCCCGGTGGGCCACGCTCTTGGCAAAGCCCATCTCATGGGTGATCACGATCATTGTCATTCCTTCTTTAGTGAGCTCAATCATGACATCGAGTACTTCCTTAATCATCTCAGGATCAAGTGCTGAGGTCGGCTCATCAAAAAGCATCACTTTCGGAGCCATGCAGAGGCTCCGGGCAATGGCCACACGCTGTTGCTGGCCACCTGAAAGCTGTCCTGGATGTTTCAAGGCCTGATCGGCAATGTGAACCTTTTCCAGATAGTACATGGATGCAAATGATCTATTGGGCGGTGAAATTGAGCTCGATGAATGCTATTTTGGTGGCAGACGCAAAGGCCAAAGAGGCTGCCGGTAAAGTCCCTGTATTCGGCATTCTCGAGCGAAACGGCACGGTTCGAGTCACCGTAGTGCCAGATAAGGCAGAGACGCTAATCGGGCTGGCCGTTAGAACCGTTTGCAGGGGCAGCATCATTTACACCGACAAATTTCGAAGCTATGATAGTTTGATGTTTTGTGGTTACCGGCATCTTAAGATCGATCACAATATGAGATTTGCAACCGGTAAAGTTTACATCAACGGCCTCGAAAGCTTCTGGAGCTGGGCCAAAGAACGTCTCATTAAACATCATGGTGTTTCAAAGGAAAACTTTCCTTTGTATCTCAAAGAGCTAGAATTTCGATATAATCATCGTCACACAGATATCTTCGATATTGTCTCCAATTATCTGTGTGATTTGGTGCCAAAACATGACTAATTACC
>PVBE011565198.1_pt1 | contig 13312 bp, 7 predicted proteins | sample 1631181 | NCBI WGS metagenome assembly PVBE01 (sample SAMN08397723, study PRJNA350692) | Marine metagenome, whole genome shotgun sequencing project. | isolation source: water | place: Pacific Ocean | collected 2012-04
CGTTTCTCGTCGATGTCGATGCCGGGCAGCGGCGTCGGCTCGGAGCCGGTGGCGATGAGGATGCGTGCGGTCTTGAGCGTACGCGCACCGCCCGAGGCGAGCGTCACCTCGACGGTATCGGCCGCGGCGATCGTGGCGGTGCCGTGGATGCCTTCGACCTTGTTCTTGTCGAGAAGAAAGGCGATGCCCTTGGTGAGCTCGCCGACGATCTTGTCCTTGCGCGCCATCATCGCCTTGAGGTCGAGCGTCACGGCGCCGGTCTTGACGCCGTGTTCGCCCATGCCGTGGGCGGCGTGGGCGTAGAGCTCGGAGGACTGCAACAGCGCCTTGGAGGGGATGCAGCCGACGTTGAGGCAGGTACCGCCGAAGGCCCCGCGCGATTCCACGCAGGCCACCGAGCCGCCGAGTTGGGCGGCGCGGATGGCGGCCACATAGCCGCCGGGACCGCCACCGATCACCACCAGGTCGAAGCTTTTTTCGCTCATCGTTTTCGCTCCCGCCCGCCCGGTCTAGAGATCAAGGAGGATGCGCTCGGGGTTTTCGATGCATTCCTTGACCCGGACGAGGAAGGTCACCGCCTCGCGTCCGTCGATGATGCGGTGATCGTAGGTTAGCGCGAGATACATCATCGGCCGCACCTCGACCGCGCCGTCGACGGCAACCGGGCGTGACTGGGTCTTGTGCATTCCGAGAATGCCGGACTGCGGCGGGTTGAGGATCGGCGTCGACAGAAGCGAGCCGAAGACGCCGCCGTTGGTGATCGTGAAGGTGCCGCCTTGAAGATCGGCGATGGTGATCTTGCCGTCGCGGGCGCGGAGGCCGAAGTCGGTGATCGTGCGTTCGATGTCGGCGAAGCTCAGAGCATCGGCGTCCCGCACCACCGGCACCACCAGCCCCTGCGGGGTGCTGACGGCGACGCCCACGTCGTAGTAGTCGCGGTAGACGATGTCCTCGCCGTCGATGGCCGCGTTGACCGCCGGAATCTCCTTGAGCGCGCCGATGCAAGCCTTGACAAAGAACGACATGAAGCCGAGGCGCACGCCGTGTTTCTTCTCGAATTGCTCGCGATGCGCCGCCCGCAGCGCCATGACCTTGGTCATGTCCACTTCGTTAAAGGTGGTCAACATGGCGGCGGTGTTCTGGGCCTCTTTGAGGCGTTCGGCGATGCGCCGGCGCAGACGGGTCATCGGGACCCGCTCTTCGGCGCGTTCGCCCGACGCCGGTGCGGCCTCGGGCGGCGCGGCGGCGCCCTCGATGGCCTTGAGGACGTCGCCCTTGAGCAGGCGGCCACCCTTTCCGGTGGCGGGAATCTTCGCTGGGTCGAGCCCCTTCTCGGCCACCAGCTTTCGTACCGCGGGGGAAAGCGGCGCAGATGCGGCTGGTTCGGCGGGCGCGGGTGCGGGCGCCGGCGGGGCTTTGACCGCGGGCGCCGCTTTGGCCGCGGGCGCCGCCTTGGCGGGTGCGGCGCCTTCGGCGATGCGACCGAGGACGGCGCCGATCTCGACCGTCGTCCCCTCGGGGCTGAGGATTTCGGCGAGCGTACCGGCGGCCGGCGCCGGTACCTCCACCGCCACCTTGTCGGTCTCCAGCTCGCACAACGGCTCGTCGGCGCTGACCGCTTCGCCTTGGGACTTGCACCACTTGGCGACGGTGGCCTCGGTTACCGATTCGCCGAGCGCAGGAACCGTGATTTCTGTGGTCATCGATCTCTCCCGCGGTCTACAGCCCGAGCGCCGCTTCCAAGATTTCTTGCTGGTGAGCGTTGTGCGCCTTCAGGGTACCTTCCGAGGGCGAGGCCATGGCGGGCCGGCCGACGTAACGCGGACGCCGGGCCTTCACGCCGATGTTGGCAAGCGATTCTTCGATGTGCGGCGCGATGAAGCTCCACGCCCCCATATTGGCGGGCTCTTCCTGGCACCAGACGACGTCGGCCCCCTTGAAACGACCGAGCTCTTTGCTGAGCGCCTTCGCCGGAACCGGATAGAGCTGCTCGAGCCGCAAGACCACGATGTTGTCGATGTCCCGCTCGGCACGCGCCTCGAAGAGGTCGTAATAGATCTTTCCCGAACACAGCACGACCCGCTTTATCGCTGAATCCTTGACCAGGTCTCCCTCATCCCACAACAGCCGGTGGAAGGATTGCTTGGGCGCCAAGTCGGCAAGCTTGGAAACCGCGCGCTTGTGCCGCAAGAGCGATTTCGGCGTCATCACGATGAGGGGCTTGCGGAAATCGCGATTGATCTGGCGCCTGAGCACGTGGAAATAGCTGGCCGGGGTCGTGCAGTTGACGACCTGCCAATTGTCCTCAGCACTTAGCTGCAAGTAACGCTCGAGCCGGGCCGAGGAGTGCTCCGGCCCCTGGCCTTCGTGACCGTGCGGCAGCAGCATCACCAGACCCGACATGCGCAGCCACTTGGATTCCCCCGAGGCCAGGAATTGGTCAATGATCACCTGGGCGCCGTTGGCGAAGTCTCCGAACTGGGCCTCCCACAACACCAGCGCGGTGGGCTCGGCCTGGGTGTAGCCGTACTCGAAACCCAAGACAGCAACCTCGGACAACATGCTGTCCACCACCTCGTAGGGGGCCTGGCCCTCGGTGATGTTGTTCAGCGGCACGTAGCGGGCCTCGGATTCCTGGTCCACGAGCACCGAGTGGCGGTGCGAGAACGTGCCGCGACCACAATCCTGGCCGCTGAGGCGCACCGGGCAGCCCTCCAACAACAGCGAGCCAAATGCCAAGGCCTCGGCGGTCGCCCAGTCGATCCCCTTGCCCGCCTCGATGGCTTTTCGTTTGGCATCCAGTTGACGACGGATGGTGCGGTGGGCGTTGAAATCGGGCGGCAAGTCGCAGAGCGCGCGTCCCACCTTCTTTAGGGCGGAGGATCCGACGCCGGTCTTGCCGCGGCGGGCTTCCCCACTGGCCACGTTGAGGCCGGTCCATCGCCCCTCGAGCCAGTCCGCCGTGTTGGGTTTGTAGTTCTTGGCGGCCTCGAACTCGCCCTCCAAACGCTGGTAATAGGTCTCGACCATTTCCTCGGCGTCCACGGCAGCCATGACGCCGGCCGCGGCCAGCCGCTCGGCGTAGAGGTCGCGCGCGGTCGAATGCTCGGCGATCTTGCGGTACATCAAAGGCTGGGTGAAGTTTGGCTCATCGCTCTCGTTGTGGCCCTGGCGCCGGTAGCAGAACATGTCGATGACCACGTCTTTGTGGAATTCCTGGCGAAACTCGGTCGCCACGCGCGCGGCATGCACGACCGCCTCGACGTCGTCGCCGTTGACGTGGAAGATCGGCGCCTGCACCGCCTTGGCCACGTCGGAGGGATAGGGAGAGGAGCGCGCGTAGCCGGGGCTGGTGGTGAAGCCGATCTGGTTGTTGACGATGATGTGCATGGTACCGCCGGTTCGGTAGCCACGAAGCTCGGACAGCCCGAAGCACTCGGAGATCAGGCCTTGGCCGGCGAAGGCGGCGTCGCCGTGCATCAGCACCGCCATGACTTTGGTGCGGTCGGTATCGTGAAGCTGCATTTGCTTGGCCCGCGCCTTGCCCAGGACCACCGGATCCACCGCCTCGAGATGCGAGGGGTTGGGCGTGAGCGAGAGGTGGATCGGGCGGCCGTCGATGTCGCGGTCCGACGAGGTGCCAAGGTGATACTTCACGTCGCCGGAGCCCTGGACGTCGGCGGGATGGGCCGCCTGGCCCTCGAATTCGGAGAAGATGGCGGTGTAGGGCTTGCCCATGACGTTGGCCAGGACGTTGAGCCGGCCACGGTGTGGCATGCCGAGAATGATCTCGCTGACCCCGAGCTCGGCGGCACGGCGGATAATCGCCTCGAGCGCGGGCAAGAGCGATTCGGCCCCTTCGAGACCGAAGCGCTTGGTGGCCACGTACTTGCGCTGCAGAAAGCGCTCGAAGCCCTCGGCCCGTGTCAGCCGCCGCAGAATGTTGCGCTGCCCGTCGTTGTTGAAGCGCGGGTGGAATTCCCGACCCTCGACACGTTCCTGAATCCAGGCCTTCTCCTCGGGGCTCTGGATATGCATGAACTCGAAACCGATGGTGCTGCAGTAGGTGCTGCGCAGAACCGAAACGATCTCGCGCAAACTCGGACGGCGGAGCCCGAGGACGCTGTCGATGAAAATGCTGCGATCGAGGTCGCCTTCGTCAAACCCGTAGGTCGTGAAATCGAGCTCGGCATGGTAGTCGCGATCCTCGAGGCCGAGCGGGTCGAGGTCGGCGATGAGATGGCCACGTACCCGATAGGCGCGGATCATCATCAGTGCGCGCAGGCTCGCACGGACTTTGTTGAGTGCCTCCGGCGCCTCGCTGCCGTCGATGGCGGCCGCGGCCTCGCCGTCGCCCTTGCCGGGCGCTTCGGGAGGACGGGGTGTCCAGGAGGCGCCCCGTGTGGCCGCGAGTACGGCGCCCAAGTCCTCGCCGAGGTCCGCGAACAGGTCCTGCCAACTTGGATCGACCGCGCTCGGATCGGTGAGGAAGCGAGCGTACAGGTCGTCGATAAAGGCGCCGCTTGCGCCCTCGAGAACCGCCGCAGGTTTTTCCTTGGCCATCATGAGTTGGTGTGCCCCGCGCCCTTGCGGAGACTATCCGTTGAGGACGCCGAGCAAGGTCTCACCGAGGCTGGCCGGGGAATCGGCGATGACGATGCCGGCATCGCGCATGGCCTCGATCTTGGCCTCGGCGCCACCCTTCCCGCCGGAGATGATCGCCCCGGCATGGCCCATGCGGCGGCCCGGCGGCGCGGTGAGACCGGCGACGAATCCGACCACCGGTTTCTTGACCTTGGACGCGGCCAAGAACGCCGCCGCCTCTTCTTCCGCACTTCCCCCTATTTCGCCGATCATGATGATGGATTCGGTGCCGGGATCGGCCAGGAACAGCTCGAGGCAATCGACGAAGCTGGTGCCGTTGACCGGATCGCCGCCGATGCCGATGCAAGTGCTCTGCCCGAGGCCCGCCGCCGTGGTCTGGGCCACGGCCTCGTAGGTGAGCGTGCCCGAGCGCGAGACGATGCCCACCGTGCCGGCGGTGTGAATGTGGCCCGGCATGATCCCCATCTTGCAGGCGCCCGGGGTGATGATGCCCGGACAGTTGGGGCCGATGAGCCGGGTCGGGGCGCCATTCAGCACCCGTTTGACGCGCACCATGTCGAGCACCGGGATGCCTTCGGTGATGCACACCGCCAAGGCGAGGCCGGCGTCGATCGCCTCGAACATGGCGTCACCGGCAAAGGCCGGGGGCACGAACAACATCGATGCGGTCGCGCCCGTGGCTTCCACGCAGGCGGCGACCGTATCGAACACCGGCAAGCCTACGTGTTCGGTCCCGCCCTTACCGGGGGTGACACCGCCGACGAGGCGGGTGCCATAGGCGAGCGATTGTTCGGCGTGAAAGCTACCCTGTGCGCCGGTGAAGCCCTGACACATGACCTTGGTCTCGGCATCGATCAGTACCGACATCTACTGGGCGCTCCCGACCGCGGCGGCGACCGCGCGGGCGGCCTCGCCCAGGTCGTCGGCGGAGACGATGGCGAGACCCGATTCGGCGAGCAGCTTCTTTCCCAAATCGACGTTGGTGCCCTCGAGCCGCACCACCAGCGGCACCGCCAGCTCGATCTCCTTGGCGGCGGCGATGATGCCCTCGGCGATGACGTCGCAGCGCATGATGCCGCCGAAGATATTGACCAAAATGGCCTCGACCTTGGGATCGGAAAGAATGATCTTGAAAGCCTCGCGCACCCGCTCCTTGGGCGCGTCGCCGCCGACGTCGAGGAAGTTGGCGGGCGTGCATCCGTGTTGCTTGATGATGTCCATCGTCGCCATCGCCAGCCCGGCCCCGTTTACCAGGCAACCGATGCTGCCATCGAGCTTGACGTAGTTGAGATCGTGCTCGGCCGCCTCGCGCTCGGCCGGATCCTCTTCGTCGTCATCGCGGAGCGCGACGATATCGTGGTGGCGAAACAGCGCGTTGTCGTCGAAGTTGAGCTTGGCGTCGAGCGCCATGACGGCGCCTTCGGTGGTGACCACCAGCGGATTGATCTCGATGAGGCTGGCGTCGGTGTCGAGAAAGGCCATATAGGCCGAGATCATCAACGCCGTCGCAGCGCGGATCTCCTTGCCCTTCAGCCCGAGGCCAAAGGCAAGTTGTCGCGCCTGAAACGGCAGCATGCCGGTGGCCGGATCGATGGTGACCTTGAGAATCTTCTCCGGCGTGCGGGCGGCCACCTCCTCGATCTCCATTCCGCCCTCGGTCGAGGCCATCATCACCAACCGATCGCTGTCGCGGTCGACCAGGAGGCCGAGATAGAGCTCGCGCGCGATCTCGCAACCTTCCTCGATGTAGACCCGGCGCACCAGCCTGCCCTCGGCCCCGGTCTGAGGGGTGATCAGGGTCATGCCGAGAATCGCGCCCGCCGCCTCGACCGCGTCCTCGACCGATCGCACCACCTTGATACCGCCGCCCTTGCCGCGACCGCCGGCGTGGACCTGCGCCTTGACGACCCACACCGGGCCGCCGAGATCGCGGGCCGCCGCCGCGGCCTCATCGGGCGTGAAGGCGACCGTGCCCTTGGGCACCGCGACCCCGTACCGCGCCAGCAGCTCTTTGGCCTGATATTCGTGAATGTTCATGTCGCTGGTCGACCGCCCGGCCGATGGCATAGACCGGTAATGCTTATTACACCACTAAGATGCACGCAGGCGCCGCCGCTCAACTTCGCCGCCGCCGCCCGCGGGCGGCGGCGCGTCGGCGCGGCTTCGCCAGCGAAGGATCGAGCTTCTTCACCCGGTTGATGAGACCGCGAACGGCCGCGGCGGAATTGCGGAAGGCCTTCTTCTCGGTCGCGTTGAGCTTGATCTGCACGATCCGCTCGACGCCGCCGGCGCCGATCACCACCGGCATCCCGACGTAGAGGTCGCGCAAGCCATAGGCGCCGTCGGCGTATGCCGCGCACGGCAAGACCCGCTTCTTGTCCTTGAGATAGGACTCCGCCATCTGGATGGCCGCCGAGGCCGGCGCGTAAAAAGCCGAACCGGTCTTCAACAGGCCGACGATCTCGGCCCCGCCGTCTCGGGTGCGCTGAATGATGGCGTCCATGCGCTCCTTGGTGGTCCATCCCATCTTGATGAGGTCGGGAATCGGGATGCCGGCCACCGTCGAGTAGCGGGCGAGCGGCACCATCGTGTCGCCGTGGCCACCGAGCACGAATGCGGTCACGTCCTCAACCGAGACGCCGAACTCTTCGGCCAGGAAACAGCGGAAACGCGCCGAATCCAGGACCCCGGCCATGCCGACGACCTTGTGGGGCGGCAAGCCGCTTTGCTGGCGCAGGACCCAGACCATGGCATCGAGCGGGTTGGTGATGCAGATGACGAAGGCGCCGGGTGCATACTTCTTGATGCCGTCGGCCACCTCTTTGACGATCTTGGTGTTGATACCCAGAAGATCGTCGCGGCTCATGCCGGGCCGGCGCGGGATGCCGGCGGTTACGATCACCACGTCGGCGCCACGAATCGCGCTATAGCGCTTCGTCGTACCGGAAAGCGCGCTGTCGAACCCCTCGACGGGCGCCGACTGTGCGAGGTCGAGGGACTTGCCCTGGGAGATGCCGGGGACCACGTCGAAGACGACGACGTCGCCCAGCTCCTTGAGGCCGGCAAGATGGGCGAGCGTCCCGCCGATGTTGCCCGCGCCGATGAGTGCGATCTTGTTCCGCGCCATGGGGCCCCCTTTTCCCGCCACGGCCGAGGTCGCTAAGTACCGCGAATCCGGGCTGCCACGCAAGCTCGGCCGGGCCGAGATACGCGGCCCTTGAAGCGAGGGGGGATGTGTTACATATGCTTCGCGAGCCACTCGCGGTGGAACACCCGATAGGAGAGCCATGGCGGAAGAAAAGCGAGCCTTCGAGGCCGAGGTGTCCAAGCTCCTGCACATCGTTGCCAGCGCGCTCTACACCGACAAGCAGATCTTCCTTCGCGAGCTGATCTCGAACGCCTCGGACGCGTGCGAGCGGCTGCGCTACCTGGCCCTGACGGCGCCGGAGCTGACCGCGGAAGACCCCGAGTTTCGGGTCGTGGTCACCGCCGATGCGAAGAAGCGCAGCCTGAGCATCGCCGACAACGGCGTCGGCATGAACCGCGAGGACCTGATCGCCAACCTGGGCACCATCGCCCGCTCGGGCACGATGGCGTTCCTGGATCAGGTCAAGGAAGAGCGGGAGGAATCGAAGAGCCCGACCGATGCGGTCTCGCAGATCGGCCAGTTCGGCGTCGGCTTTTATTCGGCGTTCATGGTCGCCGACGAGGTCGTGGTGATCTCGCGCAAGGCCGGCGAGTCGCAAGCCTGGCGATGGATGTCGGACGGCGGCGGCGAGTTCACGCTGGCCGAAGCCGAGCGCGAGGCGCGGGGGATCACGGTGACGGTGCACCTAAAGAAGAAGGAAACCGATTTCCTGGACTCAGGCCGGCTGCGCGAGGTGGTGCGTACCTACGCCGATCACATCGCGCTGCCGATCGTGTTCAGCGACGAGGGCAAGGAAGAGACGCTGAACGCGGCCTCGGCGTTGTGGACGCGGCCCAAGCGCGACATCACGCCCGAGCAGTACACCGAGTTCTACCGTCACGCCGGACACGCCTTCGACGAGCCCTGGCTGACGTTGCACGCGCGCGCCGAAGGCAAGATCGAGTACACGATGCTGCTGTTCGTGCCGAGCTCGCGCCCCTTCGATCTCTTCAATCCCGACCGCAAGCACCGGGTAAAGCTTTACGTCAAGCGGGTCTTCATCACCGACGACTGCGAGGACCTGGTGCCGCCCTATCTGCGCTTCGTGCGCGGCATCGTCGATTCGGAGGACTTGCCGCTCAACATCAACCGCGAAACCCTGCAGCACAATCCGATCCTGGCGCGCATCCGCGCCCGGGTGACCAAGCGCCTGTTCCGGGAGCTGGAGAAGAAGGCGGACAAGGCGCCCGAGGAGTACGCGGTGTTCTGGGAGAACTTCGGCGCGGTGCTGAAGGAAGGGCTTTACGAGGACACCGAGCAGCGCGAGACCCTGTTCAAGCTCGCCCGCTTCCACACCACGGCCGCGGGCGAATCGCTGGTTTCACTGAGCCAGTACACCGAGCGCATGAAGGAGGACCAACAAGCGATCTATACGATCTCGGGCGATGACGAGGAGGGCCTGCGCCGCAGCCCGCAGCTCGAAGGCTTCGCCGCGCGCGGCATCGAGGTGTTGTTGCTGACCGACGCGGTGGACGATTTCTGGGTTTCCGCAGCCGGGGAGTACGAGGGCAAGCCCTTCAAGTCCGTGACCCGCGGATCGGGCGATCTCGAGGCCCTGCCGCTCGAGAAGGAAGCGGCCTCGCCGGAGCCCGAGGAAGACGCCGACGGGGCGAGCGATCTGATTGCGCTGTTGAAGCTGACGCTGGGCGATACGGTCAAGGACGTGCGCGCCTCGCGCCGGCTGACCGATAGCGCGGTGTGCCTGGTGGCCGACGAGGACCAGATGGACATGCACCTCGAGCGCGTCTTGTCGCGCCACCAACAAGTCACCAGCCGGGCGCCGCGGATTCTCGAAATCAACACCGGCCACCCGCTGATCAAAGCGCTGGGCACACGCGCCAAGAACAAGGGCGCGGCGGACGAGCTTGGCGACGCGGCGCGGCTGTTGCTGGACCAGGCGTGGATCGCCGAGGGCGAACCCTTGACCGACCCGGCGGCCTTCTCGCGCCGCATGTCGGAGGTAATGACCAAGGCGCTGGCCGGCTAGCCGGGCAAGAAAAACCCGGCGCGGGCGCCGGGGAGGTTCAGGGGGACAGTGGCGGCCGCGTCGGCCGCTCGATTGTTTGGCGGCGCCCGGCTTAGGTTTCGGGCGCGAAGCTCATTTCGGCGGCGCCGAAGATTTGGCCGTGGCTACCCTGCTGCACGATGATCGCGCAGCCGTCGCGGCCACCGTCGCGCAAATCGGCGAGTTGCAGCGAGAGCTCGAGCGCCTCGCCCTTCCACCAGCCAATACGCTCGATGGCACGCACGACGCGATGGTAGGTGATGGTGCGGCCGGCGTTCTCACCGCGCTCGATGGGAACGGTCTGGGAGGCGTCGAAGCGCACAAGCCATATCGCCGATTTGCGATCCGAGGTGAAATCGGGCGGGGCGGCGCCAATCCGAACCAGGACCTCGCCCGGCGCGCCTTCGACCAGGCTCACCTCGGTGCGTTGGCCATCACGAGCAGCCACGGCGTCAATCAATTCCTCGACCCGCTCGCGCCGCGAACCGACGGCGTGGGCGACCCCGCCAATCACCATCTGGGGGGTATAGACGCCGCGCGAGCCCAAGAAGCGCGCGTACTGCTTTTGCCGCGAGGTCGATTCGGCGGAAGAGAAGGTGTCCTTCCAGCCCAAGTAATCCCAGTAATCGATGTGGAAGCTGAGTGCGATTACGTCGTCCCGCGCCGCGAGATCGCCGAGAATCGCGTCGGCCGGCGGACAGGAGTTACAGCCCTGTGAGGTGTAGAGCTCAACGACGGTCGCGCGCTCACCCGCGGCCGCCGGGACCGCAAGCGCAAGAGCGGCGGCCGTCGCTAGAACCAGGAGTCTAAACATCGGCCGATACTAGGGCGCGCCGCGCATCAACCGCGAATCACGTCTCGGTGAGGGCGCCTCAAGTGGCGAGCAGGTTGCGCAAGACGTAGTGCAGCACGCCGCCGTTGCGGTAGTACGCGACCTCGTCCTCGGTATCGATGCGCGAGGTCAGCGTAGTCTCGGTGACCTTGCCGTTCTTGCGGGCGATGCGGCAGCCCACCTTCATGCGCGGCTTCATGCCCTTGGCGATGCCGATCAAGTCGAAGCGCTCGGAGCCGTCGAGCTTGAGGCTCTTTCGAGTCACCCCCTTGGCGAAGACCAGCGGCAGCACTCCCATCCCCACGAGGTTGGAGCGGTGGATGCGCTCGAAGCTTTCCGTGATGACGGCGACGACGCCAAGGAGCCGCGTACCCTTGGCCGCCCAGTCGCGCGACGAGCCGGTACCGTACTCCTTGCCCGCGACCACCACGAGCGGCACGCCCTCGGCCTGGTACTTCATCGCCGCCTCGTAGATCGGCATCTCGGCGCCATGCGGCATGTGGCGGGTGATGCCGCCCTCGGTACCCGGCGCCATCTCGTTGCGCAGGCGGATGTTGGCGAAGGTGCCGCGCATCATCACCTCGTGGTTGCCGCGCCGCGAGCCGTAGGAGTTGAAGTCGCGCGCCGCCACATTCTTGCCGATCAGGTGGGTTCCCGCCGGAACCTCAGGAGCGATGGCCCCGGCGGGCGAGATATGATCGGTGGTGATCGAATCCCCCAATAGCGCCAAGACGCGGGCACCGGTGATCTCGGCCACGCCCGGCGGCTGGGCGGCCATGCCCTCGAAGTAGGGTGGGTGTTTGACGTAGGTCGAGCGCCGGTTCCAGGCGTAGGTCAGACCCTTGGGCGTCTTAATGCCGCGCCATTTCGAATCGCCGCGGAAGACGCTTCCGTATTGCTTGCGGAACAAGGAGGGGTCGAGGGCGCGGCGGATGGTGGCGTGAATCTCCCGGTTCGAGGGCCATACGTCTTTGAGGTAGACGGGCGCGCCGCGGCGGTCGTGCCCGAGCGGATCGTTGAACAGATCGACGTGCATCGAGCCGGCGATGGCGTAGGCCACCACCAACATCGGCGAAGCCAGGTAATTCGCCTTGATATCGGGGCTGATGCGACCCTCGAAGTTGCGGTTGCCCGAGAGGACCGAACAGACCACGAGGTCGTTGGCGTGCACGGTGTCGGAGATCGGCGCCGGCAGGGGACCGGAATTGCCGATGCACGTCGTGCAGCCGTAGCCGACGAGGTTGAAGCCCAGACGGTTAAGATCGTCCTGCACGCACGCATTCTTGAGGTAATCGCTGACCACCTTGGAGCCGGGTGCGAGCGAGGTCTTGACCCACGGTTTGACCTTAAGTCCGCGCTTGACCGCGTTTCGCGCCAAGAGCCCGGCGCCCATCATGACGCTCGGGTTCGAGGTGTTGGTGCAGCTGGTGATGGCGGCGATGACGACGTCGCCGTGGCCGAGGTCGTGTCCGGCGCCGGCCACGGCAAAGCGCCGCCCCTGACCGCGCTTCTTCCCGAAGGTCGCGCCAAGCGCCTGGGCGAAGGCGGGCGCCGCCGAGGACAGCGCGATCCGGTCCTGAGGCCGGCGCGGCCCGGCCAGGCTGGGCTCGACCGTTCCGGCATCGAGGGCAAGCACGCTGGTGAATACCGGGTCCGGGGTGCGCGCGGTGCGCCACATCCCCTGGGCCTTGGCGTAGGCCTCGACGAGCGCGATGCGCGAAGGCTTGCGCGCGGTGGCTTCGAGGTAGGTGATGGTCTCGCGGTCGATCGGAAAGAAGCCGCAGGTGGCGCCGTACTCGGGCGCCATGTTCGCAAGCGTCGCGCGGTCGGCGAGAGAGAGCTGATCGAGGCCGGGTCCGAAGAATTCGACGAACTTCCCGACCACCCCCTTGTTGCGCAGCATCTCGGTGACCGTCAGCACCAGGTCGGTCGCGGTGGTGCCTTCGCGTAGGCGGCCGGTGAGTTTGAATCCGACGACCTCGGGCACCAGCATCGAGAACGGCTGGCCGAGCATCGCGGCCTCGGCCTCGATGCCGCCGACGCCCCAGCCCAGCACCGAAAGACCGTTGACCATGGTCGTGTGGCTGTCAGTGCCGACCAGGGTGTCGGGATAGGCCACGGTCTCACGCCCGCGCCGCTCGGTCCACACCACCTGGGCCAAGTATTCCAGATTGACCTGGTGGCAGATGCCGGTGCCCGGCGGCACCACCCGGAAGTTGTCGAACGCGGTCTGCCCCCAACGCAGAAAGGCATAGCGCTCGCCGTTCCGCGCGTACTCGAGCGCGACGTTCTCGGCGAAGGCGCGGCGGGCCCCGAAATGGTCGACCATGACCGAGTGGTCGATCACCAGATCGACCGGCGAGAGCGGGTTGATGCGCTTGGGATCGCCCCCCATGCGCTTCATCGATTCGCGCATGGCGGCGAGATCGACCACCGCGGGCACGCCGGTGAAGTCCTGCATCAAGACCCGCGCAGGACGGTAGGCGATCTCGCGGCTCGAGCGGCGGCGCTTGAGCCAGCGGCCCATTGCCTCGATGTCGGCGCGTTGGACGCTGCGCCCATCCTCGTGACGCAACAGGTTCTCCAAGAGCACGCGGAGCGAGAAGGGGAGCCGTGAGATCTCGCCGATGCCCGCGCGCTCGGCCGCCTTGAGGCTGTAGTAGGTATAGCGCCGGTTGCCGAG
>PVBE011348827.1_pt1 | contig 13311 bp, 10 predicted proteins | sample 1631181 | NCBI WGS metagenome assembly PVBE01 (sample SAMN08397723, study PRJNA350692) | Marine metagenome, whole genome shotgun sequencing project. | isolation source: water | place: Pacific Ocean | collected 2012-04
CGCTGACGATGGGGACGTCCGACTCACACACTGTCGAGAACTCCGCCGTCGCGAGTCCGGCGACCGTCGTGGTGTCGAGAGTGTGCCGCGCCATGCCACCCAGGGTCAGGGCCTCCGAGGTCGCGCTGCCGTCGGTGCGCTGGAATCGATAGAGGACTCGGGCCGCGGCGGTGCCGGGATTGGCCGTCGCGATCGTCGTCGCGAAATCCAGGGCGCCCCCGTTCGCGCCCTCGGCGAAGAAACGCGTGAAGAAGCCGCGCGGGTGCGTGCCGGTGTTCAGCTCCTGCGCGTTGCTCTGGCCGTCCCCGTCGGGGTCGCCGGCGGCCCCGTCGTCCTCGGAGGCCGAGCCCGGGTCCAGGCCGAACTGCGTCTCCCACGCGTCGGGCAGGCCATCGCCATCCGTGTCGGCATCGGCGTCCTTCAGGATCGTGAAGTGGTCGCGGGTACCGCCGAAGCGATCCAGGAACAGCGCGTCGAGCCGGTCGCCGTCGACGTCCAGGACCATCGAGCCCAGGTCGTTCAACGAGACGAACATCGCCGGATGGTTCAGTGGACCGCCGCCCGTCTGGCCCGAGCTTCCGGCCACGGCGTAGACCGCGCCTTCGTGCGGTACCCGCCCAGCCTGGGACTTGCGGTAGGCGCCGTCCCCGTCGTCTCGACCATCGCCCGGGTCCCGCTTCATGCTCTCCCGGAAGCTCCCCGAGTCCCCGTAGTGCCCGTCCAGCAGGAACGACCGCTCGTAGGAGTGGCTGTGCCCCGACAGCACGAGGTCGACGCCGCCGTCTTCGAGAATGGGCAGCACGTTCTCCCGCATCTGGATCAGCGCGCCTTCGGTGTCCGAGTCGTGCGACCCCTTGGAGTACGGGGGGTGGTGCCAGAACGCGATGATCCACCTCTGGGTCGTCGTCGCGAGATCGGCCCGCAGCCACGTGAGCATGGGTCCGCCCACGCTGCGGTCGGTCTCGAACGAGTCAAGGCAAACGAAGTGCATCTCCCCGTAGTCGAACGAGTAGTATGCCTCGGTTCCCGACGGCAGCCCTCCGGCCTCGCCCAGGGAGGGTAGCGAGAAGATATCGTAGTACGGGCCGGTCTGGCTGCCCGAATCGGCGCTCTGGCCGTCGTGGTTCCCCAGGGTCGCGAAGAGCGCGGTCTGTTTCAGCAAGCCGGGGTACATGTCGAAGACCGCCCCCTGGTACTCCGTGTCCGTGCCGCTCTGGTACGCGTTGTCGCCCAGCATCAACCACAGGTCGGTGTAGCGGCTGCCGGTGAAGCCCAGGTAGGCGTCCCGGACCGCGGCGGCGTTGGCGTTCGCCGTTCCCGAATCCCCGACGACCCAGACGCGGGTGGGCCTCGACGTCCCCGCGAGCGGCGGCGTGACGAAGAAGTGGCTCGCATCTCCGACCAGCGTCGTCGTCGTCGTGCCGATCGCGTAGAAGTAGGTCGTGTTCGGCGCCAGGCCCGACACGGTCACCTCGTGGTCGACGGCCGTCCCCACACCGAAGGCCGACTCGGTCAAGGCGCCGGGCGCCGTCCCGAACCGCACGCGGCTCGTCGTCGCGGCGTTCGTCCGCCAGCGCACCACGACGCTGTGCGGGGTCATCCGCTGCAGGTAGGGGCCGCGGACGACGACGCCCTGCGCGCTGGATCCGGTCGGCGTGAGCGCCGCGACGAGGACCACGCCGATGCACGCGCGAAGGAGCTTCGAACGTCCGTAGACCATCACCTACGCAACCTGCCCTGGGTCACGGCGCCGGACGCCGAGCGCCGGCCTCGATCCGGGCGATCGCCTCCCGAGCCTCGGATGCGGTCGTCCTCATCGCCCGGGTGCCCCGCCGGTGCGGTGGCAAGCGCTCGATGTCGGCGACCGCGCCGCGATACGCCTCGAGTGCCTCGGAACGTCGCCCCGCGCCTTCGAGAATCTCGCCGCGCTTGACGAGCCACGGCGCCTGGACGGTCGTCTGCTGCTGCAGCGTCTCGACGCGGGCCAGGGCGGACTCGTAGTCCGAAAGGCGGAGGTCGATCTCGATGCCACAGAGCTGGAGCGTCGCCAGGGGACCGAACAGCGAGAGGCCCTCCTCGAGACCGCGCCGCGCGGCCGCGAGCCGGCCCGCGGCCTCCAGCGCCCGGGCACGCTCGACGAAGAGATCCGGACGCGGGTCCTGCCGAACCACGACGGTGAAGGCCTCGGCCGCCTCACCCGGTCTCCCCAACGCGACGAGCGTACGCGCCAGCGTGAGGCCGACGCGGAAGTGGTCCGGCTGCGTCTTCAGGGCCCGCGCCAGGAAGCGTTCGGCCGCCGGGAGCCGTCCCGCCTCGTAGGCGATCAGGCCCCGGCACAGGTCCACGTCCGCGCGGCCAGAGGCCAGATCGGCCGCGCGGTCACAGTCGGCCGACGCGGTCTCCCAGTCGCGATGGATCCGATGGAGCTCGGCTCGCTTGAGATAGAGGTCGGCCTGCCCCGGCGCGGCGACAATTTCCAGGGAGATCGCGGCGATCAGCTCGTGGACCGTCCCGTGGGCACCCGCCGGCACCGGCCACGCGAGGGCGAGAAGCGCCACGGCGACCCACGACCCCCGCCGCCCTTGGTGCGATGCGGGACGTTCACCACGGGCTGCTAACCTCGATCGTGCACCGTGACTCATGCCAGTCCTCTTTTCACGACAGCCCGTCCACCGCCTGGTGCGCAGGGTCGCCCACGCCGTCGCGACGATCATACTCCTCCCCACGGCGAGCCTTGCGCCGGTTGAGGGACAGGAGCTCCGTCCCGTCCTCAGCGACACCCGAGGCTCTCCCCTCCCTGCCAGCCCCGCTCCTGGTGCCGAAGCTCTTCACCGATCGAAATCTGTAGACACGACACCGGCCGCACACTAGGGTGTCCGGGTATGCTCGTCCGCTTGTCTCTGGCCCGCCAGCAGGATCCGCCTGGCGCCTCCCCTCTCAAGCGTGAGATCTCTGGACACTCAAACCCCAATGCCAGGAGGTCGAACATGACCCTGCATCAGAAGCTCCGGTTCTCGAACTGGCGCGTGAGCTGCACGCTCGCGGCGCTCGCCATGACCTTGCCGCTCGCGGGCTGTAGCGGAAGCGACGCGCCCTCGACACCAACGGCACCGAGCGGCCCCACCGTGACCCAAGTCACCGTTCAGGGCCCGGACAGCTGTCAGATCGCGCCTGCCGGGATCGCCAGATTCAGCAATCATACGGAATCGTGCGTGAATCCGAACGAGACCATCCAGGTCACCGCCCAGGCCACGATGTCGGATGGGTTCACGCGAGACGTGACCACCGACGCCGACTGGACGACGTCGGCTCCGAATCAGGCGACGGTGAACGGTACCGGCCAGGTCACAGGAGCCGATCCCTTCGGCGGAGGCTCGGCAGACATTCGCGCGACCTACGAAGGCGTGTCGGGAACCTGGCCGGTCCGGGCCATCCGCACGATCACGGACAACGGCGTCGACGTGCGCGGGACGTGGAGTGCTGCCGGCGGCGCCTTCACGTTCGTGGCAGACACCTACCAGCTGACTTTTACCGGCGACGCCGATTTCCTTGCATCCGGTCCCTGGTCGCTCGCCGGCGACGTGGTCTCGCTGAATGGACAGATCGACAACCCGGGCGCAACCGGGTTGACGCAGGGGGCAACCTACGTCTGCACGGGGAACGTGACGCCACCGGACCAGATGGTCATCGTCTGCCTCGGGGAGCTCAGTGGCACGGTGACGGTCGTCAAAGAGTGACGAGAGCGGAGTGACGAGCACGGCCTTCGCGTCCGTCCCGCTCATCGCGGGGCGTCGTGCTGCGGTGTGTTCCACTGGCTTCCGGGGCGCCGTTCACTGAGGCGAGGTCGGCCGCCGGGTGGCCGGGGATGCCAGCCAGGTCAGCGGAGAGAATCAGACGCCAGCTCCAGACCTACGTGGACCGCGGTGTGTTCCGCGGGTTCAGCGAGCCCCGGCGCGCGCGCGGTAAGCACGCCTATCGGTTCACCTGGCTGACGTCACGGGCTTTTCACTTGACCTACGAGCCCGCGTCGCGGCACCTCGTGTTCCGCAGCCTGCTCCCACAGGTACCCGCCCGCTCTGATTTCTACCGCGACCTGAAGACGTTTGTGGCGGGGCGGTCGGACGAGAAGCTGCCCGCGCACCGTCGGATCGACCCGAGGCGGGCGGTCGTCTCCTGCGTGAACCGGGGCGGTCACGTGTCGATCGCGATGCGGCTCAAGACCGGCGATCACTATGCGTACGGCGTCACCAAGCTCGTCAACCTCGTACACGAGATCTTCTTGATGCTGCACGATCGCTCCCCCGAGTACCTGTGGGAGCAGTTCGATGTCTCCCAGGAATAGCGAGGAAGGGGACCCTGCGATGTCGCGAGCGTCCGTTCTGGTGGTGACCGGTCTTGTCCTGGTGGCCGGATCGGCCGCAGGTCTCTCGATGGTCGTGGCATCCCCCTCGGCCACGGCACGCCAGGCTGCTCCCGAAGCGCAGGAGCTCGTGAACCCAATTCCGGCGACCGCCGAGTCGGTCGCCGTCGGCAAGCGGTACTATCGAAGCTTCTGTGACGACTGTCACGGGCCGACGGGCCGAGGGGACGGCGGCATGGCGATGGCGGGAGACACGCCATCCGATTTCACCGACGACGTCTGGGATCACGGGTCGACCGATGGGGAGATCTTCGTGGTGATCAGGGACGGGACCTCTTCGCCGGACATGGAGGGGTACGCGCGCAAGCTGGACGAAGATCGGATCTGGCACGTCGTCAACTTCCTGAAGAGCCTGAGCAAGAGGTAGCTCGCGCGCGTCCGTGCCAAGCGGGGTATGATGCGAACATGGCGTGAGACGGTCTCCCGCCGTCTCCCGGGAGGATGAAGGATGCACGGGGTTTCCGTGGGTCTCGAGGAGCTCGTGGCGCGGCTTGACGCCGCGGTCGCGCTGGGCGAACCGTCGGCGGTCGCTGGGCAGGTGAAACGGGTCCTGCAGCGCCTGATCCAGGCTCGGACCCTGCGGCTGTCCGACGAGTTCCGGTGCCCCCGCCCGGACGGCTACGCCCGACGCTTGCTCTATCGCGCCCCGGACGACGCCTACACCGCCGTCGTCATGACCTGGGGACCTGGACAGCGGACCCCGCTCCACGACCATGCCGGGATCTGGTGCGTGGAGGGGGTCGTCGAGGGCACGATGGAGGTCACCCAGTTCGACCTGACCGCCGAGATCGACGAGTCCTTCCGGTTCACCGAGCAGGCCCGGGTCAGCGCGGCGGTGGGGTCGACCGGTTGCCTGATCCCTCCCTTCGAGTATCACGTCCTCGCCAACGCGCTTCCGGATCAGACCTCGATCACGCTCCACATCTACGGCGGCGAGATGGACCGCTGCCACGTCTTCGAGCAGACGGACGATGGCAGCTACGTGAGGCAGGAGCGGGTGCTGTCGTACCACGGCGACTGACCGTCTGAGGGGAGAAGGGCGGCTTCTCCCGGGGAGATGGACGCATGAGGCGACTCTTCACAGTGGCGATCCTCGCGACCGCCGTGTCCGTGGGAAGCGGTCCGAGTCGCGCGAGCGGTAAGACCCTGGCGCCCGAGACCATCTACCACAGCGGCAAGATCGTCACGGGCAACGCAGCCTTCGATGTCGTCGACGCGCTCGCCGTCAGGGACGGCGTGATCGTGGCGGTGGGTGCGAACGACGAGATGCGCGCGCTGGCCACGCCGGACACTCGTCTGGTGGACCTGCGGGGCCGAACGGTGCTCCCTGGGTTCTACGACAACCACATCCACCTCGGGGGGGCGGTCCAACCGTGGCAGGAGGGCCTGATTCCGGCCGTCGACGACTGGACCCGTGCGGCCGACACCGTCGAGAAGCTGATGATCGCGCTGCGCCAACGGGCCACCGACCTCCCCAAGGGCGAGTGGATTCGCGGCGGTCTGACCCGGCCCGACTGGCCGAACGACAAGGTGCCGAACCGGTGGGAGCTAGACGAGGTCGTTCCGGAGCATCCGGTGGTGCTGACACGCGGGCCCCACACGCTCGTGCTCAATTCGATGGCGCTCGATGCGGCGGAGATCACCGAAGACACCCCGGATCCGCCTGGCGGCTGGATCATCCGAAACGAAGAGGGCGTGCCGTCCGGTCGGCTCCTCGAAGCGGCGAGGCGCCTGCTCGATGGTGTCATGCCGGTGCCCGCGCGCGAGGCTGACCCTGAGCGGATCCTGGCCGGGTACCGCGAGCTGCTGACGCGGCTCGCTGGCTTGGGTATCACCAGCGTGAACATCTCGGGCATGCGGCCGCCCCAGGTCCATCTGCTGCAGGAGGCCTACGAGCGTTGGGGCACCGAGCTCCCGCGCGCGACCATGCAGCTACGCGTCAGCCCCGGGCACGACGCGCACGACGACCCCGAGGAGGGGACACGGATCTCCATCGCGGAGATCGAGAACCTCGGCGTCCGGACGGGATTCGGGAACGATCGCCTGAAGATCGGGGCGATCAAGATGAGCATCGACGGTGGTCTGAGCGCCCCGGTCTTCTGGTCGCTGGAGCCCTACAAGGGCAAGCCCGGCTTCCACGGCGCGCAGCGCATCCCCGAAGACGCCTTCTACAGGGTGGCCAAGCGCGCCCACGAGCTGGGGTGGCAGCTGGGTATCCACACGATGGGAGACGGCGCGGTCGTCATGGTCGTGGACCAGATCGAGCGTATCCTGCGGGAGCATCCACGGGACGACCACCGGCACTTCCTGCACCACGTGGCGGTCAAGCCGCCACAGGAGACCCTGGAGAAGATGGCCCGCCTCGGCATCGGGGTCGCCAGCCAGCCGTCCTTCACGGTGGGTCTGGGCGCGTTCGCTTTCGAGGCGTTGACGGCGGACCGGGAAGCCACCCAGAACCCCGTCCAGTCCCTGCTGGACGAAGGCATCTGGATGTCGTTCGGTTCGGACTCGGCACCCTACTCCCCGCTGATCGCGATCTGGACCGCGGTGACACGCAAGGGCTGGGATGGCGAGGTGTACGGATCGCGGGAGGCCGTCAGCCTCGAGGAGGCGATCCGACTCCACACGCTGGGCAGCGCGCGGATGACCTTCGACGAGCGCTCCCGGGGTTCGCTAGAAGTCGGCAAGGTGGCCGACATGGTCGTCCTCGGTGAGGACATCCTCGGCGTGGACCCCGACCGGATACGGCGTATCCCGATCGAGCGAACCATCGTCGGCGACCGTGAGATCTATACCGGCACGGGGGCGGCCCCGTCCGTTGCCCAGGCTCGCGTGAGGTCGCACGACTCGACCGTGACGAAGTAGCGAGCCTGGCCTGTTCTCACGCTCCTCGCTCCTCGTTCCTGGCCAGCCGGGCGCCGCGCTCCGGCGACCGCTACCGGATCGACTGAGAACATTCGACTAGACAGGCGCGGCCGCGTCGGCGTCCGGCGTCGGGGCATCCCGCCGCGCGGGTGGTGGTGGCGGCGTGACCCAGCGCGTCAGCGTGGCTGCGAGGTCCACGAGTCGCAGGGGCTTGGTAAGCCAGTCGTCCATCCCGCTGGCCAAACACCGATCGCGGGAGGCCGGTAGGGCATCGGCCGTCACGGCGATGATCGGGATGCGGCCCTGCTCACCCTCGTGCCGGCGAATTGCGGCCGCCGCCTGGAACCCGTCGACCTCTGGCATGTGACAGTCGAGCAGCACGGCGTCGTAGCGCTCACGCGCTACGGCGTCTACCGCTGCGCGCCCGTTCGCCACACCATCGACCCGATATCCCAGCTGCCGCAGCATCAGGGTCGCGACCTTTCGATTGACCAGGTTGTCTTCGGCGAGGAGGATCCGTGGCGCCTCCGACGCCGGCGTGCTCGGCCCCGCCTCCCGCTCGGGCGCGTTCGGCCGCGCGAGGACATCGAAGGTCCCGTTCGGGTGTTCCAGCGCAGACCGGAGTTGCGCTCGCAGCTGGGCGCGTCTGACGGGCTTCTCGATGCAGCCAGCGAAGCCCGCACGCTCGAGCGTGCCGGCGTCGGGGTGGTGGCTGAACGAAGCCAGCAGGAGCAACGGGGTGTGGACGAGCGCCGGATCGGACTTCAGCTCTTTGCCGCGGTCCAGGCTGTGGCGATCCGCTGTTGGCGTGTCGATGATCCCGACGGCGTAGCTCGTGCCACCACTCGTGGCGAGGAGTGTCCGCCGACGCGCACCCTGCACGTCAGCGGCGCAGTCGACGCTCAGGCCAAGCGCGCCCAATTGTTGCTCCAGCAGCGCGCGGGTCAGAGGATGGTCTGTGACGACCAGGGCCCTGGCGCTGCGCAGAGCGAGCCCGTCCGGCGTGAGGTCAGAGCGGTTCGGGCGGCCCTTGCCGAGCGGAATCTCGAACCCGAACGTGCTGCCGTGGCCCGGTTCGCTCTCGACATCGATCGTTCCTCCCATCAGCTCGACCAGCTGCTTCGAGATCGCCAGACCCAATCCCGTGCCGCCGTAGCGTCGGGTCGTCGTGTGGTCCACCTGCGAGAAGGACTTGAAGAGCTGGGCTCGGGCGTCTTCAGGGATGCCGATGCCGGTGTCGCGTACCTCGACCCGCGTCCAGACCGGCCCTTCTTGTGCCTCGCGGGCGGAGACGGTCACGGCGACTTCGCCTCGGTCGGTGAACTTGACCGCGTTGGCGGTCAGGTTGGTGACGATCTGACGCACACGCCCCGGGTCACCGACGAGGGACCGCGGGACCGAAGCGTCCATGAACCCCACCATTTCCACGTCCTTGCCGTGGGCGGCAACGGCCATCAGCTCGAGCGTGTCCTCGATGACGGTGTGCAGGTCGAACTCTTGGGTTTCGAGCGAGAAACGGCCGGCTTCGATCTTCGAAAAATCGAGGATGTCGTTGACGACCGCTAGGAGCGCCTCGCTCGAGCTCTGCAGGGTCTCGGCATACTCGCGCTGCTCGCTCGTCAGCGGAGTGTCGAGCACCAAGGACGTCATACCCAGAATCCCGTTCATGGGCGTTCGAATCTCGTGGCTCATGGTCGCGAGGAACGCGCTCTTCGCGCGTGTCGCCGCCAGGGCGGCATCGCGTGCCTGGGTGAGCTCGGTCGTTTGCTGGCGTACGTGGTCACGCGACGCCTCGAGCTGCTGCGTGCGTGCCCGAACCTGCCTGCGGAGCGAGCGAGTCCACATCACCGATCCGCACGAGAGTAACCCGATGAGGCCGACGAGGACACCGAAGTAGGGGGCGTAGTCCCGCCACGTCTGATGCCGGCGGTCGAGGTTCAGATGGTGGTCGACGAGGCGTGCGAACTCGCCGTTCTGCTGGAGCTTGGACAGGGCCGGCCGGAGCCACGCGAAGGCCGAAGCGTTCGACTTGAGGCTCACCAGGTGGTACGCGATGACATCGGTCGGTACCTTCCTGAGTCCCGTCATGCCGAGCTGCGCCGTGGTGTACTCGAGCGTGCGCTCGAATCCGGCTACTGCCGTCACCTCTCCGCGCGCCAGCAATTGGAGGGACTGCCGCCAGCTCGAGTTGAAGACGAGGGCAGGTCGCCGCTCCGGAGGGGCGAGTCGTAGCCTGGTGTGGAGCCCGGAGTTCTCGGTGAGGACCAGCGTCTCGTCTCCCAGCTGCTCCACTCCCTGGATGTCGGGGGACCGACCCGGCGCGAGCAAGACCACGCGATGCAGCATTGCCAGCTGCGAGAAGTACTCGTAATCGGCTGTCCGGTCCTTCGTGTAGCCGAGGCCGATGAGATCGATGTCTCCAGAATCGAGTTGGGTCCGTGTCTCCGTGTAGGACATGAGCCGGAAGCGAGCGGTGACGCCGGCCTCGCGGGCGAGCGCGCGTACCAGGTCGATGGTGAACCCCTGCGGTCGGCCTTGGGGATCCATGTAGCTGAGCGGGGGTAGATCGATCCGTCCGCCGTAGACGAAGTTCGAAGCAGGTTGGGGTGGGGCGGTCTGTGCGGTCACGCGAGCGGGGCGCGCCACGCCGCTGGCGACAGCCACCGCGAAGGCGGTGAGCAACCAGCCCCGGAGCCGTTCAGGACGGTTCACGTCGCTCCTCTCCCAATGGGTCGTGCTCGCCGGGCTGGTCAGCAGCCGGACGAGGCCTCGGGGTGGGTGGGCCCAGGGCTCCATCGATCTATCGGCACGGGGACCTCGGGGCTTGCCTCCCATTCCGGCTCGAGAAGGTACGAATTACACCGCGTGCACGAATGACACCCCCCGTATCCGCCCAGGGGGTGTTGGAGGCACCACCGGTCGGGGTTGGCGCGCCGCCTGGAGCGGCTTGGGATTGGCACGAAGCTCGCAATTACGAGCAGCGCCGCCAGGCGGGATGTCCCGCGCGGCGGAGGTTTGACCAGTGGCCGGGACAGGCCACTAGCCCCGGCGGCACCGCCCGGTGCGGGGACCGGTCCGGTCTGCGGTCGAGTGAGCTCCCATGGCACGGCTCGCGGTCTATGTCATCGTGGCGGGTATCGCCCTCTTCATGTACGAGCCGATCCGTGCACCGGCGGTGGCGCTCGGCCAGCGGCACGTCGGGTCGGAGTTCTGGGCGGGCTGGAGAGATCGAGTCGGGCTCGGGCCGCGCCTCATCTACTCGGGAGTGGGTGCGGGACACCGGGTGACGCGCAACACCGAGGGCGGGCGCCTGGTCGCCCTGGAGGACGGATCGCGTTGGCAGATCCGCCTCGAGCACCGGGTTCAGGCGTTGCGATGGCTCGTGGTCCCCGACGTCGAGGTCGTCGACAGTGGAGCCGAGGGCGCACCGCACTACGAGCTCGTCGACACCGCGACCGCTGAACGGCTACCCGCGAGCTACCTGGGGATGACGGACTCCGAAGGCAAGTGAATCGCCGCCGGGGGGGCGATTCGCCCCCCGGACGGTGGTAGCAGCCCGTGGCGTCAGGGACCTCGAACTCGGCCGGGCTTCGTCGGGATGAGCGGGCGGTTGAGCGCCATGCGTCCGTTGCTGAACACCAGCACGGGCTCCGTGATGATAAGGATCCGCTCCAAGGGATTGTGATCGAACGCGATCAAGTCGGCCTCGAGACCTGGCTCGATCGCTCCCGTGATCTCCTCCAGCCGGTAGGCTTCGGCCGACACGATGGTGGCGGCCTGCAGCGCCTCGAGGGGCGTGAAGCCGCCCCATTCGACCAGGTTGATGATCTCCCACCAGATCCGCGAGACCGCCTGGGGACCGTAACGCGTGTCGGTACCGGTCACGACCTTCACCCCCAGCTCACGGGCCTTGCGCAGGTTGCGGCGCACGTTCGAGATCATGTACGGGGCTCGCAGCTCGGCCACGATGTTGTCGTAGTCGTTGTGCGGATCCGCGACGTCCATCAGCGCCGGTGTGGTGGGATCCCAGTAGGTGCCATGTTCCCGCATCAACCCCAGGCTTTCCTCCGAGAGATACCAGCCGTGCTCGATCATCCGTACCCCGGCGTTGATTGCGGGGGCGGCCCCGACGTCGCCCTGAACGTGGCTCTCGATCGGCACGTCCCTGCTGGCAGCCTCCTCGACCATCACCCGCAGCTGGTCCTCGTTGTACACGAGCTCACGGGGGTCGGTCGCCGGTCCACCCGCGCGTTCAGACGAGCGGGTCTTGATCCAGTCAACCCCATGATCGAGGTTGACCTGGACCATGAGGGCGATGTTCTCGGGCGTGTCGGCTTGCTCGGTCATGAAGCGATGCAACCGAGGATCGGACAAGATGGATTCGAAGGAGGGCGTGGGCGACACGAACACCCCGGCCGCCAGCATGTCGGGACCCTCCAGGTAGCCTTGCTTGACCATGTCCCGTAGGGCGACGTCCCGGTAGCCGCCGGCCGATGCGCTCTTGTTGGTGGTGACACCGGAGCGTACGGCCCGCCGAGCAGCCTCGATGTCACGGTAGTGTACGTGACCGTCCATGAAGCCCGGGACGAGATAGCGCCCCTCCATGTCCATCACGTCGGCTCCGGGTGGAGGCGCGTCGTTCCCGACCGAGACGATCTTGCCGCCCTGGAGGACGACCGTCGCACTCTGACGGATGTCACCCGTCCGGATGTCGAGCACGTTCGCATTGACCAGGGCGAGGTGCGGCTGGGGGATGATGCCAGGCGCCACCTCCTGGGTCGTTCCCGCCGTCATGACCGCCGTGAGACCCGCGAGGGCGACCGTCAGGATCACGAAGGCCTCGATGCGCTTGCTCATGCGTTGCTCCTTGGGGAAGGGCCGGGCAAGATACCCCCGGCCACGTTCAGCCGTCGGCCGGGCCTCCACAACCCCGCCCGTTCGACCCGCGCGGTCCGAGCCGATGCGACCGCCGCTCAGATCCCTGTCCGTCAGGGCGCCTTCTGCCAGCGTGAGGCGACGCGCGCCGCTTCGCCACCCGGCGCCCAGATGACCAGCGCCCTCACCGGACCTGCTTCCGGATCGGTCTTGTGTCGTACCTGATCGGGCGGGCGGACGTAGCCCACCATGCCCGGCGTCAAGAAATAGCTCTCGCCGTTGACGATGTGTTCGAGCGTGCCCGACAGCACGTAGAAGACCTCCACGACGCCGTGCGGGTGCTCACCCGAGTCCAGCCCGGCGGGGAAGGTGAATTCGCCCACCTCGACCTCGGACCCACCGAGGTTGTGCTCGTCGAGCAGCAGGCGGAATTGACTGCCGCTCGGCGACTCGTACACCGTGCCCTCGGCCTCCGACTGCGCGGCCGTCTCGACGCCCAGCGTTAGGCCGACTCCGACGGCCACGCCCGCCACGAGGCAGGCCAGGCGTCCCGGCCGGTGTCCATACCAGCTTGCGTGCATACTCGCCTCCATTACCGTCCTCGAGTCGAGGACGACCATCACTCCGCTCTGCGCCCCACCATTCCCTCCGGTCGTACCCACTCATCGAACTGCTCGTCGGTGACCAGGCCGAGCTCGACCGCGGTCTGCTTCAACGTTTGACCGGTCTGATGTGCGGTCTTCGCGATCTTCGCGGCGTTGTCGTACCCGATGTGCGGGTTGAGTGCGGTGACCAGCATCAGAGAACGCTCCAGGTTCTCCGCGATGCGTGGGCGATTCGGCTCGATCCCCGCAACGCAATGCTCACGGAAGCTGCGGCAGCCATCTGCGAGCAATCGGCAGCTCTGAAGGAAGTTGTGGATGATGAGCGGCTTGAACACGTTCAGCTCGAAGTTGCCCGACGCGCCACCGACGTTGATCGCGACGTCGTTTCCGAGGACCTGGGCCGCCAGCATGGTCACGGCTTCCGACTGCGTCGGGTTGACCTTCCCGGGCATGATGGAGCTCCCCGGCTCGTTCTCCGGAATCTGCAGCTCCCCGATGCCGCAGCGGGGGCCAGAGGCGAGCCAGCGCACGTCGTTCGCGATCTTC
>PVBE012296176.1_pt1 | contig 13311 bp, 12 predicted proteins | sample 1631181 | NCBI WGS metagenome assembly PVBE01 (sample SAMN08397723, study PRJNA350692) | Marine metagenome, whole genome shotgun sequencing project. | isolation source: water | place: Pacific Ocean | collected 2012-04
CCCCTCACCCGGCACGCTGCGCGTGCCACCCTCTCCCTCGAGGGGAGAGGGTTTTGGACGATTGAATCCATCCGTTAAGGCGTTCGTCGGTTAGATTGCCTGGGCGACCGGCCGGGTGATAGCCTCGCCCGGCGATGAAACGTTACGCCCTAGCCGCAACACTTTGGAACCCTCGTCCGTGATCGCGCTGTCGCCATGAATCCTAACCGGATCTGGGTCGGCGTCGGGCTGGTGCTGTTCGCCGCCGTTGTGCTGGCCGTGACTTCCATCGCCGCGGTCATTTCGTTCCGGGACGGCGCCAACCCGTCGGCCGTCGTCGTCATTCGGTTTCTCGGCGGCGTGCTCGTCCTCTACGCGCTGCTGCTGGTGTCCGGCGCGCCGGCGCGGCTGCCGCCGCGCGCCAGGATGATCGCGTTCGCCATCGGCGCGGTGCAGGCGGTGCAGTCCTACGGGCTCTATTCCTCGCTCGACCGCATCTCGGTAGGGCTGACCATGATCATCTTTTATGTCTTTCCTCTGCTCGTCGGCGTGCTGGCGAGCGCGATCGGCCAGGAGCGACTGACCGGGCGGCTGATCGCCGCGCTGATCATCGCCTTCCTTGGCCTGGTGCTGGTGTTCAACGTCACAGGCGCCGGGCTCGATCTCGCGGGCGCCTTGTTCGCCGGGCTCGCAGCCGTCTCGTGGACGGTCGTGGTGGTGTTCGGAACCCGGCTCGCGGCCGGTGGCGATTCGCGCCCTGTGACGCTCCACATTCAGCTCTCGGCGCTGATCCTGTTCGCTCTCTCGCTTGCCGTCACCGGCGAGGTTCGGTTTCCGGTCTCGGGCGGTGGATGGGCGGCGCTGGTCTTGATTCCGTTTCTCTATGGCGCTGCGATGGCGGCGTTCTTCACCGCGACCCAGATCATTGGCTCGGTCCGCACCTCGCTGATTATGAATTTCGAGGCGGTATCCGCCATCGTCTTTGGTTACCTGATCCTTGGCCAAGCTCTGACACCGCTGCAGCTCGCCGGCGGCGCGATCGTCATCGCCGCGCTATTCGTCGCCCGCCGCCGCGCCGCCTAGTTCGACGACCGGTCGGCGATCAGCCCGGAGAATTCGAGCGACTTCAGGATCTCCTCGAGGCTCGTGAGGTCGGCCGGCAGCACGACGCGCGTATCGCCCTTGGCCAGCGCCGTGAGCCGCGTGAGATACTTCTCGGCGAGCTGCAAACGGATCGATTCCTCGCCGCCGCTGGCGTTGATCGCGGCCGAGATGCGCTCGATCGATTCCGCCGTCGCCTTGGCGATCGCCAGGATCTCCTCGGCCTTTCCCTCGGCCTCGTTGATCAGGCGCTGCATCTGGCCCTCCGACCGGTTGATCGTCTCGAGCTTCTCGCCCTCCGACATGTTGATGCGGCTCTGCTTGTCGCCTTCCGACCGGGCGACGACGGCGCGGCGCTCGCGCTCGGCGGTGACCTGCTTCTCCATCGCCTCGTGGACGGTGGGCGGCGGCGTCAGGTTCTTGATCTCGTAGCGGTGGACGCGGATGCCCCAGGCCTCGCCGGCGCGCTCCAGCACCTCGACGACGCGCGACGAGATCAGGTCGCGCTCCTCGAAGGTGCGGTCGAGGTCGAGCGTGCCGATGACCGAGCGCGTCGTGGTCTGGGCGAGCTCGGTCGCGGCGACCGAGTAGTAGGTCACGCCGTAGCTCGCCTTCACCGGATCGGTGACCGAGATGTACATCACGCCATCGACCTCGACGCGGACCTCGTCCTTGGTGAAGCACTCCTGCGGCGGCACGTCGACCGCCTCTTCCTTGAGGTCGTGGATGAAGGCGACACGGTCGAAGAACGGGATCAGGGCGTGGAAGCCGGGCCCCAGCGTCTTCTGGTACTTGCCGAGCCGCTCGACGACATAGGCCGATTGGGTCGGCACCACCCTGATCGAGGCGAAGAACTTGGTGATCAGGATCAGGAACAACAGCCCCCAGACGACGAGATTGAAGATGTCGGTGATCGCGAGACCGCCAAGGATCGGTATTGAATCGAACATGTCCGTTCCTCCCTACCTGTCGTCCTTGTCCCAGGGCCCGATGACGGCGTCGGGCGAATCCCCGCCGGTCATCGTCGCCATGCCCTCGAAGAAGCCGCGCACGTTGGCGAGCTCGAGCGGCATGACCGTGACGTCGGCCTTGCCGGCAATCTCGCCGAACGACTCGATGTAGCGCTCGACCAGCTGCGCCTTGACCGCCGACGAGCCGCCCGGCTTCTGGATCGCCTCGGCGATCAGCTCGGTCCCCCTCGCGGTCGCCGTGGCGACGATCGAGATCGATTGAGCGCGTCCCGTGGCCTCGTTGATCCGGCGCTGCTTCTCGCCTTCCGACAGGTTGATTTCGGCCTGGCGCTCGCCTTCCGAGATCGCGACCATGGCCTGCTTCTCGGCCGCCGCGTTGGTCACCTCGGCGCGCTTCTGGCGCTCCGCCTCCATCTGCTTTTCCAGCGTCGTCATGACGTGGTTCGACGGCGTGATGTTCTTGAGCTCGTAGCGCAGGATCTTGATTCCCCACGGGTCCGAGGCGTGGTCGATCTCGCGCACGATGGTCTCGTTCAGGGCCTCGCGCTCGGCGAAGGTCTGGCCCAGCGACATCTTGCCGATCTCGGCCCGCATGGTGGTCTGCGCAAGGTTGACCGCGGCGCGGCGATAGTCCTCGATGCCGTAGCTCGCGCGATGGGCGTCCATGACCTTGAGGTAGACCAGCCCGTCGACTTCGACCTGGATGTTGTCGCGCGTGATGCAGCTCTGGCCCGGGATGTCGATGACCTGCTCGCGCGCCTCGTGGCGATAGGCGATGCGGTCGAAGAACGGGATCAGGAAGTGGAACCCGGGATCGAGCGCGGCGCGGAACTTGCCGAGGCGCTCGACGATGCACATCTCGCGCATCGGCACGATGATCACCGTCTTCCAGATGATGAACATCACGATCAGCAGAAAGACGGTCAGCGTGGTCAGCATCGATTTCCTCCCGTTGGTTGGCGTCCGCCGCCGGCCTCAGACCAAGTCCTCGGGTCCCTCGTCCAACGGCTCGACCACCCATGTGATCCCGTCGCGCATCATCAGCTTGGCCCGGCTGCCGGCCTCCAGCGTCTGGTCGTAGCACGTCGCCGCCCAGGTCGTGCCGCGGAACCGGATGCGGCCTTCCTCGCCCTTGGGGATGGTTTCGGCGACCTCGACGACGGAGCCGTAGGCGTCAAGATCCTCGTCGGTCGACTGGACGTCTTCGTCGCCCAGCATGAGCCGTTGGAAGAACCCGCGCAGCGCCACCAGCATGACGATCGAGCCGATGAACCAGGTTATCAGCGCCGGCACCAGCCCCTCGATCACGCCGAGCCACAGCAACAGCGCGACCAGCAGCGCCGCCGCGCCGAGGAATCCGAGCACCATCCCCGGCACCACGATCTCGGCGACCAGCAGGACGATCCCGCCCACGATCCAATACGTCAGCATAACGCCCCCTCGGCGCTTCCGGCGCAGGAACCCACTGTAGCCATCCGAAGGGTTGATCATCAACCATCGTTTGCGCGCCGGGCTCCCGGTCCGAGGCCGAGGGTCTGGTGAGCGTCGTCGCCCGCGTCGTCGAGGCAATTTGGAATTAATTCGGGCCGTACCGACCAGGTTGATTTCTCCCTCTCCCCTCCGGGGGAGAGGGTCGGGGAAAGGGGGAGCGCGTCAGCGCGTCGAAAGAGTCTTTTCGCCGCCTGCCGGCGGCACCCCCTCACCCGGCACGCTTCGCGCGCCACCCTCTCCCCCGGAGTGGAGAGGGTCAATAGCTTCGAAATCGATCGGTTAATCCGCCGGCGCCTCGTCGAACCCGAACAGCCGCGCCGGGTTGTCGACCAGGATGCGGTGGCGGACCGCGTCGTCGGGCGTCCAATCCGCCAGCAGATCCAAGAGGTCGCCGTCGTTGGGCATCTCGCCGTCATGCGCCGGGTGCGGCCAGTTGCTGCCCCAGACGAGGCGGTCGGGCCGGGTCTCGATCAGCGCCTCGGCGAGCGGGCGCATGTCGGCGTAATCCGGCGCGCCCGCATCCGACAGCCGGTACCAGCTCGCCAGCTTGACCCAGCAGTCGTCGGTCTCGCCGAGCAGCGCGAGCAGTGCCCGAAAGCCCGGATGGCCGGGGCCCTCGCTACCACGTACGCGGCCGAAATGATCGATCAGGCAGGGGACGCCAAGCGCGCGCAGCCTGGGCGCGAGATCGATCAGCTCGCCGGCCTCGGTCAGATGGACCTCGATCAGCCAGCCGAGATCGCGGATGCGATCGGCCAGCGCCTCCATGTGCTCGGGTCCGACGCCGCCACGCACCAGCGTGGTCATTCTGACACCCCGCATGCCGCCGTCGTGGAGCCGTCGGAGCTCGGCCTCGCCGATGTCGGGCGCGACGACCGCGACGCCCCGGAACCCGTTGCCGCCCTCGGCAATAGCGTCGAGCGTTGGTGCGTTGTCGGTGCCCTGGATGCTGGCTTGGACGATCACCGTGCGCGTCAGTCCGAGCACGTCACGCATACGGATGTAATCGTCGAGCGGACAGTCGGGCGGGGTATAGCTTCGCTCGGGCGGGTAGGGATATTTCGCGGCCGGGCCGAACACGTGGGCATGGGTATCGCACGCTCCGGCCGACGTCGGGCGTCTGGGCGCCTTGGTATCCGGGTTCGGGCCCTCGCAGAGCGGCGCGACGCCTTCGCCGGGCGGTGAACGGTTCTCGGTCATGGCGAAGGGATTATAACCGCAGAGACGCAGAGACGCAGAGATTTGGTCCGAGACGCATTGCGCATCTCGCGCCGCTTGGCGAGATTTCTTCCGCGTCTCCGCGTCTCCGCGGTGAAAATGAAATCTGTCTGGCGGTTCCGATGGGTCCGGGTTGGCGCGGCGCACGATGGACGCTACGATCAGGCAGCGGAAATTGGGCGTTTGCCACGAATTCACGTTCCGCACAGAGGGCGAAGCCATGAACAGAATTCGATCGATCGTCGCGATTTCGGGGTGTCTTGCCGTCCTCGGCGCCTGTTCGGGCAATCGGGTCGAGGTCAAGGATCTGGCGCTCGTCGACCACATCAAGGCCGGAATGATCGAACAAGACGTCTTCATCGAGAAGGCACGCGGCTCGGGCCAGGTGTTCCGCGTCGGCAAGGAAGAGGCCAAGCGTTACTCCGACGCCCCGGTCTATCGCGCCGCGCGGCCGGTCCACCATGCCCCGTTCTCGCCCAATAAGAACGGCCCGTACCCCAAGGGCGCGAGCCTCGGGATGTCGCTCGGCGACTGGCTCAAGGGCTCAGGCACGGTGTCGTACACCTGCGGTGACGACCAGGGCCGCATCCAGGGGTGGTTCAGGAACCTGGTTCCCAACGGCACCTATACCATGTGGTATTTCCGCGTCGCCAAGGCCCATATGGGATGCGCCGACTGCCCTTTCGCCACCATCGACTTCCCGGTCGGCGCCAAGGACGGCTCGCAGTCGCCGTTCATCGCCGACGCGCGCGGGCGGGCGAAGTTTGACGCCTCGTTCAAGCCGTGTCTCAAGCTGAGCGACGATCAGCTCGCCGCCGCTCTCGCCATCGCCTACCACAGCGACGGCAACACCTACGGCCGCAACCCGGGAGACATGGGCAACAAGTCGCACGTCCACCTGTTCGCCGTGCTGCCGGGGCCCGACGGGAAGTAGATCCCGCCGTGTCCTAGCCCGCCTTTCTCACACCCGCCACGGCCGTCGAACGGAATGGCGGCATCATCGTGTTCACCCGTCCTCGCCGGGCAAGTCTCCGACGGTGCGCAACTCGGTGTTCATGGTGACGTCGCTGCGGCGGCGCTGAGCGCTCCACTTTCCGGTCTCCCAGAAATCGCCTTGGACCGCCAATTGCGCCTGACGCTCCAGCTCGTCGTTCCACAATCCCAGGTCATAGCCGTGCCACGGCGCCTCCGGCCTCAGTGCCGGTAACTCGAGCCGCTCCCAGATCTCCCTCGCACGCTCCATGTATTCCCGCTTGGGCAGGGAGAGGGGCGGGAAATCCTCTTTCAGCGTGGCATTGATGAGCACCGAGGAATCCTCGTGGTCGATCGTGCTCCGGGGGCCGGAGCCTTCGTCCTGGTGCGCAAGCGTCACTAGGTCGCGATGCGGTTTGCAGCGGTAGGCCATGGCCCAGAACACGGCATCGGCGTTTTCCGGCTCGATGTCCTGGTCGACCGCCACGATCCACTTGCCTTCGTGCTGGCGCAGCGAGGCAAGGCCGTACATGGCGCGCCAAATCTCGGTTTCGGGGACACCGCGCTCGAATTGAATGATGATCAGCTTGGATAGCGACGTAAGAGGCTCATGCATCGATACGCGCGTCACGCCCTTGATGCCGAGATGGGCCTGGAGGTGGTCGAGGAACATCGGCTCGTAGGAGACCCGCTTTATGACACTGGACTCGCTCGGCGCCACCTGGCTCACCCAGGAGCTCAGCATCGGTCGCGTCTTTCGGGTGATGACGGTCAGATCCACGAACGCGTTGTATTCGGGCATGCAAATGTAGCCGTGCGACTCGCCGAAGGGCGACTCCGGTTCGAGGTGCCCGGTATCGACGTACCCTTCCAGTACGATTTCCGCTTCCGCCGGGACAAGGAGGTCCACCGTCTTGGCGCGCACCACGTTGATCGGCTCGCCGACAAGTCCTCCCGCTACGGCGAGCTCATCAAGCGTTTCCGGCACTTTCTGCACGGAGGCGTATGACACGGCGGGCGGTCCCCCGATGGCGATGGCGCAGGGCATTCGCTCGCCGCGCGCCTTCCACTTCTTGAAATGATCCAGCCCACCGGCCCGGATCTCCACCGCCGGGTTCATGCCGATCCTGTCCGCGGCCTTTATCTGGCCCCGGTAGTTACCGAGATTCTGAATGCCGGTATCCGGATCCTTGGTGATGAAGTGGCTTGACGTCGTATACGGGGCGTTATCGAAACCCGGTGTCGATATCGGTACGGGAAGGGCATCGAGCCCATGCCCATTCGCCAATTCCTCGGCGCGATAGATGACCTCCTGACAGGGCGCCGATTCGACGACCCTGGGTTCGACCGGATGGGCGATCGCGTCGATCCACTTTTCGCCGATCTCTTCCGCCGGACAGCCCATGCCAACCGAATAGATGGCGCTGCTGGGGGCAAGCCCGCAAACGAGAACCGGCATGTCGTACTTCCGGCCCTTGGCATCGGTGACGTTGGTGAACAGAAACGCCTTGCGATCCTCTTCGGCAATTCCGCCTCTAAATTGCCAGCGCACTAGCGGATGCATTTCGGTGTCCTTGTTGATCTCGATGTCGATCTCGACAAGGAGGCCGGCCTTCCTGAGTGCTTCCACGTGATCATGCAGGTCCGGATACCCTCGCGGCGGGTCGGTCGTCTCGGCGATTGGTTCACTGGTCGAGGCCATCGGATTTCATCCCCTTCCGCAAATCGTTATGAGGCAGCAAGTTGGTAACGCTCACAAAACGCCTCTGGTCACCCGTCGAATTGGTGAACTCGGGGCGGCTGTGTCTTTGATTTAAGTCAAGCGCCAATTTCCAATCACGTCGCCTCCCGGCGGGTCGTAACTGCACCTATGGCGCCGCGCCCTCCGGGCCAGCAGGCCCGTCGAACCGAACCGCAGAAGATTCGAATGATGGCAGGTTGGGCCAGACGCTAGGATCGCGTCCGCTGGCCAGCCGTCCGGTAGCCGAGGCGGCTGGCCGTCACCGCCATGCCGGCGGCGGCCTGGGTCGGGTCGATCACCGGTAGGCCGATTGCGTCTTCGAGGCGTGTACGATACTTCGCCATGCCGGCGCAGCCCATGACCAACACGTTGGCACCCTTCTCTTCGGCGAGGCGACGGCCGGTTTCGGTCATGCGTCCGAACGTCACGTCCTCGTCGGCTAGCTCGGTGACGCCGAGGCCGACGGGGAGTTCGCCGGCGATGCGGCTCTCCAGCCCCATGGCGCGGATGAAGCGTGAATGACGCGGGATCGAGCCCGCGAGAATGGCGATCACGCCGATGCGGTCGCCCAGTGTACATGCCGTCAGCAATCCCGATTCGGCGATGCCGAACACCGGCTTCCGCGTGACCTCGCGGACGGCATGCAATCCGGGATCGGAGAAGCACGCGAGCACGAAGGCCGATGCGCGGTTGTCGCAGCTCTCGACCATGCGGCAGAGCGGCATGACGACGCTGTCGACATGATGCTGGGTCTCGATCCCGGGCGGGCCCTCGGCCAGAGTCAGGCACTCGAACTCGGCGTTCGCGTCGGCGCGAAGGTCGTCGAGCGCGGTGTCGATGCCGTCGGTCACCTCGGTCGACGAGTTGGGATTGATGACGATGATATGATCGGGGATGCGATCGGCCATGGCGCTCACTCCGGCGGCGGCTCGGCGCCGGTGCGTTCGGTGATCAGGCCGTAATGCTCGATCCGCCGGTGGGCGGCGAAGTTGAAGATGGTCTCCTTGCCGAAGACGCAGGCGTCGAGGTCGCAATCGGCAGTGATGAGCTCGTCCTCCAGCGTGCGGCACTGGGCGACGATCTCGCCGGTCGGCGCGATGATTACCGAGCCGCCCATCAGGTCGTTGCCGTCCTCGTCGCCCGCCTTGGCGACGCCGATCACCCAGGTCGAGTTCTGGTAGGCGCCCGACTGCATGGTGACGTGGTTGTGGAACATGCGGAGATGCGGGCTCTCGTCCGACTGCGAATTCACCGTCGGCGTGTTGTAGCCGAGCATGACCATCTCGACGCCCTGCAGCCCCATGACGCGATAGGTCTCGGGCCAGCGCCGGTCGTTGCAGATGCACATGCCCATGACGCCGCCGAGCGCGCGCTGGACCGGGAAGCCGAGATTGCCGATCTCGAAATAGCGTTTTTCGAGGTGCTGGAACTTGCGCTCGGGGTCGAACTCGGCGTGGCCCGGCAGGTGCACCTTGCGGTACTTGGCGACGATGTCGCCCGACTTGTCGACCAGGATCGCGGTGTTGTAGCGGTGGGTCTGGCCGTCCTCCTCGGTGAGCTCGGCGTAGCCCAGGTGGAACGCCATTCCGAGCTCGGCGGCGAGGTTGAACAGCGGCTGGGTCTCGTTGTTCGGCATGGCGCGTTCGAACCAGGTATCGACCTCGTCCTGGTCTTCGATGTACCAGCGCGGGAAGAACGTGGTCAGCGCGAGCTCCGGGTAGATCACAAGGTCGCAGCCACGCGCGTGCGCCTTCCGCATCAGGGCGCACAGCCGCTCGACCACGGCGGCGCGGGACTCGGCGCGCTGGATCGGGCCGAGCTGCGCCGCGCCCACGGTGATCACTCTCGACATGGTTTCTCTCCGCCGTCCATTGGTCAGTCGGTCATGAACTCGCCGCTCGACGGATCGAAGCCGGAGACGAACACGCCCCTCGGCTTCGCCGCGTCGGGCAGGTCGCATTCGAGGAAGCGGCCGCGGCCCGGCGCGCCGACCGGCTCGGAGCCGTTCCACACCACCTCGCCGCGCGACAGCGTCGTCACCGGCCAGCCGGTGATCCGACGCCCCTCATAGGGCGTATAGTCCATGTTGTCGTGCAGCATGTCGGCCGAGATCGTGACCTCGCGCTCGGCATCCCAGATCGCGATGTCGGCATCGGCGCCGACGGCGATGGTGCCCTTGCGCGGATGCAACCCGTAAATCCGGGCCGCCCGGGTCGCGGTCACCTCGACGAACTGCTCGAGCGTGATGCGGCGTTTGAGGACCCCTTCGGAGAACAGCATGGGCAGGCGGATTTCGAGCCCCGGCACGCCGTTGGGGATGCTCTTGAACGCCGCCGTCTCGCCGTGCAGCTTCTTGCCCTCCGGATCCTCGTAGCGATAGGGCGCGTGGTCCGAGGAAAACACGCCGAGCGTGCCGTTGGCGATGCCGCGCCACACGAACTCCTGGTTGGCGGCGTCGCGCGGCGGCGGGCTGCACACGTACTTGGCGCCCTCGAAGCCCGGCCGGTCCATGTCGTCGGCGGTCAGGAACAGGTACTGCGGACAGGTCTCGCCGTAGATGCTGAGGCCGCGGTGGCGCGCGCGCGCGATCTCGTCGATCGCCTCGCGGCCCGAGACGTGGACGACCAAGAGCGGCACGTCGACGATCTCGGCCAGCGTGATCGCCCGGTGGGTCGCCTCGCGCTCGGCCGGCGGCGCGTGCGCCACGCCGTGATACTTGGGCGCGGTGTGGCCGGCGTCCATCAGCCGTTGGCTCAGCCAGGCGATCACGTCGTGGTTCTCGGCGTGGACCATGACCATGGCGCCCTCGTGCCGGGCGGTCGCCAGCACCTCGAGCATCTGGGTATCGTCGAGCTTGAGCGCGTCATAGGTCATGTAGACCTTGAACGACGTGCAGCCCTCGCGGATCAGCGCCGGCAGCTCCTGGCCCATGACCTGCGGCGTCGGGTCAGAGATGATCAGGTGGAAAGCGTAGTCGATCACCGCCTCGCCCTCGGCGCGGGCGTGGTAGGCATCGACCGCCGCGCGCAGCGACTGGCCCTTGGCCTGGGCGGCGAACGGCATGATTGTGGTGGTGCCGCCGCACGCCGCCGAGATGCTGCCCGAGCGGAAGTCGTCGGCGTTCTCGACGCCGAGCGAGCCGGTCTGGGCGATATGGCAATGGCTGTCGATGCCGCCCGGCAGGACGAGCTTGCCGGTGGCGTCGATGACCTCGCGCCCGCCGTCGAGCGCCTCGGCCAGGGCGACGATCCGGCCGTCGCGTACGCCGACGTCGCACCGGCCCGAGCCGGCCGCCGTCGCAACGGTGCCACCCCGGATGACGAGATCATATTGGGCCATCCGCGTCCGTGTCCCCTCGATGCACGCAATTCCTTCCCGTCAGAGTATGGATAAGGGCCAATGACCACAAGCGGCATCGAGATCGCGGGGAAGCGGGCCGGTGTCGTCTGAACGGAAAATGCTCTAAATTGTTTCCGGGTTCGGCGCACGGCGGTGGCCGGCCGCACACGAGAAGGGAGAGGTGCCGTGATGAAGGCGATGGTTCTGGAGGCCGACGACCGCTTGGCGGCGCGCGAGGTGGCGCGCCCAGTCGCGGCACCGGGCGAGGCGTTGGTCAGGGTCACCCATAGCGGCATCTGCGGCACCGATCTGAAGATCTATCAGGGCGGCATCGTCGTCAGCCATCCCCTGATCATGGGCCACGAGATGGTCGGCGAGATCGTCACCGGCGAGGGGTGCGACGGCGCCGGGCCGGGCGCGCGGGTGATCGTCGATCCGATGAGGTTCTGCGGCACCTGTTATCACTGCCGCGCCGGCCAAAACCACATCTGCCCGGCGGGCACCCTGATGGGACGCGACCGCGACGGCGGTTTCGCCGAATTCGTCACCGCTCCCAGCGCCAACGTCTTTCCCTTGCCGGACGACGTCGGCGCCGCCGAGGCGCCGCTGATCCAGGTGCTGACCACCTGTGTCCACGGCCATCGGCTGACACCGATCATGCCCGGCGAGGCGGTTGTCGTCATCGGGCTCGGCGTCACCGGACAACTCCACCTTCAGCTCGCCAAGGCGCGCGGCGCCAGCCCGGTGATCGGGATCTCGCGCACGAAATGGAAGCGCGAGCTGGCCGAGGAGGTGGGCGCCGACGTCACGGCGCCGCCGGGTGAGGCGGCGCGGGAGGCGGTGATGCGGGCGACCGACGGGCGTGGCGCCGACCTGATCATCGAATCGGTGGGCCAGGTGCCGGTGATCGCCGAGGCCATCGAGCTGGTACGTACCGGCGGGCGGCTGATGCTGTTCGGCATCCACACAGCGACATCGGGCGAGCTGCCATTCTACCAGCTCTATTTCAAGGAGCTCGAGATCATCAACGCCCGCGCCGCCAAGGGCGAGGATTACCCAGCCAGCATCGACCTGGTGCGCCGCGGCGCGGTGAGGCTCGGGCCGCTGCTGAGCCACAGGCTGGCGCTCGGCGAGATGCAGACGGCGCTCGACATGCTGGGCGAGGACGGCCTCGCGCGCATGAAGATCGTCCTCGAGCACTGACGCCGGCGCCGACGGGCGCCGCCGCCGTCACGCAATCAGCAGCGCGGCGCGACCGATGACCGCGCCATCCTCCACCCGCTCGTGCAGCGCCTCGGCCTCTTCCAGCTTTCGGATGTCGGTGACCATCGGCCAGATCTCGCCGCGGGCGACAAGCTCCAGCGACCCGATCACCTCGACGCGGCTGACGTAGCGGCTGCCGAGCAACTCCTGCTCGTTGAACAGCATGGTCTTGGCCGAGGCGCTAAAATCCTGGCCGGCACCGCCCAGCGTGACCAGCCTTCCGGCTCGCCCAAGCGCCCGCGCGCCCGCCTCCAATGTCGAGGTGGCGGAGACGAAATCGACCGCTACGTCGATCCCCTTTCCGGCCGTCAGGTCCATCAGCGCCTCGGCCACGTCGCCCTGCGATGCGTCCACCACCTCGTCGGCGCCCGCTTCGCGGCAGGCGTCGAACTTGTCGGCGGCGAGGTCGACGGCGATCACCCGGGCGCGTGCCCAGCGCGCCATCATCACCATGTGAATGCCGAGCCCGCCGCCGGCGCCGAACACGGCGACCGTCTCGCCGGAGCGGATGCGCGCCCGGCGCACGACCTTGAACGGGGTCGCGATGGCGTCGGTGACGACGCCGATCTCGGCCGGGTGGCGGCGGTGGTCGAGCCCCTCGGGCAGCTTGAGGAACATGTCGGCGCGCAGCTTGATGTACTCGGCGTAGCCGCCGTCGCAATCCTTGCCCACGTTGCCGGCCAGGTTCTCGCATAACGGCTCCAAATTGGCGAGGCACCAGCGGCAGTGGCCGCAGTAGAGGTAGTAGTATGCGGTTACCGCATCGCCCACCTCGAGGCCCGATACCCCGGCCCCGAGCTCGGCGATCTCGCCGGTGATCTCGTGGCCGATGATGCGCGGGAACGTCGCCGGTGACCGCCCCGCCTTGTAATGCTGGATGGTCAGCCCCGAGCCGCACGCCAGCACCCGGGCCACCGCCTCGCCGGGGCCGGGCACCGGATCGGGTACGGTTTCCAGCACGAACGGGGTGTTGGCCTCTTTCAGCACCATCGCTTTCATGGTCTATCCCCTAATCTTTGCCGTCGCTTCATGGCCGGCGGCGCAGGTGATACGCACCGGACAAAATAGTCTCCCTCTCCCCTTGCGGGAGAGCGTCGGGGTGGTCCAAACCGGCTACATAGGTAACAGTATAGACCGAGGACATGGGTAACAGGTCAACTGCCCGGCAAGGAGGGTCTTGCCGATGGTTTGGAAGGAGACCTGTGCTGTGGATGAACGGATGCGTTTTGTGAAGGC
>PVBE012842252.1_pt1 | contig 13311 bp, 11 predicted proteins | sample 1631181 | NCBI WGS metagenome assembly PVBE01 (sample SAMN08397723, study PRJNA350692) | Marine metagenome, whole genome shotgun sequencing project. | isolation source: water | place: Pacific Ocean | collected 2012-04
AATCTCATTTGTAACCTTTTACGAGGCACTGTCGATAGACTTTAGTTATACAGACAAATACAATGCTAGGTATGACCTTACTAAAAATGGGAACACAAAGTATTTTAACCCTGAGTCAGGGATTCCATTCAAGGAAAAAGACCAAAGTTTTGTTGTTGGTCTTTCCTTTGCATTCTGACTATTAAAGAACTTTTTTATATTAAGGGACCTGAGAGTAATTTCAGGTCCCTTTTTTATGCAATACGATCACCTAAAAATAGAGCAAAAATGGCAAAGACACTGGGAGGAGAATAAATCCTTCAAGGTTGAGGTGGACCCAAGCAAAGAAAAACTCTATGTTTTAGACATGTTTCCCTATCCATCTGGCTCTGGTCTACATGTAGGCCATCCCCTTGGATATACGGCCACAGACATCTATTCACGCTATAAAAGGCTCCAAGGTTTTAATGTATTACACCCAATGGGCTGGGATGCATTTGGACTTCCAGCAGAACAATATGCCATAAAAACTGGTACCCATCCAAGAATAACTACAGAGGAGAACGTGAAGAATTTCAAGCGCCAGATACAGATGCTTGGATTCAGCTATGATTGGGACAGGGAGATTAATACTACAGATGAAAAATATTATAAATGGACACAATGGATATTTCTGCAATTATATAAAAAGGGACTAGCATATGAGGCAGAGGTCCCAGTCAATTGGTGCCCGGAATTAAAGGCAGTTCTAGCAAATGAGGAGGTGGTTGATGGTCGTTCTGAAATTGGTGGGCACCCAGTAGTTAGAAAACCTATGCGCCAGTGGATGTTCCGCATCACTGAATACGCAGAGTCTCTACTTGAAGGACTAGATGATCTTGACTGGCCAGAGAGTGTCAAAGAACTACAAAGAAACTGGATCGGGAAATCTGAAGGAGCTGAAGTTATTTTTCAGATATCATCCATAAATGGATTCATTACGGTATTTACAACAAGGCCAGATACTCTATTTGGGTCAACATACATGGTATTGGCACCCGAACATCCGCTGGTAACAAAGCTAACAACCAAAGTAAATAGTGACACAGTTGAGAAATATGTATTGGAGGCACAGAAGAAAAGCGATCTGGATAGGGGAGAGTTGAACAAAGATAAGACAGGTGTCTTTATCGGTTCATATGCCACAAACCCAGTCAATGGCGAGCAGATCCCAATATGGATCGCTGACTATGTTCTAATGAGCTATGGAACTGGTGCCATCATGGCAGTACCAGGTCATGACGAACGTGACCATGAATTTGCAACAAAATTTGGTCTCCCTATCCTAGAAGTTGTATCTGGAGGCGATATTAGTGTTGAGGCGTTCATGGATAATCAAAATGGTGTGATGGTCAATTCATCCAACGATAAAGGGTTAGACCTTAATGGACAAAAGGTACCAGAGGCCATAAAAGACACCATATCATGGCTAAAAGATAATAATAAGGGCAAGGCAAAGGTTCAATACAAGCTGAGAGATTGGCTGTTCTCTAGGCAGAGATATTGGGGAGAGCCCATACCTATTGTTCATAAAGATGATGGTACCATAGTTCCCATCAATGAATCAGACCTTCCGCTGACCTTACCACAGGTAGATAAATATGAACCTGCTGATACAGGTGAGTCTCCACTGGCAAACATAAGCGAGTGGGTTGAGACAAGTGGCGGTAGGAGAGAGACCAATACCATGCCGCAGTGGGCGGGATCCTGCTGGTATTTCCTACGGTTTACTGACCCAACCAATGATGAACTGCCATGGGACAAGGAAAATGAAGAATATTGGATGCCTGTCGATCTTTATATAGGCGGGGTAGAGCATGCGGTACTTCACCTTCTTTATTCAAGATTTTGGCATCATGTACTATATGATCTAGGTCTTGTATCATCAAGGGAACCCTTTCAAAAATTATTCAATCAGGGTATGATACAGGGTGAGGATGGTCAAAAGATGAGCAAATCACGTGGAAACGTGATCAATCCTGATGACGTGGTGGGTGAATATGGTGCTGATAGCTTTCGGTTATACGAGATGTTCATGGGGCCTTTGGACAAGTCAAAACCATGGAGTACAAAGGGATTGCAGGGATGTTATCGATTTCTTCAAAAGGTCTGGCGTCTGTTTAATGATGAGAATAAAGAAATTGAAAAAAATTGCTCAGATGATGAAACCACGAGGTTATTACATCAGACCATAAAAAAGGTCACTCTAGACTTGGATGATCTCAGATTCAACACCGTAGTTTCTCAATTAATGATCTTCACCAACCACCTAAATAAATTAGAAAAGCTTGATAAGGGTGTATTGCATCAATTTTTAATTTTATTGAATCCGTTTGCACCTCATTTATCTGAGGAATTGAACGAAAAACTTGGCTATGGACCAATCACTAACATAAAATGGCCTATACATGATCAAGAATTAACAATTGAGGCAAAACTTACAATAGCTGTTCAATTCAATGGAAAGACCAGAGGAACGATCGATCTAACTACAGATGCTGATGAGGAATCTGCATTGAATCAGGTTAGATCAACAAGTTTTGGAAAAAAATACCTCTCTGATGCCAATATCATCAAAATAGTGTATATACCCAATAGAATAATCAATTTTATTCTTTCCTAGAAGAACAATGACAGGGTAGAACCGCAATTAAATAATTACCCTAAATTCCTATTATACATAATATATGTTATACGCAATTTAGAATATAATTAAGGTTTAAGAGGGTAACTGGGCTTTAAAGAGATTCATTTTATCGTTTTCCCCTATAAGAAGTATCGTATCATTCATTTCAAGTATACTATCAGAGTTAGGATTGATTATTGAATTTCCGTCCTCTTTGATGATCCCGACAATAGAAACTGAAAATTCTTCCTTTATCTTTGAATCCTTAATAGAAATCCCATCATATTTTGTTAGACCTGTTAGTGAAATCTCATCAAGTGTGAGATTCATTTCACTATGTTTAGGTGAAATGACAGATATTGAGTCCTCGACCTGAGGTTTTGAAAGGATCTCGGCCATTCTGTGCCCGCCCGCTGTATATGGATTTACAACCTTGTTTGCTCCAGCCCTTAGCAATTTTGATTGATTATCTTCTTTTGAGCACCTGCTTAGTATGAAAAGATCAGGATTAGTCGTTTTCATTGACATTGTAACAAATAAATTTTCTTGGTCAGTATCTAAGACCACTGCCACACCTATGGCTTTGTCAATTTTCGCATCTTTTAATATTTCTTCAGATGTAGCATCTCCATTGATACAAAACATACCCTTTGATCTAATTTTTTCTACCTTTTGATCATTATTTTCTATAATTAAGAATTTCTGACCTTTTTCTTTCAGTTCTTTGGCAATAACTGCTCCCATCCTGCCGTATCCACAAATTATATAGTGATTTTTTAGTTTAGATATGTTTTTGATCATCTTTTTATTCCAAAATAGTTTAGATTGAATGAATTCTTCATTGATTGCTCGTAGCAATGCACCAATTCCTGTAACACCAAATATGATCAATAGAATTGCCCATATCTTCCCAATATCACCAAGCTCATGTACCTCTCCATAACCGACTGTTGATAATGTGATAATGGTCATATATAGACTATCTATCCAAGACCACCTGCTTCCCCCAATAATATAGAAACCAACGGTTCCAATTGATATAAGAAAAATAAAATATATTACGATCCTGGTTCTTTTTTCAAACATCGAGTTCATTCTATCATTTCCACCAATAATAATAGATCAATAATATTTAATTTGTCATTATGATCAAGGTCGCCTATGCCTAGTGTGTCTTCTGAAATTGTTTGATTTGATAATAAAATTGCTACCAGTGTGATCAGGTCATCTACATTGATGATCCCATCAGTGTTAATATCTCCTAGGATCATTATTGGATCATAGTCGAATGTATAGTCCCATATGCCTCTGCCGTAGGTGCCAAACCTAACTGTATGTATCTCATCTATATATTCTACACTCCAATATACTTGTTCTGGAGCGCCTGCCTCAGACATAGACTCCCATACACCTTCTTCAGATGAGTATGCATAGGGCCCTACCTCGGTCGCGGCAAAGATAATGGATTCATCTGGAAGACATGCCATATCGTATACCAATGTGTTTGGTAGGTCAGCATTGAACGATGAAAAGGTCTCTCCCCCATTTTCGCTCTTGTAAATAGCAGGGTTCGAATAGCCACTTCCACCTATATATAATCGCTGATCCTCGATAGGCGATGGTAATATGGTACTCCCATAAAAATAATGCGATTCAGGTCCGGAAAAATTTGTGCTTTGAGTAAAACTCTCTCCTCCATCATCAGAATAAAAGAAAGCTCCATCCTCAGTTGATACATACCATTGACTATCGGATAAAGGGCTGTATGACATAGCAGAGATCTTAGACTCAAATGTATGTCCAAGGTCTTCTGCTACCATACCATTAATGCCATATGTGACTCTTACCATATGATTTTGAGAGTCTATCCCCCCTCCTCCTATATATACAATATTTGATAGGTTTGGATCATTCATTATGGGTGGCAACCAAAGATACCCACTACCTTGGAAGTCCCAAGAGGCCATATCGGTTGAATTGGCTATGTCGGGATAATACATTACAAAGCCAGGGTAATCTGTCCAAAGACTTGCGCCTCCATCTGCAGATACAATATGTCCATAGTCTCCGCTAATGGTCTGTTCAAAGTCTAGAACACCATCGTAGGTTCCCTCGCTGAGATGTCGTTGGAATCCCTGATCTTGACTACCTGCAAAGACGTGATATGGAGATTGTCGTCCTGTGTATGTTGAGTAATATTGACTGACGCCGAGACCACTTAATGAAATATTCTCAACATTTTCAAAATGATCATAAGATCTGTAGATGCCACCATCAGTGCAGATCAATTGAAATTCTTCAGATGACCCAGGGTCTACATTATAACTGATCTCTGGTATATCAGCATGTAGCTTGCTCTCTGGTGATGAATAATATTCCCACCAATGGTTGACCATTTGCCATGTTTGCCCGCCGTTAGTTGTCGTATATCCATCAACATTTCCAATGGCCAATCTATTTGGATCTGAATTAGAACATTCAAAACTATTTATTGTAAAAGTACCTGTGGGAAGTTCACCCATGGCTACCCATGAGTATCCTGCATCCATGGATGAGTAAAGATCATCCCCGATCCTTGTATGTAGATATGCCTGACCATTTTCAGATTGCCCACCAATGATTATATTGTTTCCGCTACCACTCGGATTGATATTATATATCAAGGTGGTCTCATTTGAAATGCCATTTAGTTGATATATGTCACCATCATTCAATATGATTGGTCCATCACTAGGGTTATCAGATACCCAAATATCAAAATGACTCGTACCTACGATAAATCCATTCTGCGCTGTCAGTTCAACTATTCTCGTAAAGGATACACCACTATCAATGGATTTATATATAGAAGGCATATATGTCCATGCTTCATAGTCCCACTCTATTGCAGCTAAATAAATAGTTCCTTGATCATCATCGGCTATCACAGTCCTAAAGAACCATCCCCATTCCTGCACAGATTCTAGCCCACTGGCCGTTTCAATGATATAACCATCATCATCAGTTCTAAAACAATTTTTATCATTTACCATGATCATTCTTACACCATTGGCATAATTGAATCGATTTAGATAGTGGATACCCTTAATTTGATAATAGTCATTTAACGAGGTCCAGTTACTACCATCAAGGCTACCGCGCCAGACATTGCCGCCACTTGATGCGCAATAAATTTCTTCATTTTCATGATCTATATAGGATGTGCGTATCCTACCGGCCTGATTGTTGCTACCTCTTTCATGCCATTCGCCGGGTACTGATAAGATATTACGAATTGCCTGTTCATCTGAGAGTAGGTTCTTTCTGTTGTTCGTGTTATTGATGAATTTTGCATTTCGTGTATTTTGATCAATTTCTCTCCAATCTACATCAGGCGCAGATCGGTGCATGTTCTCCATCCAATCTTTACGATGTTGTTTAAATATTTTTCTATCTTTCTTCCTCTCAATGATATCCGTCGGTATTGGAATGTTCTGTTTATTATCAATGTATAATACTGATGCAGAAATCACTAGAACGAGGAGGATGGTTAGGGCATTTTGAGGCTTTAGTAAATAATTATCGTTTATGGTCATAGTAAAAATTAGTAGAAAATTAATTAATGATACAGCCTATAAAGCAAAAAGGGGCTGTTTCCAGCCCCTTTTTACGTAGGAGGGTGTTCTTATATAGTAAATCTAATCTTCTTCAGCGGCCTCTGCTTTCTCTTCTTGAATAAGAGTTAGGTCTTCTATTTCCTTGAGTCGTTTTTCCAGGGTCTTGGTGGTTTGCTCTAGGTTTGAAATTCCCTGTTTTAATTTTCTGACCGTTCCCTTGACCTCTGTGGCAAGATCATCTAGATCATTATTGACATTTCTAAAGTTCTTTTCAGTATCCCTTTTGAAATTATCTAATCTAAAACTTACATCGTCTATCATTACTGCCAACGAATCAGTATTTTTTTCAATGAGATCTGTATTGGCTACAATATCTTTTTGCGCCTTTCTGAGATGTTTACCACGACCAATGAATCTAAGATTGTAGGTGTGTAAGCTATCTGCGTAGGAGCCTAACACCTTATCAACATGCTGTTTATCAGCGAGGTTGAGCTCATCCATTCTTTTTTTCAATTCTTCAGTCATTGCATAGTAATAGAATGCACCTATATACAGAGCCAGAAGCATTGCAAACATGAATTTTTCTTTACCGTTCATAGAATTTCCTAATTGTTTTTACTTTCCTTCCAAGCGTTTTTCCCATTCACTCATCTCAGATGTATCTGGACCAGTATCATCATGGGCTTGGTCACCATCCAAACTATCACCCTGAGAGGGTTCCTTATCCTCCATAAGGTCATGAATTATTTGATTACGGCGGTCAGAGCTATCCTTCAGTTCACCCATTATTCCTTGAACTTCTTCATTGAAATCAGCAAGGGTCCTTTGAAGTCTAATGACTAATTCATCTAACAATACTTGACCATAGCTCCCATTTATACCGGAAAGAAGGTTATCAAGTTTTTCGTTCAGATAGTTTTGTCTACTGTCTTTATTATCGAAATCAATACTCATAGCTTAATGCAAATTAATAGTTTAGTTCTTTATAATAGCCTGCGAATTTCATATAAGAATGGTTTTTTGGCAACAAAGAATTCAAGGCCAGTGATCAATGGTCTTATAGCCTATATCATTTATTGACTGAACCAAGGTAAAAAAAGTTCTTTTTTGTATTTCATAAGGCAATCTATCTACTTCTTTAATCTTTAATAGATCTTCTGGCGGGCCTATGTTCGTAACGGGGACATCCATTTTACCCATTCCTGTAATGGTTATCTTATCATTCACGTGAATTGCGACTGCTAGTAGTCTCCTCCCTGTTCCCCAATCATAAAGTTTATACTCAGTAAAAAGAAAAGCATCCTCTGGGGCATATTCTTTAATATTAAACCCTGACCCTTCCAAATGTGCACGTAATTCCTCCAGCACGACAACCTTGGACTTTATTTTAGAATCATAGGCAAAGTGTGCCACCATTCTCGGATATGTGGGACAGAAAGAGAATTTAACGGCAAAAAATGATAAAAGGATGGAGAGGACAGAACGCAATTTTAGTTATTTAATTACTGTGCCGATCCTATCCCAACGTGGTGCCCAAGTGTCTAGGTCCAATGAAAAATATGCAAACAGTGCCTCACCAAGTATATTATTCTCTGGAACAAAGCCCCAATAGCGCGAATCCAAACTGTCATCTCTATTGTCACCCATGGCCCAATAATAGTTTTGTGTTACCACATATTCACCTAGCTCGCTTGCGGGTGTTCCATCTATCATTAGATATTTAAAATGCTCACTCTTAAAGACATCACTCCAGGGTGTGATCAGGTTGCCACCCCAAGGGAAATAATCTTGAAATATTGACTCCTTGTCCTTTCTTCTAGAAATCTGTTCAGGATCTTGTAGTGTAAAGGTATAGGATACCTGTTCGTTATTTAATGTGGCAGTGTGGCCCTCCATTAGAAGGATAGGAAGCAGGTATTGCCAATTGGTATTCTCATGTATAGGAAATACATCTCCCTTCTTAGGTACGTAGATAGGTCCTAGATTGTCACGGTTGATATTTGTCTCTCCACTAAGAAAAATATCAGGCTGCCTATATTTTTTCTGCATCACACTAGTTAGATATTTTCCATGCTCCCACATGGGTACTTCTTCGCTATTTACAAAAAGTTTCTTATTTGAGACCGTTAAAGTATCTCCTGGGCCGGCCACACATCTTTTGACGTATTTAACATGAACATCTCTGGGGAATTTAAAGATAAGGACGTCACCCTTTTTTGGAATTCTGAAGGCCGGAAACGTATAATATGGAATAGAAAATCCGATGTCTGTATATGGTATCCCTAGCCAATCTGGGGTTCTCATGCCAAATACAAATCGACTACCAATTAAAAAGTCTCCGGTCATGATCGTATTTTCCATGCTGCCAGTTGGTACTATATAAGCCTCTAGGACCGTTACTTTTATCAATAGTACTGTCAGTACAATGTACAATATGGCCTTGGCCTCTGATTTTATCTTATCTTTGTTCATTTTCTTTTTAAATGTGGTACGGTAAATTATTATTCAGTTTCATATAATCCCTTTAAAATGTTTTATGTTGGGTGGATTATTTTTATTTAATCTTACCGAGATCACATCTATACGATGAAGTTTTGGCACCTCTGTTTTATAAGAGCATGATCCAACGGCATCTTTTATTGAAATTAATTCCTCAGTATTAGCAGAAAACTTGGTCCTATCATCATGGTCAAGAGGAAGGGTCCTTACATTCACAAAGATCGTTAGATCATCATTGTCTTTTGCAATAATGTTGATTATTTGTTCTTTCTCATTACCATGATCGATCTCAATAATATCATACCCGCGGTCTCTTAGATATAGAGCAGCAAGTTTCTCACACATCCATGGGATTCGGTCATTGTCCAATAGCCAACTCATTGTTGGCATTTTATTTTTTACCGGTGAGAAGGTACGTCTATGGATAGGTGTCGCTCTATAACGATCCAATGCATCAAGGTGTATCTTTGTTCCATACCCACTATTACTATCAAATCCATATTCAGGGTATACCTTACCGTACTGGGCCATTATGTTATCGCGAGTAACCTTGGCTATGATCGAGGCAGCCTTAATAGAGTCAATCTTATCATCACCCTTGATCACACCTTCATTTGGGATCTGTTGTGATCTCAATGCCTCACCATCTATCAAAGCCCTATCAGGTACCATTGGTAATTGTGCCAGGGCTCTCTCCATTGCAAGGAACGTGGCTTCTCGTATGTTTATCTTATCAATTGTACTTACTCCTACCTCCCCGATCCCAGTACCAAGGGCATGTTCAATGATGATCGGATATAATTCAGTACGTCTCTTTTTTGATAGTTTTTTCGAATCTTTTAAACCCTCTATCGAATGGTCTTTAGGTAGCACTACCGCAGCCGCAACTACGGGTCCTGCAAGGGGACCTCTTCCAACTTCATCTACACCTGCGATCATTTCCATTTTTTCTTTCAATAATACCCTTTGTGGTTACCCAGACTTCTTTTAAAATAACAACCTTGATTAATAGAGGTTAAATAACATGGACAGGAAAACTGCAGGTTTTATCTCCTTCGGAATCATCATTTTCATTATCTATGCTTTTGGGATTCATATCTTTGAAGCCGTTTGGTCATTTCCAAGCCAGAGAGCGGTTCCGCTTATGGTCTTGGCCCTAGTGGGTACGGGAATTTATGCCACATTGAAACTAGGATTCCCACAAATAAAATATTTAAGACATGGGATAAATGTGACAAAAGGTGCATACGATGATCCAAACGACGAGGGTGACCTTAATCACTTCAAGGCACTGACAACGGCATTATCTGCAACTGTGGGCATAGGAAATATAGCAGGAGTTGCAACTGCAATCTATTATGGAGGCCCGGGTGCGTTATTTTGGATGTGGGTAACAGCATTTTTTGGGACCACATTAAAATATGCTGAGTGTACGCTGTCATTAAAATATCGTGAGGTGGACGCATTGGGGAAGACCGCAGGAGGCCCTATGTATACTATCGAGAATGGACTTGGTAAAAATTGGAGGTGGATGGCTGTCGCATTTGCCTCATTTGCCATTATTTGTTCTTTTGCCACAGGTAACTCCATCCAGTCCTTCACTGTCTCAGATCAATTATACTCAGAATTATCAAATATCGTTGGTGATGCACACCTTTTAACAACCAAACATATGCTATGGTCTGGCTTTGGTGTCTCAATATTTCAATTTCTAATTGGAATTCTTATGGCTGCGACCGTTGCAATGGTCATCATTGGTGGTATATCAAGGATCGGGAGCTTTACAGGTTATCTAGCACCAATAATGGCCCTTATCTATGTGATTTCAGCAGGATTGATCATTGTTATGAACATAGATAAAATAGCAAGCAGTTTTGGCCTGATCATTTCGATGGCCTTCAACCCACCTGCGACGATCGCAGGAACCGGAGGTGGAATTTTAATGACAATGCTGTGGGGAATAAAGCGTGGCCTATATTCAAATGAGGCTGGACAAGGCTCTGCCGCAATCGCCCATTCGACGGCAAAGACAAGATACTCTGTCAGGGAAGGTGCAGTGGCAATGCTTGGTCCATATATTGATACACTGATCATATGTACAATGACAGGACTGGTCATTATTTCAACCGGAGCCTGGAAGCATACTGAATTCTTTGTCAAGATCACTGCCACTTCATTGGATGAGGCCAATGAGGCCTTGAGAATTGGAGTGTTCCAGGGCAAAGAGCTATTTAATAGTAGTCTCCTTACATCATTCGCCTTTAAGGAAGGTCTAGGATTCTTGTTTGGATTTGGTGACAAGATCGTAACGGTGTCAGTCCTTCTATTTGCCTTGTCAACTGCGATCGCATGGTCATTCTATGGGAATAGGGCTGCGGTATATTTGTTTGGTGAAAAAGCCATCACACCCTACCTGTGGGTCTATGTCTTTTTTACATTTGTTGGTGGAATCGCGGAACTTGAGACCATATGGGCCTTTGGTGATGCCGCATTGGGGATAATGACATTTCCTAATCTTATATCGATCATACTCCTGACTGGAGTGTTGAAACGAATGACCAAAGATTATTTCTCAAAAGAACATGTCCCGAATAGATAATGATCATCTTTTAAATGTAGGCATAGAGGCTTGTCTGGCAGCATCCAACATCATTATGGAAGCTGCAGATCTACCAAAATCAAGCAAGAACAAAGGCAAGACAGATCTGGTCACCAATACTGACATAGGATCTGAAGAGATCATAAAAGCAGTCATACGTTCATCGTTTCAGGAACATTCAATTTTAGCGGAAGAATCTGGACAAGAGCTAACTCCTTCTGAATATCTATGGATCATAGACCCGCTTGATGGTACTACCAATTTTGTCCACGGTTATCCTTCTTACGGTGTGTCCATTGGCATATACCTGAATAATGAACCCTTGATCGGGATCGTATTAGAATTACCAAATAAAAAACTATACACTGCGGTGAAGAACAATGGTGCATATTGTGAAGGTGTAAGGATCAAACCATCAGAGACAAATACCTTGATCGAGTCGCTTCTGGTCACAGGATTTGGCTATGAGCACGGAGATGATTGGAATACGAATATGGATCTGTTCAAGCATTTTACCGATATTACGCAAGGTGTCCGTAGACTTGGTGCTGCGTCCATAGACATCTGTCATGTTGCATGTGGAAAGGTTGATGGATTTTGGGAATATGATCTTAAACAATGGGACACAGCCGCAGGTATAATCATAGCCAAGGAATCAGGATGTAAGATCACTGACATAAGGAGCAATGGTCACAGATTAGATGGTAACAGTATCCTTATTACAAACAGTCTTATACACAATGAGTTCGTTGAACAGGCAGCCAGCTATTTGAATTGATCGCGGAATTGTTTCTCTGACCATAGGCCCACTACCCTTTCAATCAGATTCTTCTTTTTATTTAACTCCAGTATCTCAATTGCCGTGAAGTAAAATGTGGGTCCGATCTCACTCTTTGATCCTTCCCAATTATAATGAACAACGATCTCATTCTTTCTTGAAATGATATTTTCTATAGTTATGTCGTAATCGTACCAAGCCTTAGAGTAATTCATTATGGATTCGAGAAATGAATCAGCGTCCTGTATATATTGATATTTTGCTAGTGGTATCTCCATGGCAGAGAAGGTTGAATCGCCGGACCTGGTGGCAATTACCTTCTGAATCTCTCCTACTGAACCTTTAATATTTAGTCCAGTCGAATCAATGGGCACATTGTTAAACTCATGTATCCTGTCTCCGATAGAAAGTTCTGTCTGGATTGAATCATCTATTATATGAGTGATCAACGCGCTACCATCTACATAATATGCCTCAATGCCCAGTCCCACATAGGGCGTATGCTCATATAGGAAATTTTCGGAGATCATTGAATTAACGGTCATGGTGTCACCTTCATATCTGGCTAAGATGAAAGATTCAATATTTGAATCTTTTATAGGCGGAAGAGCCAGCAAGAATGAAAAGGATAAAGAAATTGAAAGATATGTTCTTTTTATGCTCATTTATTTTCGTACGCCCGACAGGATTTGAACCTGTGACCTTTGGAACCGGAATCCAACGCTCTATCCAGCTGAGCTACGGGCGCATGTGTGTAAGCTACCGACGAGAAACCCACTGATTTTAGTGGGTTTTTTGTTATATCTAATTTATGCTAAATATGTACAAAAACGCACTAAAATGAATGGTTTTTTCAATAGTTTTCAACAGAAATAAGGATCCCCTACCATGCAAAATTTGAATTAAAAGGTGTTACTGGGTATTATTTTAAATAGACCATTTTATGGGTCTTGATGAATCTTGGTGATTGTATGGTATATAAGTATAATCCAGCCGATACGCCTCTTCCCTGCTCATTGGTACCATTCCATTGGGTGAATCTGTTTCCTGCGGTCTGTTGGCCATCTACAAGTGTTCTGACCCTTCTTCCCATCATATCATGAATGATGAGCGTGACATACGCATCATCTGGTAGATCATAGCGTATCGTGGTTACTGGATTGAACGGGTTGGGATAGTTTTGGTATAGTACATA